>Ga0209457_1000278_pt1 | contig 9583 bp, 9 predicted proteins | sample WorMetHEROISLAND_5_FD_187410 | JGI IMG/M metagenome (GOLD analysis project Ga0209457, IMG submission 187410) | Marine gutless worms symbiont microbial communities from Max Planck institute for Marine Microbiology, Germany - Olavius sp. 5 HERON... ... | reverse complement strand
GTGGGTTACCCTCTGGGTTGCCTCATGCGTGAGCCTACCGAGCAGCTGTTCAAAGTGCGCTGGGGCTCCGTGTAATGTGCGAGCGCGGCGACCGTAATCGTGTAAGATTTCATCGGCGGGGCGCCTTGGGTATGGGGCAAAAGTTTCATCCCTTCAGTTTCATACCCAAAATGAGGCCCTATCTTCAATATCTTCTCGCTAACACCTCTCTAAGCCTTGGTTGCTAGGTTTCTCCGCGTCGTTCCATAAGAGCCGCACCCAGCCAAATGTAGCGTGTATGCCGCAGCTCTGGGGCCCTCTTGACTTCTTGGCGCCGGGCCTCGTCAATCGCCCTGTTGACGAGCTGAATGACGTGAGACTCATCGAAGGTAATTGCAGCCCAGGGCAAATGCTCATGCACACCAGCTTGGTAGTTCGTCGACCTATCCATACAGACCGTGCGGACGTTCTCGGCACAGGCGCCATGAGTCTCGAGCGCATCGGCAAATTGGGCCACGACCTGGGCTTTTCGCCCTTCGCAAGCATAGAGCACACGCGGGGCGTCGAGGTCGTGAAGTAGGCTGATGTAATTGTGCCCGCGCCGGGAGGTGGTCTCATCGAGACCGGCCGCGGTGACGGTCGAGAAGTCCTCTTAAGCGTGCGCCTGATCGACGTAATGATCGAGGGTGCGCCAGACGCGCCCGTCGCTGACGCCAGGCAATTGAGCGACCTGAGAGACCGCCATCGCCTTACAAAGGATGGCCAGCAAGGCCTCCATCCGTAGGCTGGAGCCGCTGTTGGGGCGTGCCCAGGGTACCCCGACCTGGGGGTAGTCTTGGCGCAGGAATTGCATCGCACACGGGGCACCTTGGCGTGGATGTAGGCTTGGATCTGGAAGAAATGCAGGTGACGCAGTCGCGCTCGAGCGTGTCGTGGACTGGCTGATGTTCCGCCCCACAATGCGGACAAGCAAATCGTGTTCCCGAGGCGAAGACAAGGCGGAAATCGACCCGGCCCGGTTCGGGATTGCAGGCCACGTCAACGACCTCTCAAGGAGCCGGAAGGCTGAGCTCAAAGGTAAACAACGACAACGGGTCCATGATGAAACCCTCCGACGTTTGGCCTAGTGACTGGTCCGAGCCTAACAGGCGAAAGAGTAGGCTTGGAGAGGGTTACCCGACGCGACGGGAAAAACGGCGCTACCCAACACCAAACGCAAGAGAGCCGAATTTTGTCGGTCACCAGCAGACCGGTTTTCCACTAGTACTGCCCAGCTCGTATATTATCGTTCCAGGTTGTCCGGTGTATACCCGCCGCACATGGGTTTTGCGGGAAGCGGGAGGTGTTTCTTGTACCTGAGAGTAGGGTGCGACGAGGAGGAGTAGCCAGCCCTATTGCAACGAGTCGCAACGCAGCTATACGGTTCGCCGGATTTCTGGCGGTCCATCTTGCGTGGAAGCCACCGAATAGGTTTCCCCGGTAGCGGGGGAATTGTCGGGAGTGCGGCTGGCTCCCTTGTTCACCGAGCGAGCAAGTTCAGCCTGTTTAGATGAGAACCGGCTCCGCCCTGAGCCTATCGGGAGCACTCTCCGGCATTGGGCTGGCAGAATAGCCAGCATAAGCCCGAATATCGTGTGGTACTCCCTAGGGGAATCGAACCCCTGTTACCGGCGTGAGAGGCCAGCGTCCTAACCGCTAGACGAAGGGAGCGGAAGAATCTTCGCAAATTCGGTATCATACTCGCCCGGCGTGGTACCCTCAAGGCGCGGTGCCTTCGAATTGGAACGCAACATGAGGGCACCTTGAAAAACTCTAAGGTGCCCGTGCAGGGTAGGGGTGTTTTGCTGGCTTTCAAATACCTAAGTGCTTGAAAGTCGGAAGCGAAGCGGAATGTTTTTGCTGCGCGATTTGAAGAATTCCAAGTATGGCATTTTTCAAGGTCTCCACGAGTCGGTGCTTGAAGGAAGCAGAAGCAACTTGCACGAGATACCTCCCCATTCTCCTTTGATCGTACCCCGCAGCGAGCATCGGATTTCGCGCGCCGATATCAGCGAAAATGCGCTCAAGGTACTCTATCGTCTGAAAGATGGAGGTTATCAAGCCTATCTCGTCGGTGGTGGGGTGCGAGATCTTCTGTTGGGTCGGGAGCCCAAAGACTTCGACGTAACCACGGACGCTACGCCCGAGCAGGTGCGCAAGGTGTTCCGCAATTGCCGCCTGATCGGACGGCGATTCAGGTTGGCCCATGTGCATTTCGGGCGCGAGATCGTCGAGGTGGCCACCTTCCGCGGTGGCGGGCAGGCAAATGCCGCCGGCGGACGCCATATCCATAATGGCATGATCGTGCGCGACAATCTCTACGGCTCCCGCGAGGAGGATGCTCTGCGCCGGGACTTCAGTGTCAACGGGCTTTATTACAATATCGCGGATTTCTCCATCATCGATTACGCCGGGGGACTCGATGATTTACAGGCCGGTCGCCTGCGGCTCATCGGTGAGGATCCGGTGCGGCGCTATCGCGAGGACCCGGTGCGGATGCTCCGTGCCGTGCGTTTTGCCTGCAAGCTCGGTTTCTCTATCGATCCCTCCTGTGAGCAACCTTTGTTCGAGCTCGGCCACCTGCTGCGGGATGTGCCGCCGGCACGTCTGTTCGAGGAAGTCTTGAAGCTACTTCAGACCGGATTGGGGGTGTGCGTCTTCGAACGGTTGCGTCACTACCGGCTCTTCGCCCAGCTATTCCCCGCCACCGATGAGTCGTTCGATCGCGAAGATGGTAGCTTTCCCATCACTTTCGTCAATCGCGGCTTGGAGAACACCGACCGACGTATCCGGGAGGCAAAGCCGGTGGCTCCCGCTTTTTTATTCGCGGTACTGCTGTGGGAGCCGGTTCGCCGCCGCTTTGCCCGATTGTCGGCCGCGGGTATGGCGACCAACGAGGCTATGTTACAGGCCGCGGGCGATGCGCTCGTCCACCAACGGCCCTTGGTGACGATCCCCAAGCGCTTTGCTCAATCCATGCGGGAGATCTGGTCCTTGCAGCCACGCTTGGAGCGGCGTGATGGTAAGCATCCGTATCGTTTGCTGGCCCATCCCAGGTTTCGTGCGGCGTATGATTTTCTACTCCTGAGGGCCGAGGTGGATGCGGTGGATGCGGAACTCGCCAACTGGTGGACTTGGTTTCAGAGCGCGAATAATCGAAACCGTGCCGCAATGATTGGTGAAACGACCAAGGGCCGACGGCGACGTCGCCGTCGGCCGCTGGCAGAAAGATGACCGGTATCTGACGATGTCCCTGATTGTGATCGAGGATCTTGTCTCACTGCGACAGCACTTGGCCCCATGGCGGCTCGATGGTCGGATTATTGCCTTGGTACCCACCATGGGCAACCTCCATGCCGGCCATCTGGCCTTGGTGCGGGAGGCCCGCAGAATAGCCAACCGCACGCTGGTCAGTATCTTCGTCAATCCCCTACAATTCGGCCCCGATGAGGATCTCGGCTCCTACCCCCGGACTCCGGAGCGGGACCGCGAGCTACTGGCGGCCGAGGGTGTGGAGCTACTCTTCGCTCCCTCGGTGCAAGCCGTTTATCCCCATGGGTTCCGGGAGCAGGTGCGCGTAGAGGTACCGGGGATCTCGGATATCCTGTGTGGCGCCAGCCGGCCAGGACACTTCGTCGGTGTGGCGACGGTGGTGTGCAAGCTCTTGAACATGACGCAGCCGGATATCGCGATCTTCGGTAACAAGGACTTTCAACAGCTCCTGGTGATTCGGCGTTTGGTCGAAGACCTGTGCCTGCCGGTGGAGGTGCGAGGATTGGCTACGGTTCGCGAGCCGGACGGCTTGGCCATGAGCTCGCGCAACGGCTATTTGTCTCCCGCGGAGCGTGCACGCGCGCCGCTGCTCTACCAGTCTCTCTGCCGAGCTGGCGGGCGCCTACACGCGGAACTGTCCGTTGGTGTCGTGGAGCGCCTGGGTGCGGAAGAGCTGGCCGAGGACGACTTCCGGCCGGATTACTTCAGCGTTCGTCGGGCGTTGGACTTGCAACCGGCAACGACTCGTGACCAGGACTTGGTGGTGCTGGTAGCCGCCTATCTGGGCCGGGTGCGACTCATCGACAATCTGCGCGTCTCGCTGACGCACTCGGGTGAGCGCGTTCGAATCTCGAGGTTTCCTCGATGCCACCTTGGAAAATTCAAGGATCAGGATTATTTTAGTCTATAGAATATATATTAAAAACCAATTAGGTTACTTAGGAATGCCGGTTGATGGACCAGTGGCGGATAGATTTTTATTTTCAACTCAATTGGTTATGGCAATCCCGCCTATATTTGACTCCATAGATATCAACAAGTTATCCAATAGAACGAATTTGCCCTGAATTCAAGAGGGCCGTTATTGCGACCGTGGGAAAAGTAGATTAGAATATAGCGTTGCTCTGGGGATTGGGCATCGTTGATTATTGCCTAACGCCTATTGCGCACTTTAGGGTACCTTGTAAAAATCCTCTAAGATAGTAAAAATTTTAAAGTGTCCGTGCCGAGCAGGAATGCCCGGCCATTTTTCAGGCATGTATTAGCGCTTGAAAAATTGCAGAAACGCAGTTTTCCCGGATCCCTTATGGGAAGTGGAAAATTCCATCCCTAGAGGGCATCTCTAAGAATCTTCCAAGGTGCCCTTTGTTTGCGGATATCGAAACGGTAGGACCTCGGGGTCCGCCCATAGGTAGTTTGGTTATGCAACTGACATTGTTGAAATGCAAGCTGCACCAAGCCCGCGTTACCCACGCGGAGCTCGAGTACGAAGGTTCCTGCGCCATCGACGAGGCCTTGATGAAAACCGCAGGAATTTGCGAATACGAACAGATCCACATCTACAACCTCGCCAACGGCGAGCGGTTTACGACCTATGCGATTCGAGGCGAAGCTGGCTCGCGCGTGATTTCCGTGAACGGTGCCGCCGCTCACAAGGCCTCCCGGGGAGATCGTCTCATCATTTGCACCTACGCCGCTATGAGCGAGGCCGAAGCCGACGTCTTCAAACCCAGTCTCGTTTACCTCGACGAATACAATCGCATCCTGCGAACAAGTTGCCGGATTTCTGCCCAAGCGGCTTGATCAGTCGAGCGTCCGCCCTCCGTTGGGAGAAACCATCATGTCGTTAGTGAATCACAGACCTCAATGGCGGGCTCTGCAGACACATTGGGACGAGCTGACCGGGGTTAGGATGCGGGACCTCTTCGCCCAGGATCCGATGCGACCGCGGCGGATGTCGTTGCAGGCGGCGTATCTGTTCGCGGACTACTCCAAGAACCTGATTACCGAAAAGACACTGGAATTACTGCTCGATCTTGCCATGGCGGTAGACCTGCCCGGCTCGATCCGGCGTATGTTCACCGGGGAGCCCATCAACAGTACGGAAGGGCGGGCGGTACTGCATATCGCTTTGCGTAACCGCTCCAATCGTCCTATCTACGTGGACGGCAAAGATGTGATGCCCGGAGTCGACCAAGTATTGCGGCGCCTGGAAGGCTTCGTTGCTGCCGTGCGCGGCGGTGACTGGAAAGGCTTCACGGGTAAACGCATTACTGACGTTGTCAATATCGGTATCGGTGGCTCCAATTTGGGGCCCCTGATGGTGTGTGAGGCCCTGCGCCCCTATCAATCCGATGACCTGCGGGTACATTTCGTCTCCAACGTGGATGGTACCCACCTTGCCGAGACATTACGGAGTCTGGACCCTGCGACCACCTTGTTCGTGGTCGCCTCCAAGACCTTCACCACCATGGAAACCATGACCAATGCCGGCAGCGCCAGGGCTTGGCTGGTGAAGGCATTGGGTGGCGAGGCGGTCGCCAATCACTTCGTGGCGGTATCCACCAACGAATCCAAGGTCGTCGAGTTCGGTATCGACCCGAATAATATGTTCGGGTTTTGGGACTGGGTCGGGGGGCGCTACTCCCTCTGGTCGGCAATCGGGTTGCCCATTGCTCTGGCAGTGGGCATGGACCGCTTCCTCAATCTCTTGGAGGGTGCCCATGCCATAGACGAGCACTTCCGTTCCGTGGACCTGGGTGAGAATCTACCGGCCATTCTGGGGCTGATCGGAGTCTGGTATGCTAATTTCGTCGGCGCCCGCACCCACGCGGTTCTACCCTACGATCAATCCCTGCGTTATCTACCGGCGTATCTCCAGCAGGGTGACATGGAGAGCAATGGCAAGCGGGTGACGCGCCTAGGAGAAGCCGTCGACTACACCACGGGCCCCGTGGTTTGGGGCGAGCCCGGAACCGATGGTCAACATGCCTTCTTTCAGCTTATCCACCAGGGCACCCAGATGATTCCCGCGGACTTCATCGCCCCGGTCAATAGTCAATATCCGTTGGGTGACCATCATGCCAAGCTGATGGCCAACTGCTTTGCTCAGACCGAGGCCCTGATGCGCGGTCGTACCCAGGACGAGGCCAGGGACGAGATGTTGGCTGCCGGCCTAGCGCCTGCGAGCGCCGATGAGCTGGCTCCTCATCGTACCTTCCCCGGTAATCGGCCGACCAATACGATCCTGATGGAGCGGCTGACACCCGCAACCCTCGGTGCCTTGATTGCCATGTATGAGCACCGTATCTTCACTCAGGGTGTGGTGTGGGGCGTCAATTCGTACGATCAGTGGGGCGTGGAGCTTGGAAAGCAGCTCGCAGGGGTCATCTTGAAAGAGCTAGAAGAGGGCAAATCGAGCGCAGAGCACGATGCCTCTACTCGTGGTTTGATCGAGTACTTCCTACGGCATCGAAAGACTACGGCTTGAGGGTGCCTTGAACAATTCAAGGTACCCGTGAGGATGAGGATGCCCCGTCGTTTTTCAAGCACTGACGTGCTTGAAAAATGGGAGCGAAGCGGCATGTCTTCGCGTGGTTCCCTCTGCATTCCCCGAATCCTCATAGTGCGGTAGGCTTGTGCGGCTTCGATTTCCGACCTCCGTCTCACCGACCTCCCAGACCCAGGGAGGAAGAGAGGCTAGGCGATGACCGGGTCTGGAAAGGTCCGTCGAGCTTCTTACCGTAAGGACACCGAAAAACGGGTAGGCGGCGTCTTTGATCGCATGCAAACCTTCTTCGTCTCCTGTCGTCATCAAACGACGTGCGAAACCGCCGGGGGCGGAAAAGCCGCTCGCCGCTCTTCATCCCTTATTGAGTCGCCTCTATCGGGCACGTGGCATCGGTTCCGCCGGCGATTGCTCCCTGGCATCTGGCATTGGATAAGCTCTATCCTTTCGAGTCCCTCCGGAATATCGCCTCGGCGGCGGATCGGCTTGCCAGTTGCCTCCACGTGGAGGGCTGCATCCTGGTGGTCGGCGATTATGACGCCGACGGGGCTACGGGCAGTGCCCTTTTAGCTCGTGGCCTACGTACGTTAGGCGCATCCCGGGTTTCTTATCTGATCCCGAGCCGGTTCACTTCGGGCTACGGCCTAGGCCCGGCGGTTGTCGATGCGGCAGCCGGGTTGGGCGCGGACCTGATCATTACGGTGGACAACGGTATCTCCAGTCTGGCCGGGATCCGATGGGCCTATGAGCTGGATATCCCCGTCATCATTACCGATCATCACCTGCCCGGCAGCGAGCTGCCGAATGCCCGCGGCGATCGTCGATCCCGATCGGCCGGGGAATGCGTTTCCCGGAAAATCCACCGCTGGTGTCGGGGTCGTTTTTTATCTGCTCGCCGCCTTGCGGGCCCGATTGCGAACGCAGGCTTGGTTCGGAGCCGATCGTCTCGCGCCCAATCTGGCGGCATTTCTAGACCTAGTCGCTTTGGGCACGGCGGCGGATGTGGCCTGTTGGACTGCAACAACCACATCCTGGTGGAGCAGAATCTGCGCCGTATCCGTGCCGGGCGCTGCTGCCCTGGGATCACGGCATTGCTTGAGGTAGCGGGGCGCGACCCGGGAATGGCCACGGCCAGGGACTTGGGGTTTACGGTTGGGCCATGGCTCAATGCTGCCCCGGGCGCCTGACCGAGATGGCCCTCGGGATCGAATGCCTGCTGACGGATATCCTGGACAACGCCCGCTCCATGGCTTTGGAGCTGGATACACTCAATTGGCGATGGCGCGAGATCGAAGCCGAGATGCGGCAACAGGTGGAGACGGTGCTGCAAGACCTGAGTCCGAACCCGGTCGAGCTGCCCCCGGCCCTGTGCCTATTCGACGCAGGTTGGCATCCGGGGGGGTGATCGGCATCTTAGCGGCGCGTGTTCGCGAGCGCTACCAGAGCGTCCGACGATTGCCTTCGCTGTAGCCGAAGAGGGTAGGCTGAGGGGATATCCGCCCGCTCCGTCGAGGGTCTGCGCATCCGCGACCTGATCGACGCCGTGGACAAGTGTCGTCCAGGGCTGATCGAGCGCTTCGGTGGCCATGCCGTGGCCGCGGGGTTGAGCTTGCATTCCGAGGCGCTGGGGGTCTTTCGGGAGATACTGAGCGAAGAAGCGCGGTGCCGGCTCGGTGATGTCCCACCCGTGCGGGAGCTGGTCTCCCGACGGTGAGCTGCCGGCTCGGGCCCTGAATTCGACACCGCGGAGCTGCTGCGCACTGCCGGCCCTTGGGGCCATGGCTTTCCCAAGCCTCTGTTCGACGGTTGGTTCGAGGTCTTGGACCGGCGGATGGTGGGCAAACGGCACCTGATGAAGCTGCGGCTTCGGCCGCCGAGCGGCGATGGGATCGATGCCATCGGCTTTGGCTTGGGAGATTCGGCGGTCAGCACCGGCAGTCGAATCCGGGTGGCCTATCGTCTCGAGGTCAATCACTATCGCGGTGTCAGGTCCCCGCAGCTGATTGTGGAGCATCTGGAGCAGGACGATGCGGAGCGGTGAAGATGGAACCGGCACACCTCACCATGTTCAATGCGGTATAGGAATCCACGTCCTCCGGACGTAGTCGGAGTGCTGAGGCTCTGCCTGTGGTGTTATTAATTTGTTGCTATTATAGATCACTTGATCTATTGTCTAATAAGACTGTTTCAAAATCCGAGCACGAATAAAAATTCAACTAACAGCCATTCTATATGGTATCTGATTATTACAGATTTGCCGGCGAAGCAGACGACTGGATGCGAGATAAACCTGCGCTTCGCTCAAAGTTGGTTTCCGTTCGGAATCTTTACTCAATCGACGCAATCGACTCAGCCAAACAAATGTTCTCTCGACCACCCAGCGGCGGGGTAAAATGTGGAAACCTTGCTGTCCTTTTGGCTTTCTAACAACTTTGAGCAATAATCCGAATTGGGTCGAGACCTAGTTGAATAGCTCCGCACCGGAATAGCCACGATCACCCTGGATTTTTTTGACGGTATGGAGGATCGAAAACAAGCTCGCAATGACTTGACGAGCGGCTTTACCGTCAAACACATTGGTCGCATGTACCCGGACGATGAGCACACAACCAATTGTGTCGAAAATGACGTTATGTTTTCTACTCTTGATGAATTTGGGCTCTCTTGCGTTTGGTGTGGGTAGCGGGTCATAGCGACCTGGCGCAAGTCGTGAGGGGAAGTCCCGATTTGACGACGAACGGAGAAGTTGGCAGAGGGGTCAGCTTGCCCGCTACGAGGTAAGCG
>Ga0209457_1000277_pt1 | contig 9756 bp, 12 predicted proteins | sample WorMetHEROISLAND_5_FD_187410 | JGI IMG/M metagenome (GOLD analysis project Ga0209457, IMG submission 187410) | Marine gutless worms symbiont microbial communities from Max Planck institute for Marine Microbiology, Germany - Olavius sp. 5 HERON... ... | reverse complement strand
GCAAACTGGAAGGCGTGAACAACAAAATAAAGGTGATTAAACGAAAAGCCTATGGATTTCATGATGATAGATATTTTTCATTGAAGGTCATACAGGCTTTTTCCTACAACTAATTGGGAGATGAACCGCATTATTCTTCTACCCAATCTATCAAACAACTGAACATTAAGATCATCTTCTAAAACTTTAATTTGTGCGGACACGCTTGATTGAGCGTAGTTTAGGTGCTCAGCTGCCCGGTTAAAACTGGAAAGTTTGGCCACAGTGTAGAATGTTTTTAGATGTCGTATTTCCATTGTGGGCCTCCAAATCGTATTTCTCGATCCAAGGGATCGGAAAAATTCGCTGGACATCATCATATTTATATAGCGATAGTATATAAAAATCAAATGGCTTTGGATCAGATAAAGCGAGAATAAATGATAGCTAGAATTCGACATCCATATTCATGGAATAATCCTGAAAGGTTTTTATGAAAAATCAAATAATTCTTAATACGATCTACTTCTGCATTATGTTCTTATTATCTGCTTTTGGTTATGAATTTCTTTTCTTTATAATGACTGTTCATGTTTATGATATTACTGAGAGCCCCTTGAATGTGGGTGTTTTTACAGCAATAACAATTTTCCCAAAAATTTTATCACCTTTTTATGGGGTTATCGTCGATCGATATAATCGAGATAAGGTGTTTAGCTTGATGGCAGGTGTAATGGGGGGCGTTATTATCATTCTCGGCTTTCTACAAAACCTATATTTAATATATGTTACTTGGTTTATCGTGTCGATTTTTCTAATGTTCATTATCAACGTACGTACTGCCTTGATGACCGAAATATTACCCCAAAACAATTATATGTGGGGCAATTCTCTAGTACTCGTATTCCTCAATATCGCAAAATTACTGGCCCCATTATCAGGTGGGGTAGTCATGCTATTTTATGGAAAACAAGCATTGATATTATTCACTAGTATAGTCTATTTTGTTAGCATGATCCTTGCGCTATTTCTTAGCTTACCAGAGCGGCCAGAGCGGACGACTATTAAACTGACTTCATTTTTTGGGATATTTATACATGTCAAAGAAGGTATTTCCTATATTTGGGACAATCATCACCTAAAAAAATTATCATTAATTGCTTTTTTATGGAGACTATTCCTTGGCTTGCAACTGTCAATATTCATTGTCTATATTCAGTCATTTTTAGGAAAAGGCGAAGCTCTATATGGATTGTTTATGACAATAATCGGTATAGGAAGCCTAATTGGAAGTTTTTGTGGCCCTTGGATAGTAAAGAAAGTTAATGTTCATACAGTCATGGCGATGGGATTGCTTTTTCACTATGCTACTTTCGCCTCGTTAGGTTTTATAAATAATTACTACTTTGCATCCATCATTGCCTTTATAAGCTTCTTGGTTTTTTATCTCACCTTGGTATCACTACACTCAATAAGGGACAGATTTACCGAATCTCTTTTCCGCGGGCGTGTATATGGTTCCGTAAGCGCTTTCCTTACACCTCCTGCTATTATATCAATGATTCTCGGCGGCTATATGGCCGAATTCTATGGAGCTGGTAAGGTAATAATTGTAGCCGGTGCTCTTGCAACCGTGAGTTTTGTTTTTGTACTTTTATTTTATGCACAAAATAATAAAGACACCCCCTCCTTTAGAGATAATAAATGAAATTGTGTATAGACTAGAATAGGGGCTTTCCCCCTAAAACCATCATTTTATTGTTGTCGTGGAATGTCAAGCGATATTTGAGCTTAAGTTTAATCCGACAATTGTAGGAGACACATTAATGACTACGAATATGCCCAAAGCAAAATATTTCTGGAAAGAAGACTTCGAGGATTTTGCAGGTAAAGAGGCCGAACAATACCATTTCGGCGTTACTCAATATCCTTTCAATATGAAACTGTATGACAAATTGATGAAGGATTTACTACAGCCAATCATCAATACCAAAAAAACATTGAATATATTGGATGCTGGTGGTGGGACTGGAAAGTGGGCACTCTATTTTATTCAGTATGGGCATAAGGTGACCTTGATTGATGTAGCGCATCCAATGCTTAAAGTAGCCCGTAAAATGGTAAGAAACAATACTCTTGAAGATATGATCACTGTTCATCATGGTAGCATTTTGGATTTGCCCTACGAGGATAAACGTTTTGATTTTGTTTTCAGTGATCGCAACCCCATATCTCATTGCGGCTGTAAGGAGGAATCTCATCAGTCAATTAGAGAAATATATCGTGTCATGAAAGAAGGCGCCAGTATCCTTGGATGTGTGCTGAACAAACACCGCAAGGTTGCCCAACTCGCCACAGAACTGAAGTTTGATCAAGCTTTAAATCTTATGCGCTCTGGAGATATGCAACGCGGCAATGACGCTCACACACATTATTATACAGCCACTGAACTGCTCTCAGTCCTGAAACAGACGGGTTTTAAAAATAATATCACCCTACTACCGACGACGGCCTTTACAGAATTAATTCCAACGGCTTGGCTCTTGGATGAAATCCCCTTGAAAAAATGTCTGCAACTGGAAATGGTTGGCCGTGAGGTTCCTGAATTGCTCAGCTATGGAGTTCGGTTTCATTTTCAGGCCAAAAAATAAAACAGGAAGGATGACCTTGAAGGCAGTTCGATATTTAAGAAAACACAGCTTGGAAATGATTGATACGCCCATGCCAGCACCTGAGAAACCCGAAGACGTGGTGCTGAAGGTCCTCGGATGTGGAATCTGTGGAACTGACGGCCATATCTACAAAGGGGAAGTGCCGGTGGCAGAACCACCAGTGGTTTTAGGCCACGAAATATGTGGAAAGGTGGTTGCATGGGGTGATCGTGTAGAAGGCCTAAGCAGCGGTGATAAAGTATGTATTGACCCAATCATTGGCTGTTCCCGTTGCGAATATTGCCGTTCTGGAAGGTCTCATTTTTGTGGTAGTATGACCAATATCGGGTTTGCCCGCGGCGGTGGATTTCAACAATACACAACGGTACCAGCCAGCCATGTCCACCCCATTCCGGATCATATAGATACACGCGCCGCTATTCTAATTGAGACTTTGGCCTGTGTTGTAAATGGTTACGACCAGTTAAAAGTAACTTCAGGAAGCAGTGTTATGATTCTTGGAGCAGGCAGTGTAGGGCTGCTTTGGTCCCAACTGATAAGCAATTCCGTTAAAATCCAACTGCTGCAGACTGAAGTTGCAGAAACCCGACGGAAGGTGGCTGAAAAGCTTGGTGCAGATATCACAATCAATCCACGCAAAGAAAAACTAGCAGAGGTGGTTCGCGATACAATGCCAGATGGCCTTGATTATATCATCGATGCCACAGGTTCAAGTGCTGCTATTCAAGAAGCTCTGCCTTTGCTTCGAAAAGGCGGCACCTTTATGATTTTCGGTATTTGCCCGCCTACTGAGAAATTATCCATTATACCCTTTGAAATATTCGAACATGAACTATCCATCATATCTTCCAAGATGCTATCCTTTAAAATGAGTAAGGCAATAAAAATTGTACAATCAGGTTTAATCGAGACCGATGTTATCGTTAATCGTATCATGTCCTTGGAAGAACTTGAAGATGGACTGCAATGGGTAGTCGACGACCCTGATAAGAGTATCAAAATGATGGTAGATCCATGGCGTTGAAAAAGAGGGCATGCGGTAAGGAAAAATACTTATAAATGATGGATTACAACAGGTTTGGTGGAAGAAAGTGCAGAGGAGATTTTAATATAATTCAACAGATGAATGAAATCGCCGAATTGTGTTTTTCAATCTTTAATTAGACACCGGCCATGATCAATCATCCACGACTTAAAAAGAAACCTAATGCCGTTAACAATTCAGACTCGAAATACGATTAACTTTTGCAGCGCTTATACATTGTCGGCCTTTGGTTACGAGTTTATATTATTTATCATGACCCTGTACGTTTACAAGATTACTGGAGAGCCTTTCAGTGTGGGTATCTTTACTGCGGTCTCTCTTTTGCCGAGACTGGCTTCCCCCTATTATGGTTCTATCACTGATCGCCATCGTAGGGAGAGAGTATTCGGGAACGCAGCCGGTCTGACCGGTTTACTTCTCTTTGCTATTAATGTTTATCATGATGTCAGATGGATATATTTCATTTGGTTTTTCATATCCATTCTGGCAATGCTGATTATGAACGTTCGGACAGCGATCATGACCGAAGTAATGCCCAAAGATGAATACCTTAAGGGCAATTCTACAGTGTTGATAGCTCTTAATCTGGCAAGGATACTAGCGCCACTCATCGGTGGGCTCATCATTGGGTATTATAGTGAACGGTCTTTATTACTTTCCATAAGTGTATTTTACTTCCTTGTTACTGTGTTCAGCTATATGATTCATCTTCCGTTCAATAATAGGAAGAACCACCGTACCGCCAAAACTACTTATAGCCACATCAAAGAAGGTCTCCAATACATATTCAATAAAGCTGACTTAAGGCATCTACTCTTTATTATTATCGTTTGGCGATTTTTCCTGGGTTTTCAAGTTTCACTGTTTGTTGTTTTTGTAAAGTCATTCCTTGCAAGAGCTGATATTGAGTTCGGTTTATTTATGGCCTTATTAGGGGTAGGGAGTATTTTAGGAAGCTTGTGCGGTCCGATGATCAGCAAGCGTATAAATAGCTATAAAATGATCTATTGGGGTCTTAGCATCCATTTCCTGTTGTTTTCCGCACTTGGTTTCATAAATAATTACTTCCTTGCATTGGTTATAGTTTTTGTAAGCTATTTTATATTTTACTGCACTGTTGTCATTATCCATTCTCTAAGGGATAAATTTACACCAGTAAAATTAAGGGGCAGAGTATACGGTTCCATAGCTGCGATTACTACATCTTTTGCCGTTACATCTATGCTTGTCGGCAGCTATTTTGCAGGACTCTATGGCGTGGAAAAGGTTTTTATTGCTGGTGGTTTAATGGCAACTGTCGGGCTTTTTACAAATGGTATCCTTTTTTCCAAGATCAGGCTGGTAAAGACATTGGGTTCAAAACATTTATTGCATCCCAACGAAATCATGAAGATAAAAGATCAGGAGAGCAACCTTTGGAAGGGAAAATGAGGAAAGGTTCATCAATACAAAAACAGATTGGGACAACCAGGGTGTCCGACATTGTTGCTACCCACCCTTGTTTTGGTACTAAAGCGCATCATCATTTTGGACGCATTCACCTACCTGTGGCGCCGCGTTGCAATATTATGTGTGCTTACTGTAACCGACGTTTCGACTGCCCTAACGAAAGCAGGCCAGGGGTAACCAGTCGGGTTATGACACCCAATGAAGCAGTCCAGTGGGCAAAAGAACACGTCAACGAGGACCCTCGCATTACCGTTGCAGGTATTGCTGGGCCAGGGGATCCACTTTGCAATGATGAGACCTATGAAACTTTGAGGCTACTAAAGAAGCAGTTACCTCACCTCACCTTATGCCTAAGCACAAACGGGTTATTACTAGAATCCAGGGTAGAAGAGTTGGTCAATCTGGGAATAACGAACGTTACCATTACAATCAACGCAGTGGATGCGACTATTGGATCAAAGGTTTACCTACTGGCCCTTTCGAGAGGGAAACGAATTGTGGGCCGGCAAGCGACCGAGATGATCATCCAGCGCCAGTTGGACGGTCTTTCAGCTGCTGTCGAGAAGGGAATATTTGTAAAGGTGAATACTGTTTTGATACCTGGTATCAACGATAATCATGTGACAGAAATTGCGGCGGCGATCAAGCAGCGAGGTGCGTTTATGATGAACATATTGCCACTTATACCCGCAGGCTCTCTCCGCCATATTGCTCCGCCAAATCCGACCATTCTTAACACCGCTCGCAATAGATGTGGTTTTTTCTTACCCCAAATGAGGCATTGTCGTCAATGCCGTGCGGACGCAGTCGGGTTATTAGATCAAACACTGTGTGATAAGCAGATCTTGGCAAATCCGGGTCAAAGAAAAGACAGTTATCGGGTAGCGGTAGCGTCTGGAAATAATAACATTGTTGACCAATCTTTTGGGCGTGCCAGAGGTTTTTACATTTATGATCTTATGGATAACCATTTTAATTTACATGAGTTTCGCAACTTGTACACCTTTTATGATAGACCCAACGCATGTGCCCAAAAAGAGGTTGATATGTTTTTTAAATTGGCACAGTTGTCCGATTGTCAAGCACTAATTTGTGCTCGCATTGGCCCAGACCCCAGGCAACTTTTTAAACAGGCAAATATCCGGGTAATCGAAACCTTAGAACCCATTGAAACTGTACTGCAGCGACTCTGCGACAACAACCCAGATGGGCTAGCTGTTAACAATTGAAAACCACAATTGTTTGAATTTGACATCTTCAAGAAAGGAGTAGAAAAATGTTATCAGAAAAAGTGACATCTTCTTTAATGGAATTCAAGGAAGTCGTATTTAACAAGGAAATACTGGACCCAAAAGTTCAATCACTGGTAGCATTGGCAATATCGGCAGCAATAAGCTGCAAGCCATGTATACAGAACCATTATCAGGCTGCCAAGGATAACAATGCCACAGAAGAAGAAATTTCCGCAGCCATTGGTACTGCCATTTTTGGTGTTGCCGGGAAATGCAAAAATTATACAGAAGTTGCTATTGAGGAACTGAAACATCAATAGTCTTTGCTAAAGATTTAAGTTTGTTCAGAGCAACTCGTTGGAATTACACAACCCGGACCGAAGTTGAGCTTCGATAGGTAGCGCCACAAAATGACCTGATAAGTATTGTGGTTTTCAATTGTTAACAGCTAGCGATGACAGTAATTATTATTACGGACAATAATACGGGCGCGTCAAATATTAGGCATATTTCCCTTGCAGGTTGTGATCGAAAGGTGATGACTGCTTGAAAGAGAATAAATGAAAATCTCTGAAACATTAAAAAATCGAATTAAGTTTTATCTTGCATTTATACTTTCGGCATTTGGATATGAATTTATTTTATTTGTTATGACTATAACTGTCTATAAACTCACTGAACGTCCCATGAGTGTAGGGATATTTATGACACTTTCCCTAATCCCCAAATTATTCTCTCCTTATATTGGCTTACTTTCGGATCGATACCGGCGAGAGGTGGTATTGGGTCTGGCAGCAGGGCTCACGGGCGTGCTGATGATTACCCTAAACATGTTTAAAGACATTCGATGGATCTATGTACTTTGGTTTCTTGTATCAATCATAGCGGTGATCATTACAAACGCACGCACAGCAATCATGGCTGAAATTGAAACTAAGGGTGATTACATCGGGATGAATTCGATAGTATTGATCGCTCTCAATGTATCTCGAATATTCGCGCCCCTTTTGGGAGGAATTATCGTGGGAGTCTGGACGGTAAAATTTATCTTATATTTAACGGGCGCCGTTCATTTTCTGGCAATGATGTTAAGCTTGTTGATCCGGTTCGTAGCAAAAGATACTAAAAAACCATCGATGCAGATAAGAGAAGGCATTCAATTTATTTTGGATAATTCCCAGTTGAGTTATCTGTTTTCGTTAGCCGTTTGCTGGCGTCTATTTTTAGGCTGGCAACTATCACTTTTTAGGCTGGCAACTATCACTTTTCGTGGTGTATGTAGAAGTTTTTCTTAGGCAGCAAGATGCTCAATACGGGATATTTATGTCGATGGTTGCAACGGGTAGCATTGTTGGCAGTTTCCTGGGAAGCAAGATCAGCAAAGGAATGGATCATTGCAGATGCATACAATGGGGGCTCAGCGCTCACTATTTATCTTTTATACTCCTAGGGTTAACAGATAATTATACAATAGCCCTGATAATTGTTTTTATAAGCTTCACGATCTTTTATGCGACAATCGTGAAAGTTCACTCTCAACGTGACAAGGAGATACGGAGTGATCTACGAGGCCGGATTGCCGGAACGATGGTTGCGGCGACCTCAATTGCAGCTGTCATATCGATACTAATTGGAAGTTATTTTGCCGAAATCTTCGGAGTGGAAAAGGTGTTAATTCTCGGTGGAATACTCGGCGCCATAAGTTCAATGATTATCGGATATATTTTTCAAAACTCTTTCTTATCTATAAGGAAAGGGGGGAATAACGGGTCTTTAATGATGGATTAAACACCATCCAAAATCAGCGCTAAGGAGGAAACAAAATGGGAAGAATTAGACATTATCTTGCCGCTCAGCGTTACCACATTACCGAGAAATATATGGTAACATTCAATTCAAAAGCACTTGATCATATCTCACGACTTTCGCCGGCTCTTGTTAAGAAAGAGGGTGATATGGCAAACTTAACACCTACGGATACAGGCTTGGTAGTAATGAGTGGCCCGCTTCCTTATACATCCCTATTTTATTCCCAAGTGTTTAATACGAAGCTATATGTAATAGATAAAGAAATATCATCTTGCATAAAAAGAAGGGGCTTGACTAGAACAGGAGGTGATCTCTGAACATACCAAGTGATAATTTGTAGACATATTGATGTCGACAATTAAATCTAAACTCACACTCTTTTAGATGCAAATAAAAAGTGGAATCGGTGATCCCATGAAACTTGGCCAGCCGCCTTTTAACAAATGCCCAAAAGAACTTGATACCATTAATATGGCTTTTTGCGATGAACAAATTGATTCGCCCCGTGGTTGACACGATAATGCTTTTTATAGCCCAGATCCACAAGACCATTATACCCTTTTGCCAACCAGTCGGAATAAATAATGCTATCAGGGGCCACATGACTCTGGATAATGGCTTGCAGCATGGTTTTAGCGCAATCAGGGACGATTTTAGTATAGACTCTACCACCTCGTTTGAAGATACCGAAAACCGGTGTTTCACGAAAAACTCCTCGCCCTCTTTTAAGATAAAATTCGTCAACTTCGACCTCTCCTTGAAAGTGAGATTGTTGTTGACAAAACTGGACGATGCGTTTTCTGATATGGATCAGATAGCGGTTCACCGTTCTAACCAAGCCCATAATATTAAGGCGCTGATCTAGGAGGCAGAATAACTTTAGCATGAATGAATTCACAAGGAACAAGACTATGTTAAGCCTGAACTCCAGAATCGAGTCTGTGATGAGCAAAACCTATAGGGCCAGCAGGGATTTGTGCATTACAAAAATAAGTGAATACTGTTTGGCAATAAACGAGACAAACCGATACTATCTTGACCAGAAATATGCTCAAAAAGGGAAATATGGAAGTATCATTGCACCCCCGGCCTTTGTAGAAATCATTGCTAAAAAAGCATGGTCTGGAATTTACAAGACATTGGAGTGGGATCCAAATCTAGTGTTAATGTGTACTTACAAAATGAAATGTAAACGGCTGATTCGCCCCTATATGTACTTAACAGTAAACGCTAAAATCACTGATTACAAAATAAAGAAAAAATACTACTTTCTAGATGTTTGCCACGTGGTCACCAATGATAAGAGCCAACTTGTTGCAGAATTAGATATAGTTATCGCTTATCCAATAAACTGAAAACCGCAATTGAGACATATAAATGAACAGTCGTGGTGAATTATCCAATCGATGCAATTATCAGAAGACAACCATTGAGCTTTTATTGTCCCATTCGGGGAATGGGAGAAAAACCCTCGCCTTCAGGCGAAGACTTTAGTAGGTTTGCGGTATCATGGAACATTACCGCAAAGGCGCCCATTCCGTTTACGATGTAAAGATACACATTGTGTGGA
>Ga0209457_1000276_pt1 | contig 9792 bp, 7 predicted proteins | sample WorMetHEROISLAND_5_FD_187410 | JGI IMG/M metagenome (GOLD analysis project Ga0209457, IMG submission 187410) | Marine gutless worms symbiont microbial communities from Max Planck institute for Marine Microbiology, Germany - Olavius sp. 5 HERON... ... | reverse complement strand
GCTGCGCGTGAGTCCGGACTCCGCCGCAACCGCGCCACGGATGCGTTCGATGGTCGATGCCGTGAATGTCTGCCCGAACAGCCGCATGGGGCGTTAAAGTACCACTACCAGACTGTGTCCAGTGTGTCCGACAGACATTAGGAAGCAAATAAACTGTCCGGACTTATAGCCCGTGATGTGTCCGGTTTCATTGGACGCCGAGGGGGTGTCCAATGAACCGAACGAACTTGCTGCAGGAGATGCGGAAGATGAGATTTGAAGAAGCGTATGAGGGATGGCAAGCAGGCCGCCTGAGACAGGAGGAGGCGGCCCGGCTGCTCGGGGTATGCGAGCTGACCTTTTGGCGCTATGTTGACCGCTACGAGGACGAGGGTCTGTAAGGGGTGATCGAAAGGCGCCTGGAGCAGGTCTCGCACCGGCAGGCGCCAGTGGATGAGGTAATGGCGCTGGTGGAGCGCTACCGTCGACGACATGCGGGCTGGAACGTCAAGCCTTTCCACACTTGTACCAACGCGACGGGGGCAAGCGCGACTACACCTAGGTCAAGAACTAGCTGCAGGAGGCTGATATGGTACAGAAGGCACTTGGGCGAGGCAAGCGGCGCACCCGCGCAGCCGGGCTGGGCATGATGCTGCACCAGGACGCGAGCATCCACTTGGGGATCGAGATGATCCCGGCCTACTCTTCTGAGGCACGAGGACGCTCAAAGCGCATGTTCCGTACCCACTAGGGGCGTCTGCCATAGGAGCTGGCCATCGCCGGCATCCGCGACATGACAGCGGCTAAGAATCTGTCTAAAAATTTATTAATAAGGAAACTCAACGAACAGCCATTTTATAGGGTATCTGATAATTACAGATTTGCCGGAGAAGCAAACGCCTGGATGCGAAATAAACCTGTGTTTCGCTCGAAGTTGGTTTCCGTTCATAATCTTTACTCAAGCGACGCCATCGACTCAGCCAGGCGAATGTTCTCTCGACCACCCAGCGGCAAGGTAAAACGTGGAAACCTCACTGTCCTTTTTTCTGGCTCTCTTGCGTTTGGTGTGGGTAGCAGGTCATAGCGACCTGGCTCAAGACGTGAGGGGAAGCCCCGACTTGACGACGAACGGAGAAGTTGGCAGGGTGATTTGTTTGCCCGCTACGAGGATAAGCGACGGTGATCAGGTGCCTAGTGGTCCCGTAGCCGCGGGCCTTGGCGGCCTGGATGAGTGAATTGACCACCTCGACACGACCGTTGGTGAGCCTGGAATCGAACGCATTGAGGAAGCCTAGCCAGTGATCCTTGAATATCCTGGGCTTTTCGCCCTCCGCAGGCGTAGAGCACACGCTGGGCGTCGAGGTCGTGAAATAGGCTGATGTAGTTGTGTCCGCGCCGCGAGGCGGTCTCGTCGAGACCAACCGAGGTGACGGTCGAGAAGTCCTCCTGAGCGTGCGCCTGATCGACGTAATGGTCGAGGCGCCGGACGCGCCCGTCGCTGACGCCAGGCAATTGAGCGACCTGAGAGACCGCCATCGCCTGATAGAGGGTGACCAGTAAGGCCTCCATCCGTAGGCTGAAGCCGCTGTTGGGGCGTGCCCAGGGCGCCACGACCTGGGAGTAGTCTTGCGTAGGTCCCGCAGCGCACACGGGGCACCTTGGCATGGATGTAGGCTTGGAATTGAAAGAAATTCAGGTGACGCCAGTCGCGCTCAAGCGTGTCGTGGGCCGGCTGGTGTTCCGCCCCACAATGCGGACAAGAGAATCGTGTCCCCGGGGCGAAGGCGCGGTGGAAATCGGTCCGGCCCGATTTGGGATCGAAGGCCACGTCAACGACCTCCCAAGGAGCCGGAAGACCGAACGCAAGGGTAAACAACGACAACGGGTCCATGATGAAAACCTCCGTCGTTTGGCTTGGCGACGGGTCCGAGCCTACAGGCGAAAAGAAGGGCACAGAGTAGGCTTGGAGCAGGCTACCCTACGCGATGGGAAAAATGGCGCTACCCACACCAAGAGAGCCATATTGATATTGGTTTGACCGAATTTTCAGTTGGTCCGATCCAGGGTCAGTAGATACTGACCATCGGGCAACTGACTGACAATAAGTCGAGAGGAAAGGTTCTGAACAGGCGTTAAATATATTTATACTTCGAGTCTTTCAAGGCGCTACCGGGAAGAGCGGTGGCTAATTGCATGAAATTGACGGTCCTGACCTTGATCAAAGCGATAATCAGACCGGCCAGGCATTTGGTTCTGGCCAAGTTCTAACCGAAATAGCCAGGCAACAGAGGCATAAGAGCGGCGACATTCTGACCCATCGTTGGAGCCATCCGAAAAAATTTACCTATTGATTAAAGGGTTATGTCAAACTTCAACAGGGATGGCTTGAACGCCCGGCTCAACTGTAACAAAAATAATCATTCTAAATCAATATATTGCGGTTTTTTGTCCTGTACTATGGCCAATGAACGCAAATGAGCCGAATAATACTCGGCTGAAGTCCGCGCTTGGCCAGCTCGAGGCACAAAGCCTTCTCGTACACGGATTCCAAAGACCCAGGACCCAAGACTTTGCCGACCTCGAATGTACACCCGATAACACGCCGAGAGGCGGGTTCATCCTCGTCGACTTTTCTTGAATAGATTTGCGTTCATTAGCGTTTATTTGCGGCTGAATCTTCTCCCCGCAGCCCTTACTCGATATTTTCTTTTTTGCCGCAAATGAACGCGAATGGACACAAATGAGCCAAAAAATACCCGGCTAAGGTCCGCGCCCAGCCAGCTCGATGCACAAAGCATTCTCGTACACAGACTCCAAAGACCCAGGCCCAAGACTTTGCCGACCTCGAATGTACGCCCGATAACATGCCGAGAGGTGGGCTCATCCTCGTCAACTTTTCTTGAATAGATTTGCGTTCATTAGCGTTTATTTGCGGCTGAATCTTTTCCCCGCAGTCTTCCTCAATATTTTCCGGTGGACATAGCCCGTCTATGAATCCCCGCCGGTGCGGTCAACCTAGCCACGGAGCTTTTCGAATCCACGGGGCGGCGCGGAGCCTACGTCCCAGAGCGAGGCGGCGTGATAGGGAGACGGTGCGTAAGCTCCACAAGATATCCGAGAAACCGGCCTCGACGCTCGGATTTTGGCCCCCCAGTGTCGTGTCAAAAGAGCCACACCCATCGGCATTCAAGTGTACAAACAATTGAAAATTCAGATAATTTTAGATCGCATTCTAACTTGGCGACCGGAAAAATTCCAAGGAAGGCGCCGGAGGATACCATCGGGTACCGGGAGCCAGCCCGGCCGGCACGGAGCCGCGATAACCGCCGGTTTTGCCGTGCCCCGAGCTCTGCTACCATCCGCTATACTTATAAGTTTTTCCCACCCCTCCCGAGATGCTCCGAATTTACAATAGCAAAACTAGAAAGAAAGAAGCCTTGGTACCCATCGTGCCTGGCCGGGTCCGCATGTATGTGTGCGGCATGACCGTCTACGACCTGTGTCACCTGGGCCATGCCCGGGTCCTGGTGGTATTCGATCTGGTCTACCGTTATCTGCGCGCACGTGGCTACCAGGTCGACTATGTGCGTAACATCACCGACATTGACGACAAGATCATCGACCGTGCCCATGAGCGGGGAGAATCCTGTAGTGAGCTCACGGAACGTTTCATCACCGCCATGCACGAGGATGCGCAGGCCCTGGGCGTGCTGCCCCCGACCCGAGAGCCCAGGGCCACCGCCCATATAGCGGAGATCCTGACCATGATCCGAGTCCTGGTAGACAAGGGCCATGCCTACGTGGCCGCCAACGGCGATGTCTACTATGCGGTAGCCAGCTTCGACGGTTACGGCCGACTCTCAGGCAAAGACCCACGAGCCCTGCGCGCCGGCGCCCGGGTCGAGGTGGGAACAGCCAAGCGCGACCCCCTGGACTTTGCCCTGTGGAAGGCGGCCAAGCCAGGGGAGCCAACATGGGACTCGCCCTGGGGTCCGGGTCGCCCCGGCTGGCACATCGAGTGCTCGGCCATGTCCACCGCCTGCCTCGGCAACCACTTTGATATCCACGGTGGCGGGGCAGACTTGCAGTTTCCCCACCACGAGAACGAGATCGCCCAGTCCGAGGGAGCCACCGGTGAGCCTTTCGTCGACTGCTGGATGCACAACGGCTTCGTGCGCGTGAACGACGAGAAGATGTCCAAGTCCCTGGGCAACTTCTTCACGGTACGCAAGATCCTATCCCGCTACCGTCCCGAGGAGGTGCGATACTTCATCCTCGCCAGCCATTACCGCAGCCCCCTCAACTACGACGACGAGCACCTGGACCAAGCCCGCGGCGCCCTCACCCGTCTCTATACGGCGCTGCGGGGCCTGCCGGAGGCGGATCTCACCGATGCCGGGGGCTTCCGCAAGCGATTCCATGCCGCTATGGAAGACGATTTCAACACCCCCGAAGCGGTGGCCGTACTGTTCGACTTGGCGCGGGAAATCAATCGAGTGCGGGCCACGGACGGACCGGCAGCTTCGGCCCTAGGCGCAGAGCTCAAGACCCTGGGTGGGATTTTGGGCCTCCTCCGGGACAACCCGGAGACCTACTTGCGGGGGGAAAGCTCCGATACGAGTCTGATCGATACGCAGATCCGGGAGCTGATTGACCGCCGCGCCGCCGCCCGCCACGCCAAGGAATGGGCCGCGGCCGATCACATCCGCGATCGATTGCAGGCCGCCGGCATCCTGCTCGAAGACGGACCGGAAGGGACCATCTGGCGCCGGGGTTAATCATTCCAGCCAACCGGCTACCGGCGCTGTCCCCACTCCTGACCAAGCTTCGCCTCCAGCCCATTGTGCAGGGTACGGAGGACCTTGATGCGGGCATAGGGTTTATCGTCGCCCTCGATCAAGGTCCAAGCAGCATACTCGGTGCTGGTACGCGCCACCATCTCATTGACCGCGGCCCGGTATTGGGGCCATTTCTCCCGATTGCGCCAATCCTCGTCCGTGATCTTGAAACGCTTGTAGGGCACCTGTTCGCGGTCTTGGAAGCGGCGCAGCTGCTCCTCCCGGCTCACCTGGAGCCAGAACTTGAACAGGATGATCCCGCTGGCGACCAGCTGCTCCTCGAACTGGTTGATCTCGGCGTAGGCACGACGCCACTCGGCATCGGCCGCAAACCCCTCGACACGCTCCACCAGCACCCGACCATACCAAGAGCGGTCATAGATGGTGATGTAGCCGGCCCGGGGAATATGGCGCCAAAAACGCCACAGATAATGGTGAGCCTGCTCCTCTTCGGTGGGAGCCGCGATAGGAATAGCATGATAGAGACGGGCATCGATAGCCCGGGTGAAACGGCGGATGGCCCCCCCCTTGCCACCGGCGTCGACCCCCTCAAAGACCAGCACCAAAGAACGCTGCTTGTTATAGGCCTTCCACGCCAGCTCATTGAGCTGTGCCTGCAAGGCGAACAGCTCCGACTTATAAGTCTGCCGATCGAGGGACTTGGACAGATCGAGCTGATCGAGCAGGGTAACCCGGGCGCTGGGCACCTCCGGCAGATCCGGATGGCCGGAGCCGGAGGGCGGCTCCACGGCGGACGTTTGGCCGAGACGTACCCGGATGGCTTGGAGCAAGGTCTTGCCGACGGTGAGGTCCCGATAGCGCCAATCCTCCGCCTCGATCAGGTACCAGGGCGAGATCCCACGGTCGGTATGCCGGACAATGCACTCGGCGACGCGCTCATACTCGTGATAATACCGATGAAACCGGCCCTTCCGGGGCAACATCTTCCAGCGACTGCGGTCGTCGCGGGAAAGTTCCTTGAGGCGGGCCTTTTGAGCCTGCTCGGAAAGGTGGAACCAGAACTTGACGATCAGGGCGCCATCATTGACCAGCATGCGCTCGAAGTCCACGATACGATTGAGCTCCGCATCCAGCTCGGCATCGTTGCAGCGCTCCCGGAAACGCGGCTCGATCATGGCTTGGTACCAGCCACCGAACAAGATGGCCAGCTTGCCGCGCGCGGGAAAGGCATTCCAGAACCGCCAGTAGCGCGGTCGCTGGCGTTCCTCGTCGGTCTCGTCCCAAAAGGCGAAGGTGCGGACACCGCGGGTATCCAGCCACTCGTTGAGGCGATTGACGACCTCACCCTTACCGGCCCCTTCGACCCCCGAGACGAGGACGATTACCGGGACATCCGTTTGCAACAGCTCGCGCTGTGCCTCCAGTAGCTGGGTACGCAAGGCCTCCTGTTGCGTCTTGAAGGACGCCTTATCGACCGTACGTCCGACCTTCGCCGCCTCGAACATGGACCGACCTCTCAAGGGTAGCCGGACCGAACACTCAGGGACCTCGACCTGTTCAAGATACCCTGAGCCTTCGTAGTGAATCCTGTGCCTGTGAGGTGAATCGAAGAATTCCCTCTGCAGGCTCCCTGATCGAAAGCTTCGGGCTATCGATCATCGGCATACGGCGCCCCGACCTTCACCGACGGACCTCGCCGTTGCCCAAGACCACGAATTTGAGCGAGGTCAGCCCCTCCAGACCCACCGGACCGCGGGCGTGGAACTTGTCGGTACTGATGCCGATCTCGGCACCGAGACCATACTCGAACCCGTCCGCGAAACGGGTCGAGGCGTTGACCATCACCGAGCTCGAATCGACCTCACGCAGAAATCGCCACGCTCGACCATAATCCTCCGTAACGATGGCATCGGTATGGTGAGAGCCATGACGGGCGATGTGCTCGATAGCGGCATCCAGGTCCGCGACCAAGCGCACGGATAGGATGGGGGCCAGATATTCGGCATCCCAGTCCGCCTCCGTAGCCACTAGGGCGTAGGGCAGAATCGCTTGCGTACGCGGGCACCCCCGCAGCTCCACCCCCCGGTCGCGAAAGGCCGCCCCGAGCCGGGGTAGAATCGCTGCGGCGACGTCCTGGGCCACCAACAAGGTCTCCATGGTATTGCAGGTCCCATAGCGCTGGGTCTTGGCATTCAAGGCCACCTCGTAGGCCTTATCTGGATCGGCCGCGGCATCGATATAGACATGGCAGATACCGTCCAGATGCTTGATCACCGGGACCCTCGCCTCGCGGGCAATGCGCTCGATCAGACCCTTGCCACCGCGCGGGATGATGACATCCACCCACTCGGGCATGGTAATCATAGCGCCCACCGCGGCACGATCCTTGGTAGCTACCACCTGCACTCCGTCCGCGGGCAACCCGGCCTGATCGAGCCCGCGCCGGATGCTGCAGGCCAGCGCCTGATTCGAACGGAAAGCCTCGGAGCCGCCGCGCAGCAGGGTGGCATTGCCGGATTTGAGACACAGGGCCGCAGCATCCACAGTGACATTCGGCCGCGACTCGTAGATGATCCCTACCACCCCCAAGGGCACCCGCATGCGCCCAACCCGGATCCCGCTGGGGCGGCCGCTCAGGTCCAGGATGGCACCCACCGGATCGGACAGAGCCGCGACTTGGTGCAAACCCTCGATTATGGCCTCCACCCGCGCCGGGGTCAGCTCCAGTCGATCGAGCAGGGCCGGGGCCAGACCTTGGGCGGCACCGGCCTCCAGATCGGCGCGGTTCGCCTCCGCCAAGGCATTACGGTCGCGGTCGATATCCGCGGCGATAGCTGCCAGGGCTCGGTTCTTAGCCCTGGTATCCGCATGAGCCAACCGCCGGGATGCGGCCCGCACCCGCACCCCGAGGTCACGCATAGAGGCGACAACGGCATCGTGGGGTGTCCCCAACCTGGATTCGGATTCAGGCATACAGCAAGCTCTCCCATGGAAAATCGAGCACCCATCCCGGCGCCGGTTAAAAGGCGAGATTCTATCAGATTCCTATCCGCTCCGAAGCCAAACGTCAGGGCTATCAAATGATAATTCGATGGAAAGAAACGGCTTGGCGATTTCAGACGCTTAAGCACGCAGAGGGACTGAAATAGCCGCCATTAGCTACCCGTTGTTTAGTACGGATTACCGGTAATATCGAGCAAGCAGGATTTTTATAGAAATTTCAGCCGCAAATGAACGCAAATGGCCGCAACTTAACAACCACCAGCTAAAGCTGGTGGGTTAATACTACGGACTGAGAGACTGCCTAAGAACTAATCTATTGATTTTAAAGTATCTGTATCCCTAGGATGGGCTGTGCCCACCGAGCGGGCATAGCATTTAGGGGGCATAACCCACCCTGCAGGTTAGTTGGTTTTTAGATAGCTTCTGCAAGTCCGGATACGGGTCAGTAGACCCGTTTTAGGGCTCCGTCCAAAAATTATCGTCAACTTTCGGCTCGAAGTGATGCTCCAAATATTCCTTGATCTGCTCTTGCGTCAACTCGCTCGAAGTGACACAAAAATATCCGCGAGCCCCCAAATGCCGTCCCCAGTATCTTGTCCTCAGATCCGGGAAACTCTCGAACAGCTGGGTCGAACTGTGACCCTTGATACGCCGCCTGACCTCACTCGGCGCCATACTCGGTAGTGCCGAGACCAACAGATGCACGTGGCCTTTGCTCACCACACCTTTGAGAAGTTGTAACTATTCAAGATCCCTTGCCAAGCGGTAGGCTACACACGTAATCTAGGCCCATGCGGAACAACCCACCCTAACCCATTCTCCGGAAAACCCGGAGCGTCGCCATTTTTTGCGAAACCCGAAATGGGGTCCGTCCGATTTTGGGTTTCGCAAAAAATGGCGACGCTCCGACGTTACCAACGCTGGCATGCCTTCTGCAATGCCCATCATCTACGTGAGCTAACCGCTATCGCTGAGAGGTCCCCAAGCCAGCCGTAGGCAACCGATATGATCGCGCTGTTGTGCCAAGCCAATGCCTTGGTCAGCGAGGAGGCCCAGGACCTCAAGGCATTGCCCACCGGCGACGTCGAGCGCTTGTGGACCCGCTACGACACCATCCTCATCGAAACCGAAGCCGGCAATCCTTCCCGTCCCCACCGTCCTAGCACCCGCGGGCGCGTCAAACAATCCCCGGCTGCAACCCCATTCGGCGACTGCGCGAGCACCGCAACGAGGTCCTGCGCTTCCTCACCGACCGGCGCGTTCCCTTCAACAACAACCAGGCCGAACGCAACCTGCGCATGCCTAAACCCAAGCAGAAAGTCTCCGGTTGTTTCCGCTCCGATACCGGCGGAGATGCCTTTGCCATCATCCACCCCTACCTTTCGACCCGCCACAAACAGTCCGACGATCTTTTCAACCCGCTCGTCCTGACGTTCCAAGGACAACCCCCAATACCCCAATTTGGAGTAGCTGAATAGTTACGAGAATGTCTATCTCAAACGCCTGACCGGTTAGACGTATCCACTCCCTCACCTTGAGACCCACGTCACCCTTAAGTACCGGATACCGATATTTTGTAAAAAAATACAAAGTGATGCTGTATCTTTACGGTATGACCACCGTACCGATAGTCCATTCGTACCGCCTTATATCATGCCAATAGAATTCCAGATAAATCTGATCACCTAAATGTGATGAGTTTAACCTTTTCTCGGAACGAATAAAGGTCAAGAGACCAGGAAGCGTCGCCGACGGCGGGCCAATCTCGACCGATTTGCGTTCATTGGCGGCAAAAAAGAGCTGCCGATGGAGGAACCGAACCGATGCTATCGATATTCCGGTATGGCTGTATGAGTAACCTTTACTCTTGGGGTCCGATCAGACCAGCAATTCCCGCCGGAAGCCCCCAACAGAGTGATGGAGAAGTTGGAAGGGCGGCAGGAATGACCGGACTAAAGAAGAACTGGTCCGTCGGCAGGAACGGAGTCGATCCGTTGGCGATGTTGTTCCT
>Ga0209457_1000275_pt1 | contig 9828 bp, 10 predicted proteins | sample WorMetHEROISLAND_5_FD_187410 | JGI IMG/M metagenome (GOLD analysis project Ga0209457, IMG submission 187410) | Marine gutless worms symbiont microbial communities from Max Planck institute for Marine Microbiology, Germany - Olavius sp. 5 HERON... ... | reverse complement strand
GAATTGGGGTGGGGGGGACGGGTGGAGCCCCCGGCTGCGGGTGAGGGGTTTCAATTATAGCTGGTTTGAACCACGGGAATGCCGTCGGGCGGACCGGGTTAGGCCCGTGTGATGGAGGTTTCCAATTCAATGCCTGATGATAATCCGGAGGGGTCGGATATGGCGAAGCGTTTCATGGTATTGCCGAGCAAAGACACAGGTAGTATCCGATTGGTGACGGTGCCGGAGGATATGTCGTCTCATGAGGCCTATCGTTCGGTCACCGGCCTGATCGCCGAAGTCGAGCGTACCGAGGATGACCAGTGGGTGGAGGATGTGCTGGATCGGCTCGAGGAGCACGGTTTCGAGGGCCTGGAGTTTACGTTGGGACCGCCTTTGGATTAGGGGTTGTCGATAGGCCTGGTTTTGGAATCCGGTCGGTTCGGATCCATGTCGATGGCCCTTGGTTGCGGTCGATGTGGAGCGGAGTTCGGAGCCATTCTGAGTCCCGCACGATTATATACTAATTGAAACAGTTATCCTCTGTTGCAGGCGAGAGAAGTGTTACGCTTGCCCGCTGGGGAGGCAGCGGAGGGGGCTCGCAGGGAGCTTGGCCACCTATGAGCAGCCGCGTTTAACTGGCGCGCAGATCCGGTACCATACACCTTGAGGGTAGTGTTCTGGCCTTGTTGCTACCGAAATACAATAGAGCCTTGAAGGACGGCCTCTCTGGGAATTTTCATGGTGCCTGCTGCACCGGATACAATAAAGTTAAAACGACACCCATGGTCGATAGTTGGAAGTTTGGTAGACAATCACTGTATGAATCGTGGGCATACAATTAACGATAAAGCTCAAAGAATCCGGACCGATTCGAAAGAAGCCGTAAGACTTGTCCAGGAGTTGGGGCTCGCTGTTTCCAAGATCGAGCCTGTTCGGAACCGCCTTGATCTTTCTGAACATCTAGCGAAAGAAGCTTGACTCTCTGGCGTTTGGTGTGGGTAGCGGGTCATAGTGACCTGACTCAAGCCGTGATGGGAAGGCCCGACTGGACGACGAACGGAGAAGTCGGCGGCTGGGTCAACTTACCCGCCACAAGGTAGAGGATGGGAATCAGGTGCCTGGTGGTCCTGTAGCCGCGGGCCCTGGCTTTGGCGGCCTGGATGAGCGAATTGACCGCCTCGACACGGCCGTTGGTGAGGCTGGAATCGAACGCATTGAGGAGGCTTGGCCAGCGCTTCTTAAGTGTCTTGGCCACCGCTTTGATCAGCTCCAGGCGGCAACGGCGCGCCCAGCTGTACCATCTGTTGGGGAGCAGCTCTGCTTGTGTCGCGCTCTGAGCGCTGTGGAAGATCTCGCGTAACATCTCCTGGATCCGGAAGCCACGGTGTGTCTTGAGGTTTCGGCGTTTGAGTTCCGCAAACGGAGCTTTCTGGCGGTTACTCCAAGCGTGCTTGTCCTTGAAGCCAGATGTAGTGTGTACGCCGCAGCTCCGGGCCCTTTTGGCTTCTTGGCGACGCACTTCGTCAGTCGCCTTGTTGATGAGCTGAATGGCGTGAAACTCATCGAAGGTGATCGCTGCCCAGGGCAGATGCTCACAGGAGCAGGAGCAGGAGCAGGAGGAGCATAGGAAAGCGAGGGAGCGTAAGCGACGAGCGGAGTGCGACGACCCCCGCGTAGCCATAGGGCCGAGCGTTTCGTCGGAGTGCGGCGCGTGAGCGCCGGCGGAGACGAAATGCAAGGCCATGCGACACGGCGTCAAGTCCTTGCGGGAATCCTGGCGCAGCGCGGGGTGCGCGCCGGGACGGACGCAGGACGAACGTGGGCCGCCGAAAGCAATGGCCGTCGCCTGATTTTTTGTACCCGAAATCGGACGGACCCCATTTCGGGTTTCGCGAAAAATGGCATGCTCCGGATAAGGCACCTTGAAGAATTAGTCGTGCTATAACTCGATTGCTTCCAGGTATCCATAATCTAAAGGCATTTCTGGCATCGAATCCCAGAATCAACAAATTAATAACGCCACCAATATTTGCGTTCATTGGCGTTTATTGCGGCTGAATTTTCTCCCCGCAGCCCTTACTCGATATTTTCCGGTGGGCGCAGCCCACCCTACGGACCTGAATGTCTCGGTCCAGGCCCGGACAAATCGAAGGCACTGGGCGCCTGGAAATTCCGGATCAAACACGAGCTCATTATCCCATGACCATCGAGTTACACCATGTCGCTGTTCCGGTTAACAACTTGGAATCGGCCGCTCGGTTTTATACGGACGTGCTCTGGCTCAAGCCGATAGAGCGTCCCGACTCACTGCCCAACAGTGGGGTTTGGCTAGAAGGTCACGAAAACCCACCTGATCGAAAAAGAGAATTATCGTGGCTTTGGGTTAGCTAATCCCTCGTTGCCGGATAAAAAAACATTTTGCCTTGGCTGTTGACGATATCGACGGTTTCCGGCAGTACTTGATCGGCCGCAATGTTAACGGTGGGTCATCTCATGCATATCAGCGACAGCAGGCAACAGTTTTTCTTCTGCGATCCCTCGGATAATCCCATTGAGATTGTCAGCTTCTAACCACCATCGAGCGTGCTCCGGGCGAATTCCGGGTGATGTTATTGATTTGTTGATTCTAGAATTCTAGAGATCACTAGTATCTAAATATTTAGTTAAATAAATTCAGTTGGTTATAGTGTTCGCGCTCGTCGGGATTGTATTTCTAGTCGGTGATCGATTGATTTCATTGAATTTATTTGAAAATTCTGAGGCTCAGAATCTGTAGAATTGTGTAGAAACTGACATCGATTTTCAGCCTCTTCTTGATAGTGGCCACAGGCACATAGGTGGAAATGGCGAGCTCGAGAAGACGAATAGACCTGTGGACATGCGTCGTTGTTCTCAGCCCGCAATTTCGCGGGAGAGGCTGTCACCTTAGCGTACCGCAGCTCAAGTCGGTAACCGGCATAATTCCAAATATTTCTTTTTTAATGTATGGGTTATCCTGAATTACCGGTCATAACGTTGGGACACTAGTGGTTAGAGATGTCTTTGGATTATGGATACCTGGAAGCAACCGAGCTATAACACGACTAATTTCTCAAGGTGCCTTCTATCGACACCCACCGAATAGAGCTGGTATCCAGGCTCCCTGTTTACTCCCCTTCTCCCCAACCCCTTTCCCACCAGGGGAGAGGGGCTTATAGCAGCAGCCCACGGATCGGTTGGTGGAGTCGAGTGTAGCCAAGACTAGCTCCGGGGAAGAGGGGATTTCGGTCGTAGGTAGGGAGCCATGACCACAGGATGTCAGATGGAGCGTGGTATTTGGGTGTAGGCGCCGGCTTGCTGGCGCTTAAGGTGGTATCCCTGTGAGTATGGAGCAAGTCGGGGTGGCCAGCCGGGAGCCCTACTCTCCAACCCCTTTCCCGCCAAGGGGAGAGGGGCTTAGTAGTAGCCGACGGATCGGCTTGGCGGAGTTAAGTTATGTACCAAGACTAGCGCCAGGGGAGAGGGGCTTTCGGTTGTGAAATTCCGAGGCCGCCATCGCACCGTCACTACGGGGGGCCTTGAATTTTCAATCGGGCTACAAATCTTGTCGTTGCCGAATCTAAGGGAACCTTGAACGTGGGATTTTTCACGGCACCGGCTACACCAAAAACAACAGAATTAAAACGTCACCAACGGTTGGGGCCTACCTTGGATGGTTGCAACCGAGGGGCGACCCCTAAGGACATGATACGGCCTCCGCTTGAGAAATCATTAAGCGTCACTTACTAAATTATTCTTGCGCGTACCTGGGGGCCATGTTAGCTTCCCCGCCATGGGGACCGGGTTGAAACGCTATGAGTTCAGCGAGAGGCTGGCCGAAATCCTTGGCGAGTCCCGTCGCGACCTGCGTTTTCGCGTCACCATGCTGGTGGCTAGTGGCTTGGTGGCACCGGGTCCGCGGGGACGCGGTTCGCCGCCGGCGACCCCCGACTATGCCGCCAAGCTGTTGCTCGGGTCCATGGTGGCCCCTCAGCAGTCCTATACGGTCGATGCCATCCGCTGCTACGAACGGCTGCGCCCGACCATCCGCACGACCGATACCACGTCACCCCGCGTCACCCTGAGTCCGCGACAGCCACCGGGGCAGGCGGACTTGCCGCCGGTGCCGTTGCTTTCCGGTTACCGTACCTTCGGGGATGTCCTGGTCTGGTTGTTGATGTTGGCCGCGTTGCCGGAGACCCGGGCAGGCTTGGTGCGGAACCTGTTCGGGATCCGGGTCAGCCGCAGCTATCCGATAGGTGCCGTGCAGCTGGGTGCCTATTCTGCGGGGCAACGTACCCTCGTCACTCAGTGTTACGAGCCGGCTGCGGGTACCCGCCCGCCGGTGTGGCTTGATCCGGAACGGGACGGCAATCCGGACCCCGGCCTCTATCACACGGTGTTTTTACCGGTCGCCAAGCTGGTCGCGATCGGTAAGCTTATCGGTCTTCCCGCTAACGAGAGACCTTCCATGATCGATTTAGGACCTAAAGTGACGAGCATCTCGAAGCTCGTCGACCTAGCGCGCCAGACCCGTTTTCGTGGTCGCTGGGAGCAATTGTTGGCGACCCTGGCGACTGTCCAGGCTTGGTCGGACCGGGTCGATAGGCGCGCCAGTCGGTTCGTCGAGGTACGGGATTTCGGCTCGAATCCGGGCCAACTGCGGATGCTCACCTATGTCCCTGACCGGCTTCCGGTGGCAGCACCCTTGGTGGTTTTGTTGCATGGTTGCACCCAGTCCGGGGTCTCGTTCGACAAGGGTACCGGGTGGTCGACTCTCGCCGATCGTTATGGTTTTGCGCTCTTGCTGCCCGAGCAGCGCTGGTCCAATAACCTGTTGCGTTGTTTCAATTGGTTTCGCCCTGAAGATATCCGCCGGAACGGAGGGGAGGTCTTGTCCATCAAGCAGATGGTCGATTGTATGCTCCGGGATCAGGGGCTCGACCGCCAGCGCCTTTACGTGACCGGCCTGTCAGCCGGGGGGGCGATGACATCCGCCATGTTGGCGACCTATCCGGATGTGTTCGCGGGGGGGGCGATCCTCGCGGGTGTGCCTTATCGCACGGCGGATAATATGCAGGAGGCCTTCGAAAGCATTTTCCAGTGTCGCAGCCGTACCCCGTGTGAATGGGGTGACTTGGTGCGGGGTGCTTCTTCCCACCGGGGACCTTGGCCGCGGGTATCGGTCTGGCATGGCGATGCCGACTCCGCGGTAAAGCCTTCGAATGCGAATGAGATCGTCAAACAGTGGACGGATGTGCATGGGGTGACGGCCCAGGCCTGCAGTGAGCGGACCCCGGCGGGTCATACCCATCGGGTTTGGCAAGGGACGAACGGCCAACCCCAGGTCGAATCCTACACCATTCACGGGATGTCCCACGGCGCGCCCCTGAGCACCGGGGATCGACCTGACCAATGCGGCACTGCGGCACCCTTTTTCAACGATGTGGGTATTTCTTCTGCTTTTCATATTGCCGATTTCTGGGGTCTGCTCGGACCGGAGTCGAAGGTCTTGATGGCAGCCGCCGACCGGGAACGGCCCGCAGTGATCTACTTGCCTCGGGACCCGGATGGCGATCGTCCGGAGCAGGTACGGGCGACCGGGATCGCGGGTCGGGGAGGCCAGGATCGTGATCGGACGGCTGCGTCCGATACGGGACGACCGGGGGAGGGCAGGACCCATGCCGGTCTGGGGTCGACGGCGCGCGATGTCTTTGTCGAGCCTTCGGAGCCATCGAGTAGGTCGACCGGCTCGGAGCGCAACGGCTCTACCAGTGGGGAGGTGGCGACTTTGGGGATCGATGTCCAGGGTATCGTCCGTAAGTCCTTGGCGGCGGCCGGTCTGGTCATGGGTTCGACGCCTGCTGCCGGGGGGACATCTGGCCGCGGGCCCCTTGGGATCGATGTGCCCGGGATTATCGGGACCTCCCTGGAGGCGGCGGGTATCCTCAAGGGCTCCGCCGCGGGCCCGGATTCCAAAGACCCGGACCCGGGAGTGGCCGTTTCCGACTGGGAGGGCGAGGGCTGGGATCTGCTCACCGATGATCCTAGTGCGTCTCGGGATGGACCCATGCTCTTCGGGCAGGTGGCCTCCGGTCGGGCCGGCGCGACGGGCGAGCAGGTGCGGTCGATGTCGCGCAGGATCCTGTTGGGTCCCAGGCCGGAGTTGAGCTATGTGCGCAGGCTTGATCTCGACGCGGCTGTCAATGACTACACCAGCGCACGTTTCAGCGTTCTAGTGGACGGCGTACCTGTGGATGAGGCCTCCGCCGTCGGCATGGATCATGTCGAGGCGGAGTGGCTACAGCGATCGGATATCGATCTCTCCCGGTTTTCGGATCGGACGGTGACCCTGACATTCGAGGTGGCCGCTAGCTCGAATGTCCATAGCCGGGTATCGGCCAAGGCCTGGGTTGATCGGATCCGGGTAAAGTCGGTTGCTCCTGTGTGCTAGTACAACAGTACCGAAGTATCGATAACATCTATCCGGTTCATCCGCGGGGAATTATTTTGCCGCAAATGAACGCGAATCAACGCAAATCGGTTGCAACCGGATCGCCATAATCGACGCGGTAGGCGTTGGCTTGCCCGCGCTTGCGATATAGCCCAAAGCCCTAAAGCCCGCGCCTACCAACCCGGTGGTTACAAGGCTATGTCTTCTGATTTATACGCGCTCACCCAGTCATAATCGTCCGTTCTTGGTCTATTTGCGTCCATTTGCGGCTATATCTTCCGGGAGATTCCTGCTCGCTCTTTGTTATCGGTTGTTGAGAACTTCTGTACTAGGCCGGTGTGTGCACTGATATCCCGGGACCAACCGACTAGGCGGCGGTGATACGAAGAGAAGAGCTATCGAGTACCACCGATTTCCCAAGGTGCCCTCAAGAGTGGAGCCGCGGGGATATTTGCTCGATGGTATTGATGACCTCCGGCAGCCGCTCGTAGCCGCTGGGATAAGCCAGCTTGAAGGTAGGGACCTGCTGCACCAACTCGGCGAAACTGGAACGTCGCCATTTTTTGCGAAACCCGAAATGGGGTCCGTCCGATTTCAGGTGCAAAAAATCAGGCGACGGCCATGGTCTTCGGCGGCCCACGTTCGTCCTGCGTCCGTCCCGGCGCCACTCCGCGCGGCGCCAGGACTCCCGCAATGACTTGACGCTGTGTCGCATGGCCTTGCATTTCGTCTCCGCCGGCGCTCACGCGCCGCACTCCGACGAAACGCTCGGCCCTACGGCTACGCGAGGGTCGTCGCACTCCGCTCGTTGCTTACGCTCCCTCGCTTTCCTGTGCTCCTCCAACGCTAGGCGTTCGGGGAGCAATTTCAGCCGTGGTAGAATCCGAGCTATTTCCAGGTGTTTATGCAGCTCCAACAAAGCATTGCGTTGTTCAGCGGAGTCAGGGTGGTGTTGTTTTTCCTGCTGGCGGATTTGTCCCTTTGTATGAATACGATTCCATGCAAGGGCGGCAAGACCATTCCGGTTCTGTCCGGCCAGAGCTTGATCCGCGATTCGGCACACAACACCTGGAATTGCCGGTTTTTTCGGGCGATCGGGGCAATGTCGTCGGCAACGAGCGGATATCCATGCTCCGTCAATGCGCAGCAGAGTGAGGATTTTCCTTCCCCCTTGTTGGCGACGAATAAAATCGTTCCGTCCCCTTCTTACCCCGCTGGCGTGCAGGCAGGGATTGCCTGTCGTTTCGGCCGCCAACATCAGGATCACCACAATCAGGTCGGCAGAGATGAATCGGGAATTATTCCTATCGCCGTAAGAGGCCCATATATCGCCGGATTTCTTGTCGAGGCTGAACCAGCCTTTCTTTTGCGGATACTCGATATGGTAGGCACTTTCGTCATCGAAAGCGCGCACCATGGGAATACCTTTTACTTTGGACGAGGATTCATACACCGAAGCTCGGTGGCAGGTATTTGCAGACGGGGGGGTCATACCGACATCGAAGAAAATACGCTGGTGGGGTGATGTTGCTGTTAGCCGGAAGCAGATAGGGAATTGGGATATTACTGATAAGGAACCCATCCAAGAAATGGTAGCTGTATTCTCCCATTATTTAATAACGCCGGATCGTCCGACGGTAGTATTTGCGTGGTCTTCAAGATATCCCCATAATCGGTCAAAACCGGAGGCGTATAGGGCTTCTTGGTATTCTCCGGGGATTCGTGTTTATCATCATCTTTCATTGTGGTCGGCATTCCTGGAGGGGATGGTTTGAAGAATTCGGGGAGCAGCGAAATTCAAGAATATCTCACTATTCCCGATATGATGGTCGGTCGAGAATAACGAGAATAAAGGGAATTGAAAAGTTCTACTTAGGTGATGGAAATACAGTATCTTATGATTTTAGTCAGCTAGAGCACAATATTTTGTACCGGAATCGTTACTGAAGATCCAGCTTTACTTTCCTGGGTCGAAACGTTTCCGGCAAGGGATTTTTCCAGGTTCTAGCTCATCGACTCGATGGTGCCCTATCCGATAATGTGCTCAGCGCTGACATTCGAGCAGGCGCACCATTCGAAGCCCATAGGGCACCTTCGCTTCGTGACTTGAAAAATTGCAGGGGGAGCGGTTTCTCAAGGTCTTCCTCCATAGGGAGAATGCAAAAACCAGCTGTGATCACAAGATCCCGTATTGCCGAATGCGAGGTACCCTAACCCTTGGGAATCTCATCTCTCCAGCCCGATCCCGGAGTATGGCGCGTCGAGGGCGTTACCGGTCCCCTACGCACATCCCAATGCCGGAGCTACCATCGCGGGCGATAGCGCACGCAAAACATCACCTATCACTAATTTATGATGAATCCCAGCGTGAATTTGCTCGGAGGATCGCAAGGACGAGTTCGGCTAATCGACTCTCGATCACGAAAATGAGATTTTCGCTTCGCGTTCATTTTTCAACCATTGCTCGGGCTTGAGATAATGATGGGACATCCTTGCCCCCAAGGTATACCTTGAATTTTTCAAGTTCCCACGAAAAAGCAACCAAATTTCTATGGTATACGATGCGACTGGGGATGATGGATCGGGTCTCAAGGCGGCTTTACCCACCGCCCTGTGTGCTCTGCGACGCGTCGGGAGAGGGGGAGCTGGGTCTGTGTGCCGCCTGTCTGGCGGAGCTTCCAGCCAATCGGCACGGCTGTGGTCGCTGTGCGCTGTCCCTGCCGGCCGAGTTATCGTCGGGCGCCTTGTGTGGTGAGTGTCAAAAGCGTCTCCGCCCTTTACCCTTTGTCATGCCGCCTTTCGTTATGAAGAGCCCCTGCCCAATCTGGTAGCCGGGGCCAAGTCCCGTGATCGTCTCGACTTGGCCCGGTTGCTCGGGCAATGCTTGGCGCGGGAGCTACTGGCGCGGGCCGCCGAGATGCCGGAGCTGATCCTGCCAGTACCTCTCCTCCCGCGGCGACTGCGGGAGCGTGGTTACAACCAAGCTCTGGAGATTGCCCGCGCCCTAGGTCGCGAGCTGGCGATCCCGGTAGATCGGCACCTTTGTGTCCGCAGCTCGGCCACGCCGCCGCAGGCCGGGCTGGCACGGCGGGAGCGGAGGCGTAATGTGCGTGGGGCATTTCGTCGGAGGAGCACAGGAAAGCGAGGGAGCGTAAGCCACGAGCGGAGTGTGACGATCCCCGCGTAGCCGTAGGGCCGAGCGTTTCGTCGGAGTGCGGCGCGTGAGCGCCGGCGGAGCGGAGACGAAATGCAAGGCCATGCGATACGGCGTCAAGTCCTTGCGGGAGTCCTGGCGCCGCGCGGAGTGCGCGCCGGGACGGACGCAGGACGAACGTGGGCCGCCGAAGGCCATGGCCGTCGCCTGATTTTTTGCA
>Ga0209457_1000274_pt1 | contig 9882 bp, 3 predicted proteins | sample WorMetHEROISLAND_5_FD_187410 | JGI IMG/M metagenome (GOLD analysis project Ga0209457, IMG submission 187410) | Marine gutless worms symbiont microbial communities from Max Planck institute for Marine Microbiology, Germany - Olavius sp. 5 HERON... ... | reverse complement strand
AACAACGGCAGATTATGTACAAACATCATTTTAATGAATATTAGCAGCAATGGCCTGGCACAGCGGTAGCGCGTTGGTCTTGATCAACGAAGTTTTCCTACGTCAGGCCCAGTTAATACTTGGATGGGTGACTATCTGTGGGTGGGTAAACCATCCAGGTATGTAACCAGCCACCTAGGACAACTCAGCCTTCCATCCCTCCGGGGTAGGTGAATCGAGTACCAGCCTTCAATGGCTGGGGTTAAGGCGGGGTGTGTGCGCTTGTGTCAGGTGGCAGGTAAAACTGTGTGATCCCATATGGCAAGCGTTCTTTTTGTTAACATGGACAACATCAAAAGACAGAAGAATGTGAAACTAACTAATGCACTTGCATTATTGAGGCAATGGAGACCAAAAACATGAAGTCATAAGTATAACGTCGTCAAACCTTATGACTGTTCAATTCGTCGTGAATGTTTCCATATAAGTGTTCAATAGTAACCAACTCACTATGTCAGATTATTTCTGAGACATGTACCATAGTCATTGTAGACTATCATCACTATGAAGTAATTGTGTCACAAGTGTTCTACTGTCCTGTTGTAGAGGTGCCTGAATGTCTGAAATGTAAATGACTGACCCTCGCATTTCTGCAGGCACACTTCAAATGCAAAGACCGTCTCCTCCTCCTCTGCTCGTCTATTGGCACCATCCTCTGACCATCTGATGTCGTACAGCTGTCTGAATGAGTTGAATGACAGAGGAGGTGCAACTCCAGCCACAAACAGTTGTTGCATTTGGCAGGGATGCTTGCATGCCAGGTCCATCATGACGCTGGCGCCCTCGCGAAACTGTACAATTGCAGGTAAATTCCTGTAACCAATCAAAACATGTTACATTGCAATTAATTCAGGAACCGTCAACTTTCTACAGTTTTATGTGGTGCATTGTGTGAATAAACCTTGACAGCCACCATAACTGTCCTGACAAGCCCGATGACAAAGTTGACGAAGAAGTGTTTTGTGTGATGTGGTTCACTTGCATGCACTGTAGGCCTACATTGCAGCTGGGAAGTTAGCAACACAGCTATACTATTACTACACTGTGTCCCCACAAAAGCAGACACGCACATTATGGCCAATAACTTACATAAACATCGACCAATATCAATGCCATTTGACCGAATTGTTCATGCAACATTATTTGCACTCGGGTACTCTGCTGTGTGTATACTTTTTACGGTAAATTATCAAGTAATGTTGCACGAACAATTCGGTCAAATGGCATTGCTACTGGTCGATGTTTATGAAAGTTATTGGCCATAATATGCGTGTCCGGTTTTTTGGGAAACAGTGTATAACGAATAGCGTGCAGTCGTGCACCCCTGATGCATGAAGGGCAGAAGATCGACGAGTGAGTGAGTGAATGAGCATTGTTTAGCGTCTGCACCAACACAATATAGGTTATATGGCCGACGATTTTTACAGGTCTGATGACCCAACCAACAGCGTCAAAGCACTGAAGGAGGGTGGTTAGTCATCTAGGCAGGCCTCAGTCTAACCAGGCTCACCTCACCGTGTTACAATAATACAACATGCATGCAGATATAATACAACAAAATAATCTAACACACACAAAGTAATCCAAGCACAGTGAGTGAACCCAGTGAGATGAAGCCAAATCTGGTAGACAGAACCTGTGAGCTGCTCAAATGACTGTGCAACTACAGAAAGCTACACAATACTACTACTAGAGAGCAGTAATAGCAATATTCCCTCTTGCTCCTGACCAAATCATAGCTTAGATGTGGTCAAATGGAGTTTGAGGGGCCCAGAAGATCGACAACAGGTGAACAGTGATTGACAACTGACAAGTCACTATGTCAAGTACTTGTTCTGTGTCAAACTTGTTGCACAAGTTTCCACCTGCTAAAGTGAAGTGGCTTCATGCTGGCCCAATATTTAGTACAATTGACAAATCAAGACGTCACGTACTTGTTGTATAACTCATGTGTCAACAGTTCCCGATGCAGCTCACGTCTGCCGGTGAACTCCAGCGCGGACACATTGTACCCCAGTGTGCACAGCCAGTCACTGTGCTCAAGGATAACCAGAGCAAAAGCGTCCTCCGTTTCAACAGCAGATATCTGTAGTGAAGTGCACACATTCCATTCGTTCACATAACAATACGATACGATACGATACGATAGAAGAGTTTAACGTGGACTCAAAAGCTGAGTATACAGCTTAATCTAGCACACGGCAAAACACACAGATAAACTGCAGTCTATAATCATTACATACTGTTCATTATGGAATACTGTACACACAGTTATTTTCGCATAATATTAACACTGCCACGATGTGAAGGTTAAAAGGTCAAAGGTCAAGGACACAAAAGAATGTTAAGGTTTCCGTGCCGACAGAGGAATTAGACGATGACGTGCCATGTACTTCCACTGTGCATATTGCAAACATGGTGTACGATGTGTTGTAAAGCACCACAGGCCACTTTTCTTACCACAATTGTGTATGACCGTGAAACAGGAACAATTTGTCAGGCTCTGGAAATGTGTCAAATGATACAAACCTGTGTAAGAATATTGGCCACTGCTATGTCCGGTACGGTGACACCTTCCAGAGCCGGCGATCTGCCAACCATCAGGTCAAACAATGCTTGGCTGAGTACAGGCAGACCCGGCCCACCATGCTGTACGCTCCACTGTACCAGCTTGCCGACAACAGCATACTGTCTGGACGCCAGCAGTGGAAGGGAGCATGTAAATGCCATTTGTCCCAATGGTCCCTCAAGGACGCCTGTTTGAAGAATGTCCTTCATCAGCAGCCTGTGTGACATACAAGATAAGCAGGGTTGCAGTGTCTTTCTCGACATCTTGGTCTCGAGACATATTTTTGAAACAAAGTAGCAAACAAAACATCATTAAACCAGATGGCAGACTGTGTTAATGGTGAACAGTAAGCTAAGTTCGCTGACAGTTTTAGACAGTTACTGTTTGTGTTATGGGCTAAGAAATTTGTCATGTATGCTTAGCAATGATGAACTGCATGTGTACTGGATATTGGAGACGCTGAGATCTGCTGAACCCGTTAGAACCAAAAATGAAGTGCACATCATGATGTCTCGCTTCCACAACAACCAGAGTATCAACATCCGAAGTCTATAATGACAGTTCTGCACACAGCAACATTCGTTAGTAAGAGCAAGCTTCAGTGTGTACACAGCTAACCTGAAAAATTCCCGTGCAGGTCCGCCTTCATCCAACGCATCCTCTCCAGAGAAAGTGATGTGCACGGGTCTGTGAAAGCTGAAGCTGGAGTGCTGCGTTGCAAGTAAGCAGGAGCGCAGAACAGCCCGTCTTCTGATGACCACATTGACTGGTTCGCCGTGGATCACTGACGTTAATGGCTGAAGTATGTCAGACAGTGTCAGATCACTAACAAAGCAAAGACACATCCTGGCAATTGCACTTAGAAACATGGCTCAGATGTTTAGTATGAAATAGTGCAGAAAGTATAAAAATCAATACTGACTGAGGAAAATCAAACCATGATTAACAACGTTACAATGATGTGAAGATTCAAAATGTTTGCACAAAAATAGCTCTGTGACCTTGAAAAATACTACAAGTGCTACCTGCAGTCCTACCAAACTTGGTCAAAATCACACTAACTTTGTTTAGGAAGATACATGAAGAATAGTAAGCAAGAAATCCAGCTATCGCTAGGACAGCTGACCATACTGCCTAGCAATATCGGCACCAGATGCCATGTTGCATTTTGGCCGTCAATGGCCAACATGACATCGCCAGAAGTAGCGGCCGGGCAGTATCTGCCTGCCCACTGATTTCGTGAAGATTGGTCCCACCATTGCAGGGATCGCACTTGAATTGTGTTCGATTGTGTTCACGGAAGAATACCCGCTAATCTGTATTACGCTCATTCTATGTCAGTGTCACAAAGCTGGTTGTATTTTACACATTTACTATGATTAATTGAACACAAACATTACGAGGTACCAGCTTTTTAGCTCCTAGCTATACAACCAGCAATTTGACACGAAGTCAGTCGTTAAACACTGCATGCATCTGGCAAAACACAAGTTGCTAAGCACATAGTCTATCTGTTGAGTACCTGGAACTATGTTGGTTTTCTGACTGCAAGCTGGCTGCTATGGCTGCTTGAATGTCGTCGAAGTTGTCATCGTCCGTGTCATCTGACTGTATCTCTATGTATGCACTGTATGTTCCATCTGTAGCTCGAGCCGTAGCCACAGTAGTTGTGATCTGTTATTACAGTAACAAAATGACATTAACATATTCTAAGAGAGCCAGAAGCATGTTTACCACTAATAAAATACTGGAAAGACCTATGCCACCCACGCTCAGCCCTGTGTAGCACAAAGTGTTAAATTGCAGTAATGCAAACTGCATCAACTAGTTACTGCGCTATCCGAACTCCACCTGCCACCTGCAGCGCCTGCTGTGGTGCATACTCGAGGCATGCGAACCATACATTGGCCACCAAGACCAAAATCTGCGCAACGCCCAGCCAAACCCACCCCAACCTGTCACCCGAGAGTACCGCACGACAAAATACCCACCGATATGGTGCACAGTACCTGCCTATATTCTAGTACCTGACGAGCCTCCTCACGTTGGCGTCGGAGTTACTGGACGTCAATACCTGCGATCTGCTGCTCAACAAGAAGCTGATCATTCCACGGTTCCGTCGGAAGACGTTCGGCTGTCGGGCCTTTTCGGTGGCAAGTCCGTCAGTCTGGAATGCATACAGTCTGAGCGATCCCGAGCTGACTTTAGACATTTTCAGGCGTCATTTGAAGACTTACTTCTTCACGTTATATTAGATGTACGGCATGTTCAGCGCATTAGAGATTTTTTGGTAATGCGCTATATAAATGTTCGTTTTACTTACTTAATTACTGACTAGTAGTTGTACATGATTACTGTGTGAATCATAATACATACCTCAGACACAGTTGTGTTATCCAACACCGCACTGCTGTATGACGACCCAGCAGCATGAGATGGGCCAGCTGCAGACGACTCGCTGCAACTAGCAGCTGGTGGTGACAGCAACAGTTGTTTGCGGACATGAAACTGAACCTGAAATAATGACAAGTACACAAACAGCAACAGACACAGTACACGGTCATTTGGTTGTAACAGGTGTTGACGTACAAGTTATGCAAAGCAATCAGACACTGAAAATGTTATTGTACTGTGATAATGGCATGTGCCTAATAATCACGAAGTAAAGGAAGCCACGTAAAAGGTGGGTAGATAACATCATAAAAAGGACAAATGTGGCTAATGGGAATGCCACATATTGCTGGCTTTGGGTCATTGTCAATGCAGGCAACTGCTGCACATAAAGTAGCAGTTAAGAAGTTTGACTCGCACAAAATAATTACTGGTTACAGACCGTAGGCGTTCCGGCGTTGACGTAATGCCCGGTGCTCTGTGGTCTGCTTGCCTGTGCAACAACCAAAACTGTCTTAATGAACTGTGTTCCAGGTACATCACCAGCCTACACCAGACGATACATTATTTTCATAATATATGTAATGGTACGAGTGAAATAAAGCTTCATGCGCACTGTGCGTAGTGTAGGCGTTTCTGAGGTGGACTGTAAAGTTCTACAAGGCTACCTGTCAGAAATAACTGTTTAATTGTATGAGTTTCCAACAGTTATTTCTGTTATTATTAATATTACTTACATGGTGCACATTTTATATCACTGGAAATGCAGCCAATGCTTTGAGGGGGACAAGTGCCTATGGTTGTTGCACCCGTGACTATCTGGTGTGTATGATGTTTCTCTTTAGCGTGCTCATTCTGGAACATGACTATTTCAGTTCTACTCATGTTTGTAAAGTGCAATAATGACTGCTTCAGTCCTTTGAGCGCAACGTAAATGTCTATGTGTAATAACAGTGTCAATAATGTATAAATTCTCCATCGTGGGTGAGTAATGTTACAGTGTCGGCAATGGATTACATTTATCCAGGATGCAAGAAAAGTAGTCCAATGGTTAGTTGCTAATGAATTGGAGTGTACTAACCGTTACTGTTACATGATCCACAGTTTGATTGGCTTCGGCCTGTTTTTCGTCCTGTACCTGCACACATTCGGACACACATACAGATTCCTTTGTGCGGATGCTGTTTGCATTAATTAAATAACATACCTAATGTGGATGAGTGTGTACGATACTCAAGCACCAATGATCTTCAACAGACACGAGTCAACTGGCTTTTTACGATTACACCTATGTTACACGTAAACTGGTTCGGGCAAATAGGGCCTACTGGTGCCAATGTATGTTATTTAAACCGAACTGTGCTTAAGTACAAATCGAGTATGCCACTGTAGTAAAACACTGGAATTACTGCTCGCCATGGCTCTCAAACTGATAAATGTACACAGAAAACGAATGTGACCAGGGTCACGTGACCGTGAAAACAGTACCATGGAAACTGCAGCAATGGGACAGATACCCCCCTCCACGGAATATATTACTCTTTATAGTTAAGTTACAGTTACTGTCCATGTCTGATATTGAATGGCTGCGAGTCAAACCTGCGTACCATTGAGGACAAGCTCAAAAGGTGCAACCATCCTGGTAGTACTGTACATAAGAAGAGCAGTGAGTAATGACATTCTAGCGGCAACATAATGTTAGTATAGAACCAGTTCAGCAAATGTGAAATGTATTACAAATATGATTTCTGACAAGTGTACTGTGCCAATCACGGCAAACTGAAGCCGAGGGAAAGCACGTTGCTAATATACAACGAAGAAAAATGTTTGAGCTGCATGTTAAATAAAAATCGGCGAAATTGCAGTCACAAAGTAATACAGTTAACTGCAGCTAATGACACTCGACGCCAGACTTCTACAACAATGTGTTTTAGTTTTTGGCTAACCGTGCCGTGGATAGTCCACGTTACACAATGCATGTCACACGTCTTTACGTATGGAAGTTAAGAACTTCCTAAACCGCCAAAAATGACTAGTATGAGTACAACACACTGGCTTTAACGGGTCGCTGTAATGTAACACAATGGTTAAATCTTAAAGTAATTTTTGCTGTTTTGGGCTGGCAACATATGTCCCCTACGCATTTGTGTGAAATGTATGTTTTTCCATTCATACTGCTGAATTTCGTGCTAATTTATGGCGAAATGACAAAAGTTCTCTACCATGCACACATTAGTCAGAGATATTTTAGACGAAATATTTTCTGACATCAAAATTAAGCGGACAGTGACACTGCACGTGAATTTTAGCATTGCCAATATAAACAGCAGATGAGACGTCTTCTTTGACAACTGTCAAAGTAACTGAAAGTATGTAAACATAATGATCTTGGCACAAATGTGCTCAAGTCTGCAAAATAATTGTTAGTTTCCAATGAACATTGACTGTACTGTTTAATACCGTTCCATCGCAGTCAGACTCATCGGAAATGTCCAAAACTGTCGTAAAACATGACATGATACAAGTTACCAGACCAGACAACGTAATGTGATGATTCTAGTGATGGCAGAATAAAACTGCACGCTTTTCTAACTCTGGGGCTAGAATTGTGATACGCTAATTGTCATAGTGAAATGCATCAGTCTCGAAAAGTGAATAAATATTTATCTACATACTGTCATAACAACTTCATTGACCCAATGTATCCATGCATAGCAGTGGTATTATGGAATATTGGGCTTTCAGCTAAGTATACATGTAACAGACATGACAATGAAGTAAGATCATTGTGGGTAGTTTACAGCTGAATGATGTTACAAAACCAAATGCTGCATCAGAATGAAACAGAAAAAACACACAAATGCTAACGTTTGCACTTTGCTGTATTCATGTATAATACAACGATAAGACGTGTCTTATGTTGCTGGAACTTGTACTGTTTGTGCACGTTTCATCAGCACAACACAGTAATGGCTAATAATTACAGATTTCGTGATAGGAACACACCTTGTCGAGATACATACAGCACGATACGCTGATAATCTTTCATTACTTCGTCCCTGTAATCTTTCAGCACAAACGGCTTCCCACTTTCTCGTAGAGAATCAACGGGCGTGCCGTCGGGATACAGGAGTATCTGAAATTAATGTCAATCATGTGATAAAATACTGTAAAGTCATACGCACTGCAAGTAAATACCTCAAGTCTTGTCATTAATGACTAATTTCAACAGTTGTTTCTGTGCATAACTAAACAAATTACTTCAATCTGCTAATGTGCAAGTAATGGGTGGAGAAAAATTTACTTACTGTTACACGCAATTATCAAACTTGCACATGAACCTCAATTTGACCTGTTCATTAACCTCGTCTTGCGTACATTGGCAGAAGACTGGCTTTGTATATATCACGTAATGCTTTTTTTGTAAATAGAAAAGGCGAGTTGTTGACTGGCAAATCTCCTGCAAGGGATGACGAAGGATGGAAGCGAAAATTGTGCATCCGTAGATTACTCTGCCCCCCCTCCCCCCTCCCCATTGCAATCACCATAAAGTAGAGCCGTTGCCTGTCCCTGAAGCCCAATTAAGTGAAAAAATGTTCCATGTTAACTTTAAACAAAACTATTTGGAATAATGACCAATAGGCTGTGCAATGTTCTGTGTGTTTTTCGTAATGATTATTACTACAGTACTCAATCAACAAATTCCGGCCGATTTCGAGCTGTACAGACAATGTAACCACAATGACCAAGCGGTATAATGATAAAGAACAGCATCATGACATAATGGCCATTGCTAAACAAAGCCTGTGTCATGTCCGCAAGCGTACAGTTGACACTGTGCAATGCTGCTCAATCACGTCAGACTGATGGGCATCAACAAGTTGCGACGGCTGACGGGTGACATATTGTTATGTCACGTTGCACAGCAACTTAACTTTTCCAGTTAACATACAACTGTTCAACAATGGTAACTGTAATATGTTAAGTTTGATTTAAAACTTACAGAACACTGCTCAGGAGTAATTTTCCTGTTGTGGATGGAAATCTTGGCAGTTGCTGCCCGAAGTATGTCATTTGCGGAAGACAGCACTGGCACCTGGATCGTAACGCGTGTGCCCCGTATAGCTCGGCCATTTTCCATGAGTCCAACCTGAATCTGTAATAACAAGAAAGCCTAGCTAACGCTGAGGTGTGCGCGCGACAGCCTGAGCCGTTGTCACCGACGGTGGCGCCACCTTGCGAGTAGGTACGATTAACTTATACTAGTCATTGCCGTACATTTTTCTCACTGGTATGAGGGTCTATCTGCATGCGTTTACCCGTAGTTGTCTCCCAAAAACGTAAAGTAGCGCAAAATTTAGATACAATTTGACCTTTTACCAGTTAAAGGTCATTCAAGGTCATTGATTTTGGCACCAATCGAAAGCGCACATACGATTTCCTATTAGTGTTTAATAGTAACTACGGTCCTATCTTGCACCGTTTCCGAGATACGGCGACTTATGGCCGAAAATTGCCGGTTTTTCATACCCGTCTTATTTGGAACCTCCGCTCCCTATGTTCCCAATGGAATTTCGCTGCAAGGTTCGGCATCAGAAAACTAGAGTCATTGGCGAACATTTTTGTTGCTGGTAGTACGGGTCTATCTGCATTCATTTAGCCGTTGTTGTCTCCCAAAAACGTGAAGTAGCACAAAATTTCGATGAAATTTGACCTTTCACCAGTTCAAGGTCACCCAAGGTCATCGATTTTGGCACCAATCGAAAGCGCAACTGGTAAAAGGTCAAATTTTATCGAAATTTTGCGCTACTTCACATTTTTGGAAGATAACAACGGCTAAACGAATGGAGATAGACCCATAGTGTCTGCGACAAAAATGTAGC
>Ga0209457_1000273_pt1 | contig 9973 bp, 9 predicted proteins | sample WorMetHEROISLAND_5_FD_187410 | JGI IMG/M metagenome (GOLD analysis project Ga0209457, IMG submission 187410) | Marine gutless worms symbiont microbial communities from Max Planck institute for Marine Microbiology, Germany - Olavius sp. 5 HERON... ... | reverse complement strand
GCGCCGGGGACGTTGCCATCACCCGCTCCTACCTCTCAACTCTCCGCAAACAATCCGACGATCTTTTCAACTCGCTCGTCCTGACCTTCCAGGGCCACCCCCCAAAGCCCCAATTGGAGTAGCTGAATAGTTACGATTTCAACCGATCTTCGAAGTTATCGACGTCGATCCCCAGAAATTTGCGGTCTCCTACCGCGGGCAGGGGTTCTTCCGGCTTGCCCGAGAGATCGGCCAGGCCCCCTATGACGAAGGGGAGTTGGATCATCTTTTTCGCACCGTAGAGTTCGACGTCGTACTCGATCTGCACTCGGGGTGCACGGTTGCGGGCTATGAACTTTTGGCTGCTTTCTTTGGCCACGATCGTGCTTCCCTCGGTTTGATTGGGAATGGGATTATAGACAATGGAATCGCCGTCCGCTGAGCTCGACCTTCGGTACCGGGTTTCACTTGAGGCTTTATGTGAAGGTAGCGTCCGTCATCTTGACCCGAGGGGAAGAGTTTCCGGCTCGAGAGAGGCTCTCGCGCACGCCCTTTGCTCTCGATCCTATATGACGAAGAGCAAGACCGGGGGGGCGTTGAGAATAGTACCCGGCTCCATTATGGAGCACGTACTAGTGTACCAGAGTTTAGTTAAATAAATTCATCTGGTTCTCGTGTCTGCGCTCATCGGGACTGTATGATGATCAGACATCATATTGATTTATTTGATTTGGGTCAGGGCGTCGGGCGCGAGGTCCTGCATGATGTCCATGAAATCCTTCACCAACGAGCGGCGTGCACGCCGTAGCAACAGGGGGATCGGGCTCGACGGCTCGTGGCGGGCATAGTAGTCGTAAATTTTATCGAGCATCCGTACCATGTCTTCACGGCTGGCTATGGTTCCGGGGTGCCCTTTGTGCCGGGAGCTGCCGGCTCGCCGCCTGAAGGGGATGTCGCCTTGGTCGGGGTATCGGTATCCACGGGTGTTTCTGCCTCCGGCTCCGTATTGCCGGTCCGTTCCGCGATTTTCGCTTTCAGCAGGCTGTCAGCATGGGTCAGGAGGTTGCGTAGGGGCTCGAGATTCGGCGCATAAGAGGCGCCGACATGATCCACGACGATCTTTCGAGCTCGCCCAAGTCATTGATGATACCTGCAAACGGCGATGCTCGTTTCTTTGAAGGAATTCGATCTCGCAGTCCAGGAAGGCGGCACCGATGGATGCCGTGTCCAAAGATGACCGCTCCGTATCGGCCGCTTTCGAGGCTTCGCTTCTGGCGCTCTCGATATCCTTAGAGACTCACGGCAGAGACTCATGGTACCGGAACGCCCAGGAGCGTATAAGGGGAGCCATGCGCACCGGCACCAGCATGGCCTCTCGATGTACAGAGGTCCAGCAGGGCATTCATCCGTTCGATGAAATCGTCGGTTTCCTCCGGGTCGATCTGTGGATGCACGCTGTTCCAGTAGTCCGCCACCAACCGGCGGATCAGGGGTCAGCTTGGATGCGAGCCCCGGAAATCCCTCGCGGTGGAGCAGTACCCAACAGATCGGGACTCCGATCCGTATGTCCTTGCTGCGAGCCAACGTGTTCGTTCCCAAGGCCATCACCCGCTCCCAATCGGGCGGGACCACAGGGATCACACACACACCCATAACCTGCTCCGCTTGTCCGCCGGCTGCGTCCTGCAGCGACCGGAACTCGAGAGTATCGGAGAGGTCTTCGCCGCTTGGGTCCTTGTCGGAAACCGGTTCCAGGAGACGATCCGGGTCGAAATCACTCATTGATCAAGCTCCACTCTGCTACCTTGGCTTTTTCGGAAGCCCTGGAGATAGAGCAAAATAGGCCTGATTGGAAGAGGGAGAATCCGAGCGGTCGATCGGATATTTTTGGAGGGTGCCTTGGAAAAATTCGGTGGTGCCGGATCCGTAGTGGTCGGTTTCATACCAAATCCTACGTTCTTCAGCTTTTCATCCGTGTTCTCCATGGCTCGATCGTGCTTTGTGGCTCATCCGGGCTTCGCCGCCCGCAAGGCTTGCTGCCCGCAGGGCCCGGATGCGGGCGTCCCGAATCCGTTTCGGGATTTCTTTTGGCGCAGGCGCCGTGGCGGCGATGGCTCCGGTATCTACGGAATTGGCCGCGACCAACAGCCGGCGCAGCCGTGCGGCCTGGGAATATTTCTGTTCCTGGTAGCCCTCGCGACCCCGGTAATCCGCTTCGAAAGCGCTCAGTACCTGCTCGAAACGGTCGGGGCGACGGAAGGCATCCAGGCCCTGGAATAGATCGAGCAATGTGGCCGGGCGTAGCTCATTGACCTTGAGCGCCAGACCATGGTAACGCGCCACACCTCGCGCCAATTCCCGGAAATGGCGCGGGGCCTTGAGGCGATCGCACAGCCCATCGACCAGGGCCGGGCCGCGTTGCTCGTGCCCATGATGACTGGGCAGGATGTCCGGTGCCGTGGTGCCCTTGCCGAGGTCGTGGGTCAGAGCGGCGAACGCCACCTCCGGATCGGAGGTCGAACGGGCGGCCATATCCAGGGCCAGCATGGTATGGATACCCACGTCGATCTCTGGGTGCCATCGGACCGGTTGGGGTATCCCGAACAGGCGGTCCACCTCCGGCAGCAGGCGCGCCAAGGCCCCGGAGGTACGTAGGACATCGAAAAAGCGTGACGGTCGGGGCGTCGCAAGGGCCTTGGCTAGCTCCTGCCACACCCGTTCCGGGACCAGGGTATCCACCTCGCCGGTGTCCACCATGGACCGCAGCAAGGCCTGGGTCTCGTCCGCTATGGTAAAGCCTAGCTCCGCGTAGCGGGCGGCATACCTGGCGAGCCGCAGCAGGCGTACCGGGTCCTCGGCAAAGGCGGGAGAGACGTGGCGCAGCACCCGGTGCTCCAGGTCCGCGCGGCCGCCGTGGTAGTCGATGAGATTGCCCTGGGCATCTTCGGCCAGGGCATTGATAGTGAGGTCCCGGCGCCGCAGGTCTTCCGCCAGGGTCACGTCCGGATTCGCATGCCATTGGAACCCTCGGTAGCCGGGGCCGGTCTTGCGTTCGGTACGGGCCAGGGCGTACTCTTCTTTGGTCTGCGGGTGCAGGAAGACCGGAAAATCCTTTCCTACAGGACGAAAGCCTTGGGCAATCATGACCTCCGGGGTGGCACCGACGATGACGAAGTCACGGTCGGCGGGGGGCCATCCGAGCAACCGATCCCGCACCGCACCGCCGACCAAGTAGATCCGGATGGCTTGCTCCGAGCCATCCGGGCAGTTCATCCCGTCGTCGAGCATCAGCTGGTCTTTACTCACACTTGACTCCGCCGGATGATCATGGGCCTTGGGATGTTGGCCGATCGTGCCGGGGCTCTGTTTTTGCTCCCCCTCTCCCCAACCCCTCTCTCACCAGGGGAGAGGGGCTTAATAGTAGCCGACGGCTCGGCTTGGTGGAGTGCGAGTGTATGCCGAGACCATAGGGCTACCGAGTGATAATTCGATAGAACGCAATGGCTTGGTGATTTTAGATGCTTAGAGCCGGTCTAAAAAGGCAGGCTCTAAGGGGCCAGGAAGCGTCGCTGATGGCGGGGCGGTCTCGACCGATTTGCGTTGATTTGCGTTCATTGGCGGAAACTATTCAGGACCGTTGGCCAAGCGGTAGGCCACACACATAATCTATTTCCATGCTGGAACAACCCACCCCTAACCCATGCTCCGGAAAACCCTGACGATGGGCTTAAGCGGTTGCGTGAACGGGTGGCGGAGCAGACGGCGCTCATTGAGCCTCTGCGCGAGCGCATTCGGGAGTTGGAAGCGCGCCTAGCCAAGGATAGCCACAACGCCAGCTGGCCGCCATCCCCGGACTCACCGTTCAAGAAGCCGCCACCACGCTCGCAACGCCAGCTAAGCGGGCGCAAGTCCTGTGGACAACCGGGCCGCCGCGGTGTCACTTGCTCCCCGGTCGATTACTCCGACCAATACGTGACCATCCCGTTGACGGGGACCTGCGCCTGCGGATGTTGCGGCACCGGGATCGTGGCTACAGTGCTCGTGAAGCGACGCCAAGTGGTCGAGGTGGAGATCCAGCGTAAGGTACATCGAGTGCCGCATTGTCGGCGGGACCTGTGCCTGTGGGCGCGCGCAACGCAGCACGTTTTCTGCAGGGATTGAGGCCCCAGTGCAATACGGCCCGAGCGTATTAGCCTTTGCGGTCTGCATGACCTAATACCAGTTGTTGCTCTACACAGCGCACCGCCGAGGTGCTCAATGAGCTGGCCAGCTTTGGGATCTCACCGGGCACCCTCCAGCGCGCCGTACGGGTAGCCGCGGGCGCGTCAAACAATGCCCAGCCTGCAACCTCATTCAGCGGCTGCGCGAGCACCGCAACGAGGTCCTGCGCTTCCTCACCGGCCGGCGCGTTCCCTTCGACAACAACCAAGCCGAACGCGACCTGCGAATGCCCAAACTCAAGCAGAAAGTCTCCGATTGTTTCCGGTCCGAAACTGGCGGAAATGCCTTTGCCATCATCCGCTCCTACCTTATCGATCCGCCACAAACAGTTCGACGATCTTTTCAACTCGCTCGACCTGACGTTCCAAGGGTAACCCCCAACGCCCTAATTTGAGTAGCTGAACGGGATCGACACCGTGTTGGTACTTGCCAGTGAGATCGGACCCGACCTGTCGTGCTTTCCGTCCGCTCGGTACTTTGGCTCCTGGCTCGGGGCTGGCACCATCGACACGGATCTCCGGTGGCCAGACCCTCGCCGGCTCCCAGCCCAAGATCTTCAACCGGGCTAGGCCGGCCTTACGCCAAGCGGCCTTCCATGCGCGACGTAGCCAGACTTTACATCGGGGCCGCCCACCGCGCGCGCTTGGCCCGCAGGGACACCGCGAAGGTGGTCAAAGCCACCGCTCACCAGCTAGCATGCCTCATCTACGCCAAGCTGACGCTGGGTCAAGAGTATGTTGAACGAGGCCTGGAGGAATTCGAGGCTCGCCGCCGGGATCGGCTACTGCGCTCCATCCCGCGTAAGGCCAAGTATCTCGGCCTTACAGTCCGTGAGGCTACTTGACGTGGATGAATAAATCCAACTTCAAAACAGAATGTTACGATATGTTTGATGAGGGCCGTACCATTGAAAATGGCGGTGCGTCCTTGCACCGCGCGGGCACCTTGAATTTTTCAAGGTGCTCTTCGGTCTCATCGGGCCAAGTCATCCGTCCGTTCCCCGGTTTTTGCCACGTCCGGTGCCGATTGGATCTCGCATGCTTCCAAGTCCGGTAGGTGTTCGAAATGTTCGTCGATTCCCTGCTGCTCCAAGATGTGAGATAGGGCCTCGATGCGTCGGTCGAGGATATGGATGTGATCCAGTATTAGGTTGACTGCCTTGGCCACCGGATCGGGGGCATCCTTGGTAGCGCCGTAGGCGTCGAAACCGATGCCCGCGGCGGTCTTTGCGCGCCGCTGATCGGCCGCATCGGCTGGCGTTGGCACGACCACATGGCCCGGCACCCCGACCACTGTGGTGCCGGGGGCTACCGACTCGATCACCACCGAATTCGAGCCGATACGTACCCCATCGCCGATTTCGATCGGACCTAGTATCTTGGCCCCGGCGCCTACGACCACGTTTCGGCCCAGGGTGGGGTGGCGCTTGCCCTTATTCCAACTGGTTCCCCCTAGGGTTACGCCATGGTAGAGGGTGCAGTCGTCGCCAACCACCGCCGTCTCCCCGATCACGACCCCTATGCCATGGTCGATGAAGAAGCGCCGGCCGATCCGAGCGCCGGGGTGAATCTCGATCCCGGTGAAGAGACGTGCTAGGTTGGAGAGGAGACGCGCCAGCCATTTGAGGCCGTGACTCCATAGGGTGTGGGAGACGCGGTGTATGAGAGCTGCGTGTAGTCCGGGATAAATCGTCAGGATCTCGAATCCGCTGCGGGCGGCCGGATCCCGCTCGAACACGCAGTCGATGTCCTCACGTAAGCGCTCGAACATGGGGTCGCTCGGTTATTTTTCGGATGTCTCCGGGACTTGGTCGCCGGAGTCGGTGGATGTGGCGATCTTGCAAGAAAAACGCCCGGGGGGGGGCTTACCCTGCGCGGCGCTCAAGATGCCACGCAGGATATCGAGCTCCACGCGGTCGGGGCGGGCTCGATTGAACAGCCGCCATAGGCGCTGCCGCAGCTTACGGGACCGGGCCGGATCGCAATATCCCGTATCCACCATGGTCTGTGCCAAGTGCACGTGAAATCCCTCCAGCGCCTCTGCCGGAGCCGGGTTCCACCCCTTTTCCACCGGCTGCGGCACTTCGGCCCTAAGCCGGGTACGGCGTAGCTCGTAGGCGAAGATTTGGGCCGCGGCGGCTAGGTTCAAGGAGCTAAATTTCGGATTGGTCGGGATCCGGGCCAGAAAGTGGCAACGTGCAAGCTCTTCATTGGTCAGCCCCGAGCGTTCGCGCCCGAGCATTAGGGCGGCCTCGCCCTCTCGGGCCTCCACCAATAGCTTACGCGCACAGTCGACGGGCTCCAGCAACGGCCACTCCAGCGTGCGTAGTCGGGCGCTGGAGCCGATAACTAGGCGGCAGCCGCGCAGGGCATCGACTAGGTTCCCATGGACCTGGGCGGTTGCCAGCAAGTCGTCGGCACCGGCGGCACGGGCTACCGCTTCCGCATTGGGCAACGACTTGGGGTTGACTAGGTGTAGCCGGCTCAGTCCCATGGTCTTCATGGCCCGGGCTACGGCCCCAATATTTCCCGGATGGCTCGTTTCCACCAGGACAAAACGGATTCTGTCGAGTATTTCAGGGCTCGGGTCCATTTGGGTGAGCTGGTATCGGTTATTGTTCGATGAAGGGGCTGTTTGCCGGGTGAGGTTCCCTGTGCCGATCCCCGGCCGTGACCGGTTTCCGGGCTCCACTTGGGTCCCGCAGGGCTACCGAATGATAATCACTGCTGAAATAAGTTGTTATCAGGTAAGGAGATTGCCGGAAAATGGTGTGCCAGCTTGGGCCGGATATTCGTTCGTATTCAAGGCGCGGCAACCTGCGCCTAGTGGATACGTTATGACCGACAATTCAGGATAACCCCATTCGTTAAAAAAGAAATCTTTGGAATTATACTGGTTACCGACTTGAGCTGCGGTACGCTAAGGTGACAGCCTCTCCCGCACAATCGCGGGCTGAGAACAACGACGCATGTCCACAGGTCTATTCGTCTTCTCGAGATCGCCGTTTCCGTCTATGTGCTCGTGGCCATTATCAAGAAACGGCTGAAAATCGATATCAGTTTCTACACGATTCTACAGATTTTGAGCCGCAACATCTTCGAATAAATTAAATGAGATCAAATGATTACCGGTTGGGCATACAACCGCGATGAGCATGATCACAATAACCAATTGAATTTATTCAACTAAACTTTGGGACACTAGTGCACCAAGATGGTATTTCATTTGACAGAAATCACCATAAGCAAGCCGGGAAGGTCGGGTGATCTCCCCGACTCTATTGGGAGTGCGCCGGCTTAAGCACCCTGGTCTGGTCGAACCCCATAGAGTATGGGGTTCTCATAACAGCCATACCGAAATATCGATAACATCGGCTTGGTTTTTCCATCGGAAGCTCTTTTTTGCCGCCAATGAACGCAAATCAACGCAAATCGGTTGAGATTAGCCCGCCATCAGCGACGTTTTCTGGCCCCTTAACCTTAGATTTGCGGCTGAAATTTCCGTGAAGATCCTACTCGCCCAATGTTGCCGGTAATCTGTACTAAACAACGGATAGCTGATGTCGGCTATTTCAATCCCTCTGCGTGCTTAAGCGTCTAAAATCGACAAGCCGTTGCTTTCTATCGAATTATCGTTCGGTAGCCCTGTTGGATCCCGGTCCGGCTTGTATCCGCGCGTTGCTTTGGGTATGGTTGATCCCACTATGCAACCCATGCTCAATATCGCTGTTCGGGCCGCGCGCAGTGCCGGCCGCATCCTGCTGCGCAATATGGATCGCGTGCATCAGCTTACCGTTACCAGCAAGCAGCGTAACGAGTTTGTCAGCGAGGTGGATCGCAGTGCCGAGCAGGCGATCCTCCGAGAGCTGCGCGACAAATATCCGGATCACGCCATTCTGGCCAAGGAGAGTGGTGAACACCAAGGCAACGATTTCCAATGGGTGATCGACTCCCTGGATAGTACCGCCAACTATTCGCACGACTTTCCCCTATTCTCCGTCTCCATCGCTCTCAAGTACCGCGGTCGGTTGGAGCAGGCAGTAATCTATGATCCCTTGCGTGAGGAGCTGTTCACCGCCGGTCGCGGCCAGGGCGCTCAGCTTAACGATCGGCGCCTGCGTGTGGCCGGCCGGACCTCGCTGGAAGGGGCCCTCATCGGCACCGGCTTGCCCTACCGGGACAACCGCCATTTGGAGGCCTATCTAGGGATGTACCGGGCCATGATCCGGGATACGGCGGGAATCCGGCGTTCCGGCTCCGCGGCCCTCGACTTTGCCTACGTGGCTGCAGGCCGGCTGGATGGCTTCTGGAAGCTGGGGTTGGCCCAGTGGGATTTTGCTGCCGGTGCCTTACTGGTCAGCGAGGCCGGCGGTATGGTGAGCGACTTGGCCGGTGGTGACCGCCACTTCGAAACGGGTAACGTGATCACCGGTAACCTCAAAGTCTACCAAGCCGTGGTGACTAGGCTCCGGCCCTTTCTCAGCGACGCCCTCGAGGCCTGAGGGATGCCTTGAAAAAATCGAGGCATCCCGAAGCATGGTAGGCCGTGACCGAAGGGGCCTTTTGGTGTCCGGCAGCGACAAGGCTCCGGAGCTAGGTCTCATCCTGATTACGGGGGCTAGTCGTGGCATCGGTCAGGCCCTGAGTCTCAAGCTGTTGGATGCGGGGAGCCGGGTCGTCGGCATCGGGCGGGATTTTTCCCATTGGCCCCTTCCCCGGACCGGCTTCAAGGTGATTACGGCCGATCTGGCGGACCTGGATGGATTGCCGGAGATCTTGTCCAAGATCGCCGGGTCGCACAGGGAGCTGGATGCCGTGGTCTCCAATGCCGGTGCCGGCCGTTTCGGGCACTTGGAGCAGCTCTCTCCGCACCGGATCCGCGCATCCGTGGACCTCAACCTGACTCAACATATCTTGGTGGCTCGGGCCTTTCTACCCTTGCTCAAGCGGCGAGGGCGGGGCGACCTGATCTTCATGGGGTCTGATACCGCCCTGACGGGCGGTATCAGAGGTGCCGTTTACAGTGCCTGTAAATCCGCCCTGCGGGGGCTGGCGCGTTCTCTGCGTCGGGAGTGTGCCGCCAGCGGGGTACGGGTCGGTATCGTCAATCCGGGATTGGTGCGGACCGGATTTTTCGACGCACTCGATTTCCGCCCCGGCGCAGCGCCGGAGAACGCCATCACGCCGGATGCGGTTGCCGATATCATCATGACCATGCTCAGGGCAGCTCCGGAAACCGTGGTGGACGAGGTCAATCTGTCGCCCCTCAAGAAGGTCATCAGCTTCGGTAATGCCGGCAAGCCGGTGCCTACGTCCGGCACCATAGGGTAGACGGGGTTTGCCCACGCTTCATCCGCTTAGAGACGGTCTAAAAAGGCAGTCTCTCAGCTGACCATGGGATGGGTTGTGCCCGCCATTCGGCTTACTCGATATCTTCTTTTGTACCGCAAATGAACGCGAATAAACGCAAATGAGCCGGAAAATGCTCGGATGAGGTCCGCGCTCGATCAGCTCGATGCACAAAGCTTTCTCGTACACGGATTCCGAAGACCTAGGGGGTGTTCTCAATCAACAACTGGGTTGACCTTAGCAATAAAAGTTACTCACTACGTCCACCAGCGTGTTATCTCTAATAAGGCCGTACACGTCGCCGCGATCAGGCAGCGGCGGGCAGAGGAGGGGCCGGCAGATCTTTGCGCCGTTGGCGGACGACGTCGGCCAGATAGGGCCAGGGCGACGCAGAACGCTTGCGACAGGTCTCAATGACGCTGGCG
>Ga0209457_1000272_pt1 | contig 9989 bp, 12 predicted proteins | sample WorMetHEROISLAND_5_FD_187410 | JGI IMG/M metagenome (GOLD analysis project Ga0209457, IMG submission 187410) | Marine gutless worms symbiont microbial communities from Max Planck institute for Marine Microbiology, Germany - Olavius sp. 5 HERON... ... | reverse complement strand
ACAAGCTCATGGAGTTGTGTCCACGCCGCGAGGCGGTCTCATCGAGACCAACCGAGGTGACGGTCGAGAAGTCCTCTTGAACGTGCGCCTGATCGACGTAATGATCAGGGTGCGCCAGACGCGCCCGTCGCTGACGCCAGGCGCAATTGAGCGACCTGAGAGACCGCCATCGCCTGACAGAGGGTGACCAGTAAGGCCTCCATCCGTAGGCTGAAGCCGCTGTTGGGGCGCACCCAGGGCGCCCGACCTGGGGGTGGTCTTGACGCAGGTCCCGCAGCGCACATGGGGTACCTTGGCGTGGATGTAGGCCTGGCGCGCTTAAGCGTGTCGTGGACCGGCTGGTGTTCCGCCCCCCAATGCGGACAAGAGAATCGTGTCCCCGGGGCGAAGGCGCGGTAGAAATCGATCCGGCCCGATTTGGGATCGCAGGCCACGTCAACAACCTCCCAAGGAGCCGGAAGGTCGAGAGCAACGGTAAACAACGACAACGGGTCCATGATGAAAACCTCCGACGTTTGGCCTGGCGACGGGTCCAAGCCTACAGGCGAAAAGAAGGGTACAGAGTAGGCTTGGAGCGGGCTACCCTACGCGATGGGAAAAATGGCGCTACCCACACCAAACGCAAGAGAGCCGTTTTTCTCCCCGCAAAAACTATGATGTCTTTTATGTAATTCATCCCCAAGATATTTTGCTTGACGGTAGTGGGTATTGTCATATCGATGCGGTTTTTCGGACGGTCGAGGCGAGCCAATTTTATGAATATGGTGGTATTCAGCATGGCGGGTGGAAATACGCTGAGGGTATTGGTACCGCATAATCTCAAATTCCAGTATCCATCGCGAGGTGGAATTATTCCGCTGAGTTGGAATAGCTATTCCGCCCTCGTTTTGGAGAACTGAACTACCTGGTTTAGGATGACTGCCACAATACGGTGGGTTGATTTTGATGGTTGATCAGGTACGATTGAGAGCTTTGATCAGCGACTGCATCGCCCAAAAACGGGTGATCAAATGGGGCTATATGCGTCAGTTCGGGGGACTGTACCCATCGGAGTGTGACACAGTTGCCGCCCATAGTAACGCAGTGTCGGTCCTGGCAACGGTATTGGCGTACGAATTCTCCGATAAATTAAAGTCGGAAACTGGCATCGAAGTAAATCTTCCGGATGTCGCCCGGAAGGCCATGTTCCATGACTTTGGAGAAGCACGTATCGGGAGATACGGGGGTGTCCTCTCTATCAGTTCACGGAGTATGTAAGCTGTTGTTCGATGACTATAGAGGATACAAAATACCGGAGGGATTGATAGTCCATATTGCTGATAACCTGGAGGAGATAGAGAAAGGATTCCATAGCGCCAGAGGATCTAAAGAAATAATAGAAGACGTTTTGAAGAACATAAATTCCAACATGGAAATCTACCGCAATAAGAAAGAAGTCGATAAAGTTTTAGGGACGGTAGCGCAGTTTCTTGTCAAAGAGGTTTTAGTTCCCGGGATTAAGATAATCGCTGATGGCATAATTGTGGGGGCTCAGGTGGTTGCGGTGGACCCTATTTCGTGCGCGGTCACCTTCCTACTAGGTACTTTGAAAGATTCAAGGTGCCTTTCGCGGAGCTACATTGCCTAGCAAGGCGTAATCTGGCGGTTGGATGCCAGTGCCGGGCCTTGTGGTGAAGAATTACCCAAGTGACGGGGTTTATCGCTGCGCGGTCTCCGGCAGGACAATATTGAGCTCCAGGACCTCGCGGTTCTCCTCTTGCTCGTAGTTGACGGATACGGCATTCATGTCCACATCCGCGTATTTGCGGATGACCTCCAGGATCTCGCGTTGCAGCTTCGGCAGGTAGGATGGACGATTGCGTTCGGTCCGGTCGTAGGCCACCAGGATCTGCAACCGCTCCTTGGCAATAGCCGAGGAGCCTTTGGGACGCGGCGAGCGGAAGATATCCAGTAGTCCCATGGCTCACTCCTTGAAAAGGCGGCTCAAAATGCCTTTTTTTCGCACCTCGATGAAGCGGTGCGGAACCTGCTTGCCTAGGTAGCGGGCAACCATGTCGCCGTAGGCTTGTCCGGCGTCGCTTGCCGGGTCCATGATGACGGGTATGCCGGAGTTGGAGGCATTGAGCACGGAGAGGGATTCGGGTATCACCCCGAGCAGGTTCAGGGATAGGATCTCTTGTACGTCTTCTACGCTGAGCATTTCGCCTTTGGCGACGCGCTCCGGGGAATACCGGGTCAGCAGGAGGTACTCACGGACGGGCTCTTCAGCATTGGTCTCGGCGCGGCGGGATTTGCTCGCCAGAATACCGAGCATGCGGTCCGAATCGCGCACCGAAGAGACTTCCGGGTTGGTGACCACCACGGCATCGTCCGCGTAGTACATGGCCATGGTCGCTCCGTGCTCGATACCTGCGGGTGAGTCGCAGACGATGTAGTCGAAGGTCCGGGACAGGTCGTCCAGGACCTTGCCGACCCCCTCTTTGGTCAGGGCCGTCTTGTCCCGGGTCTGGGATGCTGGCAGCACGTAGAGATCATCGCAACGGCGGTCACGGATCAGGGCCTGATTGAGGTTGGCTTCCTCGTTGATTACGTTGACGAAGTCGTAGACCACGCGGCGTTCGCAACCCATGATCAGGTCCAGATTCCGCAGGCCGACATCGAAATCGATCACCGCCGTACGATTGCCGCGCTGTGCCAAGCCCATCGCCAGCGAGGCACTCGTCGTAGTCTTGCCGACGCCGCCCTTGCCGGATGTGATAACGATAATTCTCGCCAAGATTTCGCCCTCCTGAAGGCGCTTGATTCCAGTGCCTTGAAGATTCAAGGGCACCTTGAAAAATCAATGGTGTTAGGCGATTTCTGTCCAATGAAATACCATCTTGCTGCACTAGTTACCCAACTCTTGTATGAATAAATTCAGTTAGTTATCTTTGTTGGGTTCGTTGATATTGTATGTATAATCGATAATGGTTTGGTTTCGTTGAATTTATCCTAAGATGATGGGGCTTAGAGTCTGTAGAATCGTGTAGAAACTGACATCGATTTTCAGCCGCTTCTTGCATAATGGCCACGAGCACATAGACGGAAGTGGCGAGCTCGAGAAGACGAATAGTGTGGACATGCGTCGTTGTTCTCAGCCCGCAATTTCGCGGGAGAGGCTGTCACCTTAGCGTACCGCAGCTCAGGTCGGTAACCGGCATAATTTAAAATATTTATTTATTTATAAATGGGTTATCCTGAATTGCCGGTCATAACGTTGGGACACTAGTGATATTGCAGGTCTTTTCGTCCGTCTTCCGGGTTGCGGCAACCCTTACAGAGTCCACTAGGCGGGCGCCGGTTGCCGCGCCTTGAATACGAACCGAAATCCGGTCCAATCCGGTACATCATTTTCCGGTAATCGTCTATAAAGGCTGTCTGGAAACCCCCTTGCGGCAGATGACTTGATGAAGATTAACTCTATGTTTTTAGACAGATAGATACTGTTCAAAAAGGCAGTCTCTAAGACTTTGCCAACCTCGAATGCACACCCGATAACACGCCGAGAGGTCGGTTCATCCTCGTCGACTTTTCTTGAATACATTTGCGTTCATTGGCGTTTATTTGCGGCTGGATTTTCTCCCCACAGTGCTTACAAAACAGCCGCACCCAATGCCAATGGGACAATCGCAAGATCACTGCGAATCGGGTACCAGAGAAAAGTTCAGGGTCCCTGTGACGGGGCAAGAACGCCCCATTTTCGCCTCGCGACTCGAGGAATTCCAAGGGTAGAATTTGTCTTAAGGTACCTTCGATCTTTGCAAGGTACCCTAAAGTTTCTCTATCCGCAGTACTTCCTGATCCAGGAAGATCTGTACCGGTATCCCCTTGAATGTGGTCGGTATCCGTTCGCTGACGCGGTAGTGGCCGGCTACCGAGATCAGCTCCGCATCCAAAGTCTGACAGAAAATCCGGGCCTTGCCGTTGCCATTCATGCCGGCCATGGCCCGACCGCGTAAGGGACCGTAGACATGAATGTTGCCGTCGGCCATGAGCTCGGCCCCCGAGCTTACAGGACCCACGATCGACAGGTCTCCTTCCACGGCATGGACACGTTGGCCCGATCGTATCGGATGGGTGACCAACTTGAATGTTTCCCTGGTGCTCGGCTTGGTCGCCTCCGGTGTCTGCTCGGTGGTGATTTGCCTGGAGCTCCGGGTAACCGCCTCGCCCATGATGGCTAGCTCCATGGCTACCGCGGCTTGGTTCTGGGAAGGGCTACCGCCGCGCACACCTATGGGAATCATGCCGTATCCGCGTAGAAGGCCCACGAGCTGAGGGAACGGGACTGTGTCGGCGCTCGGGGAGAGCGATGCGAGATCAATGACCACCGGGGTGTTGCGGAAGAATTCCGGTGCTTGGTCCACCTTGGTGCCCATGTATTCGGCTACCGCATCCATGTCGGTGCCGAGCAGGCGAACGATAGGCAAGGTAAAGGTCGCCGCTTTGAACTCGACCACCGCGGAAACGGTGCTCCCTACTGATTCCGGTGATTCCGGTATGATCGCCATTGGTTTCGTTTCGGTGGAATGCCGGCTCCCAGGGGAAAGCGCTACTTTTTCCCTGCGTCGGGCGATGAGGTCGCCATCGTGCCGGCTCATTGTACGGTGTTTAGTGGATAGCCCCCAGGGTATGCGGACGGATGCCGAACTTTTGGCCGGAAGGCGTACCGGAACCCGATATCTCCTCGGGACACGGACCGCCGATGGGTGCCGGAGACATAGGGTGCGGCGGAAATCCCTGGGTGGCGGGTAGCATACTCGCCTAAAAGACTGTCTAAAAAAAGCAGTCTCTTAGCCGGGCGGCCACTGCATCGGGCGTCCACCCAGCAGATGCAGATGCAGGTGGTATACGCTTTGGCCGCCGGCCGCGTTGCAATTGATCACGGTGCGATAGCCGGCCTCAGCGATGCCTTCGGCCTCGGCGATCCGTTTGGCGGCGAGAAACAGCTTCCCCACCAGCTCCGCATCCTCCGGTGTGAGATCGTTGATGGTCGGGATCGGCTTGCGCGGTATCACCAGCACATGGGTTGGGGCCTGGGGGCCGATGTCTCGGAAGGCCACTAGGTCTGCGTCTTCGTAGACGATGTCCGCCGGGATCTCTCCGGCTGCGATTTTTCTGAAAAGTGTGTCTGACATGGGTAGGGGCTCCATCAGGATGTCGATTCGGATTCCCGGTACACTTCGTAGATACCCTCGATACGGGCCGACTTACTCGCTCAGGGCTCCACACCTCGGCGACCGGCAAAGGCGTGGGCCAGGGTGCCGCCGTCCACGTATTCCAGCTCTCCGCCCAGGGGTACCCCGTGAGCGATGCAGGTTGTGCGTACTTGGTGGCGTCCGGCAATGTCGGCAATGAAGTGCGAGGTGGCATTGCCCTCCACCGTGGGGCTGATGGCCAGGATCAGCTCTTGGATCTTTTGTTCCCGCATCCGGGCTTCGAGCAGGTCCAGACCCAGCTCGTCCGGTCCGATGCCGTCGAGCGGAGAGAGGCGGCCTCCGAGCACGAAGTAGCGCCCGCGAAAGTCCGTGGCCTGCTCGATCGCGACGATTTCGGAGGGGTGCTCAATCACACACAGTAGGGAGTCGTCCCGCTTGGGATTGGTGCACAGGCCGCACACTCCGTGCTCACTCAGGGTGCGGCACCGCTGGCAGCGTCGGATTCGCCCCATGGCCGCGTCTAGGACCGAGGCTAGGTGGCGGCCACCCTCCCGGTCCCGTTCCAGCAGGTGGAAGGCCATGCGTTGTGCCGACTTGGGGCCGACGCCCGGTAGACAGCGTAAGGCGGTGACGAGTTGGTTGAGTAGGGAAGGGTTCGTCATGGTTTATAAGGGCAGCTTGATTCCGGGCGGCAGCTGTAGCCCGGGGGTGAGATTCGCGATATTTTCCTGCACTTTTTCGCCGATGCGTTGCCCCGTGGCGTTGATCGCCGCGGCCACTAGGTCTTCCAGCATCTCCTTGTCGTCATCCAGCAGCGTGGGGTCGATCTCGACTCGTTCGACCTCGTACTTGCCGTTCATGGTGACTTTGACCAAGCCTCCGCCGGATTCGCCCGTGGTCTTTTCCTGGGCCAGCTTTTCTTGGGTCTTCTGCAGCTCTTCCTGCATCTTCTGGGCCTGCTTGAGGATGTCGCTTAGCTCAGCTTTCACCTTGGGTTACCTCTTGGCTGTCGGTGGTGTTGTCGGCTCGGCCCGGTGGCGAATCTCATGGGGGACCCCATTAAGGTATCGGCTCGATACTGTCGGGTATCCATTGGGCACCAAGCTCGTTCCGGAGCGCTTCTACCACCGGATCCTTAGCCAGCAGGGTTTCGGCTTGGGCCCGGTGCCGGGCGTGCCGGCGGGCTTGACGCTGGGCCGGCGTCTCGTATTTCGGGGGGGCGGCCCGGATCCGGACCTGGGTTTCGGAGCCCAATACTCGAGTCAATGCCCTTTGCAGTCGTTCTTCGGTGGAAGCCACCCGCAGATTTTCATATGCGGGGTCCAGCCTCAGGGATAGTCGTCGTCCGTCCCACTCGGTCAGCTCGCAGTGATTCGCTAGCTGACTAGCTAAGCCACCGAGCTTCAGGTCCGCGACTAGGTGGTGCCAATCTTCGGGGCCACGCAGACCTTCGAGCCCCATCGGTCCTTGTGGCTCAGGTCCGGATGCGGTCGTTGTCGCGATCGCTGTCGTCTCCGGCGGTGTTGGGGCTTCCCCGGCATGTCCCGCGGCTCCGGGCTCCTCGATGGATACGGTCGGTAACGGTGGCGGAACGGGGGACCGCGTGCCCTGCTTCGGGGTCTCGGCCGCCCTGGTCGCCCGTTGTGCCGCCGTCCGGGCGGCGGATGGCTCCTCCCGCTTCGGGACCGGTGATTCCCCGAGGTTTTGGCAACCCCCTGTCCCGTCCCCAGAATCGGGCCGGAAGATCAGCATGCGTAGCAGGACCATCTCGATCCCGGTGCGTGGGTCCGGGGCCAAGGGTAGGTCCTGTTGACCTAGGAGGGCGATCTGGTAGAACAGCTGTACGTCTTCCGGGGTCAGCTGCCCGGAGAGGTCCGCAATGCGTTCCCGATCGGGATCGTCTGCGCCGAGGGTGGCCGGCACCTGCTGATGGAGGGCGATGCGGTGCAGCAGACGGATCAGCTCTTGCAGCACACCGGAGAAATCCGGTGTCAGATCCGCGATTCGGGCTATTTGGTCCAGCAGTCCAGGTTGGTCCAGCTTGGCGAGGGCCTGGAGCAGATCGAGACTCAGCTCCCGACCGGCGGTACCCAGTAGGGTTCGCACCTCGTCCGTAGCTATACACCCGCCGCCAAAGGCGATGGCCTGATCGAGTAGACTCAACCCATCGCGCACACTGCCGTCCGCCGCATGGGCCAGCAGAGTCAGGGCCTGCGGCTCATACTCGGTGTCCTCGGCGGCCAGGATGGTGGCGAATCGATCGGCGATTTGCTGCGGCACCAAGCGTTTCAAGTTGAACCGGAGGCAACGTGAGAGCACTGTCGCCGGTAGCTTTTGCGGATCGGTGGTGGCGAGCAGAAACTTCACATGGGTCGGCGGCTCCTCCAGGGTCTTCAACAGGGCGTTGAAGCTATGGGTCGAGAACATGTGTACCTCATCGATGAGGTACACCTTGAACCGGCCCTTGACCGGAGCGAAGGGGACATTGTCGAGTAGCTCCCGGGTCTGATCGACTTTGGTCCGCGATGCCGCATCCACCTCCAGCAGGTCCACGAACCGTCCCTCGTCGATCTCCCGACAGGCACTGCATCGACCACAGGGCCGAGGGGTTACGCCCGACTCGCAATTCAGCGCCTTGGACAGAATACGTGCCAAGGTCGTCTTGCCCACGCCTCGGGTCCCGGTGAACAGATAGGCGTGGTGGAGCTGTTCACGTTCTAGGGCATTGCTCAGGGCCTTGACTACATGGTCTTGGCCCACCATATCCGCAAAGGAGCCGGGGCGCCATTTACGTGCCAATACTTGGTAAGACATGCGCAATCCGAGGCCGAGTATAGATCCGAAGTGTTCATGATCCGCGCAGTTTAACCGATGCCGGGGATGGTTGGTATTTCGATTGGCGGATGTCTTGGAAAATTCTAAAGTACCTTCGTGGAACCCTTGGATTCGTTGATGGACAATGGGTTTAAACCAATAGCTAAAGAGGTTGCTTAAAAATGACAACGAAACACTTTTCTCTTCTAGTCGGAGCGGCCTGGTGCCTATTTGCGGCCCTGACGCCCTGGGCCGGAACGCCGGCCCGGGAAGGTGCCCGAGTCTACTTCATCTCTCCTGCCGATGGGGAGATGGTCGTCAGCCCGGTGACCATCCGTTTCGGACTGTTGGGTATGGGCGTGGCACCGGCCGGTATAGATAAGGCGTACTCGGGTCATCATCATCTGTTGGTCGATGTCGATGAGCTACCGCCCCTCGACCGGCCGATACCGAAGAACGAACACCATAGGCATTTCGGTGGGGGACAGACGGAGACCAAGATCGAGCTGACGCCGGGTAAGCATACGTTGCAGCTCTTATTGGGCGACAAAAATCATATGCCGCATAAGCCGGCTCTGATTTCGGAGAAGATCACGATCGAAGTGAAATAAGGGTACCTTGAGAGCCTGTCTAAAAAGGCAGTCTCTACAATGCCATCCATTCACGCCCGATGGTGGAGCTGGCGGTAACTACCCTCCAAACCTTCGGTGTCGAACGCGGCTTCTGCGCCCTACCCGCCCCCCAGCCACGAGCGTTCCGTCAACGTCCGCGTTTTCGCCTGCGTGCGCTGGTTTACTGCGAGGAACCTATCAAGTTTTCCATCGAGTCATGGGTCTTACGGAACACGGATCCCCTCAAGGTCGATGCCTTCGCCGAACGTCTGCGGACCAAGCTGCAAGCCGCCGTTACGGAGCCTTTTTTCGGTAGACCATTTCGTGAACCTGGAGGTCTATAGCACCTATGCGGGCCACCTTACACGCGGCTGATGCTGGGTACATCGCGCCGGAAGTTCACCGGATAACTCATATCGACGTTATCACAGCGCCGGAAGTTCACCGGATAACTCATATCGACGTTATCACACGAAAAGAGCATCCGGTCGATCCCATATCTAGGGTCTGTTAGACATTTGACCTGAACCGTCTGTGACCCATCTGTATAATGCTTGCCGTTCAACGGATGGCGTTCCACCCTTTCTCAATGGTCGAATCCTTCCGCGGCAAGCATACGGAGGCCCTGTATCGCGGCAAGCCGACAAAAAGGTTCCGCGCCTTTCAGCGGTCGCTGAGCGGAAACTTCAGATGCTCGACATCGCGCGATGCATTGATGACCTGCGCATACCGCCAGCGAACCGATTGGAGGCACTGAAGGGCGATCGTCAAGGGCAATTCAGCATTCGGATAAACGATCAGTGGCGTTTGTGTTTTCGCTTCGGGGATGGAAACGCTTATGGCGTCGAGATCGTCGATTATCATTAAAGGACTGAGATCATGAGGCTCTCTTGCGTTTGGTGTGGGTGGCGGGTCATAGTGACCTGACTCAAGTCGTGATGAGAAGCCCCGACCGGACGACGAACGGAGAAGTCGGCAGCTGGGTCAACTTACCCGCCATAAGGTAGAGGATGGGAATCAGGTGCCTGGTGGTTCCGTAGCCGCGGGCCCTGGCTTTGGCGGGCCTGGATGAGCAAATTGACCGCCTCGACACGGCCGTTGGTGAGCCTGGAATCGAACGCATTGAGGAGGCTTGGCCACCGCTTTGATCGGCTCCAGGCGGCAACGGCGCGTCCAGCTGTACCATCTGTCGAGGAGCGGCCCGGCTTGCGCCGCGCTCTGAGCGCTGTGGAAAATCTTGCGTAACGTCTCCTGGATCCGGAAGCCACGGTGTGTCTTGAGGTTTCGGGGCTTGAGTTCCGCAAGCGGGGCTTTCTGGCGGTTACTCTCAAGCGGGTTTGTCCTTGAGCCAGATGTAGCATGTACG
>Ga0209457_1000271_pt1 | contig 10015 bp, 9 predicted proteins | sample WorMetHEROISLAND_5_FD_187410 | JGI IMG/M metagenome (GOLD analysis project Ga0209457, IMG submission 187410) | Marine gutless worms symbiont microbial communities from Max Planck institute for Marine Microbiology, Germany - Olavius sp. 5 HERON... ... | reverse complement strand
TATTTATGTTGTTTCAGTTAGACAGCGTATGCAATCAGTCAGTCAATGAAAGCAGATTTACACAATGCTTAGTAGATCAAAGCATCAAATATTGTTAGTATTTTCTCAATGACATATAGCTGAATACCTTGACACGACTTTCTTTGGAGCAGTGGCCTTCCAGAGGTCTCCAGCTGCAGCGAAGTCGGTTGCTATTATGGCTCTGACGTCATCAAGTGCGGGCAGTTTCCCATCTATATTCACGGCCCTTTCTGCCTGCAGGTGATCGTAGAGCTTGACTGTCAGCTGTGTAGCCGTCATCTTCGTGATGTCCGTGTCTGGCTCAATGGTTGAATTTGATGCCGTTTCCACCTCTGGCTCTTTGACTGCTAAAAACACAAATTCTATATTGTCCAATCTAATCATAAACATACAAGTTATTTAATTTGGCTGTATGGTGGACTTGCAGGCACTTCTGACTTCTTGACACCTATATCACAACACAGACTCCATACTGATAGTCTAACACATTTATAAACATCTAAGTTTCTCAAACTATTAGGTGACTGAGTTACATCAAAATTGATTTGGCTTTTTTGGGTCCTGTATCACAGCACAGAGTCCATAATACGTTCATAAACTTTGTGCAATATACGTACATAGTAACATATTTGAACACTAATTGACACTTAGCAGTAGTGCTAACTGATACACTGCGGGTACCAACAGTTTTCTTACCTCCGACCAAATCCAATACAGCAGCTCTGTTTCTTGCACTTTGTTCAACTTGACTGAAGTCGTAGTGAGTTGCTGCCACTGTCTCACTGTGTCTCAGGTACTTGCTGATTCCTGCACAACAGTTCACATAACAAAAAAATTACTAAGTGTCATGAATAAGACAATATTAGCCAGCGTTTTCCTTTAGATAATGTCATAAAAACCGACCTTTTGCTGCTAATAACTGATTTGTTTTAGAATCAAGATTACTAAGCATCAGAGGTTGAAAAAAGACTATATTAGCCAGCTCTATGCTATAGACAATGATGTAAAATACCGGCATTGGCGGTGGCTTCCAGTCCGGCGTTGCCCTTCAACGTCTCCACGACATGTCGTGCATTCGAGCTGCAGATGAAGGGCAAGCCGAACTCCTTCTGGTAACTGTCTAGCTCCTTGGTGGGGTTTATGATCGGTTTTCCAGATCCAAATCTGACAAAAAATTCATGTTGATTGGTCTTTGGCCTAAATCTGCACACACACCACATCCATAAATAACAGTGTAACATGTAAATTGTATATGATCGTCTTAAACAGTATGTATTATGGATGTACATCTTGTTGTCAAATGTAGGCAATATTGAATTTTATGTAAAATTAAATCAACACATTAGACATTGGTGTCAAGTACTCACTTGCTTACTTGTTTACTTACTTTCTTTATTGCTTTCCTGCTTGCTCACTTGCATATCAGCTTTTAGATATCATATGCATATAATGAAAGATGACAAAAGTTAACCTCTTGAGGTACAGGTTGAACAGTTTGTGGTGGTTGGCCTCCAAAGCCAACTGGGCCGGTCCTTGTGCTGACGTCTTGTGCTCGGAGACCAACACCACCACTCTCCCATCAGATGCTGTATTCGATTTAACAAACTCGTCCACCCTCATGTTTGCAGCGACTGACGGACGCTGGAAGTGCCCGAAGATTATGACACTCAGCAGATACCTACGTCACAATGCAGACATCTTTTTACAAACATCTGACGCAGCTAATTTCACTAGGTAACTGTAAGTCACAGTACAGAGCTTGACTTGTAAATATATCAATGTGTATAATAAATTTATACACTGAGTGCGATATCCATATACAAACAATATATTCATCTTTGTTCTCGATAAAGTGGCAACAATAACGTGAATAAAATTCAATCGTTGATCATCAAATTAAATTTAATAATCATTAAATTTAATAGCACACATAGACTACCTCATCAGTGTGTTGTATTCAGTGACATCTTTACACATCTTGCCTGTGCCCTGGTACTTCTCAGTGATGGCATTGATCTAAACGTTTACACATTAACACTGTAGCCACTGTGGACACTATCAACAGATCTACATGTTTACACATTAACACTGTAGCCACTGTAGATGCTATCAACAGATCTATACATTTACACATTAACACTTTAGCCACTTTAGACGCTATCGACAGATCTAAACGTTTACACATAAACACTGTAGCCAGTTTAGATGCTAACTACAGATGGCATCAAATGCATCACAAATAACTGAAAAACAATCTGCAATCACAATGATGCTAGTAGATTTTCGTCTGCATCTGCTTCTCTGTTATTTGATTGCCTTTAATCGTAGTGACTTATTCTCATAAAATATTATAGTTAGGTTTAAAATCATATACAATGTAAAGTGGTTAAGAAATCACACTTACTGCAATTTCGATGTTAAAACAGATAAAGTTTTAAGAGTATTGCTGCTATCAATTGTTACTAGTACTCACTGCTTCCAGTACTTTCTCATCCTCTGTCTGCTTTTTCACATCATCAATTGAGAATGGCAGACCCTGCTGGATGTTACGTGTTGTTTTAGCATTTCGTTCCTTGTTAATTTTCTTGAGAGTTCCTTCCTGCATATCACACAGCAGCGCATGTTTCACACATTTATTTAAGTTCAAACAGTAAAGATTGATATTCAGCTTTGTAGCAACCACCTTGTTACTGTATGCTGGCATTACTTCAACAAATACCGATGACTCACAAGCACACTTATTCCAGCAATTCCTGTATATTCAACAGAATGTGACACATACTGCATTGTAGTTGGTGTAAATGCCTACTTTTATATTTGACTACTTTTGACAGGGTGTATCTGCAAACAGAAGAGGAATGTTCTTTTTCATCATATGCTGTCACAAGAAATATTAGCTGCTTAAATCTCAAACCTGAAATGTGGACACAATGTCTTTGATATTTTCCAGTGTTGCGTTGAAGGCAGGATCTGTGACAGCCATGTTCCGTGACCGCTTTAAAAACTTTATGAAGTGTATGATGGCATTTAATTCATTCTTCATCGCACTCGGCTTGAGGTTCACCTGGAAAAAAACAAATGCAATAAATATATACATTGTCACACGTTATACAAACATAGTTTATGTCGACGCTTTGTCTTTACCAGATGCACCTAAAGACAGCCGCAATTAATATATGTCTCATATAGTTCACCTGTAAAAACAAATGTGGGTAATATATACATTGTGGCATGTTACACAAATGCTGTTTTCACTGGTTGCTAGCAGATGCAGATATACATACAGTCAAAATGAATGCATTTTATACATACTGTAGGGTTACATGCTGTATTATTAATCAAAAATATACGTAATATTGTAATATTTATGGCAATAACGTTGAGAACTTACAGTTGGTCCGGATAGCAAATTGAAATATGATGTGATTCCTGTCACGGTGTTCAGTAGTTCTGGCTTGGCTGTCTGCTCCTCGTCAGACGTTGAGGTTGCCAGGCTGGACAGGTACTTGAGCAGTTTGGAAACTTGCATGGTCTGTACAACACGATGCCACCAGTACATTGTTAAACACCGCCTTCAATATGATCAGCATATCACGTTGTCATCTTACAAGAAAACAACTTACTTCAAGTAGGAAAATATGGATACATAATAGATTGCTGTACAGCCCAGTTTGGCCACTGTCTGAAAGTTCCTGCACATGCAAGCAAATGATGATTATGATGACGATAATGATGTCTAGATAGTGTGAATTACCTTGTTGGCGATGTCCTTTGCTGCCGCTCCTGACACTCTCAGGAATGCTGCAAACTCCTGCAGTAGTGGGTCGCCTCGTGCAAAGGACTCGTTCAAACCAGCCTTCTTCCTGGCAGCACGGACTGCCTGAACATTTCCACGTCCGGCGTAATGCGATCTAATCGCTCGTTGGCTACGGTTGGCATCTTCATCATCATCGTCCTCCTCCTCCTCATAATCGTCATCATCATCGTCGTTCTCTGGCTGACTTGTCTGATCCTCGTCTTTCTCATCATCTTTCTCCTCGTCTTGCTGGTGTACTACTGGCGACGCCACTCGGCTTGAATCAGACGAACTTGGAAATATTATATGTTGCTTCGGACCTCTGTTCACAACTACCTCTTCTGCAAGTGCTTCCTCTCCTTCTGTATCTTCAGCCAATGGAGCTGATGGCTCGACATCCGGTATATCGGCAATTTTGTCCACCTTCCATCCCTTACTTTCCAAGAATTGCAGGAATACCTCCCTCCCGTATGATACAGTATTCTTTGTTCCTGCAATCTGATCGAGTTCCATATAAATCTGAGCATCTGTCGTAAAACTGCATTTCGCTAACATCTGTTCTCTCTCCTCTTTTACCAGCTGAAAAATTACACAATTTAACACAGAACACATTAGGCATAAACCAGCCATAATACGGACCAATATGTATTCATATCTACCAACAAAACAGGGAAAAGACAAGCAGTTTTCCTATGGAGTTTTAAATCAACAAAAAGTAATGTTTAAATCAACAAAATATGTGTCTAACTGAATGAAAATCCTTAATGCTGACTGGTTTACTCAGTTTAGCAGAAACAAAAATATATTGACATATCTGTGTCAATTCCTTAAGTTCAAAGACCTAATTGCTGTCTGGTTGTCCAATGGTGTGTGGCTTAGAAAATATAGAGAAATGTTACAAGCAGTTGCAAAAATAAAACAAAGATTTGTGGTAAAAGTTTTTCATAAGACAGATACCCACAATGGGCACTATGCTGGCCAATCTGAACTGGCACAGCAACTGTAACCTTATCACTTACTTACTTGTTCATATACAATGCAATCAGTCAACAAAAACAGGAAAAATTACATGTTTCACCAACTCAATCAAAAATCAATTGAAACAGCCAGCTCGACCCATTATTCTGACCAATATGAACTGGCACTGCAACTGTAACTTTATTACTTACTTACGTGTTTATATACAATGCAGTCAGTCAAAAAAAACTCACATGTTTCACACACTGAATCAAAAATCAACTGGAGATTGTGTCTAAGTGAACTCAAATGGTTACATATTTACTAAGATCTGCAAAAAGTGAAATATCTTGACATTTCTATGTCATCTACTGCAGCCTAGTCCTAAGACTAATTGAAGAGACACAGCAGTTTCCAGGAAATAGTTAACTCGGTAGACTGTTCCTGTTAATCAGCATGCCCTATCTTAAAGGCCTAGTTTTTGTTATAGCAATCGAGATGGCAAATATATTTCAAGAAGGACTAGCTAGTAAACAAATATTTTCCATAAAATATCAACATGTGACACAATTGTAGCAGTCAATCATATGTAAGTCAATCCATGAACCAAAAGGAATAAAATCACTTATTTTCTCTAACTGAAACTGTGTTTAAAAGAACCAAATGCTTACAGATTCACTCAGCTCAGTGTTTGCTTAATTATCTATTAACAGTCATCCACAAACTGATACAAAGTTAGTTTTAACAAAAGAAAGACAGGAGATTCACAAACACAGGGGACTTGGCTGACTGTTTTCGTTAATATCCTGCAAAAAACGTGATGATTTCCCTATCTCAACAAATAAACAAGACAGCAGAACAAATGGTGGACGTGACTGACTGCTTCTGTTTATCTTCATGGCCTATAGCAAAGTCCTAATTCTTACTCAGCAACTTATTGAATAAATACTGCCATATTTGCCTAGCTGTACCACTAAATATCACATAAAAGAAACACCTATCTTACAGTAATGTCAGACACTTCTAACTATATCCAGACTTCATTAATTATAAATATAAAAACATACCTTCTCCTTCTTGTGGTCCAGGATCCCATGTGCACTGGCCAGATGGTCAGCAAATCTCTTTGTGTCTGCACCACAGATATGACATACTGCAATCTTCCTGTCCATGTTGATGTTTCTAATCTACTAATCACTAAATCTCAAATGACTAAAAAAATAAACAGCAGCTCTGAAGTCTCTCTCTTGTCTAACAGCAGTGATGAACAGTGGTCATTGCAGCTGGTATATATGGAGCCAGTCAACAGGTATAGAGCCAGTCAATAGGTAATTAGCCACAGGTGCCCAGCATTCATGCTGCTAATTACTGCTGACAGGCCTTGTTGCTGCAAGTCTGAATGGGTGACTGTGCCTGGACATTGGACTCCAGACCAGATGAATGCCACTGAGGCTTGCCAGGTGCCCAATGTTGTGCTATTGTGAAGCAATTATGGCAGGATTAGTGACGTGCATCAACAGACCAACAGGTGTAGCACATTGCTGCAGCCAACTGAATACAGTCATACAAAATAACAGTGTCATTTCCAGTTCTCACATATCTAACTGCCCTGACTTGTCGACCATCGATTAAACGTCCATATCTCTGTCAAATGTTAAGATATCCGTGCACTTTTTTCAATCGCCTAACGCCCAAAAATCAGCGCTATCCGACTGCAAAATTTCAGCTCGATAGCTTCAAAGACGAAAAAGTTATGAAGGTGCAAACAGCCGCGAGGCAGTCAAAAAGTGACATTTTCCCGATTTAAAGACCATCAGTTAAACGTCCATATCTTTGTCAAATGTTAAGATATCCGAGAACTTTTTTAAATGGCCTTGCTTACAAAGGTCAGCGCTGTCGGCGTGCAAAACAGCAGAGACGTATCTTCAACAATGAAGAAGTTATGATACCGCAAACTGCCGCGAGATATGCGATTCTTCTAGTTTTCGGAGTGCCACGACCATCGATTAAACGTCCATATCTCTGTCAAATACTAAGATATCCGTAAACTTTTTTCAATCGCCTTACGCCTAAAGATCAACGCTATCGGCATGCAAAATCTCAGCTCGATAGCTTCAAAGACGAAAAAGTTATGAAGGCGCAAACAGCCGCGAGGCAATCAAAAACTGAAATTTTCCGGACTTGACGACCATCGGTTAAACGTCCATATCTCTGTCAAATATTAAGATATCCGGGCACTTTTTTCAACGGCCATGCTCACAAGGATTACCGCTATAGGCGTGCAAAACATCAGAGACGTATCTTTAACAACAAAGAAGTTATGAAAGCGCAAACTGCCGCGAGATAAGCGATTATTCTATTTTCGTGACGTGACGACCATCGGTTAAACGTCCATATCTCTGTCAAATATTAAGATATCCAGGCACTTTTTTCAACGGCCTTGCTCACAAGGATTACCGCTGTCGGCGTGCAAAACATCAGAGACGTATCTTTAACAACAAAAATGTTATGAAGGCGCAAACTGCCGCGAGATAAACGATTCTTCTATTTTTCGTGACGTGACGACCATCGATTAAACGTCCATATCTCTGTCAAATATTAAGATATCCACGCACTTTTTACTGTCGCCTTGGGCTACAGACAAGCGCTATCGCCTGCGAAATTTCAGCTCGATAGCTGTAAAGACGTAAAAGTTATGGAGGTGCAAACTGTCGCAAGTAATCCACGGACTAGCGATCCTTGCTACCACGAATGGATTGACCATGTGTATCTTCGGCAAATATAAAGAGAGGAAGGCAAAATTTTACAGGCATATAGGGGAGTCTCCGTAGACTTACTCGGCAAAATCTCGTGAGGATCGTGTGTAGAATGTCTGAATTATGGCCGGTCAAACTCCTGGTATAGTTTTACCAGTGTTCCCAATTGGGCCAATACAGAGAGGTGATAGTCCATGGACATACCTAGGGACTTTTTCCTCAGAGTTTGGCATATGGATGGCTAGTTATTTGCTCTCATTACATTACCTGGGCACATGCAGAGCAAACTATTGGTGATTGTCATCTGTGCGTACAGTGGGGCAGCCCCTACCTGACTGACATACACCTGACTGGGACTGTGTGGCGTGGACCTGTACCGCGCCATGTAACCCCCCCTGCAGTTTAAACGTGTGTGGGAAGCAGAGGTTCGATCTAAATCCAGTTTTTTGCAGTTACACAGCTTTGTCAGACTTTTCTGCGTCGTGCACACCCATTTTCACGCTGACTTTGATTAAAATTTTGAGCATAGAGTTCCCACAATATCAATGTGGCACCCAAAAAAGACATTTCGGTAACTTAATGACCATCGATTAAACGTCCATATCTCTGTCAAATATTAAGATCTCTGTGTACTTTTTTCAACAGCCTTACTCGCAAAGATCAGCGCTATCAGCCTGCAAAATTTCAGCTCAATAGCTCCAAAGACGAAAAAGTTATAAAGGTGCAAACTGTCGCGAGTAATCCACGGACTAGTGATCCTTGCTACCACAAATAGATTGACCACATGTCTCTTTGGCAAATATAAACGGAGGAAGCTAAAATTTTGTAGGCATACACAGGAGTCTCTGCAAATTTACTCTGCAAAATCTCGTGAGGATCGTGTGTAGAATGTCTGAGTTATGGCTGGTCAAGCTCTCCATATAGTTTTACCAGTGTTCCCAATTGGGCCAATATAGAAAGGTAATAGTCCCAAGACATACCTGGGGACTTTTTCCTCAGAGTTTGGCATATCGATGGCTAGTTATTTGCTCTCATTACATTACCTCGGCACACGCAGAGCAAACTATTGGTGATTGTCATCTGTGCATACAGTAGGGAAGCCCTTACCTGAGTGACATACACCTTATCAAGCTCAACAGGGCTGACTGGGACTGTGTGGCGTGGACCTGTACCGCGCCATGTAACCCCCCTGCCGTTTAAACATGTGTGGGAAGCAGAGGTTCAATCTAAATGCAGTTTATTGCAGTTTCACAGCTTTGTCAGACTTTTCTGTGTTGTGTGCATCCATTTTCACGCTGACTTTACTTCAAATTTTGAGCATAGAGCGCCCACAATATCGATGTGGCACCCAAAAAAAGACATTTTGGTAACTTAATGACCATCGATTAAACGTCCATATCTCTGTCAAATATTAAGATATCTGTGTACTTTTTTCAACAGCCTGACTCGCAGGGATCAGCGCTATCTAGCTGCAAACTTTCAGCTCGATAGCTCCAAAGACGAAAAAGTTATGAAGGTGCAAACTGTCGCAAGTAATCCACGGACTAGTGATCCTTGCTACCATGAACGGATTGACCACGTATATCTTTGGCAAACATAAAGCGAGGAAGCTGAAATTTTGCAGGCATATAGAGGAGTCCCCGCAGACTTAGTCTGCAAAATTTTGTGAGGATCGTATATACAGTACCTGAGTTATGTCTAAATATTTTTATAAGATATTGCTGGCTGTCAGACTCTCATCCATGGGTAAAAGCAAAGAAAGGAAGGGTATAGCTGTTAACGGAAATCCATCACACAGCTACAAAATGTCACTTGCCATATGGGATCACACAGTGTTACCTGCCACCCGACACAAGTGAACACACCCCACCTTAACCCCAGCCATACAGGCAGGTACTCGACTTACCTACCCTGGAGGGATGGAAAGCTGAGTTGACCTAGGTGTCTTGTTACATACCGAATGGTTTACCCGCCCAAAGACGGTCAGCCATCCAAGTACTAACTGGGACTGGTGTCGATTAACTTCATTGATCAGCCAATGCCGCCAACAAGTCAACCACACAGCCAAAGACAGCAATTAATGCATGAAAATACGAATTTTACTACTTCATAACAAATCAGCATATACAGTATAAGAAAAACCAGAAAATAACGTGAAACAACCCTAAAATCAAACTATAGTGTCAACTGCCAAATTCGGCAGCTGCAAAATACCAGCTGCCGATTTCGGCGACAGATTGTCTGAGCTTCATCCAAAACGCCGGTTTCGGCGCGCCGAAATCGGCGTTTGCCGAAATCGGCGACAGCCGGAGGCGAGCTTCTCCGGCAGACGCCGGTTTCGGCGACAGCCGGAGGTCAAAATCGGCAGGGATCAAGCTCAACAGGGTCTTCTTTCCCCGCTGATTCTGCCAAGCCCGTTCCCTTGGCTGTGGTTTCGCTAGATAGTAGATAGGGACAGTGGGAATCTCGTTAATCCATTCATGCG
>Ga0209457_1000270_pt1 | contig 10174 bp, 3 predicted proteins | sample WorMetHEROISLAND_5_FD_187410 | JGI IMG/M metagenome (GOLD analysis project Ga0209457, IMG submission 187410) | Marine gutless worms symbiont microbial communities from Max Planck institute for Marine Microbiology, Germany - Olavius sp. 5 HERON... ... | reverse complement strand
ACTGCGTACGCATGTCATACAGTCTCAATCGACCGGTCTGGATGATCTCATCCAGACTGCACGCATCGCCGACGCCGCTGTGACAACCACTACCAACCCAGCTCTGTCACAGGTATTGGCGGAGCTGAAAACCAATAATGACCTGCACGCCCGACACGACGCCGCTTTTCAGCAACTGAAAGAGCGGCTCGACAAGCTGAACGTGTCGGCAGTTGGTGCCAGTGCCGCTGACGAGGTTCCACGTCGTCGCGTGAGATTCAACACTCCGCCGAGTTCCAGATCGCCATCACCGCGTCGGTACAATGGTCGGTACAATGGACGTCCACAGTCGCCAGCACGTCGTGATCAGCCCACCTACAACACCTACAACAGTCAGTGCAACAGGTGCGGACTTATACATCGTGGAAATTTTTGCCCTGCTGCCAATGCTCGTTGTCATAACTGTGACCGCATGGGTCATTTTCGCGCTGTCTGCCGCTGTGGCCCACGTTCCAACTATAGTGCCTAGGGATACGCCGCTGCCTTCCACTCAGAGGGCAGCAGAGGAACAAACATACAAGTTGTGCAGGCCATTGAAAACGGAAATTTTATTCGGTTGAAATGCAATAGTGTCAAAACATCTGCGCTCTTTGATACAGGAGCAACCAAAACATGTGTTTCAGAGCATTTTGTTAAACGTCTAAGAGTCAAAATTCAACCTTTGCCACCTGGCCATCCCGTATGTTATTCCTCCGCTGACGGCAGACCTCTAATTATACTTGGCACTGTTTCATTAACTTTGAACATTCAAGGTTTGCGAATTCCTCATATTTTCACTGTCGTAAAAGAGTTAAATTATAATCTTCTTTTAGGCACTGATTTTATGCACGCCACTCAGGCTACCATTGATTTTCGCAATCGTACTGTCTCAATTTGCGATGATTTGGTTGTACAGCCACTTGTTCGTAGTAAATTGCCTCGAAATGTGGCACACGCGAGCACAGGTGTTGCAATTCCTGCACAATGTGAAGCAATTTTGCCTGTCCGCGTAAATAAAACATTTGCTCGTCATAATAAACATTGTTTGATTGAACCTTTGCCATCTTTACAGAATTTGTACATCAGCATGGCTCGTGCAATTGTGCCAGTGCACAATAACTCTAGCTTCTGTCGTGTGCTTAATCCCACTAATGCTACTGTTTACCTAAAGCGTCACACACCTCTTGGCATTACTTCTTCACTTCCTATCAATGCTGTTTGTGAATACACGAAATCAACCTCACCACAACCAACTCCTTTGATCGACTCTAGTACACAGTTACAAGAACTGCAAGCCAAGGGCTTACAAGTAGATGCTACTGGCTTTTCTGATGCTCAGAGAGATCAACTTATTGCACTTCTTTATGCCAACCGTGATCTTTTCACTTCAGACTTATCTGAACTACCTGGCACTGATGTTATGACTCATACCATTGACACAGGTGATGCAAGGCCTATCCGACAGCGACCCTATCGTCACTCTGTCGAGGCTAGGAAGGAAATTGATCGGCAAATTGATGTCCTTTTGGAAAGTGGCATCATAGAACCGAGTGATAGCCCTTGGGGGTCACCTGTCGTATTAGTGCGGAAGAAGAACAATACTCATAGGCTATGTATTGACTTAAGGAGAGTCAATTCTGTCACCAAAGCGTCCTTCTTTCCTTTACCACTATTGGAGGATGTTCTTCACACTGTATCTGAAAACAATCCATCTATATTCACGTCTCTGGATATGTCAAGTGGGTTCTATCAGCTTCCTTTGGACGAAGCGTCAAAACCGAAGACCGCATTTGTGACACATCGGGGAAATTTCCACTTCAAAAGACTTCCATTTGGAATTTCGAACGCCCCTGCCAGTTACCAAAGTCTCATGGCGAAGGTCCTCCGGGGAATACTCTTTTCTTATGCCTTATGCTACCTCGACGACATTTTATGCATGAGTGATTCTCCCGAGAAACACTGTGAACACCTGTCCGAGATCTTCGACAGGTTCCGACAAGCCAAGCTTCGTTTCAATCCCAATAAGTGTAAAATTGCTCTTCCTAAAGTTCTGTACTTGGGCCATGTTCTCAGTAAAGATGGTGTTTCAGTCGACGAATCCAAAGTGTCACTTATCCAGAACTTTCCCGTTCCCCAAAACAGCACTCAATTACGCTCATTCCTCGGCATTAGCAATTACTATCGAAAGTTCATTAAGCACTTTTCTATCAAAACTGCTAATTTACGCAGTCTTCTGAAGCGTGATGCAAAGTTTGTTTGGAACTCAGCACATCAGACTGAATTTGACTTCCTTAAACAGGCCCTCACTTCCGCACCAATACTTGCTTTTCCTAACATGCAACGAGACTTCATTTTGACCACGGACGCGTGTACCTCCGGGATAGCTTACATCCTTTCCCAGTTGGATGATCATGGCCGTGAACACGTAATTGCTTATGGAGGTCGAGGACTACGTAAATCAGAAATCAACTGGTCCATCTCTGAGCTCGAGTGCCTCGCCATTATTGAGGGAACGAGGAACTATCACACCTATCTTGCCAGCCGCCCTTTCTGCATTGTCACCGATCACGTATCTTTAACTTATCTTAAAACTCTTAAGGCAGGACGTGGTCGTTTACAACGTTGGGCTTTACATCTGCAAGGCTACAACTTCACTGTTCGGTACAAAGCTGGAAAGACCTTGACGAGTGCCGATGGCCTCAGCCGTCGTGATTACCCCACACCAGAATCAGAGATGGAGAATGATGATGACGTGTTGGATGATTCCAACTTTATCGCTCATATTGATGCTGACATATTTGACAGCGTATGCACTGCTAAGCATACACGGCCAAAGAATCGAGAACGTTACTCGATAAACTTTGAATATGAATTGGCCGAGACGGACTCAGTGTCCGCTGACACGCCAGTCATAATAGCTCCTCTGGCGGACAACTATGATATACCTCAGGCACAAAGAGTGTGTCCTGACTTCAGTCACATAATTGACTACTTGTCGTCTGGCATCTTGCCTGACAATGACATCGAAGCCCGTCGCGTGGTTGCCGAGAGTGAACATTATAGTTTACTCGATGGCAAACTTTTCCACTTGCATAGGCCACGTACGAAAGGTAAACACAGGTTAACTCCTGTCGTTCAACAACTTTGTCTACCTCGCACCTTAAGAGATGAAGTGTTCCAAGCATACCACACTCATAATGGTCATCCAGGTTTTGACAAGCTATACGAAACAATTCGTAACAAATACTATTGGCCACGAATGTATGCTGAGTTGTCGCAGTTCGTTAAATGCTGCAAGGATTGCCAAGAGACTAAGCGCCCAGTCCACAACAAGAAAGCTCCACTCAAATCTCTTCCTGTTGAAGATGTTTTCTCACGTTTCCACCTTGACTTTCTCGGTCCACTACCTCCTTCTAATGGCTTCCGTTATATTCTTGTTGCTATTGACAGCACTTCTCTGTTTCCAGAAATCCATCCCACTCAAACTTGTGATGCTGATGAAACAGCAAAAGTTCTGTACGAACAAGTTTTCTGTCGTTACGGTTGTCCCTTCTCCATTCTAACGGACCGAGGTGCAAATTTCCGATCTTCTCTCATATCTGCCTTGTGCCAACTCTTCAAAGTTAAACAAATCTTCACTAGTAGCTATCACCCTCAAACAAATTCTCGTGCTGAAAATATGAACTCAATCATCTTGAAATCACTTCGCATCTATTGCACCGATCAAACTGACTGGTCGACTCTCCTCCCTGCTATATCATGGTCATATCGTGCCAGTACCACTACTTCACTAGGGTTTAGTCCTTTCAGAGTGCTCTTTGGCAAAGAAATGCGTACTCCCATCGACACTTCGCTTCTTAATGACATTAGAACGTCACCTAGCATCGATGCCTACATGCAGCAAATGCTGCCAAAGATTGAATTGACAAGGAAAATTGCGTGCGATAACATTAATGACTGCAACAATCGTACACAATTCTATTACAACCGAGACACCGCCTACCCGTCTTATGTCGTGGGTCAAAAGGTATTACTCTATGACCCAGTCACTGGAAAAGGCGTTGCAAAGAAGCTTAAGAGACGTTGGGTAGGTCCATTCCTTGTCACTGATGTCGGTGCAGGCTATACCTACAAGCTTCGTAGGTGCGATTCTGGACAGCTCTTGAAGGCCTATGTGCATTCTAACAGACTACGACCATTTCATGAGAGTCGTACTGCTACTGATACTGCCACTGCTAGCCCTTCTCCTGTGCTTCCTCAACCTAGCAGCAGTGATCAAGACACTGCAACTGCTTTGCCCGATGGTTGGTTCGCCATTAATAAGATCACCAACCGCAAGACTATTGCAGGCAAGCCACATTATCTGGTCCATTGGACCGATGGCACAAAAACTTACGAGCCTGAGCAGAACATTACTCAGGTAGCAAAAGATGCTTACTTCGCCCGTTGTCGAGCCCGACGTAAAAGATCATAGGCCCATGCATTTCAACTGAGCACTCCTTGTTACATTTTGTTTCACACGGAAACTTCCTTTCGGCATGCTAGCATCAAATTAGTCATTGAACATATGTTTGTTTGTTAGGAGTGCAAAGTTGACGATGCTGAGCTTGATCCTGAAGATAATCGTCGTGACTCTGACAAGCTTGCCATTGACTACGTGCACTAGTCAAGACAATTCGCACAGGCAAGTCATAAAACGTCTCAATTATGGCGTTATTATTCGTCCGAAGCAAGAGATTCGCATATTGACCGACGAATGGTCGCACGTATTTGTGGTACCACTGCCAGTCAGAAATAACTTTACACTGGCTCGCTTACCTAGCTTGGATTGCAGTCGCGACTATAATGCTAGCATTTCCTCTTGTGAATCTTTGAGACCACTATTTGAGTCTCTGAGATTGCTGCATGATACATCTGTCAATCGCATTAGTGCAACAATCGAACACATGTATGAGCTGTTACCTGATTCATACGTTACACGTACAGAACGAGGTATCTTTGATCTCGGTGGACAAATCTTAAACTCCCTGTTCGGAGTTGCCACCGAAAAACAGCTGCATGCTTTGAGAGCCACCGCCATCCATTCCTCCAATGTCCATGCACATGCTCTGGATGCTTGGCAAAAGCATGCCAATCAATTAAGTAGTTTCATGGCAATTTCCAACAAACGCTTTGATAATGTTGCTAATATCCTGAAATCACAACAGTCCATGGTACAACACCTGCACACTGCTACCATACAGCTTGACACCGATGTTGCTGCTCTGAAAACCTTACTTACATATGCAATTGTCAACATCACCAATTTCATATCCGTCCTCTGTGAGGTCGATGATCTCAGACTTGCAATAGAAGGCTTAGTCCACGGCCAACTCTCACCTTTGATCCTCCCACCTGCAGTCATTGAACGCACGTTAATTTCAATCCACCAGGCTTTGCCTAAAACGATGTCCTCTTTTGCATCACTGGTCCTTGAACAACTGCCTGCTGATTATTACCGCACTCATAACTTTGTTGTCACGAGACAACATCACAATTTACTGTTAGCCTTACGTTTTCCTCTCACTAGCACTTTTAATGAGCACAACACCTTGTACGAGTTTCAGACTTTTCCAGTTCCTGTCCCTGGGATTGGAAATGGCGATCATGTTACAGAAATTACTGGTCTTCCTTATGGCATTGCTTTTGATACCATGTCTCCTGGATCCTATTACCTGTTATTTCAGTCAAAACCCAACAGAATTGACTATGACTTCTACTACTTCTCTAGTTCTCCTTCTGAACCGTTTCGCTCATTCTCTCTCCACGATACTTGTGCTAGTGCTCTGTTACTGAACGATCGTCAGCTAATCGCTTCTTTATGCAAGTTTCACTTACGTCCTATGTCCTTAGTTCCCAGTATTATTCCTCTAACGCGTTCTACTATTCTGGTCACTAACATTTCTTCTTTGGAGTATATTTGTGATCGCAGATCTGTCATTCATGCAGGCTGTCTTCAGTGTGAATTAACCATACCCTGCCATTGTCGTTTGCAGAGTCCGTTCATCTTACCAGAACGTCTAGTAGACTGCATTCCACATGATGATAATGCTACTGTTCTTCACACAGTTAACCTCGCAGTCTTACAAACTTTTCTGCAGGACTCTGATCTTGGTTCTCTTCTTGGTGATACCTTGCTACACCAACCATTACCTGTTTCTCTGCCCAGTTTCGATATCTTCCGATCCAAACTTTCTTCTCAATTGGCCCGTGATCATAGTCTTAGTTATGATCTTCACCGTGCAGTCAATGCTACAAAACAACAAGACACAGTTTTCCACTCCTTAGCTGAATCACTTTGGCATGACAGTCAACTTCTTGAAATGGACAGCTTCACTACTTCCTTACGGTCATACACCGATTGGTACATCACATGGATCTTTATCAGTGTACCGTTGGTTATATGTTCCTTGCTCGGAGTTCTCTTTCTCTTCTATCGTGTTCGTGTACTAGCTGCTACTGTCACCGCTGCACATTTCACTCTCCACAAGGTTTCTGCACTCGAACCTACACTTCCCTCTTTCCTTTCCTATTTCTCTGTCTTGTCTCCCACAAACAATTCTACTCTTACTGTTCCTCTTCCTTCTGCTGTGCCATGCGAAATGCCTTATTCAGTCTCTCTCACTCTATTCCTTGGCACAGTATTCCTCCTCGTCTTGGTATTTGTCAAGTTCGGTTTCTGTCCATTTAACCCAAACTCCTTCACGCTGATCCTGGAATTTGGTCAGAATGGTACCATCATTCCTGTTGCTACTCAACTTCTCCCTGGTAGTCCCATCCAGTACACCTTTTCTTCCTCTGCATTCATCGACACCGTTACCATTTCTGGCACACTACGCCCCTCCCTCGTTGTTGCTTGGCCCACGCTCACTATTTACAACCATCACTTAGACATGCACTTTTCTCTCCCTAAGTCCATTACCCTGGGTCCTGTGCAGGCATATCGCCTTCGTAAGCTTCTCCGAAGCTCGTATTGGAGTATGCTCACTGCCCGCTGTGGTCCATATGTCTATCGTTTGGACATTACTTGTGGTCATGAACCCCACTCTAGTGCTCCAAAATCTCTGTCTCCGCTCTCCAAACCGGTGACTCTCATGATCACTTCTGACGACACTGGTGCATGTTCGTCATCAGTGCTCGCTCCTGATCCTCCGAGAGATAGCGCACAGCTCTAATGCATTGACGTGTATCTATTGCTATGTTGTGTGTTTTCTTCCCTTACTCTATATCGTTGCGCCGTGTGTTCATGAATGTATACGTTGCATTGTACAGTATTGTACTTACTTGATTGTATCGTGTGTACTATCATTGCAGTTTTCCTGATATTGCCTCCTATTGCCTCTATGTCGCATGGTGTACATACTCGTGTAATTGTGTATTATGTATGGTACAATGTCTGTTGTGCCTCCTGTGTGTGCTGGAGGGTTCCATTGTACTGTACTCTCACTGTTCATGTACTCCTGTCTCTCTTTTATTCGGGTGTACTGCCGCCGAGTATTTGTGTGTTTTACTAGTTGCGTCGTTGATCAGTGCTGCTGAGAAGACATGCTCCGTTGTGAAATTCCTCTGCCATCTGCACCTGTGCAGCCATCACACCGCATACCGGAGTCCCCACCATTCTCGACTCCTACTGGCTGTTCCTGTGCAGGTCTGCAGAGACATTCTTGGTGCTGCCTGATCCCCAGCACCTTCGCGGAGCTGTCCTCACTGCTTCAGCCCTACGAACTATCCGATGTGTATCGTTATGCACTATTGTCCTACTTGTTCTTCTGCGCATTGACGCTTATAGTTTGTCTAGTATTCTAGTGAACTTTTCACAAAAAAGGTATATTGCTTAGCGTCGTACACGCCCGTATTATGAACATTTAGTGTCATCACCGTGAACTTTCGTCGATCGATCATCTCATTCGCGACGAGATCCATCCTTATCGAAGGCGGGACGCCTTCATTTTAAACACCGGGGGTATGCTACAGGCCATGTTTAACGTTAATTATCAGCAGTCAATTAGACAAAGACTTACCCTATTCATCTGTTTCGATCATATTCACTGCTAGCCTCATTCGGTCTCTTGCCTACACATTCATTGTTGACGTCCAGCCTCCACTGGCTGCAAGCCGTAGCTATTCCATGAAAACAATCGATACTGCTGCCTAGTCATAGAATCCAGCGTCCACTAGCTAGCCTGGCCAGTTGCCTGTGTTCGCTGTGTCCCGTGACTGAACGTAAACAAGTCCTAGTAAAGGCCACCCACAATGTCCCGTGAATCTATACTTCGTCACCACTGTAGTCCAGCCCAAACAACCGCCGTCCTTGTCCAGCCCACAGCAAGTGAGTAAGTCCAGCATCTCCAGCCTCAGGTAAACAAGTTATTCACTGCTATTCACTTCTTTGTTCACTTTCCTATATAAGACCTTGCCACACTCACTCGAGGTCCTGCGTTGTTAGAATTCAGTTAGACTCTCGTCGTGAACATCATCTCGTCGTCATTAGTCTTTACACTTACGTTGTTGAGTTTGTACGGAAAAAGATTCGTTATGGAAAACCTCAAATTCGCGTCTTGCGTTATCTTCCTTTAGCTTAGTTACTGACGTACGTAGTCGCCAACGTCGGCAACTTGCGTCGCCGATTCTACCCATCGACAAAGAGAAGAGAACTCTGACGCAGTTTGGTGCAGAATACGGCTTCTGATCTTCTCCGTTACCGTCGCCAATCGCCCTCCTATTCGTCTGATTTGAGGTACATTTTCCTATCATTACAGTATAGGCATTCAACGTACATACCTGTCTGGACTTGAGGACTTATTATCAGCAACTCATTCTAACATTTCTTTGCCGTATCTGGCCGACCACGACGAAGTCTACGCCGAACTCTCCGTCATCTCTGCTACAGAAGCTGTTAAATTGGGTTATTTTCCAGTCTATTCGTTCCATTACAACGCCGGATCACAAGCCGCCGTCGCTGGCTGACGATTTCTGCCCAATTTACACGCGATCCTATCTTGAGTTTTCCTGCTAGGGTCCACGAAATTTCCGTCAAAATTACCGTGTCACACGCCGTATATACCGACATATTTCTCGTCTGCACGTTCCGTTTTAACATCGCCATAGAACATACCTCGCTACTGACAGACCAGCACTGGACATATCGGCGCTGTGCGGCTGCTAGACTGCAAATCAATAACGCCAGCAGTAGTAAGAAAGTTACCTATCTGGCTCACTCTGTGACTGCAAAACCGTAGTGGCGCCAAAAGCTAATTTTCAACGGCGGCGTGCTCAGAGTCACTAGATAGTTATACTTAGACACATCTCACCACGGCGCAGTCATCTACCCCAACCAATAATCCTACCGCAGGCCCGGCATTCTCGACTCGCTCTCAAACGCGTCAATTTAGTATGACAACGCTTACCGACTCCTACGCCGAGGAGACTGACCCTGGCGTCGCCACAACTTACCACTATACTTCAGGACAAGGCACAATGAGAATGGCCGCGTCATCGCCCAAAAGCACCAGAAAAAACAATTCATCACTCGATGGGCACATAGCCCCACCTTTCTTCTTCGGGAAAAGTACCGAAGATGCATTCGAGTTCATAAACTACGTCGAGAAATTTGCCGCCTATAAGGAGATGTCCGACTGTGAGAAGCTCAAACTTGTCGGCGTTCTTCTGAGGGATGCTGCAGCAGACTTTTTCGACTCGCTTACCGGCACGATCACCAGTGATGACGACGTCGCGGATGCAATGGCTTGGGACCAATTTCGCGACGCATTCCTACAACGCTTTGGTCGCCTCCAAGCAACCGCTTGGCGAGACGTTCAACAGCTGTTCGCCAATCCACAGCGTTTGGACGAAACGGCGTCAGACTTCATCTCACGCCTCACTCGTATCGCTCGCCGGATTGAAAACATTGACAATCAACTACTGCAGCATGCAATATTGGCGGGACTGAAGCCGGAACTGCGTACGCATGTCATACAGTCTCAATCGACCGGTCTGGATGATCTCATCCAGACTGCACGCATCGCCGACGCCGCTGTGACAACCACTACCAACCCAGCTCTGTCACAGGTATTGGCGGAGCTTAAAACCAATAACGACCTGCACGCCCGACACGACG
>Ga0209457_1000268_pt1 | contig 10368 bp, 13 predicted proteins | sample WorMetHEROISLAND_5_FD_187410 | JGI IMG/M metagenome (GOLD analysis project Ga0209457, IMG submission 187410) | Marine gutless worms symbiont microbial communities from Max Planck institute for Marine Microbiology, Germany - Olavius sp. 5 HERON... ... | reverse complement strand
CTGATCATCGGCCGCGCCCAAAAAGAGAACGAAGTTCTGCTCCGGTATCGGGACCCGGAAAAGGATGATACATTGAAAATCAAGGGCTATCCCGGCCCAACGGCCCTTTTGTCAGCGCAGGCGACCCAGGAGCAGATCCAATTGGCCGCTTCTCTTTGCGCGGGCTACAGCAAGGCCAAAAACAGCCCCCGGGCGTTGGTGACTGTGCGCGGGCCGGATGGTTTCAGCGAGTTGTCGGTGACGCCGGTTTCCGGTGAAACAATTAGGGCTCAGCGGATTTAACCAGGCCCTGTCGACAATTATTTTAACCAAAGATATATGGCTGCAACGAGCACAAAAGACAAATACGACGAGGCCGGTTTGTCATAGCGCGTCGCCACTCTCCTGAAATGCTTCAGCTTTCCATACATCCGTTCCATTTTATTGCGCTCTTTATACAAACAAACATCATAATGGCGAGATGTTTGGCGATGAGACTTTGGTGGAATCACCGCTTGCGCCCCTTGTGCCAAAATTTCCTCAATCATATCATCCGCATCATATCCTTTATCAGCCAACACAAAAGACGCGTCTTGTTTGTCGAGTAGACGTAACGCCTGTTTATGTGACCCCATCTGCTTGATGGCGCATGAAAACTTCGGTATGATCCTGGAAAATATAATTTAAAGCTGTTCACTTATGTAGCAGGAGACCATGCATGAAAGCAAAAAAGATCCTCACGCTTTTTGACAAATGGAACAAGGCCCTTCAGACCGGCGATCCCAAGAAGGTGGCCGCGCTTTACGAAACCAACGGTATTTTACTGCCCACGGTCTCCAACCAGGTGCGCCACAACCCTGTTGAAGTCGAAGATTACTTTGTCCATTTTTGCGCCAAAGGGCCCAAAGGCATAATCAATGAGGCCAATGTGCGTATTTTCGGAAACATCGCCGTCAACTCCGGCATTTACACCTTCACCTTTAAAGACGGCTCCGCAGTACAGGCCCGCTTTACCTTTGTCTATCGGTGGAACGGCCAGGCATGGAAAATTATCGAGCACCACTCTTCGGCAATGCCCGAATAGAAAGATGTTACCTTAACAGCGGTTCGACGGCCGCCCAGACCGCTTTTTGTACATCTGCAACGGCGTGGGTGCCGTCGATGCGCACAATTTCAGTGTAGGGCATGGCGTCAAAAATGGCCGCCACTTTATTGAGATAGGCTTCTTTCTCAAACAGATTGGGCGTCTCGTTGCGGCTCAAGGTAATTCTGGATCGGCCGATGGCGGGTGATACCGTTATGCAAAAGACCATGTCCGGTGTGGGAAAACGACGGCTGTTTTCCTGATAAACCGCTTCGGGGTCCAGCCCCAAGGCCCCCTGGTAGGCCATGGTGGAATAAAAATAGCGGTCACACACTACCGCAGCACCCTGGGCCAGTTGAGGCAGCAGCTCATTTTCCACATGCTCGGCCCGGTCTTGCATAAAAAGATCGTACTCTTCTTGCAAGGTAATTTCGTCGCGCCCTTTTTGGGCCAATTGCCGTAATTTTTTGCCAAAAGGGCCATCGGTGGGTTCTTTGGTCAGGATCGCTTTGATGCCTCTGTTAACTAGAGTTCCGTAAAGCAGCTGCGCCTGGATGGACTTGCCGGAGCCGTCAATGCCTTCGAAAACTAAAAAAATCCCTGGAGCCATATTCAAAACGCCTCCTTTTGCCCAATATCTGCGCCAGGCTTACATTTTAATCCTCTTTAGCAGAGACGTCCCTGTCATTTGTGACGGAGTCGCCAAGCCCATGATTTCCAAAATCGTTGGGGCAATATCGCCTAAAATGCCCTCGTCAAGGTGTTGCTCCCGTCCTTGGGGGTCAACCAGGATCAGCGCCACCGGGTTTTTGGTATGAGCGGTGTGGGGATTACCCTCCTTATTGGCCATTTGTTCCGAATTGCCGTGATCCGCCGTGATCAAAACAGCGCCGTCTTGATCCAGCACCCGGGGCACAATGCGGCTGGCACAGCGGTCCACCGTTTCGCACGCTTTGACAGCCGCTTCTAAAACGCCGGTATGGCCCACCATGTCCATGTTGGCAAAATTGAGCACCGTAAGGGCGGGTAGACTTTTTGTGATACGATTGATCATTACGGCTGTCACCTCGGCGGCGCTCATGGCCGGTTTTTCGTCATAGGTGGCCACGTCGCGCGGAGAAGGGATCAACAGCCGTTCTTCGCCGGAAAAGGGCTCTTCCACCCCGCCGTTAAAAAAATAGGTGACATGAGCGTACTTTTCCGTTTCGGCAATGCGCAGTTGATCCAGACCGGCCCGGCTGATCACCTCGCCCAAGATCCCTGTCAGTCTAACCGGCTCAAAAGCCATGGGCAGATCAAAATCAGCCTCGTACCGGGTCATGGTGGCAAATCCGCACAATTGGGGAGACTGGGCTGAAAATGCCTCGAACCCCGATTCCGTATAGGCTCGGGTCAACTCCCGCGCCCGGTCGGCACGAAAGTTAAAAAAGAAAATGCCGTCGTCATCCTTGACAGCCCCTAAGGGTTGATCCGAATCATCAACCACCACCACCGGTTTGACAAATTCATCGGTCTCGCCCGATGCGTAGGCCGCCCTGACCGCCGCCGCCGGATCAACCGCCCGGCGTCCCTGGCTTTGGGTTTGCAGTAAAAAGGCCTTTTCCACGCGGTCCCAGCGGGTGTCGCGATCCATGGCCCAGTAGCGACCACAGATAGTGGCGATACACCCCACACCAATCGTGTCGATGGCTCTTTGAAGTTCTTTAACGAAACCGGCCCCGCTATCCGGCGCCGTGTCGCGTCCGTCTAAAACAGCGTGGATCGCAACGTCGGAAAGCCCCTGCGCTTTGGCCAATTTGAGCAGTGCTTTCAGATGATCAATATGGCTGTGAACCCCGCCGTCGGAAACAAGGCCCATGAGATGCAACGTCCCGCGACGCGCTTTCACCATAACGGCAAGATTGCAAAGGACCCGGTTTTGAAAAAAGTCGCCGCTTTCAATGGCCTGGTTGATGCGCATCAAATCCTGATACACCACCCGCCCGGCGCCGATATTCATGTGCCCTACCTCGGAGTTGCCCATTACGCCGGGAGGAAGCCCTACCGCCGTTCCGGAGCATTTGAGCTGAGTGTGGGGCCATTTTTGAAACAGCCCGTCCAGGAAAGGGGTATGGGCCATTTTAACGGCATTATACGTTGGATCTTTGCGCAGACCCCAACCGTCTAAAATCATCAGCAAAACCGGCTTTTTAATCGCAGCGTCGGGGCTCATCAAAAATCTCCTGTTTCAATATCATCCGACTGAGTGGCTGTTTTCTGTTTTTCAGCCCTCATAGCCGGGGTTTCCACCCTCGGCGCGTCGGTCCACAACCCCTCCAGGTCGTAAAACATTCGCACCGGGTCTAAAAAAACATGAATGACCACATGGCCGTAGTCCAAGATCACCCACTGGCCCTCTTTTTCCCCTTCAACGGAAAGCGGCTTGATCGCGTCCTTTTTTAAATTTCGTCGGACATGTTCAGCAATCGCCGACACCTGGCGGTGGGAGCGGCCCGAACAGATCAGGTATGCATCGGCAAAAGAGGTTTTACCGCGGATATCCAGCACAACCAACGAGAGCACTTTCTTTCCGTAAATCGCCTGAACATAACGGTCCAGATCCATTTCAAAACGGTTGGTCATCGATACAATCCTCGATCAACGATATATTGCGCCACCGACGGCGGTACCAGGTAATCAATGGATTCATTTTGCCGGATGCGGTGCCGGATTGCCGTGGCGGAGATCTCCAGCAACGGGATCTCAACCAGATGAATCGGCGGAAAAGCATCATGCTGGAAACGGCCCCTGGTTTGACTCCAAGTGTAGTCAGACGAGAAGACTGTTTGCAGATAGTCACTCAACACCATTTTCATCTCGGCAACAGAGTAGCCCCACCGGCCGGGTCGACACATCACGGCAATAGGGATTTTCTTTAAAATTGTTTGATAACGGTACCAGGTGTCTAACTCCAAAAACGCATCCAACCCCATGAGCAGAAAAAAGGTGGCGTCGGTTTGGGCCTCTGTCAAGAAGACGTTAACCGTATCCAGGGTGTAAGAGGGCCCCTTGCGGTGCAGTTCCAGATCGGAGACGGCCAGACCGTTGACCCCTGTAAGCGCGCCCTTGATCATGTTCAGCCGGTTTTGGGACATGGTCGTACGGCGATTGGTTTTATGGGGCGGCCGTGCTGCCGGAATCAGGCAGACCTCGTCCAGATCCAGTCGCTTTAGGGTTTCCAACGCGGCCCGCAAATGACCGATATGGATGGGGTCAAAGGTGCCCCCCAATATGCCAATCCGTTTGGAAGAAAATGACGCCACAATTATCCTTTTTCATCCTGATTGAACAAGGCCTGGGCAATACAGCGCACCAATTGTCTGGCACCTTGGCCGGTGGTTGCCGAAATCGTTAAGAGCAATTTTGGCTGTAACGCTTTTTCAAAAGTGGCCGCGTTGGCCTCGGCCTCAGGCAGATCCATTTTATTGAGTACCACAAGCTGAATTTTTTCCGCAAGCGCCGGACTGTAACGGGCCAGTTCGTTGTTGATGACGTTCAGCGCATCCAAAGGATTTTCAGGATCGATGGCAGCGGCGTCCACCAGATGCACCAACAGCCGAGTCCGTTCAATGTGGCGGAGAAATTGAGCGCCCAGTCCTGCCCCGGTGTGAGCGCCTTCGATGAGCCCCGGAATATCGGCCACCACAAAGGTCGTGGCGTCATCAATAGCCACCACCCCCAGGTTGGGGGTTAAAGTGGTAAAGGGATATTCGGCGATTTTGGGCCTGGCCGATGAAATTTTGGTAATCAGCGTGGATTTGCCCGCATTCGGCAGACCGATAATCCCCACATCGGCTAACAATTTCAATTCAAGTCGGATCTGGCGGGTTTGAGCGGATTCGCCGGGCTGGGCAAAACGCGGCGTTCTGTTGGTGGCGCTTTTAAAGCGAGCGTTACCCTGGCCGCCCCGGCCGCCTTGGGCCACAATCATCAGTTGCCCCACGTCCGTTAAATCTTCCAGCAGGGTATCGGTTTCGGCGTCGTAAACCATCGTCCCCGGAGGTACCTGAACGGTCAAATTTTCGCCGTTGCGGCCCGATTTGCTCTGACCGGCACCTGGCCGGCCGTCCTGAGCTCGAAGAAGTTTTAAGCGTTTGAAGTGGAAAAGAGTGGTGAGACGCGGAGAGACTTCCAGAATGACATCGCCGCCTTTACCGCCATCACCGCCGTCCGGGCCTCCTTTGGGTATAAATTTTTCCCGGCGGAAACTGACGCAGCCGGCTCCGCCTTTTCCGGAAAAAACGGTGATGGTGGCTTCATCAATGAAATTCAATCGGCATAAACACTGATTTTTTTGCGTTTTTTGCCGTAACGGCCAAAGGCAACCACGCCGTCGATTTTGGCAAAAAGGGTGTAATCTTTACCGGTACCGACATTTTCACCCGCATGAAATTGGGTGCCCAACTGCCGGACAATAATGTTACCGGCCCGCACCCGCTGACCACCATAGGTCTTTACACCCCGACGCTGTCCGTTGCTGTCGCGGCCGTTTCGCGAACTGCCGCCTGCTTTTTTATGCGCCATGATACACTCGCTTAACCTTGTATATTTAAATAAACTTATGGATTAACTAATGGAGTTGATCTTCACCGCTGTGTAGGGTTGCCGATGACCGTTTTTCTGACGATAGCGTTTGCGGCGTTCTTGTTTAAATACCAACACTTTACGGGCCCGATCCTGCGCGGTGATATGACCGGTCACTGTGACGCCGTCCACCACCGGGGTGCCGACCGTCGCATTTTCACCATCAGACACCATCAGCACTTGATCAAACACCACTTCGGAACCGACCTCTCCGGTCAATTTTTCAACCTTTACAATATCCCCCTGACGGACCTTGTATTGTTTGCCGCCCGTGGCGATTATCGCGTAAGCCACTTTTTCCTCCTCACTCATATTCTTAGGCGGGTGTTTGAAACCCACCATGACCCGCCGCTTTAATGGCCTTAGACCTCACCGATCACAGAACAGACCACTTTTTTGTTTCATATATCGAAAGCATTCGATAATAGACCAACAATCGAATTTGTCAAGTAATTTCATGACCCCCGGTTTCGTACTTGAAGGGAAGTCCTCCTTGTGCCATAATGCTTTCACCTCGCTGGTGAGGGCTGCGGGTTGATCCATCACCTTCTGTCTGCCTGAATCAACGCGGTTTGCAACCTTTTGGACTACTTTCCGTATGATTCATCACGGATACTGGGTGAATGCTTGACACCCGCTTTGGGCAGGCCCATGTTTACCAGGTTGGTTCATACTCACAGCATGCAACTGAAGGAACCGTATGCCGCCGAAAATTGAAACCAAAGAGGAAGTACTAGAGCGCATTATCGCACTGGAAAAGCCCAAGTGTCCCCATTGTGATGAAACAATGGACCTATGGGAAGTCCCTCCCATCAATTTCAGCGACGGCTTAGGGTGGGGAACGCCTTATCTATATGTCTGCTTCAATGACGACTGCCCCACATACGATCAGGGTTGGGAGCACATGGCCGAAACCTATGCTCACAGCGCATCGTTTCGTTGCATCTGTTATCCCGAAGACGACAGCTGCCGGTTTGAATTGATGCCGGTTTTTAGCCCCCAAGGGGGACAGGGCCAGGTCATCACCGACCAGATCCTGGCCCAGGAAGAGGCTCTAAAAGCCAATATCAAACGGGGGTTTAGCGTTTTAGCCGACTGCTACAACCGCAAAGACATGGTTCCGGTCATGCGCATGTTGCTGGACCCGGCCGAACCGGTGCGGGTCCGTATTAAAGCCGCCGAGATGATGGGTGATTTTGGGGAACTTGAAGCGATTGAACCGATCCGGAATCTAACCTTCGGTAATGCAAAATTGCAGGATGCCGCCGAAGAGGCGGTTAAAAAAATTCATGCGCGTTACTTTACCCGTGAATGCCCCTTTTGCGCAGAGATAATTAAACAGCGGGCCAAAATTTGCAAGCATTGCGGCAAAGAGGTCACCGGGGAGTAGCGGGTACTGATGAATTGCACGCCGGAAAGCCGGTTAAAATAGGCGATTCATCGTTTTATATAGTAATTCGAGCCTTCGTTCACCTGATAAAAGTAGGGCGGCAACCCTTTGCCGCCGGACAAGGCGTCAGCGCTTTAAGCTGCAAACCCCGCCTGTCGGCATGGGGATGCCGACCTACATAAAAGCTTGTCGGCATGGGAATGCCGACCTACGAAAAGTCGAGGAACCCTAAAATATCAAGAATGACACGAAGCGGAAAATCGATCAAACGCAGTGGCATCCAGTTCGACCAACTGTTTGGCAAAAGGAATATCCGCCGGCAATAACTCGTAATCGAACAGTTGGCTGGGCGCGGCCCAGGCAATTTGATCATGATCGCTGGGGGTCAGGCGGCCGTCAACCCATGTAACCCAATAGGCCAAAAGGCGAACATCATTGCGTTGATAACGGTGGATATTATCGGCAAAGAAATCACCGATTGAGACTTCGATCTGAAACTCTTCCTTTAACTCCCGTTTCAGGCAACCTTGGGGGGATTCACCCGGCTCAATGGAACCGCCGGGAAATTCCCACCAGCCGCAATGGCGCAGACCCGGCCGGCGGCGGCCGATGAGCACTTGCCGCTTCTCGTTGGGTATTATGGCGGCCGTAACGGCAATCATGGGAAAACCCTTTTATCAACCCGTTTGACTTTTCAAGCGCCGTCAAATTGACACAGCATTCAAGGTGTTGGTGGCATTATTCCAAAACGGCGACAACTGTCGTAGCCGCTCAATAATCGGTGGCAGGGTCTGCACCACATAATCCACCTCTTCCCCGGTATTGTAGACACTAAGACTGAAACGGATCGAACCGTGGGCCCGGGTAAAGGGGACGCCCATGGCGCGCAGCACATGGGACGGTTCCAGCGACCCGGAGGTGCAGGCCGATCCCGACGAAGCACAGATATCATATTGATTCATCATCAAGAGAATCGCCTCGCCTTCAATCCCTTCAAAACCGATACTGGTCGTATTGGGTAAACGGTTTTCGGTGTCGCCATTGACCACGGCATCGGACACCTTGGCCAAAAGTTGGGTTTCCAACTTATCCCGAAGCGCCCTTACCCGGGTATTTTCAAGCTCCAAATTGGCCACAGCCATTTCGCACGCCTTTCCCAGGCCGACAATGGAAGCCGTGTTTTCCGTTCCGCCGCGGCGGCCGTGTTCTTGATGCCCCCCTTTTAAAAAGGGTGAAAACTTGGTTCCCTTGCGGACATAAAGCACACCGATGCCCTTGGGAGCATGCAGCTTATGCCCCGAAAGGGAGAGCATGTCCACGGGAACCGTTGCAAGATTGATGGGGATTTTCCCCATTGCCTGAACTGCATCGGTGTGAAACACAATTCCCCGCTCGGTCACCTTTTGAGATATTTCTTCAATGGGAAAAAGCACACCCGATTCGTTATTGGCCCACATGATGCTGACGATTGCCGTGTCGTCGGTTACCCTCTCGTAAAGATAATCGAGATCAAGATTCCCTTTGTTATCCACGGGAACAAAGCTAACGCGGTAACCGCTCTTTGCCAAATGTTCGCACAGGTTTTTGATCGCCGGATGTTCCACCCGGGTGGTAATAATGTGCCTTTTGGCGGGGTTGGACCGAATAGCGGCGTAAATGGCCGTACTGTTGCTCTCCGTGCCGCAGCTGGTAAAGATGATTTCATCCGGTGTGGCGTCCAAAGCATCTGCCACCCGGGTACGCGCCTGTTTTAGTTTCTCAGCGGCGCGGGCGGCAAAAGTATACATACTGGAAGGGTTACCGTAATCGTCGCTGAGCAGCGGCAACATCGCCTCCACCACCTCCGGGGCCACTTTGCTGGTGGCGTTGTTATCCATATAGACAATGCTCATGCGGGCACCTCCTCCACCACCAATTCCGGCGTCACCAGCTCGCGCAACTTCGTTTCCACATACTCTTTGAGGGTTACCTGGGAAAGCCGACAGGTGGCGCAGGTTCCCCGCAGTTGCACCTGAACCAGGTTGCCGTTCACATCGATCAGTTCAATGTTGCCGCCATCCTGCTCCAAGGCCGGACGGATCTCCCGTTCCAGGGTTTCCTCGATCATCTTGATCTTTTGGACATTGGTTAGCTTCACGGTCCTGGTTTTGGGTTCGGTTACCGTCCCCCGGATGCGGTCAATGATCGCCTGAATCTCATCGTGGCACTGCCCACAGCCGCCACCGGCCTTGATATAGTCGGTGACATCGGCGATAGCGGCCAGTTGATTTTCCGAAACCACCCGTTCAATCTGCTTGTCGGTCACCCCGAAGCATTCACAGACCATCACCCCCTCGGGCTGGATGACGGTTTTACCTTCATAGCTGGCGATGGCCGCTTCCAAGGCTTCCTGGCCCATCACCGAACAGTGCATTTTTTCCTTGGGCAGCCCTCCCAAAAACCCGGCGATATCATCATTGGAAATGGCCTTGGCTTCTTCCAGGGTCTTTCCTTTTAACATCTCCGTCAGGGCCGAAGAAGAGGCAATGGCGCTGGCACACCCAAAGGTTTGAAAAGAGACCTTTTCAATCCGTTTTTCAGCGCCCAGCTTAAAATAAAGCGTTAATGCATCCCCGCAGGCGATGGAACCCACCTCACCCTTGCCGTCATAGTCTTCAAGCTCCCCCACATTGCGCGGGTTGAGAAAATGGTCTTTCACTTTATCCGTATATTCCCACATGCGAAACGCCTCCTTGCGGTTGCAGGCACTCTATACCAACATGAGCGGCGATCACCGGCTTCGCCATTGGCGGCCCGCCGGAGTATGTATCCCGGTTGCGATCCAAATTGATCCGCACTAACCTTCATGGCCGTAAACAGCCACAACGAACGATGAAAGTCTTTTTATACATATAATTGGTAAAACTTTTCATATAAAAAGGTTTCAATAATGCTATATGTACCGATTAAGAGTAACCATAATTTTGATATTTCAAAGGGGTTGTATTAAATATCAAGGTATATTCTCAGCGAATGGAATGAAGCGCCGCTGGGCTTTGGAATCAGAAAAATCGACCGCACAGTCCTTACCAAGGAGGAATGATAAAAAGTCTTCATGAGCCGTGAATTGAGTTATGCTGATCGAAACGAAACCGTTTTGGACAGCAAGGCTACTGTTCGACATGCTTAATGGTCCCAGAGACCGCAAAGGAGATTGAAGAGCCGTAGCCGCAGCATTCGATGGTCCTTGAGACCGAATAGGAGATTGGAACAATTCACCAAACAGGCGCTGTCCAGGACATCATCATAACAG
>Ga0209457_1000267_pt1 | contig 10429 bp, 5 predicted proteins | sample WorMetHEROISLAND_5_FD_187410 | JGI IMG/M metagenome (GOLD analysis project Ga0209457, IMG submission 187410) | Marine gutless worms symbiont microbial communities from Max Planck institute for Marine Microbiology, Germany - Olavius sp. 5 HERON... ... | reverse complement strand
GGTAATGCATCCTTGATCCGCTCCCATTGATCATTTCTTAATGTGTGCCGGTCTTGCATCGCATAGCCTCCCATGACGGTTTTTATGCGATGATATCATACTATATACTAATTGTCGACAGGCTCTAACTGGCCCCGTTCACGGACCTTGCAGGTTTTGTTCCTCTGGTTAAAACCTTGCCAGCATTCTAACGCCTCTTTGTGTTCCGGCTCATCCACTGGTTGATCATCATCGAACAACCTTTGCTGGAAAAATTCGGTTTTGATTGCGCCCAGGACATACTTTTGAAGGGGGCATGGCCTTTCTGCTTTCTCCCAGTTAGCCTTGATTTTAGGAACCTTTTGCAACGCATCGGCCACCTTGTCCATTTGGTAGAGTTTGGTCACATAATTCTTGGCCGTTTTTGTGTGAACCCCATTATCCAGCAGGGCTTTTAAAAGCCCCTCTTTTGGATTTTGGATGTTGATCACATCATCCGGCTGGCGCTGGTCGATAAAGAAAACGATCCCCACCACGCGCCGGCCGCGCTTCTCTTTTTCCCAAGAGACTTCAAGGTCGGACTGTTCGTTGACTTCATCAACAGCGGGATCAATCACCCTTTGTTTGAAGCTGGACCACCGAGGATATTTGCCAGCCACCCCCAGTAGAATCTTCAACTCATCGAGGGATACTGACCACTCTCTGGCCGCCTCCCATCGTTTTAGATTTTCGTATAGCTTCCAAGTGGCCGCCAATCTGAACAGGCTAACATTCTTTAACCGGTAACGTGTAAAGGTGTCTTTCAATCCTAGCAGATACGGGATGATTTCCGGCGTTATTTTGAACTTAAAACGCCCTTCACCCTTGAAATATTCAAAGCCGGAAAACCAAGTCCAAAGTGAGGTTTTTTTAGGGTCGTCAAGTATAAGCGGTTTGGAGTTAACGCCAATGACAGCCCTGCGAATAACAGCGTAGGCATCTTTTGTTGTTATCGGAAATATGTTTTTAAAGTCCTGCACCGTAGCTTCAAACGTTCTGTTATCGCTACTCCTGCTGTCATAATATGAAATGCAATAGTGGACTAAACGAAGCTCTGATAGGTCAAATTTGGCGATTGCTCCGATAATGCTATTGTCTTTGGCGACAACTGAATTTTTGCCTGGTGGTTTTGTCATGACTAAACACTACATAGGACACCCATAAATTGTCAAGCTGTTTGCACTTGATGTTGTCTTTTAACCCCAAATCTGTTGTCTTTTAACCCCAAATCTGTTGTCTTTTAACCCCAAATCTGTTGTCTTTTAAAAATCTAATCCCTAGGGCCTGTTGGGTTTGCGGCGATCTAAAATAGATAAAACAAGATAAAAAGAAAATAGAAACCTCCGGTTTATTACCGCCCAAAATCTTCGCTTTCGCTCAGATTTTCCCCGGTACCCCACCCAAAAGGATCACTCCATTTGATGGCAACTTCTTGAGTTTCAGTTCGTTTTAATGGCAACTTGGGGAAACCTCGAATATCGCTTCAGGTGGTTCAAAGAAACCTTTGGGTGGTGGGCGTCCGATCTCAAACACCATTGAAATCCGAACACGAAACCACCAGAGACGAAAAGGAGAGGCTAAACTGGTTCTATAGGTAGGTGGGGGGTGGGGCGGGTCGATAGAGGTCGATTAGAATCGATTTTCAGGCGTGGTCTCCGGATCAATATGTCATACAAGTAAGACAGTGGGTATGAAGGGTACCACCCATATTCGTGCGTAAATATACGCTAAGAGATTTCTTAGCTAAATTTTGATGAGGTTCAATCCGGAGGAAATCCCTATGCGCTCAATGTAAACGGGTATGGTTCCTTTTATCCAGATTCAGCTGATGAATCCTACGAATTGGCAAATCACTTTATTAGTAAGGGATATTCCGTAACGGGCGCTGATTGCCGCTTTGAGCGCCTATAACACTGGTTCATTTGATGCTGGTATTTATTCTGGATATATCGGCAAATATTACAAATGACCGGCTTTCCCCGCTACCCTTGCCCTTCATCCTTTTGCCAAAGCAGGCCATATTAATTTTCTTAAAAGCTGAACGAAGTCAAAATTAAAATTCCCCATTGGCTAGTTTCCTTTAATCTAACTTCAGTTTCACCGGCGGGTAAAGGCTGGTTTTCTTCGATTCCATCTCCCAAGATTTTAACATCTGGATCAACCACCGCTCCTATGCCAATATTCCAGCTATTAGTTTTAGAGACTTTTCTTCTAAGTCCAAGCATCCATCCAAAACTTATTGCCTCAATGATATTTTCTGTTCCAGGTTGGATAGCAGCAAATGGACCGTGCCCCCAATTGCCTGACTCTACTCTAAAAGTATCCCCATGCAAACCAAAAAATGAAAGACTCGTAGGTGGCGTAAACAAATAATGTGATTCAAACATAATTCTTGGGATGTCATTTCTTTCTTTTGTCACACGGACAATATTATTTACCACCTTCGCTTCATCAACTCTGTCATGGTCACCCGTATCGATAGTTAAAGATAAACCAGCACTAAATCTTAATCCTGCAAATTCTCGTGTTCCCTTTTCACCATTTTCATCATTCCCATCTGTGTCGTTCTTGGCTTCAGCCTCGGCCACCGTCCGGATGCTGTCCGCCTGTTTCGCATTCGCAGCGACATCTTTTTTCGCAACCTTGAGGTTCGCACAAGCACTGACGAGCACGGTTAGCACCAATATAGGCAGTGTCCGGCATACGCGCTTTTGAATGTCCATGATTGGCTCCATAGCGTGGATATTATATCAAGTCACAAGCGAATAAAAAGGAGTTATGAAGTATAACAAAATCGTCCCCAAATTGCAAACACGGATTAATGTTCAAGCAAAAGCAATGATTTCTCTAGCTGGCGGCCCTGTTCTATACCAATTGAACAATATGACGAAAGTTTGTTTTGGCGATGGTGGGGGTCTGTCTCATGAACCCGTTGTCCGTCATGCAAAAATTTTGGTTGCAATGTTCTGTTACAGGGTCTATACACCCAAACCTGAGTCTTCATTTATACGCAACTGTGTCCTGATACGGGGCTTTCGCTTACGGCGAAACGCCGCGTCCAAAATAGAGCTGAAACCGGAAAGACGCGTAGGAGCACAGAATGAAGAAACTGACCCCTTTCTTACTCTTTGGAATCCTTTTCTTACTACCCTTCGCAATTTGTACCCCGAATGTTTTTGCCGCGTCGCCTTCAGAGTGCGCATGTTTTTGTGCAAATGGCTACGAGTGTGATAGTCAAGATGATCCCGACCTAAACCCGGGGTATGATGACTGCATGCTCGGTAAAGGCCCAACGTGCGATCCTGATCCCGATCCGACTGACCCTACTGATCCCGATCCGACCGACCCTACTGATCCTGATCCGACCGACCCTACTGATCCTGATCCGACCGACCCTACTGATCCTGATCCGATCGACCCTACTGATCCTGATCCGACTGATCCTACCGATCCCGAACCCACCGACCCGCCAGGGCCCACAGATGAACAGCGCGCCGCCGCCGAAGAGGCGCTTAGGGCGATGCACGAAACCCTTTCCAAGACTCAAGCCGTGACCATCCTGAAAAACCTGGTTAAATCCCTGGCCGATGAACTTGATTCTACAGAGATTTTGTTACTTCTCCATCAAGCCAACATAAAAGTAGAGGAAGAGAGAGTGCGGCGAGCTCGTGAGGTTGCTGCGCGGCATTCGGATGAGGCGTTGCGACTCCCCACTCCGGTGGATGGTTTTGTGGAGATGCAGCTTGGGGAGGAGGGGCGCCGGCGAAATGACATTAACGGTGAAAACAGAAATGCCCAGGGACCGACCGGCGGCGACCCGGTGATTCTTGCCAGCGGATTTGAAGATTATAAGGTTCAGGATCTCAGCTACAAGGATATTCGCACCAACATCGAAATTATACGGCGCTACCGGAGTAACCTAAGAGACACCTTGGGTTCCCTGGGGTACGGTTGGGTCTTTAATTATGACACCCATCTGGTAGTAGGCCGCACGCCTTTTTTGAAAGAGAAGATGGAACTGACCGCGGATTTGGCCAACCAGGCGTCTGCTTTGGTCTCCCAGGTTGAGGCCGAGCTGCTGAAAGCCGAACAGGCCCTTGCAAAGGCCCGTCAACTTGAAGCACAGGCACAGGAAGCGGCCGCCCTGATCGGTGATCTGAAAAGCCGGATTGAGACGAACCTGATTACATTGAACGGGCATGTCCAGGCGGCTGAAGACGCCGCCCGGCTGGCGGAAGAAAAAGCGGCGCTTGCCAATCTCCCGGCTGCAGATGAGAATGCGGGAAAAGCGCGCCAATACGCCAACCAGGCGGCCAATGACGCCGCCCAGGCGGCCGCGGCGCTCAATAGTGTCAATCAGAAACACGTTGAAGCTGCGCAAACATGGGCAGATATTCAGGACGATGTGGCCGGTATGCCGCCTGTCATTGAAGATATACGCCGGGCCGGTCAGGAGGTTGGCCGTAACGCCGCCGACATGGCCCGGGAAGCGGCCGATGCGGCCGAAGCGGTGCGTCTCGTTGAAGAACGATTCCCCTTGGACCCCTGGCCGGAAGACCCGGCGCGCTATTTTGGCGCCGATTATGTGAAACTGATTACTGTCAGGGGAACACCGATTCTGTTCAGGATGGAAAACAACGGGGATTACAAACCGGTTTCCGACGACGGTCGTTATACCGATACGATGACGCCCATCAACGGCGGTTACCGCATCACCACCAAGTACGGCTACCAGAACGATTATCTCAACACCGGTGCGGGCACTTCGCTGTTGGCCCGCAAGACAGACCCGAATAATAATACCATTACGTTTACACGGGAAGATGACAGGCTCACCACCATCATCGATTCCTCGGGTCGTGAAACCACCCTGGCTTACAACGAAAGCGGGTATATCGGGAAAATCACCGACCCTTACGGTCACGAGCATCAATATGCCTATGCAAACGACAACCTTGCCGCCTATACCGACCCGGCCGGCCATGTGTGGCGCTACGGATACAGCGAGGACCGGCACCTGGTTTCCCGCAGCGATCCCGAAGGCGGCGTTTATCAGTACTTTTACGATCATAAGGACCGGGTGACCAAAGAGATCGACAAGGAGGGCTATACCTTTACCTACGATTACGATCCGGAAAATCGCACCACGGCCATGACCGACCGTCGCGGGTTGACCACCACGTACCATTACAACGCTTCCCACCGGGTGGAACGGGAGGTCTATGCCGACGGCGCCCAAAGGCTGTTTACCTATGATGAGCGCAACAACCGCACGTCGGTGACCAATGAAAACGGTGAAACAACATCATTCACCTACGACGCCATGAACAACATGACCTCGCGCACCGACGCTTTGGGCAACGTCACCCGGTACACCTACGAACCCGATTTCAACAGGATGACCAGCCATACCGACGCCCTGGGCGAGACCCGGGAATTTTCCTACGACGCCAACGGCAACCGGATACGGATTGTCCGGGAAGACGGCGCTGCACGGGCTATTGCATACAACAGCCGGGGCTTGGTCGTTTCCGTGACCGACGAAAACGGTCACACCACCCGGCTGACCTATGATCCGTATGGCCAGATCGCCGAGGTGATTTTTCCGGATGGGGCCAGGCGACTGTATGACGCCGATATTATTGGCCGGTTACTCTCCGTGACCGATGAAAACGGTCATACCACTGAGGTTGAATATACGCCCTTGGGCCGCGTGGAGCGGGTGGTTGACCCCTTGGGGGGTGAAATCAACGTCGTCTATGACGCCATGGCCCGCCCCGTCGAGATCACCAACGCCAACGGCAACACCTGGTTCTACGCCTTTACGCCGCGCAGCAACCTGGCCCAAATCACCGATCCCTTGGGCAACACCATGGCGTACACGTACGACGGCTCCAACAACCGCGTCCAGAAGCTCTACCCCAACCAGACCGGGGTCAATTACACCTATGACGCGCGGAACCGTCTCGTTGCAAAGCGGACCTTTCCCGGCGGCAAGGAGACCCGGTACGCTTACGATGCGGCCGGACGGCGCACGTCGGTGGAAGACGCCAACGGCAATGTCACCCTGTTTGAGCGGGACGCCCTGGGCCGCCTGGTTATCCGCACCGATGCCAACGGTCATTCAATCCAGTACGATTACGACGCCTTGGGCAGCCTGCTGCGTGTCGTTGATCCCAACGGCAATCCCATGACCTACACCTTTGACGAGCGTCGCCGGATGGCGTCGGAAACCAACGCGATCGGCGCCGCCACCCTTTTCAGCTATGATCCCCGGGGCAACCTCGCCGCCAGACAGAAACCGGACGGCAGCCTCATTCAATATGCCTACGATACCCGCAACCGCCTGACGGCTGTTCATTATCCCGACGGCACGGCCAAGACCTACGCCTACGATGCAGTGGGCAACCTCGTTGAGGCGGCCAACGACGACACCACGGAAACCCGCCAATACGACGCCAAGAACCGGCTGATTGAAACCACGGACAGCCACACGGGCAAAAGCATCGCCTACACCTACGACCTGGTGGGCAACCGCCTTTCCATGACCGACCCGGAAAACGGCCGGCATCAATACCGCTATAACGACAGCAACCGGTTGACGGCGTTTGTAGACCCCGAAGGGCTTGTCACCACTTACGCCTATGACGAAATGAGCCGGGTGATTCAGGCCTCTTTTCCCAACGGTACGGAGACGGCATGGAACTTTAACAGCGATAACCGGCTGGCGTCGGTGATCAGCGCAAGCGACGCCAAGGGTATCACCTCCGCTTTCGCCTACACCTACGATAACGTGGGCAACCGCCTCTCCATGACCGAGGAGGATGGTTACATCACCACCTACCAGTACGACAATATTTATCAACTGACGGCGGTGGATTATCCGGATCGGCCCCGTGGCGGCGGTGACGACGATGATGACGACGGCGATGATGACGGCGACGATGACGACGATGATGACAACCCCGCAGCGGGGCTGCCCGACGTGGTGACCTATGCCTACGATCCGGCGGGCAACCGCTTGCAGCAGACCCGCGACGACGAGGTGACTGACTATCAATACAATGAAGCCAACCAGATGCTTTCGGCCGGAGAGACGCAATACGGCTACGACGCCAACGGCAACCGGGTAAGCAAATCAGAGGGGCGTCACCTGACCCGGTATCAGTACAATTACGACAACCTGCTCTCCGAACTGATTGACGAAAAAGGGCGGGCGACGACCACCTACGCCTACGACGCCTTTATGCGCCGCACGGCCAAGGAGACGATAAAGCGGGGGGACGATGATGATGACGACGACCATTCGCGTAAGAAGACCCGTTTTCTCTACGACGGCCTCTGGGTGCTCCAGGAGATGTCGGGCAGCAGCCAAAAACACATCGCGGCCTATTACCGGGCCAACTGGCAGATTGTGGCTCGTCAGAAGTACAAGGCCAAGGATTCACGCTATAAGAAGCGTTCCCAAAAGAAGCGACTCTACTACGAGCACGACGGTCTGGGCAGCGTGGCGGGACTCACCAATCATCGCGGCAAGCTGAAAACCCGCTACCGCTACGACGCCTTTGGCGAAGTGGTTGCAGGCAGCCTGAAAGACAACCCCTACGCCTTTACCGGCAAGCGGTTTGATACGGAGAGCGGACTGTACCACTTTCATTTCAGGCAGTATGATCCCGAGGCCGGCGTCTGGACCACCCCTGATCCGATCTCCATTTGGGGCGGGTTGAATCTGTATCGGTATGTGCAAAACAATCCCGTTAATCGGGTTGATTTTTTAGGATTAGAAGACGGAGATGCAACTGGTGGTGATGCTGGTATTGGTGGTGATGGTGATGGGCCTAGTGGTAATGACGGCGGGGGTACTGCTGGTGGTGGTGGTACTTCTGGTGGAGGGGATACTTCTGGTGGTGGAGACACGTCTACAAGTGATAACGATGCGGACAATCCTAATACCGACCCTACTATTTCAGGAAATCCAGACGTTGATTCAGATGAAAGTGGAAATAATGGTTCTAACAGTGGGCAGTCAGGGGAAGAACCATTTGGGTTGGATGACTTACATATGGGCAGATGGCCTCGTGGTAACAGACAGTGGACAGAACTGCTGGAGGATATATGGGACTTTCCACCAGATTGGTCACATGATTTGATGGACGCGATCAAGGATGAAATGGGATGGGGTGATGGTGGAGATGATAGTGATGATAGTGCACATAGCCATTCCATAAAAGGTAGATGTTAATAAGAACAGAAGGGTATATTAAGGTAAATAGTGGAAAAATAATGAGATATTTATTTGCTGTTTTTTCAGTTATAGCATTTTCTCAGTTAATTATAGCGCAAGAGAGAGAATCGGTAGATGGCACATTCTACTTGAAACGTGGGATAGCGTCAGTAGAGAAAGGTCGTTATAACCAAGCTCTGGTCGACTTTAACAAAGCGATAGCATTAAATCCGAATGATGCTTTAGGATATATTAGCAGGGGGATTATCTTTGAGAAAAGCAGAAATTATGATTTAGCGCTGGCCGATTTCAACAAGGCGATAGAATTAAATCCAAATAACTTTTTAGTGTATATCAGAAGGGGGGTTATTTTTAAAAGAAAAAGGGAATATGATTTAGCGCTGGCCGATTTCAACAAGGCGATAGAATTAAATCCGAGGAAGGCCTCAGGCTATAGCAACAGGGGAGTTCTCTTTAGGAAAAGAGGGGATTACGATTTAGCGCTGGTTGATTTTAACAGGGCAATAGAATTAAATCCGAGGGATGCCTCAGGCTATAGTGGCAGGGGGGCCCTTTTTAGGGAAAAAGAGGATTACGATTCAGCGTTGGCCGATTTTAATAAAGCGATCAAATTAAATCCGAGGGATGTTGTAGGATATATCAGTAGAGGAATTTCTTATGAGGAGAATGGAGATTATGATTTGGCATTGGTCGATTTTAACAAAGCGATCAAATTAAACCCGAGGTATGTTTTAGGATATATCAGCAGGGGGGTCTTTTTTAAGAAAAGAAGTAATCATGATTTGGCTCTGGCCGATTTTAACAAAGCGATCGAAATAAGCCCCAAAAACACGGTAGGATATTTTAATAGAGGCCTTCTTTTTGAGGAAAAGAGGGATTATGATTTAGCGATTACAGATTATACTAGGGTGTTAGGGTTTAATGATTTGGATGTTATGGCTTATATTCGAAGGGGTCATTGCTGGACAAAAAAACTGAATTTTCATAGCGCGCTAACCGATTTCGCAAAAGCATTAGAAATCGACCCAAAAAGCCATATGGCTTATTACTTCAGAGGTAACGCTATGGCGGATAAAGGTTTCTATGGTAAGGCCAAAGCAGATTATAAAAAAGCTATTAAACTGGCAAAAAATGAGAAAAATACAAAAGCGGCAACTGAGTATCAAAAGAGGGCGGAATTCTATCAATTAAATAAATAAGCCTTGGTGAAAGAAAGGTATGGAATCAAATCTCGATTAGTACACAACAAGTAGCCTCTTATGAAACTAAAAAGTCATTCACTGGCATTAGAAACGGCTGCCGGTACGATTTCATAGCCGTTTCTTTCAGGCGCTGTGTATACGATAGTAACCGACGGTGAGCAAAACGCTTTTCATAAGCATCCACACCCGCATCAATATCCTGTTGTTCTTATAAAAACCGTCACTGTACAATTTTTTTCAGTGATCATCCGGAACCCTGAAAGCGAAAAACCTGATCACAAAAAATGAACGCCAGGTTTCCAGGACCTGGCGTTTTTATTTTTGATGTGAGCTCCGGATCTGGAAAATAAAAAGCAGGAGTTTTAAACCCCTGCGTCCTACTATGAGTTAATCATTTTAGTTCTGATTAGGATTTTAATCCTTTGACGAGCGTAGCGAGTCACCCCCCGAAAAAATGGAGGGCGCACTTATACGTTACCTAAAGGTAACTTAAAAAACCCGCTCTTTTTTTTTGGAGCCGCAACTTTTTTCGGGACATCCGCCCTTGGAAATTGTGATGAAATTCGAGTGAAATAAAATAAACTAAAATAAACTAAAATGAACAAAAGCGACAATGAAAAAAGCAGGCAAGATAGGCGACAGTTAACTTTCGTAAACTCAATTTCCGGTCGCAAGTATCTTTTTTTTCGCAAATGCTCAAGAGGTCATGGAGGCGACCATAGGGAAAGGTGATAAGATTTATTATCAAAATGCGGGTGAAAAAATTAGAACGGAATATCCCTGACAGGTAAACTTTTAAAGCAGATTTGGCACTTTTTCCGTGGACGTCCAACTAGAGCCTGTCGACATTCATTTCAACCAGAGACAAATGGCTGCGACGAGTACAAAAGACAAATATGACGAGGCCAATTTGTCGTAGCGCGTCGCCACTCTCCGGAAGTGCTTCAGTTTTCCATACATCCGT
>Ga0209457_1000266_pt1 | contig 10509 bp, 13 predicted proteins | sample WorMetHEROISLAND_5_FD_187410 | JGI IMG/M metagenome (GOLD analysis project Ga0209457, IMG submission 187410) | Marine gutless worms symbiont microbial communities from Max Planck institute for Marine Microbiology, Germany - Olavius sp. 5 HERON... ... | reverse complement strand
GATAGACTTCATCGAGGTAGCGGTTAGCTGCTGTCATGTCGCGGATGCCGGCGATGGCCAGCTCCTGTGAAGACGCCCCTGGGTGGGTACAGGACATGCGCTCTGAGCGTCCTTGTGCCTCAGGAGAATAGGCCGGGATCATCTCGATCCCCAAGCGAGTTATGGCCTTGCCAAATGGCGTGGGGTTCTCCTTGGCTACCTTGCCGCCAGCTTCCGGGGTATACTAATAGTGACTGCCCCGATCGGTATAGAGCGAGGCGAACAATCCACGTTGCCTGATCACGTCGCGTACGCCCATGAAGCTGGAGGCCGTATTTTCCTCGGTGACCCAGCGCATCGAGTAATGCCCGTTGGTAGCGTCGTCCATGGTTACGGCCAAATCCCACTTCACTCTCGGTTCCCATTCGCGGGTACTGGCGTCCTGGTGCAGCATCATGCCCGGCCAGGCTGCGCGGGTGCGGTGCTTGCCTCACCCAGGTGCCTTCTGTACCACACCGGCCTCTTGCAGCTGGTTCTTGACCCAGGTGTAGCTGCGCTTGCCCCCTTCGCGTTGGTACCAAGCGTGGAAAGGCTTGACGTTCCAGCCCGCCTGTCGTCGACGGTAGCGCTCCACCAGCGCCATTGCCTCATCCACGGGCGCCCGCCGGTGCGAGACCTGCTCCAGGCGCTTGTCGATCACCCCTTGCAGACCACTCGTCCTCGTAGCGGTCAACATAGCGCCGAAAGGTTTGCTCGCATACCCCGGGCAGCCGGGTCGCCTCCTCCTGTCTCAGGCAGCCTGTTTGCCACCTCCCAGACGCCTCTTCAAATCTCATCTTCCGAATCTCCTGCAGCAAGTTCGTTCGGCTCATCGGAAACCTCCTCAGCGTCTAATAAAACCGGACACATCACGGGCTACAAATCCGGACAGTTTATTTGCTCCCTACACTCATGCGTCCATTTGCGTTCATTTGCGGCAAAAAAGAAAATATCGAGTAAGCCCAATAGTAGGCATAGCCCACCCTAATGGTCGGATAAGCCTTTGTTTTCAGGTTTCTCCGCGTCGTTTCAAAAGAGCCGCACCCTTTTCAACGGGTCACCGATTGAAAATGAAGCCCAGTCGAAATTGCATTTCGGCTTGGCGTTAAAGGAAAATTCCAAGGATGGAATTTTCCCGCTCTAAGATGCTGTCCATTAAAGTAACATATTGATTTTATATAAATAATGAAATATGTGCATTTTGTGGTTTTATGCGATGTAATCCCGGAGTTTTCCAGGACTGAAGAAACGATTCAATCAGCTGTCAGGTATCCGAGTGACCTCACCGACGAAGAAGGAGAAATCCTTGAGCCCATCATCAACGAGTTGGAATCCTATACCATCGGACGCCCACGAAAAAGTGATCTTCGCGAACTCCTAAATGCTATTTTTTATTTGAATCAAACAGGTTGTCCCTGGCGGTATCTACCAAAAGACTTCCCTTCCTACAAGCTCGTTAATTACTACTATAATAAGTGGACAGATAATCGTTTGCCAGAGAAAGTCAATACGGTGTTTCGTCATCGGTTACGTCAAAAAAAGACCGAAAGCCAGATCCAACGGGAGCAATTATTGATAGTCAAAGTGTCAAGGGAACCCCGGAATCCTATGTAGAATCGGGATTTGACGGGGGCAAACTCGTTAAGGGCAGAAAACGTCCTATCGTTGTCGATACAATCGGTTGTGTGCTCGTCGTCCGGGTACACGCCGCCAATGTGTTTGACGGTAAAGCTGCTCGTCAAGTCATTACGAACTTATTTTCGATCCTCCATGCCGTCAAAAAAATCTGGGGCGATCGTGCCGATTCCGGTGCGGACCTGTCTAACTGGGGCTTGACCCAATTCGAGTATCCGCTCGAAGTTGTTAGAAAGAGAAAAAGACAGCGAGGTTTCCACGTTTTACCTCGCCGCTGGGTGGTCGAGAGAACATTTGCCTGGCTGAGTCGATGGCATCGATTGAGTAACGATTATGAACGGAAACCAACTTCGAGCGAAACACAGGTTTATTTCGCATCCAGTCGTTTGCTTCTCCGGCAAATCTGTAATCATCAGACACCCTATAAAATGGCTGTTCGTTGAATTTTCATTATTAATAAATTTTTAGACGGCCTCTAAACGAGGAATATCGCAGGGATGCAATTTTTCAAGGTCCCCTTTAAGATGCGCGGGCCATGGATTCTTGATGGAAGACGTACCAAAGCTATGATGACGCACACGACGACCCGGCAACGAGTCGGGGTTTACGGTGGCGAGTTGCTCGCCCGCTATGGCTTCGGCGACGGGCACCCCTTCGGCCCGGATCGCCACAACGCCTTCTGGGACAGGCTTGCGGCGTCGGGGCTGCAAGCACGGGTGCGGGTCCTGCCACCGGTCCGGGCTCAGGACGAGGATGTGTTGCGGTTCCACACGGATGCCTACCTCGAACAGGTACGCCGGCAATCGGCGACGGGCCAGGGCTATCTGGATTATGGCGATACGCCGGCGGTGGTGGGCATCTACGAGTCGGCACTCTACGTCGTTGGCAGTACCCTGGATGCAATGGCACGGATCCTGGCCGGGGAGCTGACACGGGCTATGGTGCCTATCGCCGGGCTTCATCATGCACGACGGGATGCTGCGGCTGGCTTCTGTGTCTTCAACGACTGCGGCATCGCCATCGAGACATTGCGTCGCGTACATGGCATCCAACGCATCGCCTATGTGGATATGGACGCCCATCACGGCGATGGGGTGTTCTACGCCTTTGTCGAGGATCCCGATCTCGCCATCGTCGATTTCCACGAGGACGGGCATTATCTGTACCCGGGCACCGGCCATGCCGATGAGATCGGAACCGGCCCGGCCTGCGGCACCAAGCTGAACGTACCCCTGCCTCCATTCGCCGAGGATGGGCAATTCCTGCGCCTGTGGCCCAAGGCCGAGCGCTTTCTGGAAGATTACTCCCCCGAGTTCATCCTGCTGCAATGCGGGGCGGATGCCCTGGCCGGCGATCCCATTACCCACTTGAAGTTGAGCACGGACGTGTACCGGGCCGTTACCGCTTCTCTGTGCCGGATTGCCGACAATCTGTGCGAGGGCCGGGTCCTCGCCGTAGGGGGTGGCGGCTATGATCAGGACCACACGGCACGGGCCTGGACCGAGGTAGTGGCCACCCTGGTCGCGACTATCGAGCAAGGAGCCGAGTCATGAGACCGCTGCAAGCCAAGTTCCATCTCGGGCAGGTGATACGCTACCGGCTGTTCGACTACCGGGGTGTCGTGGTGGATGTCGATGCGATGTTTCAAGGCAACGATGACTGGTACGACCAAGTGGCCAAGTCGCGCCCACCCAAGGATAAGCCTTGGTACCGAGTGCTGGTGCATGAGGTGGATCACGAAACTTACGTGGCCGACCGGCGATCCGATCCGAAACCCCATGATCAACGCCTTTTTCACGGACCTCGACGCCACAGGCTATCGGCTGAGGTATCGGCACAATTGAGGCCACCTTGAAAAATTCCTGGTGTTCTGATTTTGTTGTGTGAAAAATCCCGGGAGGCCGTTTTTCAAGGTCCTCTTTATTCGGTAACAACAAAATCAGAACACTACCTTCGATATCTTCTTTTTTGCCGCAAATGAACGCGAATGAGCCGAAAAATACTCGGCTGAGGTCCGCACTCGGCCGACTCGACGCACAAAGCCTTCTCGTATAGACGGTTTCTATCTGGCTAAAACCTTATAAAAATATAGAGTTGATTTTCACCAAGTCATCTGCTGCAAGGGATTTTTAGGTAGCCTCTTAGAGTCTGTCTAAAAAATTATTAATAATGAAAACTCAACGAACAGCCATTTTATAGGGTGTCTGATGATTACAGATTTGCCGGTTCGAGCGGGTACTCGAATTGGATCAAGACCCAGTTAGACAGGTCCGCACCGGAATCGGCACGATCGCCCCAGATTTTTTTGACGGTATGGAGGATCGAAAATAAGTTCGTAATGACTTGACGAGCAGCTTTACCGTCAGACACATTCTTCGTCGGTGAGGTCACTCGGATACCTGACAGCCGATTGAATCGTTTCTTCAGTCCTGGAAAAACCCGGGATTACATCGCATAAAACCCATAAAATATACATATGTTATGATTTGAAATCAATATGTTATTTTCTGGGCAGCCTCTAAGATGTCGCCCCGATGTCCCACATCCGCAATCCGATGAGCATCTCGATCAGCAACGACAACGGATACGAATCTCGGGGACTGAAGGTCCTGGCACGAGAATCGGCGTCTTGCGGAGAAGCCGGAGCAGTGGCACAGTCCCCCGAGTACGGAGGCACCGAAGAGTCCTCGATACTGCCTGCCCCGGCGCGGGTGTGGCGGTCATGGGATCAGGGGACCACGGGTAGCGGAGCTACGCATCGACGGCGTACCGATCGTCGTCGTCGGACTGCCGGAGCGGAAGCCGAACAGGACGATCGCTGCCATCGGTCGAGGCCCGATTCCCGGTGATGAGATCACCGGGAATCGGGATGACGTCCCGGCGAACCCACGAGCGGCTGGTCCGGCGGCTCGCCGCGGCCGGGATCCGCAATCCGGAGGTTCTCGAGGCCATGCGCCGGGTACCGCGCCATCTGTTCGTGGACGAGGCCCTGGGCAGCCGTGCCTACGAGGACTCGGCACTGCCGATCGGCCATGGGCAGACCATCTCCCAACCTTACATAGTGGCGCGTATGACCGAGGCACTCCTGGTCCGGGGTAGCCCCGATACCGTGCTGGAGATCGGTACCGGCTCGGGATTCCAGACCGCGGTGTTGGCCTTGCTGGTGCGCCGGGTCTACAGCATCGAGCGCGTAGTCCACTTGGCGGAGCGGGCGCAGCATAGATTGAAGCAGCTTGCGCTGCGGAACGTGCGTCTGCGCCACGGGGACGGCACCTCGGGCTGGCCGGAGTGTGCACCCTTCGATGCTGTTATGGTCACCGCCGCACCGGCGGAGATTCCCAGCGCACTGCTCGCGCAGTTGGCCCCGGGCGGCGACTTGGTGCTGCCCGTGGGACCCACGGAACGACAGCTATTGGTGCATGTATCGAGAACCGAAACGGGTTACGTCCATGAGGTACTGGAGCCCGTCACCTTCGTACCCTTGCTCGGAGGCGTGGCTTGATGCGGATTTTTTCCTCCCTCCACGATCGGGTCATGGTCTGGTCGCGACACCGATACGCCGCTTGGTACCTGGGCGGGTTGAGCTTTGCGGAGTCCTCTTTCTTCCCTATTCCGCCGGATGTGATGTTGGCCTCCATGAGCATGGCTCGACCGCGGCAGGCTTGGTGGTTCGCGACCTTGACTACCCTCACCTCGGTGCTCGGCGGTCTGTTGGGCTACCTGATCGGCCTCTTTGCGTTCGAGCTGATCACGCCTTTGGTTACGGCAGGCGGACCTTATGCCGAGTCCTTTGCCGACGCCGAGCACTGGTTCCGGAAATGGGGTGTCTGGGCCATCTTCATTGCTGGGTTCTCTCCCATCCCCTATAAGGTCTTTACCATCTCCGCCGGCGTGTTGCATATGGTCCTGATACCTTTTCTGCTCGCTTCGGCGGTCGGACGCGGGGCGCGTTTTTTCCTCGTCGCCGCCCTGATGTCCTGGGGCGGCGAGCGCATGGAGGACACCTTACGAGTCTACGTGGACCGTATAGGATGGATCCTGGTCTTGCTCATCGCGTTGGTGGTACTTCTCCATTAGATTCCCCGCCAGATTCCCCGCTGGCCTGATCATGAAAGCCCCGATGGGTAACGTGTGGATGGTCGGCCGATGCGCCGTAGCGGCGGTTGCGGCCTTGCTGGTCGTCCTGATCCCGTCTGGGTGCGGGTCCGGGAGACCGGCCCCGGTGTACGAGGGCTTCGGCGGTCCGGTACCGGCCGGCTACTACCGTATCCGCAGTGGTGATACCCTGAGCCGGATCGCCGCCCGGCATGGGGTCGATGTCGAGACGCTGATCCGATGGAATCATCTCGGTGATCCCGATCAGATCCACGCCGGCAGGCTGTTGCGTGTGAAGCCGCCGCAGAGAAAGGGACGCACGGCTGGCCGCAGCGTTAGGCGAACGGCCAAGCAGACCCAAAGGACGATAGCCCGCACTAGTCGCCAGGGCAAACAAGCCGGTATTGAGACTAGGCCTAAGGCAACGCGGCGCGGCACCCGGGCGATAGCGGGGTTGAGATGGCAGTGGCCACTGAAAGGCAAGGTGGCGCGAAAGTTCCGTAGCGGGGACCGAACTCGGCAAGGCATCCGCATTGCCGGCCGTCCCGGTCAAAAGGTCGTAGCCGCAGAGAGCGGTACCGTGGTTTATAGCAACAATGGACTCAAAGGTTATGGAAACCTTATCATCGTCAAGCATAATAACGATTATTTGAGCGCCTACGGCTTCAACCACCGGCTATTGGTGCGCGAAGGCGACCGCGTGCAGCGAGGGCAGGGTGTCGCGGAGGTAGGAAAGACATCCGCCGGGGCCTACCGCCTGCACTTCGAGGTGCGAAAGAAGGGCACCCCTGTGGACCCCTTGAAATATCTCCCGTAAGGATGCCTCGAGCTTTTCAAGGTGTTTTCCTGCAGTACTCGAAATTGAGTGCGGGATTGTTTTCGATCACCCGCTCCCCGACCCTTCTCCTTTGAGAGAGGGGGGCGGGCACTGCAAAATAGGATTTGCATGGCGAAGACCAACGAGCAAGACGATCTGGATGCGGAGCTCGAGATCGGCGACGACACCATCAGAGACGCGCCGGACAGTCCCGAGCAGGAAGCGGTCGGCGACGATGAATCGTCGGATTCGGCGATATCCGCGCCGAGTCGCTTCACGCCGGGAGCCGATGATCTCGATCTGGCGCGTCTATACTTCGATAAGATCGGCGAATCCAAGCTGCTGATGGCTGAGGAAGAGGTGCGGCTCACCCGCCTCGCCCACAGTGGTGACGAGGCCGCGCGTCAACGCATGATCGTCAGCAATCTACGGCTGGTGGTCAAGATCGCGCACAACTACCTTAACCGTGGCCTCCCCCTGCCGGACCTGATCGAGGAAGGTAACTTTGGCCTGATGCGGGCGGTGGAGAAGTTCGATCCGGAACGTGGCTTCCGCTTCTCGACCTACGCCATTTGGTGGATCCGCCAAAACATCGAGCGGGCTATCATGAATCAGACGCGCACGGTCCGTCTCCCCGTCCATGTGGTCAAGGAGATCAACAGCTATGTCAAGGCGGCCAAGAGGCTTGCGCAGGAGGCTCGACCACGAGCCGACGACGGAAGACATCACTGACCTTTTGCACAAGCCTGGTGCGGAGGTCAAACGCCTGCTCGGTCTGAACGAGCGTATCGCCTCGATCGACGCCACATACGATTGAGGATACGGACCGGAATTTGCTGGACCGGCTGCCGGATGAGGCGACCGGCGACCCTGCGGACCGGATCCAGGAGCAGACGATCCAGTCCAGCCTGGACCGCTGGCTGGAGCAGCTCGATGATACGCAACGGGCGGTGGTGGAGAGCCGGTTCGGACTCCACGGCTACGAGGACTCCGCACTGGAGGGCGTGGCTCAAGAGCTGGGGGTGACCCGCGAGCGGGTTCGCCAGATTCAGATCAGCGCCTTGCGGCAGATACGCAATATCCTCACCAAGGAAGGCTTCTCTCAAGATACCCTTTTACCTTAGAGGCTGTCTAGAAACCTCACTTAACAGAAGATGACTTGATAAAAATTAACTCTATGTTTTTAAAGGTTTTGTCCAGATAGAGACTGTCTAAAAAAGCAGTCTCTTAGGGTGTCGGAGACTGGCGACAGGAACACCGTGGACGTGGAGAACCGCTGGACGTCCGAGTCCGTCGAGGCCCTTCTGCGAGATACGGAGCTACCACCGGATTCGTGGCATCGGCTGGAAGAGTCGGCGCGAGCCCGCTGCCCCGAGCTCAGGTTTACCGCGGATGCCTTTGCACCCCTGAGGGGCTACCCTTTCGTACCGGGTGCCGCCAACCGTCTACGCTTTATCCTCGATAGCCTGAACCGCTATAAGTCCTGCTTCGACACGCAGGGCTAGCGTACGCCCGAGGGAAGCGAGATCTACCGCGATTTTTTTACCGGTAAGAAAGGAAAGGGTGGACGCGGTGCCCTATTCTCCGATTCATCGGACAACGAGAAGCACAGGTTCGAGCAGGAGATGACATTCAGACCCCCGGAGCATGTCGACCGGACCCTCTTTTGTCCCTGGCACGGTAAGGTCCAAACACCGTAGCTACGGGTACATTTCTCCTGGCCGGTACGAGCCGACAAGCCCCTCTACGTGGTCTATGTCGGTCCCAAGATCACCAAGAGGTAGCCGCAAGAGACTGTATAATAAAGGCAGTATCTCTAAGGTACCCTAATGGACGGGGAGTTCGACTCCTCGGAATATCATCACCGAATAACCGGAGGAAGCCGAGATCGTGTTACACCAGAACCACCCCGACCCGAAAGAGCAGACCGTCGTTGTCCTGGGGGCAAGCCCGAAGCCAATCCGTTATGCCTACCAAGCGGTGATGCGGTTGCATGAACATGGCTACGATGTGGTTCCGGTGCACCCGAAGGTAAGCCATATCGAGCAAATCCCGGTGGTCAATGATCCGCACCGGATCCAAAAACCGGTCCACACCCTCTCCTTGTACGTCGGACCCGCACGCAGCCGGGGGATGATCCAAGACATCATCGACTTGGCACCGGGACGAGTCATCCTGAATCCGGGAACCGAGTCGCAGGAACTCGAGCGTGCCCTCGAGGCTGCGGGCATCCCTTACGAGCATGCCTGTACCCTGGTTCTGCTACGGACGGGGCAATTCTGAAGGGGACCTTGAAAAATGCCATCCCTGGAATTTTCCAAGCCGCAAAGCGAAAATGCGGTTTTCGCTTTGCTCTCAGGAGGAGCATAGGAAAGCGAGGGAGCGTAAGCGACGAGCGAAGTGCGACGACCCCCGCGTAGCCGTAGGGCCGGGCGTTTCGTCGGAGTGCGGCGCGTGAGCGCCGGCGGAGACGAAATGCAAGGCTATGCGACACGGCGTCAAGTCATTACGGGAGTCCTGGCGCCGCGCGGAGTGCGCGCCGGGACGGACGCAGGACGAACGTGGGCCGCCGAAGGCCATGGCCGTCGCCTGATTTTTTGCGAAACCCGAAATCGGACAGACCCCATTTCAGGATTTCGCAAAAAATGGCGACGCTCTGGGTTTTCAAGCACATAGGTGCTTGAAAACTGGCGGAGTGTCCCTGCTCCGCACGAGCACTTTGAATTTTTCAAGGCTCCCTTGAAGGGAGCCTCCTCAACAGTGCCCCAATGGCTCGGATCGAGTTTGACAGGAGATAACCAGTTTTTTTACCATAAATGGTTTATTGTCGTCGGAGGGGTTCCCGAGTGGTCAAAGGGATCAGACTGTAAATCTGACGGCTCAGCCTTCGGAGGTTCGAATCCTCCCCCCTCCACCATTCGACCGGAGCTACCGACACTCTATTAGAGCGGGAAAATTCCCTCCCTGGACTTTCCCCTTACGCCAAGTCGAAATGTGATTTCGCGGTGACCCGATTGAAAATGGCGGTGCATCCCTGCACCGCACGGGCACCTTGAATTTTCAAGGTGCCCATAAGCCCTTATGGATGTCTCCGGGCCGGGGCTTGGGAAAAGGATGGAGTGTGGGAACGAGCTCGTAATGCGTCGGTTTGTAGCGGGTGTAGTTCAACGGTAGAACCTCAGCCTTCCAAGCTGATGGCGTGGGTTCGACTCCCATCGCCCGCTCCATTTTGGGAAGCCTCGAATTTTCAGGGTATCCGTCAATCGAAAGGCATCCGGAATACGTCCAAAGGGCGGAATTCTTCCAGGATGTCCGGAGTGTCTCTCAGGTAAGGCGATTGCCGGAAAAATGGTGTACCAGCTTGAGCCGGATTTTCGTTCGTATTCAAGGCGCGACAACCAGCGCCTAGTGGACTATGTAACGGTTGGTGCAACACGGAAGATAGACGAAAAGACCACCAACGATGGTATTTCGTTTGGCAGAAATCGCCTAAGCCCATGTAGCTCAGTCGGTAGAGCACACCCTTGGTAAGGGTGAGGTCACCGGTTCGATTCCGGTCATGGGCTCCAAATTCACCCTTAATTCAGGGTACTTTGAAAAATTCAAGGTGCCCATGCGGAGCAGGGATGCCCCACCATTCTTCAAGCACGCGAGTGCTTGGCAGAGTTGGGAGCGAAGCAAAAATCCCATTTTCGTATCAAGACTCGGACAATTCGCAGGAAGGGGATTTTTCTAAGGTCCCCTATAATCTCGAAGCTGCGCATACAGGCGACACAGGGTACGGCAAACGATATTCGGCATATTGGGGAGAGGGTCCATGTCCAAAGAGAAATTCGAACGCACGAAGCCGCATGTAAACGTCGGGACGATTGGGCACGTGGATCATGGCAAGACGACGCTGACGGCGGCGATCACCAAGGTGATGGCCGAGAAGTACGGCGGCG
>Ga0209457_1000265_pt1 | contig 10588 bp, 10 predicted proteins | sample WorMetHEROISLAND_5_FD_187410 | JGI IMG/M metagenome (GOLD analysis project Ga0209457, IMG submission 187410) | Marine gutless worms symbiont microbial communities from Max Planck institute for Marine Microbiology, Germany - Olavius sp. 5 HERON... ... | reverse complement strand
GGGGGGGGGGGGGGCCTTGGCGGGGCCGTGAGCCGTCTACCGTCTCCGCCGATGTCGAGCGACGTAGCTGTGGAGGCGCCGGGGCCGAGGTCGAAGGTCGGCGCCTACGTCGCCCTTACCAAACCTCGAATCATCGAGTTGCTGCTCATCACCACCGTCCCGGCCATGGTCCTGGCCGCGGGTGGGTGGCCCGGAACCGGGCTCGTCGTCGCCACCCTGATCGGCGGGAGCCTCTGCGCAGGGGGAGCGAACGCCCTCAACAGCTTCCTCGACCGGGACATCGACGAGCTGATGGAGCGGACGGGCGGCCGCCCCCTCGTCCGGCGCGAGGTCTCGCCGCGCAACGCAGCCGTGTTCGGCGCCGCCCTGGGCGCGGCCGGGACCGCCCTCCTCTGGGTCGCGACCAACTTCATGGCGGCGGCGATCTCCGCCGGTGCGCTCCTGTTCTACGTCTTCGTCTACACCGTCGCCCTGAAGAGGAAGACGGTGGAGAACATCGTGATCGGCGGCGCGGCCGGCGCCGCTCCCGCCCTCGTCGGCTGGGCGGCGGTCACGGGGACGGTCGGGCTGGCGGCCTGGGCCCTCTTCCTCATCGTCTTCTACTGGACGCCGCCCCACTTCTGGGCCCTGGCGGTCCGCTACAAGGCGGACTACGAGGCGGCCGACGTGCCCATGCTCCCCGTGGTGGCCGGGGTGGAGCGGACCACCCGGCGAATGCTCCTCTACACCGGGCTGCTGGTGGGCGTCTCGCTGCTCCTCGTGCCGCTGGCCCCGATGGGCTGGGTCTACCTGGTGGCCGCGTCGGCCTTGGGAGGGTGGTTCCTGCACGCCGCTTGGCGGGTGTGTCGGGACCCCGCCCGGGCGATGCGTTTCTTCACCGACTCGACGGTGTACCTGGCGGCCCTGTTCGCGGCCGTGATGCTCGACGCCCTCCTCATGTAGAAGGCCCGCGGTAACAGGGCGCCTCCCCGACAGGGCGCCTCCCCGACAGGGCTGCACTGTCGCCCACGCATGGCTGAGCGTGTGCAGTAGTGCCGACGAGAACCGCGAAACTGCACGCGCATCGCTGGGCGTTGGACTTGCGGAAGATAAGGCCGGCCCTAACATTGGGGGTGTGACCAACCCGAGCATGCCCGCCGTCGAGACGTCCGAAGCCGAGGAGATGTACCTCATCACCGTGGAGAGGGCCGTGGAGCGCGGGGCGGCCGAGCCGGTGTCGACGGCGACAATCGCCTCCGAGCTCGGCGTCTTGTCTGTCTCCGTCAACGAGATGATCAAGAAGATGGCCGACCGCGGGTTGGTTCGCTACGAGCCCTACAAAGGCGTCTCCCTCACAAGCGACGGGCGGGAGATCGCCTCCCGCGTCCTCCGCCGGCGCAGGTTGTGGGGCGTCTTCCTCGCCGAGCGCCTCGGGGTCGACCCCGAGAGGGCGGACGACATCGCCTGCGACCTCGAGCACGTCACCCCCGACGACGTGGCGGACCGGCTCTCCGCATACCTCGGGCGCCCGGCTCGGGGCCCGCGGGGTTTCGCCATCCCCGGGAGCGGCGGGTGAGCGCCGCCGTCACCTTGGGAGACATGAGGCCGCGGTCGAAGGGGGTCGTCGTCGGGTACGACGCCGATCAACTCGGCGCCCGCAGGTTCGCCGAGATGGGCCTGGTCCCGGGGGCGGTGGTGACCGTAGTGGCGGCGGCCCCCCTCGGAGACCCGGTGGAGTACGCGGTCGGGGGCTCCCTCCTCTCCATCCGGAAGGACGACGCCCGGGCCGTGATCGTCGAGGAGTCGAGGGACTGATGGCCGGATGCTCCTCCTGCGGGGGGGAGCGGCGGGACCGGTCGCCGTCCGCCGCCAGGCCCAGCGTCGCCCTCGCCGGCAACCCCAACACCGGTAAGTCGTCGATCTTCAACCTGCTCACCCGCTCCCGCCAGCATGTGGGCAACTGGCCGGGCAAGACGGTCTCCCGCGTCGTCGGGACGTTCGACGTCGGCGAGACGCGGCTCGAGGCGGTGGACCTCCCGGGCACCTACAGCCTCAATGTGTCCTCGCCGGAGGAGATGATCGCGCGGGACTACCTCGTGAGCGGCGAGCCGGGGGCCGTGGTCGGGGTGGTGGACGCCGCCAACCTGGAGCGGAACCTCTACCTGACCGTCCAGATCCTGGAGATGGGCGTGCCGGTGGCGATCGCCCTCAACATGATGGATGTCGCCGCGAGCCGAGGGATCGTCATCAACGCCGACCGGCTCTCCGCCAGGCTGGGGGCGCCCGTCGTCGAGACGGTGGCGAGGAAAGGCAAAGGCATGGACGAGCTGAAGTCGGCGATCGCCGGCCTCCTTGAGTCGGCGGGAGCGGTGTGAGCGTCGTCGTCGACTACGGCACCGACGTTGAGGCCGCGGTCGAGCGGCTCATCGAGGCGATACACGCCGCCCCGGTCGTCGCCGAGAGGTATCCCCATCGGTGGCTGGCCCTCGCCCTCCTCGACGAGGACCCGGGGGTGGCCGAGCGACTCGAGGCGGTTGAAGGCGGGCGGGCGGTGGTGGCCCGGCGAGACCGCCTGCTCGAGGAGTTGAAGGGCCCGCTGGGCGCCTCGGCCGACACCGCCATAGCGGCGGCGCGCTTTCAGGCCGTCAACGAGATAGCGGGCGACGCCGCCAAGGTCTCTCGGCCGAGCGGCAGGACGCGGACCGACCGCATCGACGCGGTGGTCGCCAATCGCTGGCTGGGCATCCCCATCTTCCTCGCTTCGATGTGGCTGGTCTTCACATTGACGACCGACGTGGCCGGGAGCGCCCTGGAATGGCTCGACTCGATGATCTCGGGGCCGGTCGCCGGCCTGGTCTCGGAGGGGGCGACCCTCGTCGGCCTCGGCGGGACTTGGGCCGAGAGCCTGCTCACCGACGGCGCGGTCGCCGGGGTGGGAGCGGTGGTCGTCTTCGTCCCGATACTCCTCTCCCTCTACCTGGCCCTCGCCCTCTTGGAGGACACCGGCTACATGGCCAGGGCAGCGTTCGTCATGGACCGGCTGATGAGAGGGGTCGGCCTGCAAGGCAAGAGCTTCCTGCCCATGCTCGTCGGGTTCGGATGCACCGTCCCGGCGGTCTACGCCACCAGGACACTGGAGAAGGAGCGCGACCGGATCTTGACGGGGCTTCTGGTCCCCTTCATGAGCTGCGGCGCCCGGCTTCCGGTGTATGTGCTTATGGCCTCGGCGTTCTTCCCTGGGCGGGCCGGGCTTGTCGTGTTCGGCATGTACCTGCTGGGAATCGTGGTCGCCCTCGTCGTCGGCTGGGTGCTGAAGCGGTCTCTGCTGCCGGCCGCCGACCCATCGCCCGCGATTATGGAGATGCCCCCCTACCGGCTGCCCACCGCTCGCACCATCTGGTCCCACACATGGCGGCGCACCAAGGCGTTCCTCAAGGACGCAGGCTCCATCATCTTCGCCACGACGATCGTCGTCTGGTTGCTGATGGCGGTCCCGGTGGGGTCGGGGGGTTCGTTCGGCGCCGTCGAAGTTGAGGAGTCGGCGTTCGGCGCCGTCGCCGGGGCCGCTGCGCCCGTCTTCGAGCCGGCCGGCTTCGGCGGCTGGGAGGCGGCGGGGTCGTTGTTGTCCGGGTTCGTCGCCAAGGAGGTGGTGATCTCGACGATGGCCCAGTCCTACGGCGCGGAGGGCGACGGGGAGCCGGCCGACGGGGAGGAGCAGGCCGGCCTGATGTCGGCGATCAGGGACGACTTTGAGGAGACCAGCGGTGGCGCCGGGGCCCTCGCGGCCGTCGCCTTCATGGTGTTCGTCCTCCTGTACACGCCGTGCATGGCGGCGGTGGGCGCTATCCGATCCGAGTTGGGGGGCCGTTGGATGTGGTTCAGCATCGTCGGTCAGACCGCCCTCGCCTGGGCGGCCGCAGTCGCCGTGTTTCAGGTGGGGAGATTGCTCTCTTGACGGTGCTCGAGCGCGTGCTCGTCGAGCTCGCCGAGGCGAAGGGGCCGATCAGGTCGACCGACCTGGCGCGCCGCGTCGGCGTGTCGGAGTCGGCGCTCGAGGGCATGATCGAGGTGCTGATCGCCAAGGGCAGGCTCTCATCTTCGGAGCGGGGGCCCCCGGGCCCGGGGGCAGCGGGCCTACAGGCCGTGGGCGCGGAGACCGTCGCCTGCTCCGGGAAGGCTTGCGGCGCCACATGTGTGGGCCTCGAGGAGTGCCCCTTCATCGCCGACACGCCCGTCGCCTACTCGCTTGTGCTCAGACCCGCCGCGACCCGCCCCGCCGAGCGTGTGCAGTAGTACCGACGAGAGCCGCAATTCTGCACACGAATCGCCGAGCGTGTGCAGTAGTACCGACGAGAGCCGCAATTCTGCACACGCATCGCCCAGCGTGTGCAGTAGTACCGACGAGAGCCGTAATTCTGCACACGCATCGGCCGTCACGCCCTCGTAGGCCAAGGCCGCCAGACCCACTCCGGCCAATTGGACAGAGGCGCCCGTCGCTCCCGTATGATGCCGCCCGAGATGACCCGCCTCCGCATCCGACTGATGCGTCCGCTCGCTCTCGCGGGCGGCGCCTTGGCGGTCGCCGCGTGCGCGCTGGTGGGCAATGAGGGCGCCCCTCTCTCGACGCTCGAGCCGGCCGGGCCGAGCGCGGAGCGGATCGACGACATCTTTTGGCTGGTCTTCTGGATCGCCACGGTCATCTTCTTCCTGGTCATGGGGGCGCTGGCGGTCTTGTTGGTCCGCTTCCGGGACAAAGACGGGGCGAAAGAGCCGAAGCAGACTCACGGCAGCGCCACGCTTGAGGTGGTGTGGACGGTGATCCCCGCCCTCATCCTCGCCGCCGTCGCCGTGCCCACCGTCTCCGCCGTCTTCGACCTGACCGGCTGCGAGCCCGAGTCGATGCGCGTCGAGGTCGTCGGCCATCAGTGGTGGTTCGAGTTCAACTACCCGGGGACCGACGTGAGCACAGCCAACGTCATGGTGATCCCCGCAGGCGAAGAGGTCTGCGCCGAGATGACATCCGAAGACGTCCTGCACAACTTCTGGGTGCCCTACCTGATGGGCAAGCGCTACCTGATCCCCGGGCAGACCACCGAGCTGCGCCTCGAGGCCGACGAGCCCGGCGAGTACTGGGGTCACTGCGCCGAGTTCTGCGGCCTGTCCCACTCCCTCATGCGCGCCCGGGTCGTCGCCCTCGAGCGGGGCGAGTACGAGGCGTGGCTGGCCTCCCAGGAGCTTGCAGCCCCCCTCCCGCAGGAGGGAACGCCCGCCCACGACGGCTACCAAGTGTTCCTCAACCGGGGCTGCACCCAGTGCCACAGCGTCCGCCTCGACGACGACTCGGCGTCGAACGTGCTCCCCCCGGAGGTCTTCAACGGCCCCGACCTGACCCACTTCGCCTCGCGGCACACCTTCGCCGGGGCGGCCCTGCCCGAGCAGGGGCGAACCTATGAGGAGGCGCTCCGGGAGTGGCTCGCCGACCCGCCCAACGTGAAACCGGGTAGCTTCATGCCGAACCTGGGGTTGACCGACGAGGAGATAGACCAACTGATGACGTGGCTGGAGAGCCTGAGATGACCGCCGCCGCCGAGCGCCCCGCGACCACGATCTTCAGGCGGCCCGCCTCGACGAAGGGGATCTGGTCGTGGCTCACCACGGTCGACCACAAGCGGATCGGCGTCATGTACGGCTACTCCGCCTTCTTCTTCTTCGTGATCGGCGGCATCGAGGCCCTGCTGCTCAGGCTCCAGCTCACCCAGGCCGGCAGCGAGGTCCTCACCGCCGGGGCCTACAACGCCATGTTCACCATGCACGCCACGACGATGGTCTTCCTCTTCGTGATGCCCGCGTCGGCCGCGTTCATGAACTATCTGATCCCGTTGATGATCGGCGCCCGGGACGTGGCCTTCCCGAGGCTCAACGCCCTGTCGTGGTGGGTCTTCTTCTTCGGCGGCATCTTCCTATACAGCACGTTCATCTTCGGGACGTCGGTCGCACCGGTCGGCGTCGACGGCGTCTCCGGCAACCTCCCGCTCGACGGCGGGCCGGGGAGCCTCAACTGGCTTGCCGACTCGCCCGACGGAGGGTGGTTCGGCTATCAGCCGAACGCCGGGCCGCTCTACTCGCCCGGGACCGCCATGGACTACTGGGCGCTCGGCCTCCAAATCATCGGCCTTGCCTCGCTGATCTCGTCCGTCAACTTCATAGTCACGGTCCTCAACATGCGGGCCAAGGGGATGCGGCTGCTCCGCATGCCGGTGTTCATCTGGATGTCCACCGTCGTGGCGTTCCTGCTTCTCTTCTCCCTCCCGATCATCGCAGTGGCCCTGTTCATGGTCACCTTCGACAGACAGTTCGGGACCCTGTTCTTCGCCTCGTCCGGGGGCGGCGACCCCATCCTGTGGCAACACCTCTTCTGGTTGTTCGGCCACCCCGAGGTCTACATCCTCATCCTCCCGGCTATGGGCATCGTCTCCGAGGTCCTGCCGGTCTTCTCCCGGAAGCCCCTGTTCGGCTACTCGGCCGTGGTGTTCGCAGGCGCCGCCATCGCCTTCCTCGGGTTCGGGGTGTGGGCGCATCACATGTTCTCCTCGGGCATCACCCCCGTGGCTCAAGCCGCGTTCGGCCTGGCGACCATGACCATCGCCATCCCCACCGGGATCAAGATCTTCAACTGGCTGGGGACGATGTGGGGAGGGCGATTACGGATAACGACCCCCATGCTATTCGCCCTCGGCTTCGTTGCGATGTTCACCATCGGCGGGCTGTCGGGCGTCTCCCACGCCATAGTCCCTTCCGACTGGCAGCAGACCGACACCTACTACATCGTCGCCCACTTCCACTATGTGCTCTTCGGCGGCGCCGTGCTCGGGTTGTTCGCCGGCATGTACTACTGGTTCCCGAAGCTGACCGGCAGGGTCATGGGGTCGAGACTCGGCAAGTGGCACTTCTGGCTGATGTTCATCGGGTTCAACTTGGCGTTCGCCCCGATGCACTGGCTCGGCCTGCAAGGCATGGTCCGCAGGACGTGGAAGTACGCGCCGGAGACCGGCCTTGAGCCGTGGAACGTCGCCGTGACGGTGGGCGCATTCCTCATTGCCCTCTCCCTGCTTGTGTTCATGTGCAACTGGTACGCCAGCCGCCGCCGCGGCGAGATCTCGGGGCTTGACCCTTGGGACGCTCGCACCCTCGAGTGGACCACCCCCAACCCGACCCCGGAGCACAACTTCGGCGTCGCCCCGTCGGTGAGCTCGCTCGACGACTTCTGGCGGCTCAAGTACGACGAAGACTCCGATGGCCGGGCGGTGCGCCGCGAGGGCGCCGACGCCCTGATCGCCGAGCTGGAGCGGGACGGGCTGAGCCCGCCCAAGCCCATCCACCTTCCCAACCCGTCCTACTTCCCGTTGGTGATGGCGATCGGGTTCCCGCTGATCTTCTACGGGATCATCTACCACACGTCGGCGGTCGGCAAAGCCCTGATCTTGGTGGGGGCGGTCATCTCGCTCGCCGCGGGGATCGGGTGGGCCGTGGAGCCGAGCGAGGAGGCCCCGCACGGCGCCCCGCCGTCTCCCGACGACGGGGCGCCGATTTCCGACGGCGAAGCGCCGTCTTCCGAGGGTGATGAGTCCCGGCCCGACGCCGAAGCGGCCGCCGCCGGCGCCCAAGGAGGCGGCGGTGTCTGAAGCTGCCCACGGCGCCGTATCGCTTGAGGCGGCCGCGGCTCACGGCGAGGAGCACGAGTCGACGGGCATCGACGGCCGCAAGCTGGGGATGTGGCTCCTCCTCAGCTCCGAGTTCCTGCTTTTCGGCGCACTGATCTCCAACTACCTGCTCTACTCGACCAGGCCCGGGTTCGCTGGCCCCTACCCGGCGGAGATCTACGACATCCCGTTCACGTCGGTCAGCTCATTCGTGCTGCTGATGAGCTCGCTGACGATGGTCTTAGCGCACAACGCGGTGGGTCGGGGCGACAAGGGCGCCACCCGGACGTGGCTCTTCGCCACGGCCGCTCTCGGCGCGGTCTTCCTCGGAGGCCAGGTGTTCGAGTTCACCGAGTTCATCGTGCACTACGACATGACCCTTTCGACGAGTCCGGCGGCGTCGGCCTTCTATGTGTTGACCGGCTTCCACGGCGCCCATGTGGCGGTCGGCGTGATCATGTTGCTGTCGTTGTGGGGCCTGTCGCGGCGGCCGGGCGGCCTCAGCGAGCGCCGCGGGATGAACCTTGAGCTGGTCGGCCTCTACTGGCACTTCGTCGACATCGTCTGGATCGTCATCTTCACCGTCGTCTACCTGCTGTCGGCGGCGTCGTGAGCTCGGAGCACCCCGCCCACCCGACGCCGGCCCAGTACTGGAAGATCGCCGGGCTCCTTGCTGCGCTCACGGCCATCGAGGTGGCGTTGTTCTACATAGATCAGGAGTACCGGCTCGGCGGGGTCAACGCCGTCATGCTGCTGGTGCTGGCCTTCTTGAAGCTCATCATCGTCGTCGGCTACTACATGCATCTCCGCTTCGAGAAGCCGACGCTGAGCCGGTTCTTCACCGCGGGCGCCGTCCTCGCCCTGTTGCTCTACTTGGTGGTCCTCGCCTCAATGGGCGTGGTCGTCATCCGGGGATGAGCCCCCGAGCGTTGCCCTTCCGCCGCCCGGGCGGCCGCGCCGGGGAGTCGAGGGATTGTCCGATTAGGGGAGGCTCGCGGTGACCCATCGAGTCCTCGCCGCCGACGGCGTGTCCGAGAAGGGTCTGGCGCCTTTGAGCGACGACGATCGCTTCGCTGTCGACGTCATAGCCGACTCGGGGACGCCCGAGTTCGAAGAGGCGCTCGCCTCCGCCTGCGGCCTGATTGTCCGCAGCGCCACCAAGGTGACGGCGGCGCTGCTCGACAGGGCGCCTCGGTTGAAGGCCGTCGGGCGCGCCGGCGTCGGGGTCGACAACATCGACATCGAGGCGGCCGGGGAGCGGGGGGTGGCGGTGTTCAACGCCCCGGGCGGCAACACCGTGGCGGCGGCCGAGTTGACGGTGGCGCTGATGCTGGCGGCGGCCCGCAAGGTGGCCGAGGCCGACCGCTCCATGCGGGAGGGCCGTTGGGACCGGGCGGTGTTCAAAGGGTCGGAGCTGCGGGGGAAGACCCTGGGGTTGATCGGGGCGGGGCGGATCGGGACCGAGGTGGCCGTGCGATGCCGCGCCTTCGGCATGGAGGCGATCGCCTACGACCCGTTTCTCCCGGAGGCGAAGGCGGCGGAGGCGGGCATACGGCTCACGAGCCTCGACGAGGTGCTGGAGGCCGCCGACGTCATCTCCTGTCATGTGCCGCTGACCAAGGAGACGCGGGGGATGGTCGGCGCCGAGGCGTTGAGCCGGATGAGGAGCGGCGCCTTCGTCGTCAACGCGTCGCGGGGCGGGGTGGTCGATGAGGCGGCCCTCGCCGAGGGGCTGAAGGCGGGAGCGATCGCCGGGGCGGCCCTCGACGTCTACGAGACCGAGCCCCTTCCGGCGGATAGCCCGTTGCGCACGGCCCCGAACCTGGTGCACACGCCGCATCTGGGGGCGTCCACCCGGGAAGCCCAGGTGAGCGTGACGGTCGAGGTGGCGGAGGCCCTGCGCACGGCGATCGCCGACGGCGACGTCTCCGCTGCGCTGAACGCCGCCGCCCTCACCTGACCCGCCGCTAGAAGGTCTGCACGACGACCGCGGCGTGGGTGTCGTCCGCTCCCTGGTCGGTCTCCTCGCCGGATGAGTTGTAGGCGACCACGGCCACGATGATGATCAACACCGTTGCGATGCCGGCCAAGGCGACGAGCGCGTCGGCAAGCGAGATCTTCATCTCGGGCTGCGACCCGGCGAGGGTGGCGAAGCCGAGGACGCCGGCGGCGACCACGATGGCGATCAGGGCGGCGGCGCCGGACATCGCCTCGTTCGACCGGATGAGGATGTAGGCGAAGGGCAGGACCAGCAGAAGCAGCAGCGCCGCCCCGATGGCGGGGACGCCCACGGCGCTTCCCAGGCGGCCCTTGATCTCAGCGACCTCGTCGAGGTCGCTGTCGTCGACGGCGATCGGTGTGCCGAAGAGCTGGGGGACGGCGCCGGCGGCCGCTCCGAGCGCGCCTCCGCCGATGATCATCACGGCCAAGGCGGCCAGGACCGGCAGGTGGGTGAGGGTCTCGTCGCCCCCTTCGATGGGAGCGCCCAACTCGATCAGGACGCTTCCGGCAAGGAGCGCCAGCACCAAGCCGACGACCGCGCCCACCCAGGCTGTGGACGCCTTCGAGCCGCGGAGCTGCATCGCCGGGTCGGCCCAAGCCGCGACCGCACGCGACAAGCCGGCGACGATGGCGCCGAAGAGGAGGCCGATCAGGGCGGCGCCGACTAGGACGGCTGTTGCGCTCACTTGTGCGACGGGGCCCGTGCCCGCGGCGACGGAGGCCGCGTCCGACCAGAAGGCGCTTGCGATCAGGAACCCGGCCAACCCCAGGCCGGCGCCCGTCCAGGCGCCTACCCGCGCAGCCACGCCGACTCGTCGTCCGATCGGGGCGGGATCAAGCGGCGGCCCCGGCGCCTCCTCGTAGACGATCACCGGGACGGCGGGGGCTGCGGGCGCTTGCGCCGGGGG
>Ga0209457_1000264_pt1:0-2500 | contig 10700 bp, 7 predicted proteins | sample WorMetHEROISLAND_5_FD_187410 | JGI IMG/M metagenome (GOLD analysis project Ga0209457, IMG submission 187410) | Marine gutless worms symbiont microbial communities from Max Planck institute for Marine Microbiology, Germany - Olavius sp. 5 HERON... ... | reverse complement strand
TGTATATATTAGGGGGAAGACCTTATCCCGAGGCAGCCGGTGACGTGTCTGCGATGTGAACCGCACTTAGTCTGTTGGTGTAGGGGAGCATCGTGGCATGCTCGCCGTCGTCACGAGAGTGGTCTTTCCTCCCGCAAGTGTCCCGTCATGACGGGAAGGCTGTCTCTTGAGATGGCTGGTGAGGAATTGCCTGCAACGTGGTTCTGTGTTTCCCGTTGTCGTGTTACCGCAACGTGACGCGGTACAGGTCCACGTCGTACGGCCGCATGTGAATGTGTCTCAGTGTTGGTGGGCTGTAAGCCGACGGATGTATATATTAGGGGAGGACAGTGATCCTCCTCCCGATGACGGGTAATCGGTCACTAAGTGCCGACGATCGGCCACCGAGAGAGCCCGTGGCAGTGAACGTCCTCAGGGCGTCTACACATTGCCGAGAGAGAGAGAGAGACCCCAGACGGAGAATCTGTCTCTTGATTCGACGTCAGAGTGTGGACCGAGACCGAGAGAGCTGGTGGCAGTGAACGGCCTTAGGGTGTTCATGTGTTGCCTACGAGAAAGAGAGCAAGACACCCAATCGAAGACGGAGAATCTGACTCTTGATTCGACGTCAGAGCATGGACGGCAAATGGCATGCCACTACGATTCGCACGGCCAGTCAGAGACGCACGTACGGGGCCTGCTCGCCCGCGGTCGGCAGCCGGCAGACGGCCTGGACCGCACCCTGACGATCGGGTGCGGCCTCGGGACCGGGCTGCCGAGAGTGCCGATCGGCAGGGCTGAGGCGGGCAGGCCCCTCTCTGAGGGCGGCCGAGTGGATGGGGAGGGCCTCCTCCCCCCCACCCCCCCCAAACCGCGACCACAAACCGGCGAAAAAAAACGCAAAAAACATACCCGCATTGGCCGAAAAATGAAACCAGTCCCCCCTATCAGATTGAGGATAGTGTGAGGGTCTCCAGAGACAAGACACCCGAGGCCGTCGACGGCAAACGGGAACGCCGCTGGCCGTTTCCAAAGCGAAAGGACGTCACCGCCTCAGTACGGCCTAGCACGGCTCCCGTTCTCCATCGTCAGCCTCAGACGTCGGTTCGGAGACACCTCCTCCCCTAATATATGCATCCGGCGATTTACAGCACCCCAACACTGAGGACCATAACGTCAAATCCTGTACCGCGCCATGTAGGGCTGCGTGGCGCGGTACAGGTCCAGTACCGCGCCACGCAGCCCTACGTGGCGCGGTACAGGTCCACGTGGCGCGTGGTCCTCAGTGTTGGAGGGCTGTAAATCGCCGGATGTATATATTAAGGGGGGACCATGTCTCGAGGCCGCCGACGACGTATCTCTGGATGTGAACGGCACCGAGTCTCTCGGTGTCTGTGAGCACTGGGGCATGCTCGCCGTCGTCACAGGAGTGGTATTTCCTCCCGCACTTGCATGGAAACGTGCTGGCAAGTGTCCCGTCATGACGTGAAGGCCTTCTCTTGAGAAGGCTGGTGAGGAATTTGCCTGCAATCAGGCATTGACAGAGGGACGGTCCGAGGCCTCTATCTCTCTCGTACTCTGTGGAAATTTGAACGAGGCATTGAGTGAGAGAAGCCTCGTATTTTTGCGGGTGCGTTTCCCGTCATTTTTACACCCGCACACATCCCTAAGTCCACGGGAACTCTGTCTCTTGGTGCCAGTGATAGGCCACCGAGAGAGCCGGTGTTGAGTAAATGTCTCGTGTACCTTGGCTTAGGGTTAGGGTTAGGGTTAGGGTTAGGGTTAGGGTTAGGGTTAGGAGAGATGACTCGGAAGAGACCTTACGATCTAGGTGTCTCTTGGTGCCAGTGATAGGCCACCGAGAGAGCCGGTGTTGAGTAAATGTCTCGTGTACCTTGGCTTAGGGTTAGGGTTAGGGTTAGGGTTAGGGTTAGGGTTAGGGTTAGGAGAGATGACTCGGAAGAGACCTTACCCTAACCCAATATTTAACGATTCTTGTCATTTATGCACCCGCAAACACCCTTTTCATACCCGCAAATTCCACGGGAACATTGTCTCTTTGTGCTAGTCGTATAACTAGGGTTAGGGTTAGGGTTTCGTGGGACTAGAGTCAATCTCAACAGCGTCTTTTCCCTGCTTTCATGGCTACTCGCGTCAGACTTACTCCCGCCATTGACTCCCCACCTCCTTTTACCCGGAGACCTACACAGGGCCACCGAGAAGGCCAGAGTCCATGTCGAGGCATTTGCTCACCAGAAGTCTGTCATGTCTACTCCCGCCAATTACCCGAGGCATTTGCCTCTAAGTAAGTGAGTCAGAGTTACTCCCGCCGTTTACTCTCGACCTCCTTTTACCGAGAAGGCCAGAGGCATTTGCTCACCAGAAGTCTGTCACGTCTACTCCCGCCAATTACCCGAGGCATTTGCCTCTAAGTAAGTGAGTCAGAGTTACTCCCGCCGTTTACTCTCGACCTCCTTTTACCGAGAAGGCCAGAGGCATTTGCTCACCAGAAGTCTGTCAC
>Ga0209457_1000263_pt1 | contig 10735 bp, 15 predicted proteins | sample WorMetHEROISLAND_5_FD_187410 | JGI IMG/M metagenome (GOLD analysis project Ga0209457, IMG submission 187410) | Marine gutless worms symbiont microbial communities from Max Planck institute for Marine Microbiology, Germany - Olavius sp. 5 HERON... ... | reverse complement strand
CCTCGGGGCGCTGCGCTCCGAAGTCGGGAACGGCTACCTTCGCACTGATAACCAGCGCGGCCTAGTTCGCCTTGGTGATACCAGGATTTCCTTCGCTGTCTGCGTCATCGTCGGCGCAGATGATCAGAGGAAGGTCAGACAGCTTTTGACGCATGGCCTTGGCCACCAGCGCCAGATTGTCCGTATTGAAAGCGACCGCGACCGGGTGTCCCGTTGCCTGGTGAATGGTCGCATGGCGAATCCCTCGGCGATACACAAGGCCGCCGCGTCCTGGGTCGTGCCGATTTGGTCCGCCCGCTGGGCAGAAACCTCTTGAGTCCATCTTTGAAGATGAATTGCAGGGAGTGAAGCTCGTTACCCGACCGCACCGGGATCACCAACGCGCCTCGGCGCAACCGCGCTCCATTGGCTTTGATGTTCTTGCGGACAAGATAGGGATGACCATCGTGCGCCGGTTCGGAGTCCTCCCAGATCTTCGCGGCCTTTGCGGCCTTTGCGGCGGCACCGGCATACTGTTGTTGGTGTTCCGATTCGGCGTGTTTCCGCGTCTTTTCGACGTGACGTCGGAACGCTTCCTGTTCGGACTGAGAAAGCGGCTTTTCCTGCTTCGCCTGCCAAGTCTCGGAGAGGCCGGAAGACCAGTCGCCGAAGCAACCACCCAGCCCTTCTTTAGAACAGCTTGCACCAACCGGCGGTATTGCCGTTGGATTTATCCACGCCAGGGAAGCGGTGCCACTTGCCGGGCTCGATATGAACGGGCGGTTTCAAACCGGCGTCCCGGATCGCATCCTTAAACTGGGAGAGTGCGCCATTCATCGGGCAGCCCTCCCCGGTGGGTGAGCCGGTCCGCCAGCCTAATGGACCGCCATTCCCACAAGGCCAGGGCGATAATGAGTCCTTTAATGTGGGCGGCAAGGCCGATAGAAGTACAGGTGCTTTTAGGAGTCTTGAGGGTCTCCTGGTGCCAACCAGGGCGGCCCTCTCTGTTTGTGGTCATGACCGTGGCCTCTCCTTAGTGCGCCACCTTGCGGCTGGCCTCGATCTGCTGGTTCAGCCAGTCGTTCATCTCCGCCTCGATCCAACCGACGGCGCGGCCGCCAAGCGAAACGGGTTTCGGAAATCGGCCTTCGGAAATACGCAGATAGATGGTGGAACGGGAAAGCCCGGTACGGATCTTGACGGCGGGAAGCCGCAGGATTGCGGTAGCCATGCGTGCGCCTCCATAGGCGTTGTTGAACATGGCTGCATTACGGACGAGCCAGGGCACTACCCTGCAAGCTGTCTAGTGGAAATCGGCGCAAGGCCGCATGGTTACTGGGTTTTTCGTTGGGGTGTAGGTAGCCCTTGTCTGGCTACCAGTAAGAGGCTTTCGATTTCAAGGCAGGTTTGTCATCCCCGATAAGCTGCTTGACTCCGGAAGTGGAGAGCCCTTCTTCTTCGGCAACTGTTTTCAGGAATGCCTTTACACCTTTGGCTCTTAATTCATGAACCCTCCTTTTGAGGCGTTCCTTTCTTTGCTCAGCGGATTCAACACCCCCGGCCCCGGCAACGGGTTGATCCACCAGACGGGCCAAGCGTCGCTTGTCCGCCTTGAAGCCGCCGCCCTCCAGCACCAGCACTTCGGCCAACGCAATCGAGTGACCGGCCAGGGTGAGGGTGAGCTTTTCCCCAGCCAATAGAACCAGGTGGCCGGCGTGCTTCGCGCCCCGGAACACCCCGACTTCCCAGCGGCCCGTAGATGAACCACCCGTGTTTGAATGTCGCAGGCCGAGAAGGTCCGCAAGTAGACCGGCAATTGAATCACCGGAGATTTGCCACTGTTCGAGATGGGCAACGGGCACCGGCACGCGGCTGATGTCGTCCCTTTTGTTGCAAACAAGGGACGGCGCGGGTTCCCCAGCAGGCGTCGAGATGGTGTGAACCGGCATGACGCAGGCCTCCTCGCAACCGGGACATACCAAGCTGGCGGCGGGCCGCGCCATGATGATGAGCTTTTGTGCCTTCATCGCCGTGACCGCTTCGTCAGGCCATTGGCTGAGTTCATCCGCGTTGAGCCGTGCCTGGGCGCCCTGCAACGCGGCCACACGGTCGAGTAATTCGATGAAGGTGTCGTCCGGCGTCATGCTGCAGCGAGTTCCGGGGTTTTCCCGACTTCCCCCGGTTCCTTGGGTTCAATCTCCGAGGCTTCCAGCATATCGCGCAGTTTCATGCCCAGCTCGTCGTACTTGAGCGAGCAGGAGTTGGGGTAGGTAATGCGGATGGGAACAATCTTGGCGGGCTTATCGTCATCGACCACCACGGAAGCCGCGATCTCCACCTGGGTGACGTTATACAGGGGCAACGGCGTTGCCTTGCCGATCTTGTCCAGAAGGTCATAGATGGCATCGGAGTTGTCGGTGGTGTCCGCCTCGAGGGTGATTCGCTCCCCCTTGTTGAGGCGTGACGAGAGCCGCAGTTTGCGCACGGCGACATTTTCGAGCCCGCTACCGACGCTATGAACAAAATCGAAACTCCGCTTTCCGAGCGGACTCAGATCGTATATGCGTTCGTCCTTGGGATCGGGTGGTAGCTCATCCAGCTTTAGGATGGTAGTCGCAAACATCCCTTGCAACGGCTCCACGGCCTTGTGTGTGCCGCGCAAGTTCAGGTCCAGCGATCCTTCCTGCTGCAAGTAGACGAAGATCACCTCGAAGGCCGGATTATGTGGGCGGTGGACAAACTCGCCATCTACCCATTCGATGCTTTGCTGGGAATAGTCTTCGGGATAGGCAAAGAAGTAATCCAGTTCTCCCCGGCGAAACGGTTCCACCACGCAGTTGTTGCCCCGGTCCTCGGTACGGTGAAAGTAGTTGCGGATTTGCGCCGCCAATTGCCGGATGGTGTTATCGTCCACCGCAGCGGGCTTGTGACCCATGTGTTTGCGCTTGCGCCAGTAGGGGAGGATGTCGGCATGATAGAAGCGGGTAGCCCCTTTCCAGCACCCCCTATGATCCAGGTAGGTGACCATCGCCCTGTGAGAGTGGTTAGGCAGCGCCGACAGGGTTTCAACGAAATCGGTCAGGACCTCCGGGTTTGCCCGCATCTGCCAGCGGGCCTCGTCGATGATGGCTCGAAAGCCCTTCTCGCAGCTTAGCTCGAAGACGTCCTGAAACTCCGTATCCATCGGCTTGCGCCGCTCTTCAGGCAGTTCCAATCAAGCGTCAAACAATGCATCCGGCTTGGTCTTCTTCATAGCCCCGAAGTCCAGATCACCGAACAGTCCTTGGTCCGCGAATTATCGTGCCAGCAAGGCATTGGGGATTTGTCGGAAGAAATTCTTGGTGGAGTAGTGCCGGGTCATGATTTCCTCCTGAACCGTTTTGCTATTAATCCCTTGGATGATATGGGATGTTGCCGTACATTTGCAGCGCTCATTTGAAGGGGAGCCATGGTCACCACCAAGACCGCCACACTGACCTTCCGCATCGATACCGGCGTGAAGGAGGCGCTACGCACCGCTGCGCAGCAGGAACACCGCTCCATAGCCAATATGGTGGAGGTGCTGATCCGGGGGGCTACTGCGGGCGCAATGGCATCCCTATCGAAGAGCCGACATCAAAGCCCGGAGCAGGAAAGAAGTGGAAACAACCAACAACGACAACAGAAAGGAGCCATGCCATGGCGACGATTGACGACCTGATTGCTCAGATCGAGGACAAGGCGCTGCGGGAGCGTCTGCGGATGGAGACGAACCACATCACCAAGGAGAAGAAGTTCGGCCTAGTGTTCGAGGACCACTTGCCGGAGCTGACCCCCATTTACAGCGCCAAAGTACGTAGACATAGCAAGGTGGCCCTGCGGGACGGGCCGCTGGCGGACCTGTGGCGGGTTTTGTCTGTCCGTGATGGCGAGGCCCATTGCCAGAATATCGGCAGTGGCGAGACGCGGGAGATTTCCGTTGATGACTTGGTGGTGGTGCGCCAGTTCGGTGAGCCGATTTTTCCTGCCCTGACTCCCGTGGGCAAGGTGCAGAACGGTCCAGACGATGCCCCCTGGCATACCCTGATCGAGGCGGACAATTACCACGCCTTGCAATTTCTGGAATACCTCTATGCCGGGAAGGTGGACTGCATCTATATCGATCCGCCGTACAACACGGGTGCAAGGGATTGGAAGTACAACAATGATTATGTGGATGCTAGCGACCACTAGCGACATAGCAAGTGGTTGGCGATGATACGGCGGCGTCTAATACTCGCAATGACACTACTAAAACCAGATGGGGTGTTAACCATTGCGATTGATAATAATGAATATGCGCACCTTGTCTGTTTGTTAGAGAACGAATATTCAGACTGTGAAATTACAAGCATATCTGTTGTGCATAATCCGCGTGGCAACAGGGAGAGTAATTTTACTATTAAAAATGAATACGCGGTGCATGTGATAAGAAAAGGGGTTGCTACGCTTGCGAAATCACCAACCGATAATGCAACCCCAAGACAACTCAGGCGATGGGGACATTTCTCAAAGCGTGAAGAGCGACGCCATTTGTTCTAACCAATTTACATAAAAAACAACAAAATAGTAGATATTGGAATCATGCCTGACGATAACTTTCATCCTTTTGGTAGGAATGTAGCGCTTTCAGATGGGGTTGTTGAAATATAGCCTATTGATGATGATTGTATTGAGCAGAGATGGAACTACAGTCGGGATACCATTAAAGAACATCTTGAACGTATAGTTGTTATGCCACACAAAGACGGTGACATTGACCTTTTCATTACAGAAGAATTGTCTCAACCAAAAACAGTATGGATAGCACCTGAGCTTGATGCTGGTGGCAAGCATGGTAGCTCGCTTGTTGAGGGTATTGTGCAATGAAAATTCCCGTATACGAAATCTTTATATGTAGTCGTTAACGCTTTGAAGAATGCGGTCCAGAATAAGCCTAGCTCAATAATCCTTGACTTTTTTGCTGGCTCTGGAACGACGCTACATGCCACTAATCTGTTGAACTCCCGGGATGGTGGATCACGCCGATGCATCGTTGTTACAAATAACGAGGTGTCGGCAGAAGATGCTAGTGAGTTTCGTAATCAAGGCTTAGTACCTGGGCACGTAGAGTGGGAGCAGAATGGAATTTGCCAATCCATAACTTGGCCCCGTTCCAAATATACCATCCTCGGCAAGCGTGATGATGGCTCGATGTTGGATGGTAAATACCTCATGGGAAAAACCGTTGAAAAAGAAAAACTCCGCAGCTTCCACCAAATTGCCTTCACCTCTATCGAAGATTTAAATAACGCCGTTAAAAAAAAGCAGTTGGTCTCCCTGATCAACGGTATCCCGCAATCGGAAGTGAAGAGGGATTCCGCGTTCGTAGTTTCCGAGAAACATCCGGCTTTCATCCTGTTCGACGAGTCACAGGCCGATGCCTGGCTGGAGGTGCTGGAGGATCAGGAGCACATCACCGACTTCTATATCGCGACCGCCAAGAAGACGACCTTCGATGATTTGAAGGCGCGTATCCATGAAATGCTTGGCCCGGTCATTGTCACCGAGGAAGAGAAGCGCCCCATGCAGGAGGGCTTCCCCGCCAACCTGGAGTATTTCCGCCTCGATTTCCTCGATAAGGACCATGTAGTCCTGGGCCGCCAGTTCCGCAAGATTCTGCCCATCCTGTGGCTGCGGGCCGGGGCGATTGGGCCGCGCCCGGAGTTACCCAAGAACAAGCCGATTCCGGCGATGGTGATCCCGGAGCACAACCCCTTCGCCGTGTTGGTGGAGGAAAACCGCTTTACTGACTTTGTCGCCGAATTGGAGGGCCAGAACGACCTGACCCATGCCTAATCTGGTGACCGATTCGGAGGAAGCCTTTCAGGAGATGGCCGGACAGTTGAAGGTGCCGAACGTGATCCAGCTCTACCGGGATTATTTGGAGAATTTCGTCATCAACAAGGGAGAGGGTGCGTCATGAAGGTCGGACTGTTTGATTTCCAGGAAGACGCACTGGCCGAACTGCGTACCAAGCTGACGGCGGCCCGGCTGTTGGCGTCGGTCGATAATCCGCAGGTGGTTTCCTTCTCCGCGCCCACGGGGGCGGGCAAGACCATCGTCATGACGGCACTATTCGAGGACATCTTCTTCGGCGAGCCGGGGTTCAATGCCCAGTCCGATGCCGCCATCCTGTGGATTTCGGACATGCTGGAACTGAATGAGCAGACCCGACTGAAGATCGAGGGCAAGTCGGACCGTATCCGGGTGCGGCAGTTGGTGACCATCGACGCCAGCTTCGACGCCGAACGGCTGGAAGGCGGCCATATCTACTTCATGAACACCCAGAAACTAGGCAGCGAGAAGTTGCTGACCAAGAAAGGCGACGGGCGGCAGTACACCATCTGGGAGACGCTGACCAATACCGCCCAGTCCGCGCCGGATCGTTTCTATGTAGTGATCGACGAGGCCCATCGGGGAATGCGCGATGGTAAGGCGGCGGAGAAGGCGCAAACCATCCTGCAACGCTTCCTGCTGGGCAGCCCGGACGATGGCTTATGCCGTATGCCGCTGGTCATCGGTGTTTCCACGACGCCGCGCCGGTTCGAAGAACTGCTGTCGGGCACCACGCACACGGTTATCAAGGCCGAGGACGTGCGGGAATCGGGGCTGTTGAAAGACCGCATCCTGATCCATTACCCGGATTCCGCTAGCCAGGCGGAGATGACTTGCTGGCCGAGGCAGCGAACCGCTGGCAGGGCATCGAGAAGCGTTGGGGGGACTATTGCCAGAATCAGGATGAATCGGTGGTCTATCCGATCCTTGTTGTTCAGGTGGAGGACAGCACCGACAAGATGCTGACCAAGACTAACTTGGGCACCAGTCTGGCGACATTGGAGAGCGCCATTGGCCGCCGTTTGCGTGAAGGGGAGGTGGCACACACCTTTAACGATATTGGCGATCTGGACGTGGATGGCCGCCGGGTGCGGCGCATCGAGGCGTCGCGTATCGAGGAAGAAAAGAACATCGGGGTGGTGCTGTTCAAGATGAGCCTGTCCACCGGCTGGGACTGCCCCCGCGCCGAAGTGATGATGTCGTTCCGCCGGGCGCAGGACCATACCTACATCGCCCAGCTTATCGGGCGCATGGTGCGCACGCCACTGGCAAGGCGGGTGGATGCCGATGCCGCCTTGAATGACGTGCATCTGTTCCTGCCCCATTACGACCAAGCCACGGTGGAATCGGTTATTCAGGACTTGAAGAACGTCGAAGACGTGCCGCCATCCGAGACCGGCACCAGCCGTGAACTGGTGACGCTGCTCTATCGTCGCGAAGGCATGGAGAAGGTGTTCGAGGCCATCGGCGAACTGGTGACCTACCGGGTGAATGCCGTGCGCAAGCAAAGCGCACTGCGCCGCTTGATGGGGCTGGGTCGGGGGCTGACCCATGACCGCATCGACGAGGATGCGCAGGAAACGGTAAAGAAGCAGATCATCGGCAAGATGGCCGTGGAGGTGCAACGGTTGCGAGATGCTGGGACGCTGGAGGATAAGGCCCAGCAGATTACCGGCATCGACCTGAAAACCATTTTGCCGTGGAGCACGGAACCGGCGTTGCGGAGGATGACGGGGAGTACACCATCGAGGCGGCATCCGCCGACATCGACCGCCACTTTCAACAGGCGGGGCGCTTGCTGGGTAACGGCTTGCACATGGACTACTGGCGAGATCAGGGCGACCGGGACGCCGATGAAGTGAAGGTGGAAGCCGTTGTACTGGCCCAAGACCACGAAGGCATGAAAAACCTGGAGACCTTTGCGGAGGGCGAATTCGATACGCTCTATGCCAAACACAAGCGGGATATTGCCAAGCTGAAGGAGCAGCGCCAGTAGCATTTCCAGAGGTTGCGCCTAGCTACTAGCGTTCCGCAGACGATCCCATAGGCCTTGCCGGACACCATCGACTTTCGCCGTTCGCCAAAGTCCCCTGGGTACGACAAGCATCTATTCCTTGAGGAAGACGACACCTTCCGCGCTGACCTTGGAACCTGGGAACAGGAGGTGCTACAGGAAGAACTGGCCGATGCGTCGGTGATCGGGTGGTTGAGAAATGTGGTCTGCTGGTGGTGCGGCAGGATGCAAAGGGCTATCTATTCGACATCCTGGAGCCCCATGATCCGAGTTTGAAAGACAACGCTGCCAAGGGCGGTGGGTCTGGCGAAGTTCGCAGAACAACACTGGGCCTTGTTTGGCCGGATTCAACTGATCCGCAAGAAGAAGGGAGCGGATGGAGTGGAGCGGTATTCCCGGCTGGATGTGGGGAACGACGCGGTTCGGAAGAAGGTGTTGGCGGTGACAAGCAATAGACAGCTTGATCAGATTTTTGATGATGAAGCAGTGGTCCGCTAAAGATGCCGCTGACCTTCCACCCTCATCCCGGCATGGTGCTGATCTGCGACTTCAATACCGGCTTCAAGGCCCCGGAGATGATCAAGCGGCGGCCGATAGTGGTGATCTCGCCTCGGCCCCGGCGCTCGAACCAGCTTTGCACAATAGTTCCGTTGAGCACCACGGCTCCAAATCCTGTGGAGCCGTTCCACCATCGCATGGACCCGCGTTCCTTGCCGGGGAAACTGGCCCGAAAGGAGACCTGGGCCAAGTGCGATATGCTGGCCACCGTCTCGCTGGAACGGCTGGACCGGGTGATGGTCAGGAAGGAGTCGAGCGGGAAGCGGATTTACGTTGCCAACCCGGTGACCGCCGATGATCTGGAGGCGATCCGCCGGAGTATGATGATGGCCCTCGGGCTGGTCAATCCATCTTGATAGTCCGAAAAAGACTTCAGTCCGCCGTAGGGCGGACCGGAGGACAAACCTCCTGTCTTCAGTCGGCAGTTTAGTCCGCCGAGCCGCTTTAGTGGCCCAACCTACCAGCTTCAGCTGGTAGTGGTTGAGTCAATGGCGTCCAGGAACTATAATAGGAGTGTTCCCGATAAATCGGGCTTGTAAGACTACCTCCGGGTAGCAGACCCCAGCCGGTAATGACAAACTGACTGGGGCTTCTGATCCAAGGCTCTGCATCGCAAGGTGCAGGGCCTTTTGTCTATTTGAAGACCAGATTCACCCGGACCACCCGTCACGCCGCCTGCAAGCTACGCGGCAAGCGCCGCGCCGGGCTACGCCGTGCCAGGATTCGGGGCCGCCAGACTGCCTCCGCAAGCTCCGGCAGACTGGCTCCGTGGCTCCGGTCGAGTTCCGTCCCCTCCGTTCCCGCCCGCGCTCCGCCACTGCGCCCTTCGCCCCCAAACAGCAGGGGCCAAGGGCTTGCGGCTCCGCAGCGGGCTGCGCCGTGCCGAGATTCACCACCGCCGGATGCTCCGTAAACTCCGCAACCGGCTCTATGCCCTTTGCTGGCTTGGTACCCTTCGCTACCGCTTGCACGGGGCCACTAGCAGGCTCGGCTATCGCCCAGCCCGCCGCGTCCCCGTACTGCGCTGGTCTTTCCCGCCCCCAATTACCGGGGGCTCCGGTAAAGGGTTGGTGCTGCCTACCCAACCAGGGTCGGTGATCGGCAATTGAACATAATTGCTGGAATTATGCGCAGCGCAAAAACCACGCTGTCCGCTTCGCCGCATAATTTGCATTATGTGTAATTGTCTCCGCTTGTTTTTGATCCCCCGCCCGCCGTCCCGTCCGCCCCCAAGGGGCTCCCTTGGTCAGGCGTGCTTATTGAGGGGACCACGTCGGATTGTTATTTGTTCACGTAGTCTGCCCACTCCTGCATCATCTTGCGACGCTTGTCGAACAGGTCGCCGCGCCGGTAGGCGACCTCCACCTTGTTTTCAATGACGTGGGCCAGGGCCATCTCCGCCACATCACGCGGGAAACTGGAGACCTCCCCGGACCAGTCGCGGAAGCTGGCGCGGAATCCGTGGGGCACGTAGTCGCCCCGGTCGCCGTTCACCCCGTAGCCCATGCCGCGCATCAATTGCAGCAATGCCATGTTGGACAAGGGATGGCCGTGACGAGCACCGGGGAAGAGACAAGGATTGTCCTCGATGCGGGGCAAGGCCTCCAGAATGCTCATGCAGCGTCGGAGAGGGGAACTCGATGTTTCCCGCTGGGTTTTCGTCCTTTCGGCGGGTACGGTCCAGGCGGTGGTCTCCAGGTCGATTTCGTTCCACTGTGCTTGCAGCACCTCACTGGTGCGGGTAGCGGTGAGGGCAAAGAACCGCAGCGCCAGCGCCGATACGCTGCCGTTACCGGCCAGCTCCACCATGAAGGCGGGAACCTCGGTGTGGGGCATGGCGGGATGGTGGCTGACCTTGGTATGGGCCACTGGCGCGGCGACGAGTGCGCGGCGAATCGCGGTGACTGGCGCCTCCAGGCGGCAGGCGGCAGGCGGCCACCCGTACGGCGCGCTGGAGGGTGGCCGGTGAGATCCCAAGGCCGGCCAGCTCATCAGCAATCACGATCTCAGACAGCTTGACGAAGCCTACGTGGGAACGCTCTCACAGGAGCAGGCGCAGGCCTTGCTGATCAAGGCGCTGTCGGATCTGAAGACGGCGCGCGAACGCCTTGGGCAAAACCCTTTGAACAGTTCGCACCCGCCAAGCTCACGTGCGTCGTGGAAGCAGAGCGACGAGGATGGACAGGAGACTGAGGCGGAAGCCTCGTCGCCGTCGACGGGGGATGGTGAGGAAACCTCAGCTGAGGGGAACAGCGAGGAGGACGCGCCGGCGAAGCCAACGCAAGAAGT
>Ga0209457_1000262_pt1 | contig 10795 bp, 8 predicted proteins | sample WorMetHEROISLAND_5_FD_187410 | JGI IMG/M metagenome (GOLD analysis project Ga0209457, IMG submission 187410) | Marine gutless worms symbiont microbial communities from Max Planck institute for Marine Microbiology, Germany - Olavius sp. 5 HERON... ... | reverse complement strand
CGGCGTCCGGCTCAAAATGGTATCCTCGAAATATTCAATATATTCATTCCGGTTACACTTTTCGCCTTCCTTGAACGTGAACCAAAACAGATGTCCTGTAAAGATTTCAATACGGCATGGATTCCCACGCCTTTTACCACCCTCATCGGCGGCAAAGGATTGCCGCCCTACCGGATGTCCCGGTTTTTCGTAGGTCGGCATTCCCATGCCGACAATACGGCATGGATTCCCAAGCATTTTACCACACCCTCATCGGCGGCAAAGGATTGCCGCCCTACCGGATGTCCCGGTTTTTCGTAGGTCGGCATTCCCATGCCGACAATACGAGAGCTTTGCATAACACCCCTTTTGGCCCGATTCCGGCGTCCGGCTCAAAATGGTATCCTCGAAATATTCAATATATTCATTCCGGTTACACTTTTCTCTTTCCTTGAGCATGAACAAAAACAGATGTTCTGCAAAGGTCTCAATACGGCATGGATTCCCACGCCTTTTACCACCCTTATCGGCGGCAAAGGATTGCCGCCCTACCAGCTTTGTTTGGCGGCAAAGGATTGCCGCCCTACCGGATGTCCCGGTTTTTCGTAGGTCGGCATTCCCATGCCGACGAAATCCGCGCCCGCGATACGGGCTGCCCGTCATTGCGCGCCAGGCGCCTGCCGGCCGGCAGCAATCTCCACGAGTCGGGGTTGGCCGGTGATCTCTCCTTATTGCGGCCTGCTTATAGCCTGTCAGAACCCCTTCTTTTGTCTATCCATACTTCCGGTCTTTTATATATCCATACATTCCGGCCCCGCCGGCAGAGACCCTTTTTACCTTTTGCTTTAGACTATATCTCACGGCAAGTATAATTTGTCAACACAATTTAATACAATATTGTAGCGCTTTGTTTTATATCCCTTTGGCCTGTCGGCATCCCTTCATCCACAACCGCGGCGGCAAAGGATTGCCGCCCTACCGGATGTCCCGGTTTTTCGTAGGTCGGCATTCCCATGCCGACGAAATCCGCGCCCGCGCCCGCGATACGGGCTGCCCGCCATGAGACCTTTGCATAACGCCCCCTTTTACTTACCCGATTTTGGCGTCCGGCTCAAAATGGTATCCTCGAAATATTCAATATATTCATCCGGTTACATTTCTCGCCTTCCTTGAGCATGAACAAAAACAGATGTTCTGCAAAGGTCTCAATACGGCATGGATTCCCAAGCATTTTACCACCCTCATCGGCGGCAAAGGGTTGCCGCCCTACTAGTTTTGTTTGGCGGCAAAGGATTGCCGCCCTACCAGCTTTGTTTGGCGGCAAAGGGTTGCCGCCCTGCCTGGCAGAACCCGAACGATCCGGACGGCAGGATGGGATACGGAGGTGCTTCCACGACACGAACCGCGCTGTTGCCAAAAGTGCGGATCATGCGCTTGATGGGAGCTTGCGAGGGACGGCAAAAGAGAAGATTGTCCCGGAGCGAGGCGGCGCTGCCTGGCGCAGGGGGGCTACGATGAACGGTTACAGGATGCCCCCTGCCTGGCCAACGCCTTGCTCTCCGGGCAAAATCCGGGTTCGGATCACCCCGGCCCGGCGCAACGACCTTGCTCCGCCGGCCTAAAAAAATTGGCTGCCGGCGGCCGAAAGCCCTTGACAATCAGGCGGGAAGGGTTAAAATGATTTTTTCAACTGATGCGGGGTGGAGCAGTCTGGTAGCTCGTCGGGCTCATAACCCGAAGGTCGTTGGTTCGAATCCAGCCCCCGCTACCAGATGAAAATCAACGGCTTACGATGAAACTCGCAAGCCGTTTCTGATTTTTCAGGCCCCATTCCCACCCTGTGTAGGGTTTTCCTCCCATTCCCCGAATGGGACAATAAAATATGGTTGGCAAACATGCCTAGGACATGGTTTCCTTTCCGTGGCGTGGTGATATCCACGCGCGGGTTTGACAGCCCGGTCAGCCGGTGGATGCGCCCCGCCCCGCAGAGTATCGGCCGGTTTTGCGTCCTCAACCTCCATTAGGGCGGTTATATGGGGAGTCGTAAGGCTCACCGGTACCGGTTGCCGGTCTGTCAAACCACGTAACCGCCCTTTTTGTGTTTGACAGCGCAGATCGGGCTTATCAAAAACCCTGTAACCGTAAGGTAAATCATGTCCAGCGTTCCCACCATTTCAACCCGGAGTAAAGGAGGCGGCCCATGACTAGCGCGACCTCCCAAGCCCGACGACCACCAAAGCGGCGACAGTTTGAGACCTTTGGATAACACCCCTTTTGGCCCGATTTCGGCGTCCGGCTCAAAACGGTATCCTCGAAATATTGAATATATTCCTGTCGGCATGGGGATGCCGACCTACAAAAAGCCTGTCGGCATGGGAATGCCGACCTACATAAAAGTAGGGCGGTAACCCTTTGCCGCCGATGAGGGTGGAAAATGGGGTAAAATATCAGGCTTGCAGTTGGTACAAATGGTAATAAAAACCTTTACGGATCATCAGCTCATCGTGGCTGCCGGTTTCCACGATCCGGCCGCGGTGCAGGACCGCAATCCGGTCGGCCTGGCGGGCGGTGGAGAGCCGATGGGCCACCACCAATGCCGCGCGGCCTTTCAGGAGCCGGCTTACGGCGTCGTTGACAATCTGTTCCGTTTCGGAATCGATATGGGAAGTGGCCTCATCCAGCATGATGAGCTCAGGCGCCCTGGCCAACGCCCTGGCAATGGCGATAAGTTGTTTTTCGCCGGACGAAAGCCGTCCGCCGCCCTCGGACAGTTGGTACTGAAGGCCCCGGGGTATGGAAGCCGCCAAGTGCCGGCAGTTGGCGGCGGTGACAATCCTTTCCAGGTCATCGGGGCTCATGGCAGGGTTGCCGAAACGGATGTTTTCTTCCAGCGTTCCCGAAAAAAGATAGGGATCCTGGGCCACCAAAGCCATGCCGCGGCGCACCGCTTTTTCCGGCAACGTCTGAATATCCCGCCCCTTCAGCAAGATACGACCCTCGACGGGATTGTAAAACCGTAAAATCAGGTTGATCAAGGTGGTTTTACCTGATCCGGTGGAACCGACAACAGCCACGGTTTCACCATTGGCGATGGTCAAATGAATATTTTGCAGAACCGGCTTGCCGGGGGTGTAGTGAAAAGAGACCCCTTGAAATTGAACCATGGTTTCATTGTCCACCCCAACAAGGCGCGCTGGTGCTAACATGGCGGGCCCTTCCCGGGGGGTATCCAAAATCTGAAAAATGCGTTCCGCCGACGCCAGGGCGTTTTGCATGATATTGTACTTTTCGGCGATATCCCGAATCGGCCTGAAAAACATGCGGATGTAAGCGATAAACGCCACCAGCAGTCCCAAAGTCAGTTGATTGCCCAATACCTGCCGGCCGCCGGCGTAGATGATCAAGGCCAGCGCGGTGGCCGACAACACCTCAATCGCAGGCATAAACAGGGCAAACACATGGATTTGACGGATCCCCGCCCGGTAATTTTCGTGGTTCAGGGTGTGGAAGCGTCGCGAATTGGCCTGTTCCTGGCCAAAAAGCTGGATGACCCGCATCCCGGTGACACTTTCGGCAAAACGGGCATTGATTTCGGCCACCTTTATCCGCAAGGTGCGGTATGCTTCACGAACCTGGGCGGCAAAAAGGACCGACACCAGCATTACCAACGGCACCACGGCAAAGGCCACCAGGGCCAGACGCCAGTTCAAGCTGAGCATCACCGCGCAGATACCGATGAGAAGGAAAAGATCCTTAAATAAAAAGACGACAAACGAGGTGAAGAATTCGCTCATGTTTTGAACATCATTGGTCACCCGTGTTACCAGCCTGCCGGTGGGGTTTTGGGAAAAATAGTCCACGTGGAGGTGCGCAAGGTGATCAAAAAGGGCCATGCGTAAATCATGCATCACCTTTTGGCCGGTTAGCTCCATCACCATCAGTTGGATGTAGTTACAGCCGAAGCTACCCAATACCAATAGCAAGAAGAGCCCGGTCATCCGGAGCAGCCCGTCCAAATCCTTTTTGCGCAAGGTGAGAAGTTCCGGCGGCTGCAATTGATCCAGGTGAGTTATGGCAATGGTTGTTTGGCCCTTGTTTTGGGTAAATAGCCCGGGATAGCGATCAATCAGTTCGGCCACATCGGGGTCGGCCCGGCTGACCTGAATCTTTCGCGTGCGGGCCGGCTCGGTCAATCCGGTTTCGGTATGATCCGTTTTGGGAACAATATAGCGATCGATAGCGGTTTTTGTGACATACGGCACAGCCAGTTCAAGGAGCGTGATCGCTAAAATGAAAAGAACCGCCCCGCAAAGATGCCATCCATAGGGTTTGATAAAAGGTCCAATCCGGCGCAACAGCCGGATATCGTAGGTTTTGCCGAGGTCCCGCTCCTCCACATATCCAAAATCACCCTTCATTGGTACGCCCTTTCCAGTTCCTGCAATTTGACCATCCTGGCATAGTAACCGGTTTGGGCCATCAGGGTTTCGTGGTCGCCCTGCCGGGTGATTCGGCCTTGATCCAGCACGATCAGGTGATCGGCGTGGCGCACGGCCGACATGCGATGAGAAACAATTACCGTTGTTTTACCGGTCAATCGGCGCAAATAGGCGATGATTCGATCGGCGGTCGCCGCGTCCACCTGACTGACGGGGTCATCCAGCAACAAGAGGGGCGCGGCCTTGACAAATGCGCGGGCCAAGGCCACCCGCTGCTTTTGACCGCCGGAAAGAATCACCCCTTTTTCGCCCACGATGGTCTCCACCGCATCGGGCATCCGGGCGACATCACGCTCTAACGCGGCCGCGGCAATGGCGGCATCCCGAATTCGGGGTGTTGTCCTTCGGCGGTTAAAGGTGATGTTTTCATGTAACGTGCCGGAAAAGAGAAATGGCTCCTGGGGCACCATGGCTACCATTTTGCGTAGACTCGAGGGGTCTACGCTGTTGATGGCGCTGCCGTTGATACGAATGGTCCCGGCGGTGACATCGTAAATACGGGCCATGAGATTCAGCAGGGTGGTTTTACCGCTGCCCGGCGGCCCCACGATCCCAAGGGTGGTTTCCGCCGGGATGGCTACATCAACCCCTTTCAACACCGCCCGGCGCTGGCCGGCGCCTTTCACCGGATATTGAAAAAAGACTTTTTCAATATCAATGGCGGGCGCCCGGCGGGGCCGGACAACCGGCCGTCCGGCTGACGGAATAGCGGGCCGAACTTTCAGGATGGTGTCAATTCTTTCCAAAGAGGCTTTGCCCCGCTGCACGAGATTGGTTAGCCATCCCAACGCCATCATGGGCCACATCAACAGGCCCAGGTAGCTGATAAACGCCACAAAATCGCCCGGCGTGAGACGGGTGGTGATCACCTGGCGGCCGCCGTAGAGAATGATAAAGGCCATACTGAAATTGGTGAAAAGCACCATCAGCGGGAAAAAAGAGCGGGTAACCCGCACCAGCTTTACATTGCGCTGAATATAATCGGCGGAGATGACGCCCACCTGGGCGATGGCCCTCTTTTCCCGTCCGTAGGCTTTCACCATGCGTACCCCGGCGATGCGCTCGCGCACCGCTTCGGTAAGATCAGAAAATCCGGCCTGGACGTCCAGGTAGCGCCGATGCATTTTTTTACCGAAAAAACGGGTCAGCAATACAATCAGCGGCATGGGCAAGAGCACCAGCAGTGTCAGCGGCACATGGATATACGCCATAAAACCGATGGCGGCGGTGCCTAGCACCGCGGCGTCGGTCAGCGCCACGATCCCCATCCCGGCGGCCATGCGAATATTTTTAATGTCGTTGGTGGCGCGGGCCATCAGATCGCCGGTGCGGGTCTGATCAAAAAACGAGGCGGACAAGGTCTGCAGATGATCAAAGAGCTGATTGCGCAGCCCTTCTTCCACAATGCGCGAAAGACCAATCAGACAGCGCCGCCAGATATAGCGGAAAAGGCCGATGAGAATGGCGATGCCGACAATCGCGGCGCCGTAGTGGAGCAAGCCGGCGGAATCGGTTTGGTAAAGGGTCAGCGCATCAATGGCCCCTCTGACCACCCGGGGAATGGAGAGCTGCAAAAAATCGACCACAACCAGGCAGAGAAGCCCCAGGGCGATACGCAGGCGATGTTTCAAAAAATAGGGCGTAAGCAGATAGAAAGTGGTAATCCGCACTTGGGCCATGGTTGCTGGTTGCACCCCTTTTAAAAGGCGTTCCGGTTAAAAATTACCGCATACCATAAGCGTTTTATCGTCCATAGGCAAACGCCATCCGCCGATCCGACCGCTAAACGGTATTGACGAATTGACTTTGATTGACCCCGCCAATATATTACTTTCCATGAAAACAGGCGTCATCGTTGAATTCATTGACCGGCGAAAATTTGTTTGCGCCGTGGTGCTATCGGTGAAAGAGAACCGTTTGCATTTGCTGACCGAAGCCAACCGCGAGGTCAACCTCGCCGCGGGCCGGGTGGCGCACCGGAGCAAAGAGATCATTGATCCGTCTGTGGGCCGTGAAGTGACGCTTGCAAAACTCAAGGCCACTGCAACCCGGAGAGCCCGGTTGGCCGGGCAGCTCAATTTACAAGAGATCTGGGAGGCTCTGAACACCGAAGATGAGTGGATCGACCTCCCCACCATGACAGCACTCTGTTTTACCAACGGCGCCGCCTGTGACCATGAATCAGCCATCATGCGGGCTGTTTTTTTCAATCGGCGGTTTTTCAAATTTGATCACAACCGCTTTCGACCCTACACACCGGACCATGTGGAGCAGATGCGGGAACAGGAAAAGGCGGCTACAGAGAGCCGGCGGTTTGTTGAAGCGAGTGCGGCCTGGTTACGCCGGCTGATCAAAGGTACGCCCCCATCGCGATTAACCGAAGATCAGCAGCGCCTGGCGGAGATTTTAAAAACCTATTATCTTCAGGCCAAAAAAAGCAATCATGCGGCACAGGCCAAAGAGATTCTCAAAAGGGCCGCGATCAATCCCCTGCATCAACTCTTTGATCTGCTGGTTCAAATGCATGTCTTCGGAACTGACGAAAATGTAGAATTACTCCGTCACGAGATCGCCGTTGATTTTTCTTCGGCGGTGGTTGAAAAAGCCCACCACCTGGCAACACCCGGCGGCTCAACCGCCGACAAGACGAAGCGCAAGGATTTTACCCACCGCCCCCTGATGACCATTGACGGGCAGGCTACCCTTGATTTTGATGATGCCGTGAGCATTGAAGATCGGGGCGATCATTGGCTCATCGGTGTCCATATTGCCGATGTGGGCCATTATGTCAAAAAGGATGACCTGATCGACCGCAGCGCCCTGGAACGGGCCAGCTCCATTTACATGCCCGACCAGAAGATTCCCATGCTGCCAACCGTGCTGGCGGAAAATATCTGCAGCCTGAAAGCCGATCAGATTCGTCCCGCCATCAGTACGGAGATCCGTTTTGCCAAGCAGACGCGCAACGAAAATCCGGTGCTTGACTTTGCCGTGGTTCCCAGCCTGGTCCGGGTGGAGTCCCGGCTCTCTTACTGGGACGCCAACTCCATGGCCCAGGTCGATCCGGTCATCGGCGGCCTTTTTGATGTCGCGCGCCGGTTCCGGAAGTGGCGCCTTTCCAAGGGCGCCGTCCAGATCAGCCTTCCCGAAATTCACATCCGGATTGATGAAACCGGCGGCGTGTGCGTCAACCGCATCAACCGCGAAAGCCCCGCCCGACTGCTTGTGGCCGAATTGATGATCATGGCCAATGGGTGCTTTGCCCGGTTTCTGGCCGATCGTGAAATAGCGGCGGTTTTTCGCACCCAGGCGGAACCGCGGCAGCGTCTCTTTAAAGACCGTGAGGGCACCCTCTACGAAAACTGGATGCAACGCCGCCACTTGAGCCGTTTCGTGCTCAGTTCAACACCCGGACCCCATTCCGGTTTGGGGCTGGACCGTTACGTGACAGCCACTTCGCCGATCCGTAAATATGTGGATCTTTTGACCCAGCGCCAGATCCGCGCCGCCGTGGGTTTGGAAAACCCTTACAGCCCGGCTGAAATTGATGAGGTCATTACCCGGTTGGCCCTGCCCATGTCCACGGTGGGGCAGATCCAACGGCTGCGGCAGCGCTATTGGCTGCTAAAGCATTTAACCGAAAAGATCGGCCAACCGCTGGACGCCCTGGTGTTAAAAAAACAGCGCCATGGTTACCAGGTGCTGCTGGCCAAATATATGCTGGAGTGCAACCTTCCCGCGTCGGAAAGTATCAGGCTGATGCCGGGTACAACTGTCGAAGTGACGTTACAGCATGTTCATCCCCGCAACGATAAAATCCACGTCCATCTCAATTAACTGATGGAAGCCCTGCCGCTGGAGCCGTCCATCATTGCCCTGGTTTGCGGCATGTCGTTTCTGGCCGGATTCATCGACAGCATTGCCGGCGGAGGCGGGTTGATCCTTCTGCCCACCCTGTTGGTGGCCGGACTACCGCCCTCCCTGGCGTTGGGGACCAATAAACTCGGCGCCGTGTGCGGTGTAACCACCGCGCTGGTCAACTTTGCCCGTCAAGGCAAAGTGCTTTGGCAGATTGCCGGAGTCGGGCTGCCTTTTTCCCTGATCGGCTCCATGGCCGGCTCCAGGGTGGTGCTGCTGCTTAACCCAAATGTCATTACAACCATCATTCTGGTGATTTTGCCGGTCATCGCCATTATTACCCTCTTGCCCCAAAAAGCGCCTAAAACCGCCACCCATATGCTCTCCAAAAAAGCGCGTTACCTTTATACACCGTTGATTTGCGGGGTGTTGGGGTTTTACGACGGTTTTTTCGGGCCCGGTACCGGGACCTTTTTGATTTTCGGTTTCTATTTCTTTTTAAAACTGCATCTGGTCAACGCCTCCGGTTTGGCCAAAGTGTTTAATTTTGCCTCCAACCTCGGGGCTTTTAGCGTCTTTGCCTTTTCGGGAAGTATTCTTTACAGCGTCGGCCTGCCCGCGGCGCTTTTTAATACAGCAGGGGCGTTTTGGGGCAGCCGGTTGGCCATTGCCAAAGGACAGCCGCTCATCCGGTTTTTTCTCTTGCTGGTTTTCGGGTTATTGTTTATTACCTTGATTATCAAGCGTTGATGGTGTCGTTTTTCAGACCCTCAGCATCCGTATTGTGTCATTTCGATCCTGAAAAACAACACCCGGGTATATGGACCTTTTTCCAATTGCCATCCGTATAACCGTTTTCAAAGGTTTTAGAAGGAAGTGAACCATGCCCGAACTCGCGTACGTTAACGGCGCCATCGGCCCAATAGAAGAGGCAAAAGTATCCATCGAAGACAGGGGCTACCAGTTTGCTGACGCCGTCTATGAGGTGGTTGTCAGTTACCACGGCAGCCCCTTTTTACTGGATGAACATCTGGTCCGGCTCAAACGCTCCATGGCCGGTTTGCGGTTTCCCGCAGTGGATGTCGCCGCCCTGGAAAATGAGATGCGCCATCTGTTTGAAATCGCCGCAATCGACAATGCCGCGCTTTACCTGCAAATCTCACGGGGCGTCGCTCCCCGGAATCATGCTTACGGCAGCCGGGCGGAGCCCCAAATTGTCATGACCATACGGCCGGCGCCGGCCATTCCGGCGGAAAAACGGGCCAAGGGCTATGGGGTCATTACCGTGCCCGATACCCGTTGGGGACGTTGCGACTTGAAAACCGTTCAGCTTTCCAGTAATGGCATGGCCAAGCAGCAGGCGCTGGACAGCGGCGCGGATGACGCCATTTTTGTGGGTGCTGACGGCGTATTACGTGAGGGCACCAGCTCGAATCTCTTTATGGTGCGTAACAATAAAGTTGTTACCCACCCGGCCGATCAGCGTATTTTGCCCGGTATCACCCGCCAGGTGGTGATTGGGTTTTGTGATCATCTGGATCTTCCCGTTCGGTTTGAAAAAACGCCCCAATCGGCGCTGGTCAATGTCCAGGAGCTTTTTTTGACCGGCACGGTCACCGAAGTGCTGCCGGTTGTCTCTGTCGACGGAAAGATGATTGGAGATGGTCGGCCGGGGCCGGTGACCCAAAAGCTGCAGCAGGCCTATAGGACCGAAAGTGGTCGTTGAAGAGAGTCGTTTTATGCGGTCGAAGAGAGAATACCACGGGTTTACCCGTAGATGAATGAGCCGATCCTGCTATGAGCTGCGAGTGCAGCGACGTAGCGCAGGCAGTTCAGATCGCAGGTCTGTAACAGTAAGTATCCCGGGCTTATCCGGGGGAATCTATTGTCCCGTTCGGGGAATGGGAGAAAAACCCTCGCCTTTGGGGCGGCTGGGAATTCACTTGGGCGGCAATGTTTTAACAAAAGCCCTGGCTTGCTCCAGCCACCTTTTTAAAACCGCATCATCTTCAAAACCCTCTTTAGCCAGCATCATCCAGCCCTTCATGGGCCGTCCGGTGATATCAAAAGGCGCCGCATGTTTTTGGCCGAGCGCCTTTGCGGCGGTGTCCGGCCCCAGCCTGAGGATCAGTTTGTCTTTGTGCACACCGGAAACAATGTTGCCGTTTAGCTGGTGACAGACGCCCCCGAACATCTTTTTGGTCTCCATCCCTTTCCAGTGCAAGATGATTTTTTGAACCCGTTGGTCAATCTCTTTATCGTACGCCATGCTTATAGCCTTTTGTGAGTTTTGCAAACTTTGCGTTGTCAGTGTGGATCAGTCATCTTATTCTTGACTAAAGTTTCGCAGAAGCTATACGCGTCTGTTTAATTATTGCATTTTCAATAATATCAATAAAGTGAAACAAAGTGTCAGGCTCAATTTTGTAACAAAGTACATCACTTGACCTGATAATCAG
>Ga0209457_1000261_pt1 | contig 10823 bp, 16 predicted proteins | sample WorMetHEROISLAND_5_FD_187410 | JGI IMG/M metagenome (GOLD analysis project Ga0209457, IMG submission 187410) | Marine gutless worms symbiont microbial communities from Max Planck institute for Marine Microbiology, Germany - Olavius sp. 5 HERON... ... | reverse complement strand
TTCACGGCGATGCCGATCCTTTGATCCCGCTCGCCGGAGGGGTCGAGACCGCGCAGGCAATCCTCGAGGCCAAGCTCCACATCATCCCGGGCATGGGCCACGAGCTGCCACCGGCGGCATGGTCTGGAATTCTCGAGGCCATCGGTGTGCACACCCAGGGAACCGCCTGAATCCAGAAGGCACGGGTACCAGGCCGCAGAGTGATATGAAAGGGATGCAGAAACGACGACGCCAAGCAGAAGAACCGCGGCTTCCCGAGAGACTCTCCGGAGGACATAACTTCCAAAGTGAAAGAACGCCTCCATCCGAGGGGTAGAAGATCCCATCCGGGAGCGTTGCCTCCCCCCACGGGAAGACGCTCAGAACGCACTCATTTGGCGTAAAGATTTCCGATGAACTCCGAGAACCCTGGAACCGAAAGACCGGCTTCGTTCATGGTGGTTGACAAGCCGCCTCGTCCCGTCGCGCAAGCCAGGTACATGCCGAAAGTCATGCACGTGATCAAGCTGGTCGAGCAGGGGTGTCCCGTGTCCAGAGCCTGCCGGGAGACCGAGTTATCCAACTCGACGCTATACGCAACAATGAAGCGATACTCGGGGATCAAGGCCGCCTACGATCATGCGCAAACATGGGCCTGCGACACGCTGGTGGACGCCCTGCTCGATATTTACGACCACCCGGTCTACGGCAAAGGCGACGCGAGAGATAGAAAAATCGCCTCCGAGAACATCAAGTGGATATTGGCAAAGAAGAACCCGGCGCGTTTCGGCAGTCGGCCTCGGAATGGCGCAGCGGCGAACGCCGAAAAAGCCGGGCAGATCACCGAGGCGCTACGGCGCGCGAAAAAACGCGCCAGAATGATCGAATGATCCTGTAAATGGTGGAAGCGGAAAGGCCGCTTCGGCATGGCGGAAACTTTTACCCCCCTTCGGGAAGATCGGCCATTTAAGGGCGGCGCGGGGCAGGGGGGTATGGAGCTCCCCCCGCCTCCGGTTTCAAATGAAAGTACGGGAAAATCGTAGGGGCCGACTTTGCATAACACCGATTCCGCGCAGCAACCCTTCTCCGCGCCCCGGATTCCCATCTCCCACCCGGTCCTTTTGGGTCCAGACCGATCGAGGATGCAAACGCCGTCTGTACTATGCCTTGGATCGTCCGCAGCTTTCCTTTACCTCTGGGGCAAACACAGAAAGGGCTATTGTGGGAAAAAACCTGCAATGGGGAGAGTCATAGAAATCATGAGTAACAAATCAGCTCAAAGAAGTTCCGGAACCGGCATGGTTCCTGGGATTATCGCCTGCGTCCTGGCCATTTTTGGAATCTTCACGTTCGGTATTGTGTTTGTGCCGTTGGCAGCGGTCACTGCGTTAGTCGGGATGATCATTGCCGTGAAGAACGCGCATTGGGGTGGCGTCGGGGTCAATGTACTGGCTTGGGTTTTGACGCTTGTTGGCCTATTCCTTTCTCCCGCCCTGCTCGTGGTCCTGGGTTTCGGGCTAGCGTCCGCAGGTTGAAAGTCTTGGTAGCGAGGTCTCGATTTTTAAGCTGGGCGGATTGCTAGTACTAAAGTTGCTAGAGTTGGTGCGCTCCCTACCTTTAGCAACTCTAGCGTTAGCAGCTTCCCCGGTTCCGTTTTTCCCACGTATCAGATTAGACCCTCTCGTAATCACCCGAGAGCGGCCCTGAGCGGCGCTCTCAGGCGATTGCTGCCCCCTTAACCATTTCCCATAACGGCCTCTACGGGGCTTTCCTCGATCCTTTCCTCGATGGGATGAAGCATTCCCTTGGTGAGACAGAGCGACATTCCCTCGGAGCCGACACTTTTCAGGTTACGGGGCGTGCGCAACGGTAGTCACTCCGGAGGGGCCGCAAGGAGCGAAGCGACTGAAGGACGGCGAAGCCGTTGACGGAGTGAGCACGCGCGTACCCGACCAGGTCGGCTCCGAGGGAGTACGTGGACTTTTGATTGAGAGGGCGAACGAAAAGACCGGTAGTGCGCCGCTATCGTGCACTTCCTTGAGCAGCACCAGGTGATCGATGCCAAGATCGCCCGGATCGGTGAAGACGCGGCCGGTATAGGGATCGTGCCACTGGCCGGGACCCAGCGTGACGGCCACGCGGCTTTCGGCGATCAGCACTTCCTGCCGCGTGTCCTGATAATCCCCATCGGCATCGGCCCAACGGGGAAGATAATCTTCGCGGTCATAGGCGGCGGCCCGTGGCCTGGCCTGCCCGCCCGTGAGCGTCCCCCGATGGCAGTGATAGCCACCAGCCGTTCGGTCGCGATGACATCCGGAACGATCCAACCCACCGCCATGGGCTAGGATGCCGGCGGAGAAGAGGAGGGAAGCAACGATAGCGGTGAACCTCATAAGGCTTGAGGGCTGCTAGAAGGCCTTCCGGTTATTGCCGAAGGCATATCCGATTTAACCTTGATATAAATAGATATCATTAACACCAGAAACGTACCTCCTGTGCCGTAAGAACTCAGCACGAGGTTGGGGCAGTCCTTTGGCCGTTGAGATTTGGGCCGATTATAAAAACCAGGGGTGGAAACAAAACATGGTAGGTCCAGTCACAACAGCCGATGAGAGGCCTAAAAAATAATTCATGAAACGCGATACAATGATGAGATAAGGGCCTATTTTGACCAATGGTACACCTACCGTTCCATCATCAAGCACGACTACATTTCTCATCGTGGGATTTACAAATCTCTTCGTGAATCTCTGCAATTCAAATATGATAAATCTTTATCGATTTTGGATCTTGGATGTGGAGATGGTTTCCATATATCAGATATGATAAGAGCGTTCGAATTCAGACAGGGCGGCGAAGATGTAAAATACCAAGCATCCGCAAGACGTGGTGGTGAACGGTTTTCAATATCTCTCTACACTGGAGTAGAGATCTCCCCCGTAGCACTTTCAAGCAAAATTCGGAGAATATTTGGCTAATAAAGAAACTCCGAAATCAGATATTATACTATCTGGATTCTCACTTTATCATTATACAAATAATCAAAAACCTTCACTACCGGAGACCTCGTGGGCTATGCGCGAGTAAGCACTGACAGCCAGGATTTATCGAATCAACGAGAGCAATTGCAATAGGCTGATTGCGCGCACATTTTTTACGAGTAAATCACGGGAGACAAACGCAACCGGCTCGAATTGGAAAGCCTACTCGACTATGTACGGCCAGGGGATGTGGTAGTCGTGATACGGCTCGACCGGTGGGTGCGGAGTACCAGGGATTTATTGGATATTGCTGAGCATCTGCGGCTTAGCAACGTAGGGTTACGGGGTTTGGCGAAGCCTTGGACACCGATACGACGACGCCCGCTGACCGCATGGTGCTTACCGTGTTTGCGGGGATTACCGAGTTCGAGCGATCGTTAATCGCTGAGCGCACAACACGGAAAGCAACTCAGCCACGGTCGTGCGTTGGTCAAGTAAGAGCGCTTAGTTAAAGAGGTAAAAGGACGGATTTTGGATGTCATCCTCAGGTTGACCTACGCCATTGCCATGCCCCGACCCCTTTTCAACAACAAGATCCTAGACCTGAAACCCGTAGGATGCGGTCCGTATCCGGCGTCAGTGCCATCCTGGCGCCAACAAACCGCGCTCACCGCATTCTCGGGCAAGATCGACACTCCTCGCTTACCAAGCTATTCACGTGCATCGGGAGCGAGGCATCCCTGCCCATAAGGGCACCCTTAATTTCCCAAGGTATCCTGATATGACTACCTACCAAGCCTTCCGCATCCATCACGACGACAACGGCCATCGATCCGGGATCGAGGCGCTTCCGGTCCCCACTCCCGGCCCCAACCAAGTGCTGATCCGGGTCGCCTACTCCAGCATTAACTATAGGGACGCCCTAGCCGGTACCGGACGAGGCAAGATCCTTGCGACTTTCCCCCTGGTGGGTGGCGTTGACGCGGCGGGCAGCATCGAGGCCTCCGCCGACGGGCGCTTCACGCCCGGCGACCCGGTTCTGGTGACCGGGTATGGCCTCAGCTTCGACCACGACGGGGGATACGCGGAATACCTGGAGGTCCCCGGCGACTGGGTGGTTCCCATGCCTCCGGGCCTGGACACGCGCAACGCCATGATCCTGGGGAGCGCCGGCTTCACCGCCGCCCTGGCAATCCACCGCATGCAGGTCAATGACCAGCGGCCCGACCTGGGACCGGTTCTGGTAACCGGCGCCACCGGGGGAGTCGGCGCGATCGCTGTCGATATCCTCAGGCGCCTGGGCTACGAGCCGGTGGCCGTATCCGGTAAGCAGGAATTGCATGGCTGGTTGCGGGAGATGGGCGCGACGCGGATCCTCGGACGCGATGGGCTGCCGGGCGGAAAGCGCCCCTTGGAGAAGGCCCTGTGGGGTGGCGCCCTGGACACTGTGGGCGGCGAAATGCTGTCCCAGATCACACGTACCATCAAGCCCGAGGGCAATATCGCTAGCATCGGGCTGGCCGGCGGCTCCGAGCTCAATACTACCGTCATGCCCTTCATCCTGCGCGGGGTGAGCCTGCTGGGCATCAATGCCATCCAGGTGCCCCATCCACTGCGTACCCGGCTCTGGACCCTTCTGGCAACGGACTGGCGGCCACCGCACCTGGAACGGATCCTGACCACTACCGTCGGCCTGGAGGGACTCCACGATATCTTCGAGGCCATGCTAGAAGGCAAGACCCACGGGCGGATACTGGTAGATCCGGGCAACTCCTAACGTGCCATCCCCCGGTGCGCGCTAGGGGATAGGGTAAAGCGTATAAATTGCTATCGGCAGTCCAGTATAGGCGCTCTCAACTACCGTAACATTGAGCAAGCAATATCCTTCCGGAGACGGTACTGTCAGCGCTGAGCCGGGAGGATAAAGAGGATTGGCACTCCGGTGAGCTACTGCTAGAGGCTCTGCGAATCTCCGCTCGGACGCTTGTATGGGACCGAGAGTGGGCGGTGGGTAGGGCACACTGGCCCACTACACTAAGAAAGCTATTTGTAATCACTACGGCCCGATCTGGTTGTTCACTAGAGGCACCTCCGATCACGGTCATTTGCCTGGTGAAACAGGCGGTAATTTCCAATTTCCAGTGCTGTGATCCGCATTTCAATACGTCTTTTAAATCAGGAGTCCGCCCACCCAGGAGCGTCATGCTTGCCCTGGAAATAGTGACCCAAAAGGAAACAGCGCCACAGTGTCTGGTATGTACCGGTAGAGGGCGGAGTAGTCACACCCAAACGCTGCATCATCTGTACGACCGTGATGTTCGGGTTCGTCAACCTTGCTTAGCTAACACATGGGGCCTCTCGCCCGTTTCCGCCCTCGCGCGGTAAGGATCCCTTTAACCCTGCAAGCCTCTCTATCGGCCATTGCGGCCTAATGAGAGTCCGACCTAGTCATGATGATTACCAAGGCAGGGGTAGGCGATAACGCGCCGAGATCCTGGACAGTGAGGTCTGTACAAAGGTATCGTGCTGCGCGTCAATCGCTCGAACGTGTTCCAGTGCATCCCCTTGGGCTTGTCGCCGTTGCCGTTGAGAAATCCCGGTTCCCAGCCCAACTTGTCTCGGAGTTTGTTCGCCCGTCGCGCCATCCGGTTATAGCCGGTTTCCCGCTGGCTAGGATAGGCCAATTGGTAACAGTGACGACAGGCGAAGATGCCGCCGCCGTAGAGGATTGCTACCCGCCGACCACAACCGCGGACGGGACAAAGGAACCAGGGGCGTTTCCCGCCAAGGTTGCAGTCGGTCCAGTCAAGATAGATGGGATAGCTTTCGTCCTTCCGGTCGTCACCGCCGCTACGGTGGCGATCGGTGAGGATCACCCGGTCCGGTTCGGTGCGCACGCGGAGGGAAGACCCCCACCTTGCCCTGGCGGGACCACGTATAGTCGAAGGATTGATGCGGGGCGAGCCAGCCCCCCCCGGTTCCAGCGCCGGACATCGATCGAGAGGTAGTCGTCGGTGGTGGACGGTCCAACTCCGGGTCCGTCCGCTACCGCCCATGGCGTCCTCCAGAGACCATACCCGAGAAAGATCGAGCAGCCCACCTACGCCGGCACGACGGAGACGAGCTCCAGCGGCTCCTGGAGTTCGCTGGACAGGCCTGGCCTCGAAGTCGGCGAACGCCGCCTGGGTTTCGATGATCGGATCGTGATCCTAGTGAGGGGTACGATCACCTAGCTCTCGGATTCACTGGATGTGCTCAACGATCTTGCGGAAGTCCGCAAAGCTAAGGAAGGCAGCGCATTCTTTGGTAGTCGAGTACTTACACCCCCCCAAACCCTCCCTCCGATGGGGTTCTGAGGATTTTGGGGGTAGGTGGTTGGGCATTTTTGGAAAAATTTTTTCGCGCGCGCCCCAAGTTCCTGCAGCCGGTCTAGAACGTCCATGTCATGCCCTCCTCAATGCAGGGTTTACCTGGTAGACGACACATAACCTTGGAGAAAAAATCATGAAAATAGCTCTTGGGGCAGACTCATATGGTTTGGTATTAAAAGAATCAATTAAAAAGTACTTGATTGGTCAGAATTATAAAATAAAAGATCATGGGGTAAATGAAGCTTCAGATAACACTCCATATTACGACACGGCTGATGTAGTCTCTCGGTCTGTAAGTAATGGACAGTATGATAGAGCAATCTTGGTGTGTGGAACAGGAATGGGTATGTCTATTATTTCCAATAAACATCCAGGTATTTATGCTGCCGTTTGCGAAAGCACATTTGTAGCAGAAAAATCTAGATCGATTAACAATTCAAATATTCTAACACTTGGATCTATGGTTACCACTGAAGATGTGGCAAAGAATATTGTAGATGTTTGGCTAAGAACAGAGTTTACTGAGGGCTGGGATCCTTTGATTCAGGAGTGGTTGAAAAACTCGATGGGTGACATTCATTCACTGGAAAATAGGCAATTCATAAATAAATAGCAGATCCGACATCCTTCATGGTGATCTGTCTCAGATCGTGTTTCTTTATGGGCTTGCTTTTTTCATTTCCCGTAGGTTCCGGAGTGTCGGGGTGGATATTGCCAGAACTGACGAATCTCCCTTCCAATCGGATTTTGGCAATTTTGGCGGTAGGGTACCTGGGGTTTTGGGGAAAACTACTCGCGTTCTCCTCGAGCTCCCGAAAGCCGGTCCAGGGAGTCCCTGTCATATCCTCCGCAACGCGGGGTTTATCTGGTAGACAGTGGTAGGCCGCCCCCCTTGCCGGGATGCTTTCCGCTCACCTATCCGCCATGGATTTCGTCTCCTTTCTTATTGGGTCTCTTTCGTTACGGATACGACAGTGATCCTCCAGTACCTCGAGCGCCCCCGGTGTGGATCCGGGGTTCAAGTTTTGCCAACCGTGCCGGTATACATCGCGCGCGGTGAACCCGTCCCTCAGGTCCCGTAATCGATTGTCCAAATCCATTGCGGCGGCCATCTCCGGGGCTATCACGCTCGAATAGAGACGGCGGGCATGGCTCTCCAGATACTGTGCCCAAGCGCATGCGATCATAAGCGCCTCCTCCCCGACAGGTCCTCCTAGCGGGTGATCGGCAAGGTGTATCAGCAGCGCCAAGCTCGGAACCAGCGAAACGAATTTGGATAAGTGGGATTCCAGGGCCGGCTCCATATCGGCGGCCCGAAGGCGCTGCATGTGCTGTTCATGCCATGCGTCGAATACCCCTTGAGCTGCCTGGTCGAATCGAAACCAAGGGATACCGTCATCTTCCCGGTCAGCGCCCAGAGCCGCTGCCTCCATGGCATCCAACCGCTTGAAGACCTCCCAGGCCCGTTGACGCGCGGGGGTATCGGGCCAGTGGTCTACGTGCTTATATCCGGTCGGTGTGTCCGGCCACACCAACAGTTGGAAACGTTGAATCAAACCATCATCTTCGACGCCTCCGGCTAGTGCCGCTTTCAGGTAAGCTTGGAGGGGGCCGGGTTGGATGCCGCCTAATACGAAGACACACGCAGCCTCGATTTCGACCGTTCCGCGTCCGATGCGGTCGAACGTGAATCTCCCCGTCCCATCCCAGGCCTCGATGTAGAAACTGCGACTTCCCTCCCTGCCCTCTTTGTCGAGGGTTTTGAGAAATCCGGTTAATTCATCCCGAAAGACCAGGATGCCGCGCGGGTTGTCTGCCAACAGATCTCCGAGTTTTTCAACGGTGGAATCATTGGTGACATAACGCCGCCGAGCCGGTGAAGTTTCCTTCATAGCATCGGCCATACGCTCTGCGATGTCCTTCGAATCACCTTACCGACGGCCTCCAACACGGCTTTTGGGTCGCATGCCGCAAAACAGTGAATGAGCACGCGATCTCCTGCATCCTGGATGTTCAAGGAGGGGACACGGTCGTCATGGGCAGGGCAGCATGCATACCATTGATCCGCACCAGCAGGCCTCACGCCTTCCAACCGGGATAGCAGCGGCTCAGCAAGACTAGCCATGGCCGTGCCCTCCTTGTTTGACCCAATCAGGCATCAGCCGGTGATCACGGGTGCAGACGGGTGCCGCCGCCACGCAACAGGCAAGGCGGATCACGTTATCGGAGGAATCTTGTATGAGGGCCATCGTGCCGGTACCTGCCAGCAGACGGCTTGTTTGCTAGGCAGATAGATAGGCTGCAGGAAGTGCTCGGATTGGATGCCCGCCCACCAACAGGTCTCCCTTACGGGGATGATGGGCGAAATTGATAGGTTCGCTTTGGATTCGCCAAAAACCTGCTTCAGGTGAAGCAAGCTGGTTTCGGAGAGGGCGTTGAGCGGGATAAGGTGCTAGCCAGTGGTTGCCGGCGTGGTATTTTCCAGGGGCGAGAGCGATGGTTTCTGCGGTCTGTTCGATCACGTGGTGATCCTCCTTTACACAGGAAAGGAATACGTGATCCCGAACATAACTACTTGTGATTATAAAGAAATAAAGTGGTTCTTTAACCTCAAGTTTGGTATATAATGAAATCTCTCGCTAGAGACGCTCCCACCATATAACCTGGTACGTATATATTCTTTACGTACCTAGTTCAGGCTTTTCGTAAAAAGCCCGTTGTGTCAGAAGCGGGCTTTTTTATTGGTTGTTCGATATCACATGCTGTCTTATTTTTTGTTCGTAGCCATTTGGCGAGAAAACTTCGTCTTTCATTTCAACGGTCAGTACTTTTTCTTCCGGAGGTGTTACGTACCGCTCTCTACCTTATGAGGTCGCCACACCGAATTGGTGGCGGATCTCTCCGGTACCGACGAGCTGCGATAACAGCCGATAATTTTTCTGTTCGTACCGAATCCTGCCGGCAATGATGGCTGGATGAATCCGTAACCTGGTCGCCAGGTTCATGACGGCCATGATTGTCGGAAGGTCCCGAACCGTGCTGGTTTCCCAAACCTCCCGCGGGATGAGTGCCTCCCCCGCCCACTCGTCGGCCTGCGCCTCTCGCGGGTTTTCTCTCCCCCCTTCTACCTGGCGCAGATTCAAATCATCGACGAAAACCTCGCCCTCGTTGTTGTCCATGTGACGCCCCACATGTGCCAATTCGTGCAGCAGGCGGAACCAGAAATTATCGATCCGGTCATACGGAGCGGTCCTTTTTCTTTGTGGTTATCTCTTTGTGGATAGCGATGTCCGGTCCTGATTACCTGACATGGCCTCCTGTCTTCTCCGTGCCTCGATAGGGTTGAGGCCACGCCTCACCAGCTTTCACGCATCTGCGGCCAACTCTAGTCCCACGTCCCGATAGCCGAACCCCATCCCGTATTCCGTGGCGCTTGCCTGTTAGGGTAAAGCGTGATTTCCGATCATAACATATAATATCGTTCGTTATTAAATACCACCCTCCCCGTTTCCGATGGGGTGAAAGGAGGGAAAGAGAATGTCGATAGGCGTGAGGCTAAAGCAATTACGGATTAGGAAAAGACATTCCTTACAACAGGTTGCAGATGCAGTATCCTCGAAAGCCTATATTTGGGAGCTGGAGACCGGCAAGAGCACGAACCCGTCACTCATGCTGCTGACGCGGTTGGCGGAGCATTTCGGGGTGGGAGTTGCCTACCTTGCCGGGGAGGATGTGGACGCCGATGAAGGGCGCATCGGTAACCTTTTCCGGCAAGCGCAGGAGGAGCTGGACGAGACGGACCGGGCGATACTCGAAGATATGGTTCAAAGCCTGATTCGGCGCCGGAGAAAGCAGGGCGATGCGGCTTAGTCGTATGGATTTGGACGAGGGCGGCGATGATCCGAGGCGGATCGCCGAAGCAATTTTGGCGCAATTTCCCGAGACGCCCATTCCGGTCCCGTTCGAGGCAATCGCCTATGCGCTCGATATCCAGGAAAGCAGGGTCGAATCGCTCAAGAGCTTCGAGGGCGCTCTAATCACGACTGGACCGGAGAAAGGCGAAGGGAGCATCGTTGTCAACGCGGAGAACGGGCTGCGCCGAAGGCGCTACACCGTTGGCCACGAGCTGGGGCATTTCCTGCATCCGAGCCACATACCCTACACCGGAAAGTTTCAATGCACGTTGGATGACATGTCGCGAAATAGCTCGGATGGCACCGATAAAAGGGTACGCCGGGAGGTTCAGGCCAATGCGTTCGCGGCTGAACTGTTGTTACCACGCAAGCCCTTCCTTGACGATCTGCAGCGCAAGGGTGGGTTGGACCTTGTTCATATTATCGAGCTTGGAAACGAGTATGTCTTGAGTTGTGCGACAACACGTACCGGACACCGCACAAGAAACAGGTCCCCCTGTCGAAGATGAAGGGACAGTCAGGATGAACCACCCGCGGACATCTCGGACCTGTACAAAGTTCCTTCCAGCGGCTCTCAG
>Ga0209457_1000260_pt1 | contig 10858 bp, 18 predicted proteins | sample WorMetHEROISLAND_5_FD_187410 | JGI IMG/M metagenome (GOLD analysis project Ga0209457, IMG submission 187410) | Marine gutless worms symbiont microbial communities from Max Planck institute for Marine Microbiology, Germany - Olavius sp. 5 HERON... ... | reverse complement strand
CGCTTACTTCGTAGCGGACAAGCTGCCCCCTCTGCCAACTTCTCCGTTCGTCGTCAAGTCGGGGCTTCCCATCACGACTTGAGCCAAGTCGCTATGACCCGCTACCTATACCAAACGCACGAGAGCCAGTCTTTTGGTAGATACCGCCAGGGACAACCTGTTTTATTCAAATAAAAAATGGCGTTTAGGAGTTCGCGAAGATCACTTTTTCGTGGGCGTCCGATGGTATAGGATTCCAGTTCGTTGATGACGGGCTCAAGGATTTCCCCTCTTCGTCGGTGAGGTCACTTGGGTACCTAACAGCCGATTGAATCTTTTTTTCAGTCCTGGAAAATGCCGGATTACATCGCATAAAACCACAAAACGTACGTATTTTATGACTTAAAATCAATGTGTTACTTTCTGGGCGGCCTCTAAGGTTCGGCAGGCAGTCCATCGCTACAAACCAAGCACCATCGGAAATTCAAATGACATACGAAAAGTTACGAATCCCCACCACCGGAGAAAAAATTCTTGTCGGCGCGGATCATTCCCTTCAGGTTCCGGATACTCCCATCATCCCCTATATTGAAGGCGACGGCGTCGGGGTCGATACCACGCCGGTGATGAAAAAGGTCGTGGATGCCGCGGTGAGGAATGCCTATGGGGGGGGCAGGCAGATCCAATGGATGGAGATCTATGCCGGAGGGAAAGCCACCCGCACCTATGGCGAAGATGTTTGGTTGCCGCAGGATACCCTGAATGCCGTACGCGAGTTCGTGGTATCCATCAAAGGTCCGCTGACGACACCCGTGGGCGGCGGTATCCGTTCCTTGAACGTGACTTTACGCCAAGAGCTGGACCTCTATGTCTGTCTGCGCCCGGTGCGCTATTTTCGGGGTACACCTAGCCCACTGCTGAAGCCGGGACAGACGGATATGGTGGTCTTTCGGGAGAACTCCGAGGACATCTACGCCGGCGTAGAGTGGCCGGCCGGCAGTGCGGAAGCCCATAAGGTCATCGAGTTTCTCCGGCAGGAGATGGGCGTAACCAAGATCCGCTTCCCCGAGACCTCTGGTATCGGGATCAAGCCCGTCTCCTCGGAGGGGACGACGCGGCTAGTGCGCAAGGCGATCCGGTATGCGATCGACAACGGCCGCGACTCCGTGACCCTGGTGCACAAGGGCAATATCATGAAGTTCACGGAGGGGGCCTTCAAATCCTGGGGCTACGAGCTGGCCAAAGCGGAGTTCGGGGCCTCGGAGATCGGTGCCGGCCCCTGGTGTCGCCTGACCAATCCCAAGACCGGCGGCGAAATCGTCATCAAGGATGTAATCGCCGACGCCTTCTTGCAGCAGATTTTATTGCGCCCCGAGGAGTATGCCGTCATCGCTACCCTGAATCTGAACGGCGACTACATTTCCGACGCGCTGGCCGCTCAGGTGGGGGGTATCGGCTTAGCACCGGGTGCCAACCTGTCCGATACCATAGCCATGTTCGAGGCGACCCACGGCACTGCCCCCAAATACGCTGGCAAGGATCAGGTGAATCCGAGCTCGATCATCCTCTCCGCCGAGATGATGCTGCGTCATTTGGACTGGACCGAGGCGGCGGATCTCATCCTCCAGGGAATCGAGGGGGCCATCATAGCCAAAACGGTCACTTATGACTTGGAGAGGCTCATGGAAGGGGCGACCCGAGTGGGCTCATCCGGGTTCGGGGATGCGGTTATCGCCAATATGCGGGTACCCTGAAAAATTCGCAGTGTTTTAATTTTGTTGTGTTCAGTGTGGCCGGTACCGTGAAAAACCCCACTTTCAAGGTTCCCTTTATTCGGCACGAACAAGATTTGTAACGCGACGAGAAATTCAAGGTCCCCGGTAGTGATGGTGCGATGGCGGCCTCGGAATTCCGCGACCGAAAGCCCACCTCCCCTGGAGTTGGTCTTGGTACGCACTTGACTCCGCTAAGCCGATCCGTCGGCTACTCCTATAAGCCCCTCTCCCCTGGCGGGAGAGGGGTTGGGGAGAGGGGGAATAAATAGGGGGGCCTGGGTACCTGATTCGGTGGGCGTCGATATCAGGCACCTTGAAGAATTAGTCGTGTTATAGCTCGGTTACTTCTAAGCATCCATAATCCAAAGGCATCTCTGGCATCGAACCCTAGAACCGACAAAACAATAACACCACCGAATTGTCAGGAGTAAATATCGAGGAAATAATAATGGGGAGAATTATTGCAACCGTAGACGTCATGAATATTTCCGAATCCGCTTTCTCAAAAAAACTTGATGCTCTTGTCGATACCGATGCAAGCGATCTCACCTTACCTTCGGCTTGGAAAGACAATTCGGTTCATTCGAAACAAAAGAACTTATCGAATTACAAACCGCCACGCAAGAAGTTGTTCAAGGTACGGTATGTGGTCCGGTCAAAATAAAGGTGGAAGGATTCAGAGCGATTTATAATGAAGTCCTTTTTTTGGATATGGAACCCAATGATGGAGAATATGAGCCATTACTTGGCTCTATTGTTCTAGAGCAGTGTGGTGCGGCGGTAGATATAATTGGGCACAGATTATTACCAGTAAAGTACATGGATGCAAAACCTTTGCTTGGCTGGTTAAATCTCGTACCCTACGCGACCGATTTGCGGCGTGGAAGAAATAGGGGTTTACGGAATAAAGGTTGGGTGCGGCTCTTTTAAAACGACGCGGAGAAACTTGGAAACAAAGGCTCAGCCGACCAGAGGGTAGGCTGTGCCCACCATTGGGCTGACTCGATATCTTTTTTTTTGCCGCAAATGAACGCGAATGGGCGCAAATGAGCCGAAAAATAAAAATACGGCTCTCTTGCGCTTGGTGTGGGTGGCGCCGTTTTTCTTGTCGTATAGGATAGCTCTTCCCAAGCACACTCTGTGCTCTCTTTTTCGCCTGTAGGCTTGGACCAGTCGGTGGAACTGGCTGGCCAGTCGCCAAGCCAAGCGTCGGAGGTTTTCATCATGGACCCATTGTCGTTGTTTACCGTTGCGCTCGGCCTTCCAGCTCCTTGGGAGGTCATTAACGTGGCCTTCGATCCCAAATCGGGCCGGATCGATTTCCACCTCGCCTTCGTCTCGGGAACACAATTTGCCTGTCCGCATTGTGGGCGGAACATCAGCCGGTCCACGACACGCTCGAGCGCGACTGGCGTCACCTGAACTTCTTCCAGTTCCAAGCCTACATCCACGCCAAGGTACCGCGTGTGCGTTGCCATACCTGTGCTAAGACTACCCAGGTCGTGGTGCCCTGGGCGCGCCCCAACAGCAGCTTTACCCGACAGATGGAGGCCTTGTTGGTCACCCTATGCAAGGTGATGACAGTCTCTCAGGTTGCTCAATTGCCTGGCGTCAGCGACGGGCGCGTCTGGCGTATCCTCGATCATTACGTCGATCCGGGCACTCTCAAGAGGACTTCATCGACCGTCACCTCGGTTGGTCTCGACGAGACCACCTCGCGGCGTGGATACAATTACATGAGCTTGTTTCACGATCTCGATGCCCCGCGTGGGCTCTATGCCTGTGAAGGGCGAAAAGCCTAGATTGTAGCCCAATTTGCCGATGCGCTCGAGGCTCATGGCGCCTGTGCCGAGAACATCCGTGTGGTCTGTATGGATATGTCGACGAGCTACTAGGCTGGCGTGTGTGAGCATCTGCCCTAGGCCGCAATCACCTTCGATGAGTTTCACATCATTCAACCGGATCCTGGATCGCCTGCTGCGAGCAGAATCCGACTCGTCAACAAGGCGGTTGACGAGGTCCGTCGCCAAGAAGTCAAGAGGTCAAGAGGGCCCCGGAGCGGCGGTGCACCCGTTATATCTGGCTCAAGGACAAGCCGGCATGGAGTAACCGGCAAATAGCCCAATTCGCGGATCTCAAGAGCCGAAACCTCAAGACACACCGCGCCTTCCGGATCCAGGAGACGTTACGCGAGATCTTCCACAGCGCTCAGAGTGCGGTGCAGGCCGAGCCGCTCCTCGACAAGTGGTACAGCTGGGCGTGCCGTTGCCGTCTGGAGCCGATCAAGGCGGTGGCCAAGACACTCAAGGATCACTGGCCAAGCCTCCTCAATGCGTTCGATTCCAGACTCACCAACGGCCATGTCGAAGCGGTCCATTCATTCATCCAGGCCGCTAAGGCCAGGGCCCGCGGCTACGGGACTACCAGGCACCTGATCACCATCGTTCCCCTCGTAGCGGGCAAGCTGACCCAGCTGCCAACTTCTCCGTTTGTCGTCAAGTCGGGGCTTCCCCTTACGACTTGAGCTAGGTCGCTATGACCCGCTACCCACACTAAAAGCAAGAGAGCCATATTTTCTTTTTTGCCGCAAATGAACGCGAATGGATGCAAATGAGCTGAATAATACTCGACTGAGGTCCGCGCGAGGGTGTCAAGTAAAGTGTGTATCCGGAGGTATCCAGGGACCCGATCTGGGAACAGGATCACGAATTGGTTGAGGGCCGTTGCCCAGTTTCGGATTGGCCGGGTCCACCGCTTGGCCACGCGGTTGAGGGCGAGGTAGAAGACTTTCAGAATGGAGTCGTCGTTGGGGAAGGCGCCACGGTTATTGAGCACCTTACGCAGAGAGTAATTCAATGACTTGATGGCATTGGTGGTATAGATCACCTTACGGATCGGGGGCGGGTAGTCGAAGAAGACCGTGAGCCGCTCCCAGTCGGCTCGCCAGCTCGGAGCGATGGCTGGGTACTGTCTTCTCAGCGCTCGCCGGAGGCCGCCAAGGCGCTTTCGGTCTCGGCGAGGGTTTGTGCGGCACCGTAGATAGCCCGCCGGTCCTTGGCGACCGCTTTACGTTCTTTCCAGGGCACGTACTTGAGCGAATTGCGGACCTTATGCACTAGGCATAGCTGGACCTGGGTGCGGGGAATCACCGTCTCGATCGCTTCGGGCAGGCCCTTGAGACCATCCACCACAGGCGACGAAGCAGTCCTCTACGCCGCGGCTCTTGAGCTCATTGAAGACCCCGAGCCAGAATTTGGCCCCCTCGTGCTTGGCTATCCACATCTCCAGGAACTCTTTCTCGCCCTTCAGGTTGATCCCCAAGGCTAGGTAGATGGTTTTGCTCTTGACCAGCCCGTCCTCACGCGACTTGACCACCAGAGTATCGAAATGCAGGATCGGATAGGCACGGTCCAGAGGTCGTGTCCGCTAGGCCTAAACCTCTTCGTGCACCGCGTCGGTGACATCGGAGACCAGGGTTGGTGAGATCTCAATGCCGTAAATCGCCTCCAGCTGGGATTGGATCTCACGGGTCGACTGACCCAGAGCATAAAACGCCAGCACCTTCTCGTCGAAGCCTGGCAGGCGACGTTGGCGCTTCTTGACCATCTGTGGCTCGAAGCTGGCGTCCCGGTCGCGTGGGACCTCGATCTCGAGCTGTGCCGTGTCCGTTTGCACGACCGTCTTCGTCCTGCCGTTGCGGCTGTTCATGCCGTTACCGCCCTGATCGTTGGGCTCGTACCCCAGGTGGTGGGTCAGCTCCGCCTCTAACACCCGCTCCGCCAAGCGTTTCTGTAGTTGTCGGAGTAGCCCATGCTCGCCCAGGATATCTTTCGGGTCGGTGCCGCCCCCTTGTTAAGAGCTCATCAAGCCGGGTGTCTTGCTTCAGCTGGGTTGTGGTCATCTATTGGCAACAAATAGAACTGTCCAGTTTAGTAGTACATAAACTGTCCGCTTTGGATACTGCAGCGGACCTGCGCGACAACCTGTAGCTGGAGCGGAATCGACTGACCTTGGGCATCATATCGAGCCAAGCAGCGCGGTCCGTGGAACACGGCGAGGTCGCCATCGGGTTGGCAATGCACCCACACCTTGACCTTCATGTAATGCATCCGTTGGCGGTCCTTGGGGATCTGCAAGGCCATCCCCTCGAAGGCCCCGCAGTTGTCTTTGCCGACGACACGCTCGAAGGTCTCACACAGGAAGTCATCCAGCTTGCCACCGATCCAGGGCACGAGGGCCGATCCCTCCTCCAGCGCTGGCGGCATGAACTCGGCATTGAAAGAGAGTGGCCCGCACGGTATCGGCGTGGAGTCGTTGACGGCCTGGCGTAAGCCAGGACCTCGTAGGAGAGATTGAATCCTTCGCCGCCGTGTTTCCCCGCGCACCCCACTTTCCAGCATGAGGGCATAGGCCATGGCGCGCAAGTCCAAAAAACAGCCACGGCAAATCGTTCATCCCCGCTGCGTGGGGATTAACATTGGTAGCCGGGAGCACTAGGTCGCGGTCGATCCGGACCGCGACGATAAGCCGGTTCGGTGTTTCAGCACCTTCAGCGATGATCTCTACGCCCTGGCCGACTGGCTGAAGTCGCTGGATGTCGAGGTGATGGCGATGGCAGCCGCGGGAGTGTATTGGATCCCTCTGTACGAGGTGCTCGATGCCCGAGGGTTTCCAGTGAATCTGGTCAACTCGCGGGCTACCCGCCAAGGTCTCCGGACGCAAGTCCGACGTCTTGGACAGCCCGTGGATTTGCCGCTGATGACCTATGGCCGGCTCAAAAGGAGCCCTCCGTCCCGCCAACGAGATCGGCTCGCTACTTTCGGTGGTGCACCAACGCGCCGCTCAGGTTCAAGAGCACTCGCGCTGTGTGCCGCACAGGCAGAAGGCGCTGACACCGATGAACAGCTAGCTCGACAATGTGGTGAGCGATCTGACCGGTAAAACCGGACTGGTCATTTTGCGCCAGATCATGGCCGGTGAACGCGATCCCAAAAGCTTGGCGACCTAACGTGACCGTTGTCTTCGGGCGAGCGAACAGACGGTTGCCCGCAGCCGGCAGGGCAACTGGCGTGAGGAGCACCGGTTCGCTCTGGCTCAGGCTCACGATGATTTCTTAGAGGCTGTCTAAATATTTATTAATAATGAAAACTCAACGAACAGCCATTTTATAGGGTGTCTGATGATTACAAATTTGTCAGAAACGACTGGATGCGAAATAAACCTGTATTTCGCTCGAAGTTGGTTTCCGTTCATAATCTTTACTCAATCGATGCCATCGATTCAGCCAGGCGAATGTTCTCTCGACCACCCAGCGGCGAGGTAAAACATGAAAACCTCGCTGTCCTTTTTTTTCTAACAACTTCGAGCGGGCACTCGAATTGGGTCAAGACCCAGTTAGACAGGTCCGCACCGGAATAGGCACGATCGCCCCAGATTTTTTTTGACGGTATGGAGGATCGAAAACAAGTTCGTAATGACTTGACGAGCGGCTTCACCGTTAAACACATTGGCGGCGTGTACCCAGAAGACGAGCACGCAACCGATTGTATCGACAACGATAGGGCGTTTTCTTCCCTTAACTGGTTTGCCCCCGTCAAATCCCAATTCTACATAGGATTCTGGGGTTCCCTTGACACTTTAGACTATCAGTAATTGCTCCCGTTGGATCTGGCTTTCGGTCTTTTTTTTGGCGTAACTGCTGACGAAGCACCGTATTGACTTTCTCTGGCAAATGATTATCTGTCCACTTATTATAGTAGTAATTAACGAGCTTGTAGGGAGGGAAGTTTTTTGGTAGATACTGCCAGGGACAACCTGTTTTATTCAAATAAAAAATGGCGTTTAGGAGTTCGCGAAGATCACTTTTTCGTGGGCGTCCGATGGTATAGGATTCCAATTCGTTGATGATGGGCTCAAGGATTTCCCATTCTTCATCGGCGAGATCATTCGGGTACCTGACAGCCGATTGAATCGTTTCTTCAGTCCTGGAAAACCCCGGGATTACATCGCATAAAACCACAAAATTTACATATTTTATGATTTAAAATCAATGTGTTGATTTCTGGATAGCCTCTTGGGCCAGCCGATCGCCGAGTGTGACCACATGATCAGTTAGGTGTTACAACGCCTACCGAGCCTCACCGATCAGATTTCTGTCCCCGTCAAACCGATGCATAGTCCCCATTTTCGGTGTGGACCTCACGCGCGTTTCAACCCTCGGAATCGACATCGTGTTGGTGCTCGCCAGTGAGATCGGGACCGACCTGTCTTGCTTTCCGTCCGCTCGGCACTTTGGCTCCTGGCTCGGGCTGGCACCACCGACACGGATCTCCGGTGGCCAGACCCTCGCCGGCTCCCAGCCCAAGGTCTTCAACCGGGCTGGGCCGGCCTTACGCCAAGCGGCCTTCCATGCGCGACGCAGCCAGACCTTCATCGGGGCCGCTCATCGCGCGCGCTTGGCCCGTAGGGACACCGCGAAGGCGGTCAAAGCCACCGCTCACCAGCCAGCACATCTCACCTACGCCATGCTGACACAGGGCTAAGAATATGTTGAGCAAGACCTGGAGGAATTCGAGGCTCGCCGCCGGGATCGGCTACTACGCTCCATCCCGCGTAAGGCCAAGTATCTCGGCCTTACAGTCCGTGAGGTCACTTGACGTGGACGAATAAAGACAACCTAAAAAACAGCATGTTACAATATATTTGATGAGAGCCGCACCCTTATTAGATTTGGATTGTCTCCAATTTTATGTCCGGAAAAATGGGAGCCGGTTCGGTGATCGTTTTATACCTAAGGGGATCCCACTTTGGCGCCGGCAAGCCGGCGCCTACGTTCGGCACTATGCGGTAGGCGCGGGCTTACCCGCGCTTTATCCGGCGTCACGCGGTCATGGCTCCGTACCTACGGACCCCCTTATGCTCCTGAGGAGAGATCCGGCTTCGTTTCGAGCCCCGTCGGGACATGTGTACCACGCGAAGGGGCGGATATTCCGCACCGTTACCGAGCATGCTCGGGAGGATTATGAGTTCGTAAGGGATTCCGGTGCCGTCGATGGGCCGATCCGTAAGGGTTGGCTGATCGGTGCCGAGGAGCTGCCGCTAGGCTGCTTGGCCGGGGTACCGTCCGAGGCGGCCCATGTCCTCGAGCACCCGCGACTTCCCCATGTCTCCTACCCTTATGAGTAGTGTTTCGACACGCTGCGGGATGCCGCTCTGTTACATCTGAATTTATAGCGGCATATGCTGGACTATGGCATCGGTCTTGCGGATGCCAGAGCCTATAACATTCAGTTCGTGAATTTCGAGCCGATCTTCATCGATTATCTGTTGTTCCGCAGGCATCACCGGGGTGATCTTTAGCGTGGTCATCGTCAGTGCTGCGAACAGCTGCTCAACCCCTTGCTGCTCGATGCCTATGTGGGGGGCCGTTCCATAGCTAGGTCCGCGGTAGTCTTACCGGGATCACGGTAACGGATATGAATCGGGTCCTGCCGTATCGTCGTGGCCTGTGCTCGTGCAGGTCGGTCTCCCCGCTCGGCTGCAACAGGGTGCGTCGAAGAGCCCTAGGCTGCGGTCGTTGGTATCTGGATCCGGAAGGCTCTTGGAGGCCGGTTATCGTGGCCTGCTGGATCAGCTGAGTACCTGGATCGAGCGGCTCCATCCCCGGGCTGCCGCGGCTTCGAGTTGGAAGGACTATCGATAAACCGATACTTACTCGGAGCTGGAGAATACCGCCAAGCTCCAGTTCGTCATAGATTTCATCGGTGCCGGGCGGCCGGATAGGCTGCTGGACCTGGGGTGAAATACCGGGGAGTATGCCGAGGCTGCCTTGCGGGCTGGGGCTGGGTTCGTGATCGGGTATGACTCGGACCCGGGGGAGTTCGCCGATGCTGATGCCCGGACGAAGTCGGGACAATTGAGTTTTCTCCCCTTGTATCTGGATGCCGCGAACCCGAGCCCCGACTAGGGCTGGAGCCAATCGAAACGTAAAGGATTCGAGGCCAGGGTGGCCGCCGATGCGATTTTGGCACTCGCATTCGTGCATCATTTGGTCATCGGTTGCAATATTCCACTCGCCGAGGTGGTGAAATGGCTGGTCGGGTTGGCACCGCGCGGTGTGATCGAGTTCGTGCCGAAATCCGATCCCATGGTGCAACAGTTATTCGCGTTCCGAGAGGATATTTTCTCCGACTATGACTAGGTCGGCTTTATCGCTGTCCTAGTGCAGCATGCACGCATTGTCAAACGAGAGTAACCATTCAGGACCTCTTGCCAAGCAGTAGGCTACGCGCGTACCCATGGAACCATGCCTGAACAGAACGCCCTAACCAATTCTCCAGAAAGCCCTGACGACGAGCTTAAGCGGCTGTGTGAGCAGGTTGCGGAGCAGACTGCGATCGTTGAGGGGCAAACTGCGATCATTGAGCAGATGCATGAGCGCATTCAGGAACTCGAAGCACGTCTGGCTAAGGATAGCCACAACTCCAGCCGGCCACCATCCTCAGACTCTCCGTTCAAGAAGTCACCACTACGTTCGCGGCGCCAACCCAGCGGGCGCAAGCCCGGTGGACAACCGGGTCGGTGCGGCGTCACCCGCTCCCTGGTCGATGACCCCGGTCAGTGCGTGATCATCCCGCTGCCGGGAACCTGTGCGGGCGGCACCGAGATCGCCACTACGGTGCTCGCGGAGCGACGCCCGGTGGTCGAGGCGGTGATCCAACGTGAGGTCATTGAGTACCGCATTGTCAGCGGGACTTGTGCCTGCGGGCGCGCGCAACGCAGCACGTTTCCCGCGGGGATCGAGGCCCCGGCGCAATACGGCCCGAGCGGGTCGGCCTTTGCGGTGTACATGACTCAATATCAGCTGCTGCCCTACCAGCGCACCGCCGGGGTGCTCAAGAGCGGGCCGGTCTGGCGATCTCACCGGGTCCCCTCCAGCGCGCCGTACGAGTGGCCGCCGCCCGCCTGGAGGCGCCAGTCACCGCGATTCGCGACGCACTCGTCGCGGCGCCAGTGGCCCATGCCGATGAAACCAGCCGGCGCGTGAACGGCACTTTGCACTGGCTGCCTATGCTCAGCACCAACCGGTTTACGGCCTACTTCCC
>Ga0209457_1000259_pt1 | contig 10891 bp, 7 predicted proteins | sample WorMetHEROISLAND_5_FD_187410 | JGI IMG/M metagenome (GOLD analysis project Ga0209457, IMG submission 187410) | Marine gutless worms symbiont microbial communities from Max Planck institute for Marine Microbiology, Germany - Olavius sp. 5 HERON... ... | reverse complement strand
TTCAGGGGTCTTGGACAGCATCGCTTCAAAATGGCAACCTGAATTTCAAAGAGCGTCTATTTCGTTTGTAAGGTGTTGTTTTTATTCAGGCCAAAACGGGAATCAAAATTTATTTTGGACAGCAGTGAAAACAAATATTGATCAAGATTTATTAGATCAAGCAAGAAATGAAATTATTAAAAGTTGGGCTGAAACATGCCAAATAAATAATGAAAAAGAAGGATTTAATCAAAATAAATTACCCAAATTTTATGATCCGTTTTCAGGTGGTGGTGCAATACCTTTAGAAGCACAAAGACTTGGATTAGAAGCTTTAGCTTCCGATCTTAATCCTATTCCTGTCTTAATTAACAGAGCTGTTATTCAAATTCCGCCAACATTTTCTGGGAAGGCTCCAATATCGTTATCTCATTCTAATGGACATGATAAAAATACGTCCCCTGTATTTGAAAAAGATTGGTTAGGTTCAGAGGGTTTTGCTGTAGATTTAAAGTATTATTCAGATTTTATATATCGCGAAGCGTATAGACAAATTGGTGAATACTATCCCAAAATTGTGATTACCAAAGAAATAGCGAACAAAAGAAAAGATTTAAAGAATTTAACTGGGGAGGAGCTAACAGTTATTGCGTGGATATGGGCACGGACGGTAAAAAGCCCCAATCCAGCGTTTAATAGTGTAGATGTTCCTCTCATAAAATCTTTCGTTCTTTCAAGTAAGAAAGGCAAAGAGGCGTGGTTGAAGCCTATAATTATTGGAGATTCCTATTCTTTTAAGATAATGACAGGAAAATATTCCGAAGATTGTAAAAATGGTACTAAGCTTTCAAGAGGAGCCAATTTTAGATGCATTCTATCAGAAACACCGATAACTCCAAAGTATATTAAAACAGAGGGGAAAGCTGGAAGAATCGGCCATAAAGTTGTTGCAGTTGTGGCAAAAGGAAACAGGGGGCGCATATATCTCCAGGCCACACATGATATCGAATCATTAGCAAAATCAGCTAAACCAAAATGGAAACCAAAAGGTAACATTCCTAAGAAACTTACAGGGGGAACTTGTTATGGATATGGTTTAGATGAATGGCATAAGCTGTTTACAAAGCGCCAGCTTTTAGCGCTAAACACTTTCTCGGATCTGATTATTAAAACAAGAGAAAAAGTAATTACAGATGCAAAAAGGTCTGGGTGGGTTAATAATGGTTTGGGTTTATATGAAAATGGTGATGGAGCTACCGCATATGCAGATGCAATAGTTCTATACTTGTCATTTGCATTGGACAAAATGGCTGATTTGGGTAATACACTGGTCCGATGGGAGCATATTGCTCAATGCCCTCGCCAATTATTTGCAAGACAAGCCATTCCGATGATATGGGATTTTGCGGAACCTAATGTATTTTCAGGAAGTTCTGGATCATGGCCGCAGTTTATTGATGGTATAATTAGAGGTTTTAAAACATTGTCGGAAGGAACGGGAAAAAATAAAGCTGGAGTAGTACTGCAACTCGACGCACAAAATTCTGCAAATCATCCAAAGATGACAATTATTTCTACTGATCCACCATATTATGACAATATTAGCTATGCTGATTTATCAGATTTTTTTTATGTTTGGTCTCGTAAAACTTTACGTACGGTATTTCCCGATGTTTTTGCTACCATAGCAACTCCAAAAGATGAAGAGCTAGTTGCGACCGCATACAGACATGGTGATAAGAAATCTGCTGAAGAATTCTTTTTAAAAGGAATGACAGAAGCATTGAAAAATTTGGTGACTAACTCTCATCCTGCATTTCCAGTTACAATTTATTATGCCTTTAAACAAGAGGCGAATACAGCATCAACAGGTTGGGAGACATTTCTGGAGGCTGTAATAAAATCCGGCTTTACTATTACTGGAACTTGGCCAATGAGGACAGAGAATGTTAGTAGGATGATTGGCCATGGAACAAATTCGCTTGCATCTAGTATCGTACTTGTCTGCAGAAAAAATAAAAGAAAAATCCCTTCTATTTCGCGCAGAAACTTCCAGAGAGAATTAAAAGAAACTCTTCCAGATGCCCTTGAAGTTATGATTGGAGGTGAACAGGGTGTTTCCCCAATTGCGCCCGTTGATTTAGCTCAAGCCTCAATCGGCCCAGGGATGGCAATATTTAGTAAATATTCAGCCGTACTTGAAGCTGATGGATCACCAATGAGTGTTCACGACGCTTTAATTCAAATTAACCGTGAAATCGATGATTATTTCAATGCCGCCGAGGGAGACCTGGACCCTGATAGCCGTTTCTGTATTGATTGGTTTCAACAGTATGGATTCAAGACGGGATCATTTGGAGAAGCTGATGTTGTCGCACGCGCTAAGGGGACAAGCGTTGATGCGGTTGCAGATTCAGGCGTGATTAAATCAGGTGGTGGTAAAGTGCAGCTTCTGACTTTCAGTGATTATCCCAAAGAATGGAACCCTGACAAAGATCCGAAGATCCCGATATGGGAGGCGACACACCAGTTGATACGCGCCCTGCGACAAGGTGGAGAGAAAGAAAGTGGCTTCCTCTTGTCTCGTTTGCCAGGTAAGACGGAAAAGATACGGCAGCTTGCCTATAGATTATATACGCTCTGTGAACGACAAGGTTGGGCTGAAGAAGCCCGTGCTTACAATGAGTTGATCAGTTCATGGCACGGGATTGTATCTGCCAGTGAAGATATCGGCATCAAGGGCGAGCAAATGGAACTATTCTAACGATGCATTTATAAAAGGAAATAGTATGCAGTTAAAACCATGGAATGAAATAGCAATACCTCATAGTGATGTCCTAAAGGGAACCTTCCAGGACGCAGAATTCGTAGCAGATCTTAGCCGTGTGAGGGAAGGTACGGCGGGTCCTGAGTATTCAGATCCAATCCAGTTTTTCGAGCGTACCTTTATCACCGAGGGGATGCGCCTTCTAATGGACGGGGTGGTGCGACGCCTCGATGGACGTGGCGGTGATCCCGTCATTCAACTGCAGACGGCTTTTGGCGGCGGCAAGACCCATACAATACTTGCGGTGTATCATTTGGCAAGTGGGAAGACTGCACCGGCTGAACTGCGGGGAGTTTCCAGGATCCTTGATGATGCCGGAATTTCGGATCTGCCAAAAGCTCGAACAGCGGTGATTGATGGAAATCGTCATGCCCCTTCCCAACCGCTTAATCGTGAGGGAATCACAATCAATTGCCTGTGGGGTGAAATCGCATATCAGATCGGCGGTGAATCAGCTTATTCTATGGTCGCCGAATCTGATGCCAATGGAACTTCTCCTGGAAAAGAGGTTCTAACCCGCTTATTGGAAAAATATGCGCCTGTCGTCATCTTAATGGATGAGCTGGTTGCTTATTTGCGCCAGTTTCAGGAGGGAAAAACTTTCCCTGCAGGAACATTTGATTCGAATCTGTCCTTTATTCAAGCTCTGACAGAAGCCATGACGGCTGTTCCAAAGGCCGTGTTGCTTGCCTCACTACCAGAGTCTGACACTGAAATGGGCAGTGTGATGGGAAAGAAATCCTTAGCTACCCTTGAGAAATATTTCGGCCGGGTTCAAGCGCTTTGGAAACCGGTTGCCACCGATGAGGCATTTGAAATTGTCCGGCGGCGGCTGTTCCGTCCTATTTCAGATACCGATAGCATGGAGGCTGTCTGCAGAGCCTTTGCTGACCATTACACTGGAAATGCCGATTCATTCCCGATTGAAACTTTAGAAGCTGATTATTTGCGCCGGCTCAAGCAAGCCTATCCCATACATCCGGAGATCTTCTCGCGGCTCTATGAGGATTGGAGCACGTTAGATGGTTTTCAGCGGACTCGCGGCGTCCTTAAACTCATGGCCAAGGTCATTTATCGTTTATGGAAGGACGGCAATCGAGATTATATGATCACCCCCGGAGCTTTACCGCTGTATGATGTGGATATAAAAAACGAGAGCATCTATTACCTGCCACAAGGTTGGGACCCGGTGATTGATCGGGACATTGACGGTGATAGAGCTCAAACGACCTCCATAGATACAAAAGACCCTCGTATGGGCGCGGTTCAGGCCGCCAGGCGCACAGCCAGGACCATTTTCCTGGGTAGTGCGCCAAGCGTGCGGGGGCAGATGGTGCGTGGAGTTGATGACAAACGCATCCTGCTTGGCGCAAGTCCGCCTGGTACTCAGACCAGTGTTTTCAAAGATGCGCTGAACCGGTTAATGGATCGGCTCCATTATTTAAACATTGCCGAAGGCCGTTATTGGTTTGATGTCCGTCCTAGCCTTCGCCGTGAAATGGAGGAGCGTAAACGCAGATTCAAGAAAAAGAATGATGTTTACCCGGAAATCCGGGCGCGGTTGAACAGGATTTTGACCAAGGGGTGTTTTGGGGGGATTCACATATTTACACCTTCAGGGGATATACCTGATGATTTCGATTTGCGCCTAATTATTCTGCCCCCTGATTGTCTTCATGAAAAACGCGGCAGGTATGCGATTGATGAAGCTCAGAAAATTTTAACCGGTCGCGGAGAGCAGCCACGTCAACATCAAAACAGGATGATATTTCTTGCTCCAGATTCAGACAGCCTTCCTCGGTTGGCCGATCAAGTCCGGACATTCCTTGCCTGGAAATCAATATTAGATGATGTCGAGAATATGAAGATCAACCTTGATGTCATGCAGATCAATCAGGTCAAAAAACAGCTAGATTCATCAGGGAGTGGGCTGAATCGTATGACAAGTGAGTGTTACCGGTGGCTGCTATGTCCTGTTCAATCCATCGGTAATGATAACAAGCCTAAAAAACTCGATTGGGAATGTTTTTCTCTGAATGGAAACGACAAGGGCATGACAGCAAAAATTGAGGCAAAACTCTTGGCTGAAGAGATATTGGTCAAAGAATGGAGTCCTATCCATCTGGAAGGCCTGCTTAAGCAATGGTTCTGGAAAAATAACAAAACAGAGATAAATACTCTAACCCTTTGGCAAAATATGAGCGACTATTTGTATATGCCCCGCCTGCTTGATGCGCCGGTTCTTCAACGAGCAATTTCATCCGGCGTCCGGAGCGGCGATTATTTTGGCTATGCTGATGGCAAGAACGTGGAAGATTACAAAGGGTTGAAGTTGGGTCAATCAGTCCGGGTTGTAATAGATAATAAGTCGTTAATTGTAGAGTTGGGAGCGGCCAAAGCGGATATATTAAAAAAGGAAGCAGACAAGGAACCCGGTACCGTTGAAACTGAAGGACGGACAGACGGCACAGAAACCGGAAAACCATACAAAGGTAGTAAAATTCCAGACAAAGATGAGCCCGCTGAGAAAAAGAAGACTCGATTCTATGGGACCGTCCGGCTTGATCCTCATACAGGTCGAATGGATTTCGACCAGATATACGATGAAGTGATCAGCCAGTTAATTTCCAAGGCAGGCTCACGCGTTGATCTGCGGCTAGATATCGAGGCGAGACACAAAGAGGGGTTCACTGATAACGTACAAAGAGCTGTGAGGGAAAATGCCAAGGCGCTTGAATTCGATAGTGCTGAATTTGAAAGGAAATAAATATGTTATTCACTCTTTTTTAATTGGTAACATAGCGGGGAAGGGCCAAAAGGTTCGTGTCCCGCCCCGCCATTGGAAGTGTGAGACAGCCTAAAATCACATAGGAGCGGGGTATGCCACAACTTGATAGCGTTATCAGTTCCCAGCAATTTGACAAACCGATGATCGACACCGTTTTCCAAGTTGCCGGGGAAATGGAATTAGAAGCGCCGCCGGATTTATTAATTCATAAAATCATGGCGGCGCTTTTTTATGAACCGAGCACCCGCACCCGGCTCAGTTTTGAAATCGCCATGGCCAAACTGGGCGGCGACATCGTCGGTACGGAAAATGCCAGGGAGTTTTCGTCGGCTGCCAAAGGTGAAAGTCTTGAAGATACAATCCGTACGATCAATCAATACGGCGTGGATGTGATTGTTTTGCGCTACAACAAAGAGGGCGGGGCGGAAAGAGCCCAGCAGTTTTCCGATGTGCCTGTGATCAATGCGGGTGACGGGTCGGGTCAGCATCCCACCCAGGCGCTGCTGGACCTTTACACCATCCAAAAGCGGTTTGGAACGGTAGACGGCATCAATATCGCCTTGGTGGGAGATCTGACCAACGGCCGGACGGTGCGTTCCTTGAGCTACTTTTTAGCCAAACATTACAAAGTGGGCCGGGTTTATCTGGTGTCGCCGCCACAAGCCCGCATGCGCCAGGATATCAAAGACTACTTTAACAGGTACGATTTACCCTGGGAAGAGACCGACCGATTGGACGATATTCTGCCGGAATTGGATGTCCTCTATCAAACCCGGGTGCAAAAAGAGCGTTTTGCCGACGAACCAAAGGTTTATGAGGAGGTGATGACCGCGGGTGAACGGCTCAATATTACCGCGGAGACGTCGGCAGGGATGAAAAAAGAGTCCATTATTATGCACCCCCTGCCACGGGTAACGGAGATTTCCTACGCCGTGGATAAGGACCCGCGGGCAATCTATTTTGAACAGGCGCAGAACGGGTTGTTCATAAGAATGGCGTTGTTAAAATTATTGCTGGTCTCGTGACCGGTAAGACTTTTCATATAAATTCTTCCAAAAACGCTTTTTCCGCGCTTTTACCCAGCACCTTGGACCGCTCGGTGGCGGCGGCCACCGCATTCATCAGGGCGGCATGGAGACCGCCTTCGGCCAGGGCATGCAATCCGGCGATCGTGGTTCCACCGGGAGACGCTACCAGATCTTTAAGCGCACCAGGGTGCTTTCCGGAAGATTTCACCATGGCCGCAGACCCCAGGACGGTTTGAACGGCCAGCGCTTTGGCGTCTTCCCGCCACAAGCCCATATTGACCCCTGCATCGGCCAAAGCGTCGATCAGCATAAAAATATAAGCCGGGCCGCTTCCGCTAAGGCCGGTCACCGCGTCCAGATGACCTTCATCCACCGTTACGGTTTCGCCCACACACCGAAAAATCTCGCGGGTCAGCCCCAGATCCTCCCGGGTGGCGTTTTTTCCCGCCGCCAGCGCAGAAATCCCTTGCCCAATGGTAGCGCAGATATTGGGTATCACCTTGATTAGTCGCAGTTTGCGCTGGGCCCGTTTTTCAATGGCTGCCGGCGAAACACCTGCAACAACGGAAATAATCAGCCTGGAATCATCCAGCAGATAGACCGTTTCGGTAAACACATCGGCTACCACCTGCGGTTTGACAGCCAGCACCAGGACATCCGCCGCTTTGATCGTCTCGGTATTATCCAAAGTGGCCGCAACGCCATATTTTTGGGCGAGTTCGTCCAAAACCGTTTGGCGTGGGTCACTACAGATAATACGGTCCGGTGAAAATAACACCTTTTCAGCGGCCAGGCCCGCAATCAAAGCCCCACCCATGTTGCCGGCCCCGATAAAGCCGATGGTCAATTTTTTAGACATCTTCATTCACTCCGCGTTTAGACCCTGCATGGTATTGCAAATTTCATGCGCAATCTTATGAAATCATTATATCTTACTGAAAATAAAAGATAAATTGTAATGTGTAGTTTATAGAGAGTGGCGGAAGTGCATGGGAATCGAACCCACCCGAGACGGTTTTAGCGCCTCACACCGGATTTGAAGTCCGGGAGCCCCACCAGTGAGCTGCGCACTTCCTGAACAGCGTTTCGCAAGACCGAAAATTACAAATCGGTTTTATTTTTGTCAATCTTTTTGTATAAGAGGGAGCGTTCACCGGCGGGTGGTATTTTGCCTTACGCGTAAAGCGTTCACCAATTTTCATGTTTACGGAAAGGCCGTAATTTGTCCAAATTGATCCTGTTTTTAGCCACAGGCAGCTATTTGGGATATCTGCCCATTGTCCCCGGAACCTTTGGCGCCCTATGGGGATTGCCCCTGGCCTGGGGGTTGAGCGCGGTTTCGCCTTGGGCGGCGCTTTTCATTTTGCTCGGGGTGATCATTGTTTCTGTCCGGGTGTCGGAAAAAGCACAGGAATTGCTGAACGCCCACGATCCCCATGCCATCGTTATCGATGAAATTGCCGGAATGGCCGTGGCCCTATGGGGGCTGGAATGGAGCCTGAAAACCGTGGTGATCGGGTTTATCCTTTTCCGGCTGGTGGATATTATCAAGCCGCCGCCCATCCGCTGGATTGACAGCACCATTTCCGGAGGCCTGGGGGTGGTACTGGACGATGTGGCCGCGGGGGTGCTGGTCAATCTGATTTTACGGTTGTTGATCTTACTGAAGCTTTTTTAGACGTAGTTATTACCGGGCTTGATCAAGCGGTGCAAACCTTATCTTATAAACAATCGAATGGAATAGTAACGTTGAAATCAAACCAAGAAGCGGACATGGCCGATATTGTCGAGGAAAAAGAGCGCCCCAAAGGGCGTTTGCGGGAAAACATCGAGGCCATTGTCATCGCGGTTATTTTGGCCCTTTTTATCCGCGCCTTTGTAGTGCAGGCCTTTCGCATCCCCTCGGGCTCCATGGAAGAGACCCTTCTCATCGGCGATCACATTCTGGTCAACAAATTCATTTACGGTGTCAAACTGCCCTTTACCAACATGACCCTTGTGCCCATCTCCAATCCGGAAAGGGGTGACGTGATCGTCTTTAAATATCCTGAAGACCCCAAAAAGGATTTTATCAAGCGCTGTGTCGCCATCGGTGGGGATGTGATTGAGGGGAGGGACAAAATCCTTTATGTCAATGGCAAGCCGGTTGAAGAGCCCTATGTCAAAATTACCAACAACCGCGCCATTCACAAGCGTTATAGCAAGCGCGACAATTTCGGCCCGATGACTGTTCCCGAAGGCAAGGTGTTTGCCATGGGCGACAACCGCGATAACAGCCACGACAGCCGATTCTGGGGCTTTGTCGATTTAAAGACTGTGAAAGGCAAGGCCTTTCTGATCTATTTTTCCTGGAACAAACAGGTGAAAAACCTCAGATGGTCCCGGCTGGCCCGGGTCATCCGTTAATAAGGTGTTGTTGAATTTGGGTGATCTTCCCTGATGACCATCACATCCGGGCGGCGGACAGGAATTGCTGCTTGTAACGGCTGCCAAACCATGCTATTGCCTCATACCCGGTCATCAGCCTGATGGCGATGAGAGCTTAATTTCTCTTTATTATAACGCTTTCTACACAAAAATAAAAGCTGAGTTCCGCCCAATAACAATTTACCTGAAGGGAGAGTAAATGAAGAGAGCAATGGGTTTCTTTTTGAAAAAGAGGGATCGACAAGGGTTTACCCTGATTGAGTTGTTGGTGGTAATTGCTATTATCGGGACGTTAACAGCGATAGGGGTCTCCAGCTACTTGAGATATCGTGAAAATGCTGCTGACTCACTAGAACGTTCGATGGCAACAGATTTTCTGACCCTTGCAATGGCTGAAACAACTGAGGTAGGTAGCAAAGCCTTTTCGGCAACCAATAGCACCACTCTGCCTGCAGGTTTTGCTTATGACACAGAACTCCCCGCCGATGAACAGGAAATAACGATTTCCGGGAGTATCACGATCGCTAACAACGGTACCATTGGCGCCGATCAGACTTTGACATTTCAATCGACTGATGGTGATGTTACGCGTAACGCAATAATCCAAGCGCACCCAAATGGTATTCCATATGTATACTTTCCACCAGAAACTGACCCATAATATTATCTACGGCCATTTATTGCACCGGAGGTGGTGTGGTCTTCAGGCCCACCGCCTCCGAAATGTTTGCCCATCAAAACCCGACAAACAGGTCCAGCCCAACGTTCCCACGACATCCCGTGGGAACATTTTTTTCCATCTGATTCCTACCACCGCAAATCCATCCTTACACCAGAGGTCGTGTGGCCCAAAGCCCACCGCCTCCTGAACATGCGATGTTCCCTTGCCTGATAAACAAGTCTGCCTTGCATTGAAAGGGTATGCAAAATGTATATAATAAGAACCATGAAACGGTTTGAATACGATGAAAACAAGAGCAAGGGCAACAGGGAGAAACACGGCATTGACTTTAAAGATGCTTAAAAACTTTGGCTTGATCCGGAGCGGATTGAAATTGAATCAAACCAGAATCTTGATGAGCATAGAATTTTGGTTGTCGGTTTGATCAATGGCATATACTGATTTAACAAACCAATGTGGCCCGGCGCATCTTTTTTGTCATAGCGCGTGGCGGGTGGCGCCAGCAACAAGTTGCCTGGACCACCCACACCCACTCCCAAGCTTTGCCAGTGGCACCCGGGATTAGTTTTTGCGTAAAAGTTTCCATAATGATCCTCCTTCCCGCCCTACACTAATTTTTCAATGGGTAGGCCTCTCATGTTCATTGGTACAGAGGGTTTTATGTTTCACGTTGCTTTGCCATTGAATACTTGAAACATATATTCACCGCGATCCTGCGGTGAAAACTTCTCCTCTATAACGGAAGCTATAACCATACGAACCATAAGCCCCTTATCAGATGTGTTCATTGCCTCCTTAATCTTTCCGAACACTGAAGCAACTTGAGATTGGTCAAGCCCTTTTGTATTTGTTAGATATTCCCGAATAAGCGATTCGTCGTAGAAAGCACTACAACGCTCGAACTCTCGCTGTATTAGCTCCTCGTGGCTGACACTAATCTTTGGATTTATCATCTTGAGAAGGTGGAGCAACGCAAAGTGTAGATTGAATTCCCGCCCTTCCCGTTCAGCCTCTCCAGCCTCTAGGCCGCTAGTGTCAAGCCCCCAATTTTTGGTCCACTCGTTATGAGAGTTTTGGCGCGCATGAATATAGCCGCCTAGCCTCGCGCCGTGGCGGCGGCGGAGCCGAGCGGAGCGGAGGCGCCGCCACGGCAGAACCTC
>Ga0209457_1000258_pt1 | contig 11140 bp, 7 predicted proteins | sample WorMetHEROISLAND_5_FD_187410 | JGI IMG/M metagenome (GOLD analysis project Ga0209457, IMG submission 187410) | Marine gutless worms symbiont microbial communities from Max Planck institute for Marine Microbiology, Germany - Olavius sp. 5 HERON... ... | reverse complement strand
GATCATCCGACGCAACAACTCGCTCCCTTCGGCTGGCACCATAGCCTCCAATTCACCGTGGGTTACCCGCTGGGTTGCCTTATGCGTGAGCCTACCGAGCAGCTGTTCAAAGTGCGCTGGGGCTCCGTGTAATGCTCGATCGCGGCGACCGTAATCGTGTAAGATTTCATCGACGGGGCCGCCTTGGGTATGGGGAAAAAGTTTCATCCCTTCAGTTTCATGCCCAAAATGAGGCCCTGTCTTCAATATCTTCTCGCTAACACCTCTCTAACTCTCTAAGCCTTGGTTGCTAGGTTTTTCCGCGTCGTTCCATAAGAGCCGTACCCTACAACGAGTAGGGGCGGTTCGTGAACCGCCCCTACCCCTAATCCATTCCGCGGCCAAAAGCTATTCTACCAGGGGTAGGCATAAACCCCCGCATACATGAAGTAATGCCGGAGCAGATAGCCACCGGTGAGCACGAAGATGGACGCGGCGATGATGGGCCCACGGCCCACCCATCCCTTGATGACCCCTTTGAGCTCCAGGAGGAAGGGGACAAGAAGCCCGAATCCGATAAAGCCGATCAACCATCCCATGTCGGTGAACAGGATCTCCCACGACCGCAGTGCCGACTCGTTGCCCCGCAGCAAGTAGAAGAAGAAGGAGAAGATGATGACGATCTCGGACGCGATCAGGACCAGATCGATGCGTTCATAGAGCACCCGGATATGATCATCCTCCGCCTCGTGGAGAATGGTGTACATGATCAGCAGTAGGAAGGCCATAGCGGTAGAGAACGCGGAGACGGTGAACAGCAGTGGGACCCCCGGATTCGCCCACAAAGCTACGGCGGGGAAGGACTGGAGTAACAGACCCGTGTAGACGGCAACGCCTACCCCATTGACTACCGCGAGCCAACCGAAGATCTTGCGATACTTTGCCACGAAGTCCCCCAGCTTGGCCATGAAGGACCAAGCCAGGATGTCCTTGAGTACCGGGGTCTTCAGGAACAGGGGGGTCACCCGGGCATAGGGAATGGCGTAGAGCACGCCCCAGATCATCATCCAGAGGATGAGCTGAGTGCCCCAGGCGATCCAGGCCGTGGGTTGATCGAGCATGGCGAGCGGGTTCAGCACATGGATCACCGCCATGTGATCGAGCAAGTGCAGGAACAGCATGAAGGAGCCCAAGGACAGCAACACGACCCCGGCACCTGCTCCCCAAAGCACTAGGTTGCGATGGACCTTGAGATACAAATCGGTGAGGAAAGCGACCGCTAAAACCGCGCCGCCGAGACCTCCAGTGTACAGATAGACAGCGAACCACCAAGTCCAGAAATTCTGGGTCTCGTAGGTGATATTGATATCCATCTCAGCCCCTCCGCTTCGAATCGTCGATGTAGTAGACGTTAGGTCTAGTACCGATATGAGGCATCAGCGGCCGGGCCACCCCGCTCGCGACCATCTGGGCGACCGGATCATTCGGGTCGTCCAGGTTACCGAACATCCGTGACGAGCCCACGCAGGTCTCCACGCAGGCGGGCTTCAGCCCCTGCTCGACCCGGTGGTCGCAGAACGAACACTTGTCCACACTAGGACTGGTGCGACGATAGTCCGAGCCGAAAAACTCCTTGCCCTGCCGAACGTCCTCATAGGTGATGTTCACCCGCGCCTTATAGGGGCAGGCCATGGCGCAGGCCTGACAGCCCATACACCGGTCCTCGTCGACCATGACGATGCCGTTGGTCTTTTTATAGGTAGCCCCGGTAGGACACACGGTCATGCATGGGGGATTGTCGCAGTGATTGCACAGGCGCGGGAAGAAGCGGCGGTGTAGGTCATTGCCGGCCCCGAACTCCTCGTCGTGGACATAGGTACGCCACTTCTCGTTATCCCACACGGGTGTCTGATTCTCCATGGCACAAGCAGCCATGCAGGCGTTACAGCCCACGCAGGTGTTGAGGTCGATGACCATTGCATATTTAGCCATGTCTTTGATCCTCCCTCGCCTCAAGCGCGGGCCACTTTGAGGGTGAATTCCTGGGATCGGAAACCCGCCACCACGGGCTCCACTTGGTGGGGGATGAGGGTACTGGTAGCAGTACCGTCCCCGGAGGTCCTGGTCAAAGCCTTATTCTCCACGCCGAAGGAAGAGTGGATAAACAGAGTATCCTTTTGCACCAAGCGGGTGACGTAGGCACGCCCCGTGGCCTCCTGGCCGGACTTGGTATTGGTGAGCCGGATCGGGTCTCCGGTCCCGATACCCAGCTTCTCGGCCCGGTCTGGATGAATCCAGACCCCCTTGTAGATATCATCCTTGAACTTGTTGATACCGGACAGTACCGGGTTGTTGCTGTTGGTGGAGGCGTGGGAGACGGTCGGCGACTTGCCGTAGATGAAATAGAATTCATCCCCTCCCAACGACTTGCCTTCCGGCACATCGGGGGCGATCCAGGTGGCCAGTACCTGGAAGTTGTCCTGCGTGTTGCCACCATCGCGCAGGTTGCGCATCAGGCCGCTGAAGAACTCCAGCCGGCCACTGTCGGTAGGCACCGGCATCTTACGTGGCATGGCCTGGTGGGCGAGGATATGGCGCATATCCTCTTCGTGATAGACCCCCTTCTCGCGCAGTACCTGGTCGATGTGCTCCGGGACGGTTTTTCCGCGTTTGGCGTAGAAGGTGAAGGATGCTTTGCGGCAAGCGGCAGCAAAGGCCCCCCTCTCACGTGTCTTTCGGGTCTGGGCGTAGTGCTTCTTGATCTCCGCGGCCTTCATCCCCGTGAGGTGCTCCATTACATGCAGGAAGCCTTCCTGGTTGCCGCTAATTATGCCCGTCAGCTTGTAGAGGATGTCCGCCATCTCCTCGGTGTCATAGAGGGGATCGATGGCCGCATAGCGGGTGGTCAGGGCCAAGTCCTGGTTGGTACCGTTGCCGTAGAGGGCGGGCTCGTCCCGTTCCAGGTAGGTGCTGTTGGGCAGAATCACATCCGCGTAGGGGACCGTGTCCGAAGGTAGCACGTCCACGGCTATCACCAGTTCCACATTCTCGTGACTCAAGGCCTCCCGCCAATAGGTATCGGGATAGTAGTGACGGACGGGATTGGCCGCGTTGACCAGTATGGCCCGCGTCTTGTAAGGCTCGCCCTTGAATTGCAGCTCGCCTTTGATCGACTCGGGTAATCCGATATCGGTCATTACCGGCAGGGCGATGCTGGGACGGCCAGCCATCTTCTCTTGCTGGCTGAAGGCCCAGGACCAACCGGGCTTACCGTGCTTGAAGAACTGGCCCTGCTGGTCGGAGAAGGCCCCAATGACCAACTTGATAAAAGCCGTACCGGCTAGGTTTACCAAAGGCTCATGCATCTTGCCTACTAAGGCATCCATGGATACCCCCAACTCTTCCATGTCTTTATACATATGGGCCGCCTTGTGGTGCACCTCACCGGAATTTACCCAGCCACCCACGGTATCAATGCCACCGGTGAGCGCCTGGACCATGGCCTGCACCCGACGCAGCATCAGCACGTTGCCGTAGCGGGCACCGTGCCAACCCGGATCCACGATGGCTGGCCGGGTGGTGCCGAATTCGCGGGAGATGCGGGCAATGTCCGCGGCCGAGATACCGGTGATCTCCGCCGCCCACTCGGGGGTGTACTCGGCAAGCTCCTCGAGCTGGGCTTCGAACACCGTCTTGACCGGCTTGCCATCGACCAGGATCGGCTCCGACAGCTTAAGGGCAGGTAGGAAGCTGTTGCCTTCGATGTCTTTGAAATTGTTGTTGCTGAATTTCTCCAACACTCGGACATTGGTGGTGCCTTCCTCCACCACCTTAGGACGCCCTTCCCCATCCATGACCATCCGCAGCTCGCCTTGGTCATCCCGGTAGGCGAGGAACGGCATGTTGGTGTGGCGCCGGAGGAACTCGGCATCGTAGAGGTCCTCCTCCATCATGATCCGCATCAGGGCCAACATGAAGGCGAGATCGGTCCCCGGACGAATTTGAATCCACTCGTCCGCCTTGGCCGCGGTCTCGGAGCGACGCGGGTCGAGGGCGACCACCTTGGCGCCATTCTTAAGGCCTTGGGCAAAGCGCACCATGCGGCAGGTGGAGACCGCCCCGATGGAGGCGTTGTTGGCTACGAACAGGATGTACTTGGCGTTGTCAAAGTCCGGCAGAACCTCGTCGTGGATGTTAAAGTTGCCGGTGACCATATCCGTGCCCAGGTGGCCGGTGGTCACGCAGTGCTGCATGGGCGAGGCGACGATATTGGGCACCTGGTTGGCCACGGCGAAGGGCACGGCCCAATTCATATAGAAGACGCAGGAGGTCCAGCCGCCCACCATGGTCCATTCCCAGGGCTGGATCTTGGCGGATTTCTGCTTGTCATCGATATACTTCCAAGCCTCTTCCCAACTTACCGCGCGGAAGGCGTACTCACCGCGCTTGGTTCCCTCTTTACGGATCAGTGGTGTCTTGATGCGGTCCGTATCGTAAGTTTGGCGCATGCCCGCCTGACCGCGGGCACAGATCTTGCCGCGGTTCAGGGTCGAGTGGGGGTTACCGTCGATCTTGACGATGCGCTTGTCGCCATCATTGGTGCGGGTAGTGACTTGCAGGTTGCAGAGCGACGAACAGAAGTTGCAGATGCTATAGGTGACTTCTTCCTGCTCTTTGTTCTTGGCGACGGCCTTGCCGATCATGCCGCTGAGGGGAGAAATGGGGGAGAGCAGGCTGAGCCCGGCGGTTCCGTAGCTGGTGGTTTTCAGGAATGCACGACGAGAGAGGCGTGGTATCTTCCACCCCATGGGGATCCTCCTTCTTGTTTTGATGCTGTCCCGGTGTACGACCACTGGGATTTTATAATCGAGCGCCCCTTGTTACAGCATCCCTTGGGCGATTGGAGACCGGCTCCGAATATCAGAGCGCACTAATCTATGTTATTTTGGCGTATCGAGTCACTGACGAGCGTCAACAGATCGTCTCTTCTTAAAGATGGAGTCTCGACTCCCATTCCGGAGATGAGTCTGAATCGATCCGCCGGTCCGATCTACCGGGTTCGACCCGCTCGGCCCGAGGCCCACCGGCGTGCCGCCGAGCCGGCGCTTCCCACCCCCCGTGCGGCGCGCCGGTCCTGTCCCTACCCGCTCGGTTCCCGGGTGGCAATCCAACTTTCGGAGTCCGATCAGGCCAGGGTGTTCAAGCCGGCGCACTCCGAAGACTCGGGTGGATAACCCGACCTTTACCGACTTGTATACCTGCCAAAAGCTTGCTTCAGCAGTGATGACCATTCGGTAGCCCTGGAGAGAGGTTTTTCGAGGTTCCCTACCCCATCCTGCGTGCGACCTCAAAGCTCGGCGAAGAGACGCCCGGGATTGAGCAACCCTTGCGGATCGAAGGCCTGCTTGAGATTACGGTGAATCGCCATCAGGGATGGCGTCAACGGCTGGAAGACCTCAATGTCGCGGTCGCCGCCGCGGAACAAGGTGGCATGGCCACCGGCCGCGGTGACCGCAGCGCGAACGGCCTGCGTGTCCAGTTCACCCCGGTACCAGCGTTGGACACCACCCCACTCGATGAGCTGCTGCCCCGGCAGGTCCTGATACGCCGCGGCAGAAGGCAAGGACAAACGCCACAGGGCAGCCTCGCCGGCGAAGAAGTCGTGACCCTGCTCACGGATCCGGGCCGACCAGAAATCGTCTTGACTCTCGAGGGTCTCGCCCCCGATGGTCTTCGCGGCCTGGGCGATGGCTGTCTCGGCACCGGCGAGACGGACGTAAAGCCGCTCACCATCGTGGCAGGTAGCCGTGATGGGTAGCGGAGTACCGGCCCAGGTGTTCATGAGTCGGATGGCCTCGCTCGGGGACTGCTCCTGCACCAGGGTCCGTTGCGCCGCAGGGATCGGCATCACCTTCAGGCTCACCTCCAGCAGCAAACCCAGGGTACCGTAGGCCCCGGCCATGAGCCGGGACAGGTCGTAGCCCGCCACGTTCTTCATCACCTCGCCGCCGAACCGGAGCACCTGGCCACGGCCGGTGAGCACGCGCGCGCCCAGGACCAAGTCCCGCGCCGCCCCGGCATAGGGGCGGGCCGGCCCCGAAAGACCGCAGGCGATGGTGCCACCGAGGGTAGCCTTCGGCCCCAGGTGAGGCGGCTCGAACGGTAGCATCTGGCCCTGTTCTGTCAGCAAGGCATCAAGGGTCTCCAGGATCGTCCCGCAACGGGCCGTGACCACCAGCTCCTTGGGCTGGTAGTTCACGATACCAGCATGACCGCTCACATCCAAAGGCTCACCGATCGGGGTACGGCCCAAACCACGCTTGGACCCACTGCCCCGGATCTCCAGTGGGGTACCGGATTCGGTGGCGGCGAGTACCTGCGTTTGCAGCGCTTCGGTCAAATCGTCGTTCATTATTTCGGAGTCCTGTTTGGCCGAACCATGACCCCGGAGCTCGGCTTCGATAATTTCAGGGGACCTTAGAAAAACCCTTCGGACAGGAGTGCCCATCGCTTCCGTACCCCTTAAGGAAACGCTGAACAATTCCGTCCCTGGCTTGCTAAGCGCCGGATGGCGAAAAGCGGGGGTTTCGCCATCCTCAACTTTCAACGAGAGCAGGGGTGACTGAAAAATGGCGGTGCCTCCGTGCACCGCAGGAAACGCCGAATAAATCGGCGCTTCCCTAACCCGACACCAGTAGCTTCTCCAGAATCCGGCCGTAGATATGCGCAAGCCGGATTAGGTCCCGGACATCGACGCACTCGTCAACTTGGTGGATGGTGGCGTTGATCGGGCCCAACTCCAAGACCTGGACCCCGGTGGGGGCGATGAAGCGGCCGTCCGAAGTCCCGCCCGCGGTCGAGAGTTCGGGGCTCAGACCCATGATCTCGGTGATGGCGGCACAGGCCGCGTCCACCAGGGCACCCTTGGGAGTCAAGAAGGGGTTGCCGGCGAGCTCCCAGGCCAAGTCGTAGTCGATTCCCCCCCGATCGAGGAGGGCCGTGATACGGCGCTGGATGCCGGCGGCGTCGAGCTCGGTGGAAAATCGCAGGTTGAATCGGGCCTCGAGTTGACCTGGAATCACATTGGTTGCGCCCGAGTCCATGGCCAGCTTGGTTATTTGAAAGCTGGTGGGCGGAAAGAAGGCGTTACCCCGGTCCCAAACCTCGGCGACCAGATCCGCGAGCACCGGGGCGAAGCCTTGCAGCGGATTCTTGGCCAGCTGGGGGTAGGCGACGTGTCCCTGTTTACCCTTCACGGTCAGCCGGCCGTTGAGGCTACCGCGTCTTCCGTTCCTGATTTGGTCTCCCAGCCGGTCGGCACTGGTCGGCTCCCCCACCAGGGCATAGTCGATCTTCTCCCCCCGCGCCTCGAGCTGCTCGACGACCTTGACGGTGCCGTCCCGAGCCGGGCCTTCTTCATCACTGGTAATGAGGAAGGCGATGGAGCCGACCGGGCTCGGGTGGGCAGCGAGGAAGGCCTCGGTGGCCGTTATCATGGCCGCCAAGGAGCCCTTCATGTCGCAGGCACCACGGCCGTAGAGCCGGCCGTCACGGATTACGGGCTCGAACGGGTCCGACGTCCAGTCCGCCACAGGTCCGGTGGGCACCACGTCCGTATGGCCGGCAAAGCAGAACAAGGGCCGCGCCGTGCCACGGCAGGCCCACAGGTTCGTCACTTCACCGTAGGGCATGGGCTCGAGCACGAACCCCATGGCCGCGAGCCGTCCGCCCATGAGCGCCTGACAGCCCGCATCCGCGGGAGTTACCGAGGGGCGACGTATCAGCTCGGTAGCGAGCTCAAGGGTGGCGTCCATCAATCCCGCAACAGCTCGTTGATCCCCACCTTGCTCCGGGTCCGTGCATCCACCTGTTTAATGATGACGGCACAATAGAGACTGTGACTACCATCCTTGGCCGGCAAGTTCCCGGACACCACGACGGACCCACGCGGGATGCGGCCGAAGCCGACCTCGCCGGTCTCCCGATTGTAAATCTTGGTGCTCTTGCCGATATAGACACCCATCGAGATGACAGCGCCTTCCTCGACCACGACCCCTTCCACGATCTCCGAGCGGGCACCGATGAAGCAGTTGTCCTCGATGATGGTCGGTGCGGCCTGGACCGGCTCGAGTACGCCGCCGATACCGACGCCGCCAGACAGGTGGACATTCTTGCCGATCTGGGCGCAGGAGCCGACCGTAGTCCAGGTATCCACCATGGTGCCCGAGTCCACGTAGGCCCCGATATTCACGTAGGAAGGCATGAGCACGCAGCCGGGGGCGATATAGGCACCGTGGCGGGCGGTGGCCAGCGGTACAACGCGCACGCCGCCGGACTGGAAGTCCTCGCGGCCGTAGTCGGCAAACTTGAGGGTAACCTTGTCGTAGTACTGGGTAAAGCCCCCGTCGAAGGGCTGGTTGTCCTGGATGCGGAACGAGAGCAGCACCGCCTTCTTCACCCAATCGTTGACGATCCACTGACCGTCGCTCTTCTCGGCGACCCGCAACTTGCCCTTGTCCAGCGCCTCGATGGTATCCAGGATCGCCGCCCGCAGACCGGCCTCCTGACTGTGCGGCGAGAGGTCGGTCCGATCATCGAAGGCCGTTTCAATCAGGGTTCGGGGGTCGCTCATGGTTGGCTCCGTAAGATTAATCGATGATGAGCTCTAAACACCCAATTTCGCTTGATATTGCGGGTAGAGTCTCTTGAGCCTTGGTGCAAGATTTTCCATCCGCAATGCTATGAATCTGCAATAGCAGTCGAAACTAGGTGCTAGGGCACCTTGAAACATTCGAGGGCCCCCAAGTAAGGGGACCTTGAAAAATCCCATCCTTGGGGCTTTTCGAGCCTCGATACGAAAACACGGTTTTCGCTTCACTCCCATGTTTCCAGCACTCGTGTGCTTGAAACATGGCCGGGTATTCCTGCCAGGCACGGGCGCGCACTTTGAATTTTCGGTGGCGCTCGATTCGTAGTAGCCGGCTTCCTGCCAAGCCTTTGGTTCTGCGATGGGATTATCGCTCGAGCCCTCTAGCCGATGGAACAACCGCAAGATCACCACGAATCGAGTGCTACCGAATCTTTCCGGACGCCCTATAGGGGACCTTGAAAAATGCCGGAGCATCCCTGCCCCATACAGGCGCTTTGGATTTTTCAAGGTGCCCTATAGAGATTCGATATAGCGCCGGAGACGGCGTACCGCCTCCAGGCAGGTATCCAAGGGAGGTACCAGGGCGATCCGTAGTCGCCGGGCACCCGGGTCGATCCCGTCCACTGCGTGGGAGAGATAACGGCCCGGTAGCAAGACTAGGTTCTCCGCGGCAAACAACCCGCGGGCGAAGTCGGTATCCTCGATCGGTGTCGAGGGCCACAGATAGAAGCCCCCATCCGGTCGGGAGACGGGCAGCAGGCCATCCAGCAGGGACAAGACCATGGTGAACTTCTCCCGGTATTGCCGGCGGTTGGCGACCACATGGTCCTCGTCCCCCCAAGCGGCGATGCCGGCATACTGATGATGCAGGGGCATAGCGCAGCCATGATAGGTGCGATAGCGGAAGTAGCGTGCGATAATCCGCGCATCTCCGGCGACGAAGCCCGAGCGCAGACCCGGCACATTGGATCGCTTGGAGAGGCTATGGAAGACCACACAGCGGCGGTAGTCCCCGTACCCCATGGCCGCAGCGGCCTGCAACAAGCCTACCGGTGGTACCGCCTCATCGAAGTAGAGCTCCGAGTAGCATTCGTCGGCGGCGATAATGAAATCGTGCTCCTCAGCTAGGGCGATCAGCCGTTGCAGCGTTGCCTGGGGGATGACCGCCCCGGTGGGATTGGCCGGCGAACAGAGATAGAGGAGCTGACAGCGTCGCCAAGTATCCGGGGCTACGGACTCGAAATCCGGTAGAAAGCCATTCGCCTCGATACAGGGCAGATAGTGGGGCTCCGCTCCAGCCAGCAAGGTCGCCCCCTCGTAGATTTGGTAACCGGGATTGGGCAGTAACACCAAGGCATCCGGGCCCGGGTTCACGACCGCTTGGGCAAAGGAGAACAAGGCCTCGCGGGTCCCGTTCACCGGTAGTACCTGATTATCCGGATCGATGCCGGCATCCGCCAGACCGAAGCGGCGCATGAGCCACCCAGCAATAGCGATCCGCAGCTCCGAAAGCCCGCGGGTGCTCGGATAGACGGACAGGCTCGATAATCGAGCGCTCAATATCTCCGGAAGCCATGCCGGAGGAGGGTGTCGAGGCTCACCAATGGATAAGGTGATCCGCTCCGATCCGGACGCGGGTTCCACCCCGGAGAACAGTGCCGCAAGCCTTTCGAACGGGTAAGGTAGGAGACGATCCAGATCCGGATTCATGATCTTGTGTCGTAGCGATTTCAGGGTACCTTTAGAAGATACCTTGAAAAATTCGAGATGCCCATGCGAAAACCGTATTTTTGCTCCGCGACTCGAAAAATTCCAAGAATGGAATTTTCCAAAGCGCCCGCAACATGGTAGTAGGATTCGGCCCAGGATGCAGGACTTGCTGCGCGACACTGTAGGGAGCAAATAAACTGTCCGGACTTGTAGCCCGTGATGCATCCGGTTTCATTGGACGCCGAGGAGGTGTCCAATAAGCCGAACGAGATTCGGAAGATGAGACTTGAAGAGGCGTATGGGGGATGGCAAGGCAGGCTGCCTGAGACAGGAGGCGGCGGCCCGGCTGCTCGGGGTATGCGAGCGGACCTTTCGCGCTATGTTGACCACTACGAGGACGAAGGTCTGCAAGGAGTGATCGACAAGCGCCTGGAGCAGGTCCCGCACCGGCGGGCGCCAGTGGATGAGGCAATGGCGCTGATGGAGCGCTACCGTCGACGACAGACGGGCTGGAACGTCAAGCCTTTCCACGCTTGGTACCAACGCGACGGGGGACAAGCGCAGCCACACCTGGGTCAAGAACCAGCTGCAAGAGGCCGGTGTGGTACAGAAGGCACCTGGGCGAGGCAAGCACCGCAAGCGGCGCACCCGCGCAATTTGGCCGGGCATGATGTTGCACCAGGACGCGAGCACCCACGAATGGGTACCGGGAGTGAAGTGGGATTTGGTCGTAACCATGGACAATGCCACCAATGAGCATTACCCGATGCGCTTGGTCGCCGAGGAAGGTACGGTCTCCAG
>Ga0209457_1000257_pt1 | contig 11218 bp, 9 predicted proteins | sample WorMetHEROISLAND_5_FD_187410 | JGI IMG/M metagenome (GOLD analysis project Ga0209457, IMG submission 187410) | Marine gutless worms symbiont microbial communities from Max Planck institute for Marine Microbiology, Germany - Olavius sp. 5 HERON... ... | reverse complement strand
ATTTGATCTGGATCGTTGCTGGATGCGGGGTAACGAGAACAACCGCTGGTTGTTCGCTGCCATGGGCGTAACTATCCAGATGCATCAATTCGAAGCGTACAAAAAAGGTAAATCAACCTGGAATGTTAAAGAACTGGTGTTGGGGTAAACTCCCCGACCCCTCAAATATATACAACTTTATTTACATTAAGATGGATCCCACTGTCAAGACAATTTTTATTTTATGTCCCCCAATCCACCACCTACATGTGTATGGTCTCCATTTGAAGCCACATTGCGGCTCTTCAAGTCACTTCACGTCCGGTGGATGAGCATTTCTCTTTTTACAGGCCCATCATCCTCGGCAAAATCTCCTGACCGGCCAGGGCTTGCTGCTGACTGCCGCCTCGCCGCAGGGCAGTGGTTTTCGCATGGCGATTCTCCTCCTGGCGCCCACCCATAACTCGAATGATGGATGATTTTTTGTCAACCGGAGAATCAAACAGCGTGAGCGGTAGGCCGCCCCTCACCGGCGCTCGTCTCTGGAACAAAGCCTGTTGTGTAGCCCGTCCGTTCCAGTGCCTCGTTAGATGAGAGTGACCGATGTCAATAGTGACCTTGCATCATGAACCCTCCAAGGCACCGTGCAGAAACGCTGCAATACGTTCAAACGCCCGTGCATCTTGGAGAAAAAAGAGATGGCCTCCGTCAAACAATTCGAGACGAGCCTGTGGCACTTGTTTATGGATGGCTTCCAGATTGGCGACCGGGGCAATGCCATCATAGCGCCCACCGCAAATGAATACGGGCATCTGCAGGTTCGGCAGTCTGTCGTAGGTGTTATGCCCGATACGTGCTTCAAGCTGGTGGCGCTCTCCAACCTTCCGACCAGGTTCGTCTGCCCCGACCATAAAGCCCGCCACCATCTGATCCACCAGTTCCTGGAATTGCTGTGGATTGGCAGCTTGCCAGTCCGCATCACGCCGCGTGTCGCTGAGTGGTATGACACGTAAAGCCCGCTCCTGTGACGACAGGTTGCCAAACTCGTGTAGCGGGTACGAATCGCCGCCCGCTCTACCGCTACTTGTACATGCCAGGACCAATCGCTGTATGCGATGGGGGTAACACAAGGCAAATTGTTGCGCAACCATACCGCCGAATGATATACCCAACACACTGCACCTGTCCCAGCCCACGGCTTCGAGGAGAGCATTGGCGTCCATGGCATAATCTGCCATGGTGTAAGAGATGTCCGGGCGATCAGTCTGTCCAAGACCTCGTTGGTCATGAGCCAGGATTTCGAAGTGTTCTACGAGAGGGGAATCGAAGATACTTGGCTTGCGTCTGAGGTCACCCCCTGAGCCATTGATGAAAAGCAAACGCGGTCCTGTGCCATTAATTTCGTAATACATCTGGATATCGCGGACCTCAATAAATGGCATGGCGTATCTCTCCTGTTGTAAGTTTCATCTAACAGAGACCTTTGCAACCCCCCCCTTTTTACCCGATTTTGGCGTCAGGCTCAAAATATAATCCTCGAAATATTCAATATATTCATCCGGTTACATTTTTCGCCCTCCTTGGACTTGAACCAAAATAGATGTTCTGCAAAGGTCTCTAACAGTGTTAATAAACGTAAATATTTTCTGCGATATCTTTTCCCAGATACGGAAATTATTTCTGCATATCAATACATGAAACAGGGCTTGCGTGAAAAACAGCCTTGATTTTTGGTCATTTTACCATTTACGATTCAGCTTCTGAATAAACATAGGTTCCTCGACGTTTTGTTTGGATTTGACATGAAGCGCCGACTATTTCACCATACCGTAGCATAGGTCGGCATTCCTGTGCTGACAATACGGCATGGATTCCCAGGCCTTTTACCACCCTCATCGGCGGCAAAGGGTTGCCGCCCTACCGGATGTCCCAGCTTTTCGCAGGTCGGCATCCCCATGCCGACAGGCGGGGGTTGCAACCTGCAAGCGCTGACGCCTTGCCCGGCGGCAAAGGGTTGCCGCCCTACTTTTACCAGGTGAACGAAGGCTCGAATTACCATAAGGCCTTCTTTATTTTTCCACATAAAACGATGAATCGCCGGGATGGTTGGAAGAGATCCTTTCGCAATGTTGATTACAATGAACTAAAAAGCGATCATATCATCGCCTGATTGTCTATGGCTTGAAAGGCTCAAGGGCTTTGATAAAAGACATAGCTTGTTGAATAATCGCTGAATTCAAAGTAGACTTTCCTTTCGCCGTTATCGACCTTAAAGTTGAAGTTCAGATCGCCAAAGCCGTAACCAAACCGGTAGGGCCTTGGTTTGTTGTCCGATGTCCCGTAAGCGGTGGAGAGCTTATCAATTTTAATAAAGCGATTCACCAGCTTTTCTCCCGCGTAAATATCCAGAACGCCGTCGGTGCCGGTCCAGTTCTGAATGGATCGTCCGATTTTATTCTGCGCCTCCTGGGTGCAGCCCATTAGGAATAGTAATACTATCAACACTGTCAATCGGGTACGCATACTCGCTCCTTATAAAAAGCAATTACCGCCGCAAATCTTTCTTTAATACTTTACCCACATTGGATTTGGGCAGCTCTTCTAGAAATTCGATTTCCACCGGCCATTTATATTTAGCCAGCCGGCCCTCACAATGGGCCATCAGCTCGTCTTCCGCAACCGATTCCCCCGGCTGAGTCACCACAAAGACTTTGACCGCTTCACCGCGTTTGGGGTGGGGGATACCAATGGCGGCGGCCTCCATGACCTTGGGGTGTTGGAAAAAGACCTCCTCCACATCCCTGGGATAGACATTATAGCCGCCGGATAGAATCATATCTTTCTTGCGGTCGACAATATAAAAATAACCATCTTCATCCATGGTGGCGATATCGCCGGTATGGAACCATCCTTCCGGGTCAATCGCCGCGGCGGTTTCATCCGGTTTATTGTGGTAGCCTTGCATGACTTGCGGCCCGCGGATTAACAGTTCTCCGGCTTCCCCAACAGGCATGACTGTTTTCCCGTCGGTCAGATCGACAATGCATATCTCGGTGTCGGAAATGGGAACACCGATACTACCCACCTTTCCCTTTCCTTCCACAAAAGGGTTGATGGTGGCGCCAGGTGACGTCTCGGTCAAACCATAGGCCTCAACAATCACCGCGCCGGTTTTTTCTTCAAACTCCCGAATCACTTCGAGCGGCAATGGTGCGCTGCCGGAAAAGCTGCCTTTCATAAAAGAGAGATCCGTTGTACTGAGTTTGGGATGAGCCAGCAGGCCGATGAACATGGTGGGGACCAGCGGCACAAAGGTTGGTTTGAATTTTGTGACGGCCGCCATCAGCGGGTCAGGTTGAGGTTTGGGCACCAATACATTGGTCCATCCCTTGGCAATGGAAAGGTTCATGGAGGCGGTGAGCCCGAATACATGGAAGAAGGGCAGCGCTCCCAACATCACCTCGGCCCCTGATTCCAGGTCGGGGAACCAGGCAACGACTTGCTGTACATTCGAGCTTAAATTGCGATGGGTTAAGACGGCGCCCTTGGAAAGACCCGTCGTGCCGCCCGTATACTGGTATTGGGCAATATCTTCAAAATCAAGATTCACTTCCGGCGGGTTGTTCTCCGTTTGAGCCAACAGCGGCTTGAATTGAAAAAGATTTTCAGCGGGCGGGACCGTCGCTGCCAGTCCTTTCTTTTTGGCCACCAGCGGAAAGAGTATGTTTTTAGGGAAGGGGAGATAATCGCCGATACTGCAGTAGACGATTTCCCGCACTCCGGTTTCGGGTCTTACAGCACACATGCGCGGAGCCAATAGGTCCAGGGTGACCAATACTTTGGCCCCGGAATCGTTTAGCTGGTGCTTTAATTCATGATCGGTGTAGAGCGGATTGTTCATCACGGCGATCCCGCCCAGGCGTAAAATTGCGTAATAGGCCACCACACACGGGATAACATTGGGCAGAATAATGGCAACCGCGTCGCCCTTTTGAATGCCCATTGCAGAAAGGGCGGTGGCAAAACGGTCGACCATTTCCTTTAGCCGGGCAAACGATACTTTATACCCTTGAAATATAAACGCGGTTTGATTGGGAAATTGTTCAGCGGTTTTTTCCAGAATTTGGGGAAGGCAGATTTGTTGGTAGGTGATTTTTTCGGGAACACCATTCTGATAACTTGCCAGCCACGGTTTTTTTTGATACGGATTCTCTGCTGTCATACACCCCTCCTTATACCGGGAGCCTCATTGCCAGGAAATATCGTGTGAAAATCGAGCAGGTAGAGGTCGGAGAATAAAATGAATGAGCATTCATTTTGAATGTTTCAAATAAAACAGACATACCTGGAATATATAACAAACCGGTTGAAAAGGAAAGGCTAAAAATGACGCCTGTACTGACCTCCCCCGCCGCCGCGAAGCTTGGTTTTCTTCCTGCGGGGCTTTTTGCGTGGATCATTCCCGTGGTCGGGATTACCGCTTTTATTTGTATTTTGGCAAAGCGCTCGGCGCCATTGGTTCGCGCGGAAAAGGATTTCCGGTTCAACCAGCCACTGAAACGGTTCAGGTTGATGATAAAGTATGCTCTCGGGCAGTATCGGCATCCGCGCTATCTTTTGGCCGGGCTGTTGCATATTGTTCTCTTTTCCGGTTTTTTGATTTTGTCACTACGTTCAATAACCCTCGTATTTATCGGGATCAGCGACACCTTTACCCTGCCGGGGCTCAGCGGCCGAGGTGGGCGCCTCTATGGTATTCTGAAAGATATTGCCTCCACGTTGGTATTTCTTACCGTCTGTGCAGCCATGATCCGGAGGGGTATTTTTAAGCCGGAGCGATATAAAGTCCCCCCTCAAACCGGTGTCAAAGACCACACCCGGGAGGCGGTGTTGGTATTGGGTCTGATTATGGGTCTTTTGGTGGCCGATATGTTCTTTGAAGGCAGTCTCGATGCGGCCAATCATCAAGTCGAACCCACCCCCGAAGGCTTGGTTCCCGGAACCGGCCGGTGGGCCGTGGCCGGGCTATTGAGCAGCCAGCCGCCGGGTATCCTCCAGGCGTTACATATAGGGAGCTATTTTTTACATGAGCTGATCTTCTTCTCCTTTCTCTGCTTTTTGCCCATGGGCAAACATTTTCATGTCATTACATCGTTTCCTAACGTTTTCATGATGAAACTCAGTCGCGGTACGGTCAAACCGGTCCGTTGGGGTTTCAGCGATGAGCAACTGGACGATCTTGATTCCTTCGGGGTCAAAAAGTTTGAGGACTTCACCTGGAAACATATTTTTGATTTTTACACCTGTGTCGACTGCGGTCGCTGTTCGGACAATTGCCCGGCCAATACGGCGGGCCGGCCGTTGTCACCACGTTTTATTTCCATTAAAGCCAGGGATTTTACCTTTGCCCATTATCCCATTCGGGGAGACATCAATCCCGGTAATGAAGCGCTGATCGGTTCCATTTACAGCGAGGATGAAATCTGGTCATGCACCACCTGCGGCGCATGTGAGCAGGAGTGTCCGGTTTTCATCGAATATATCGATAAGATCGTCGATTTGCGGCGTGGTATGGTTGACGAAGGCGCTGTCCCCCAATCGTTGCAAAAGCCGCTGCGCTCCCTTGAAAAGAGGGGTAATCCGTGGGGGCAAATGGAACGCAAACGGGCGGCCTGGACCAAGGACAAGGAGTTTTCCCAGGAGGTGTCTGTCAAGGTGCTGGACAAAGGCGCTACCGCCAAGACCCTCTACTTTGTCGATTCCATCACCTCCTTTGACGGTCGTATGCAACAGGTCGCCCAGGCCACGGCGCGTGTCCTGGATGCCATGAACGTCGATTTTGGTGTGCTGGGTCCCCTTGAAAAGGACAGCGGTCACGAGGCGCGGCGGTTTGGCGAAGAGATGCTGTTCCAAACGCTTAAAGAGGAGAATAGCGACGCTATCCGCCGGAGTGGTGTCAGTGCCGTTGTTACCGCCGATCCCCACGCGTTTAATGCTCTGGAAAAGGACTATGACAATATTCCGTCCACCAAGCACATCAGCCAGGCAATGGCAGAGGGGGTGCAAGATTGCCGCTTGCGGTTTCGTCCTGTAGCGGATGATTCGAAAGTTTACTCGTTTCACGACCCCTGTTACCTGGGCCGCCATAACCAGGTGTACGAAGCGCCCCGGAAAGTATTGGATGCCATTCCCGGCCTCAATCGGGTTGAGATGAAACTCAGTCGGGACCGCTCTTTCTGTTGCGGCGGCGGCGGTTTGATGCTCTTTTATGAACCGGTGGAAGAAGAGCGCATGGGGATCTTGCGGGTGCGTATGGCCAAAAAAGCGGGCGCCAGTGTCATGGTCACAACCTGCCCGTTTTGTCTAGTGAATATTGAAGATGCCATCAAAGTGGCCGGCCTGGAAGGTGAAATGGAGGTGATTGATTTAAGCGAATTGGCGGCGATGCAGATGATCACCTGTTGATGTCGCCGGTAAACAGCTTGTCGTTGTGACGTTTATAAAGGACAGTTTATTGAAAAGGAGGAGGCGTATATGAACATCCTGGTGTGTGTCACCCGGGTGCCGGACACGGCTGAAAATGAGATTGAAGTCAATGCGGACGGAACCGACATTGAGCGGGATGATCTGGTCTATTCGGTCAATGAATGGGACAACTACGCCGTGGAAGAGGCCATTCAGTTGCGGGAGGTCCATGGCGGGAACATCACCGTGGTCACGGTGGGAGGCGGAGATGACGAAGAGGTCCTGCGCCGTGAAATGGCCATGGGCGCCGATAACGGGCTGCTGTTGTCCGATGACGCGTTTGAAGGTTCCGATGGGAGAGGCGTCGCCGCGATTTTAAAAATGGCCGTGGAAAAAGGCTCTTACGACCTGATTCTCACCGGTGCGCAATCCCAGGGGGGCGCCGGCGAAGTGGGCGGTATGTTGGCGGCCATGCTGGATCGCCCCTATGCCTCCCTGGTCAATTCCATTGAAAAGAAAAGTGACGCCACTTTGACCATCGGCCGTGAAATTGAAGGCGGCAACAGTGAAATGAGCGAGATCGATCTGCCCTGCGTCCTCTCCATCCAGACCGGCATTAACGAACCGCGCTATGTGGGAATCCGGGGGATTCGCAAAGTGGCATCAGTGGATATTCCCGTACATGGAGCGTCTGATCTGGGTGTGGATGCGGCACGGGTGGGTGCGGCCGGAGCCAAGGTCAAGCATGTCGACTACTTTGTGCCGGAATTGGGCGAAGGCGCCGAGATGCTGGACGGCAGCACCGATGAGATTATTGAAAGGCTGGTGGAAATGCTCAAAGCCAGGGGGGGATTAAAATAATGGCCAACCCGATTTTTACATATATTAACCATCGACAGGGAACCCTTGATGATACCGCTGGAGAACTGGCCCATGCGGCAGCCGCTATAGATCCGGCAGCGGAAGTGACGGCAGTTGTAACCGGCCGTGGCGCTGATCTAAAAACGGCCGCGGATCAGGCGGCCAAGATTTACAAAACGGTCTGGCTGTTGGACCGGGAGGTTTTTGCCTATCCCAACGCCGAAGTGATTCGCCCTGCCTTGGTAACGCTGCTGCCGGACAGTGCGACCGTCCTGTTTAGCCACGACACCTTTGGAATGGATTTGGGCCCCGGCCTGGCCGTTGAACTTGATTCCGCTTTTGTGTCGGATGTGGTGGGAATAGAGGCAAGCACCGCCGACCAGTTGACTGTTGTTCGCCAGGAGTTTGGTGGGCAGGTGAGTTGTCACATGAGCGTGGATGTCCAAAACGGTGCGGTGATTACTGTCCGGCCGGGTGTATTTAAACCCACGGAAGATGAGGTTTTCGGCGCCATCGAAGATAAATCCGGCGAAGTGGGGGATCTCACGGCCCGCCGCCGTTTTTTGGAAGTGGTGGAAGCGGAAATGGGCGATGTGGACATTACCAGGGAAGATGTGCTGGTGTCGGTGGGCCGAGGGATTGAAGATGAAGATAATCTTGAAATTGCCCGGGATCTGGCCGACGCCATGGGTGCGGCGGTCTCTTGTTCCCGGCCCATTGTGGATGCCAAATGGCTGGAAAAATCACGCCAGGTGGGCACCTCCGGTCAGACGGTCAGCCCCAAGGTCTATTTGGCCTGCGGTATCAGCGGCTCGTTTCAACATATGGGCGGAATCAAGGGAAGTCCGTTTATTGTGGCCATTAACAAAAACGCCAAGGCGCCGATCTTTCAGATGGCCGATGTGGGTATTGTGACCGATATGCTGGACTTTTTACCCGAGTTGACCGATTACATCAGCGCTATGTAAGGTTTTTTGCAGATTTGCAAGAACAGGTTTTTACCCCTCTTACATCCTCACCTTGGGCTGTTTTACCCTCTGTTTTGCAAAAACAGACGGTAAAATAAGAAAAAAGGGGATACATTGTCGTTACCCGAATCAACGTTGCTGCTGAAACTTCAGGCACGTATTGAGCCCGGATTTTGCATGAAATTTTACCAAATCAATCGGTTGCCCCACGAGACTCTCTCCTTTAGACCGGGCCGCCAAAGGGGCGCCCGGGTCATCCTCGGGCAATTTCCGCCAGAACCTTGCCGGCAGCGGCAACGGTGGTGTTGATATGATCGTTGGTATGCGCTGTGGAAACAAAACCGGCTTCAAATTGTGACGGCGCTAAATAAATCCCGCTTTCGCGCATCCCGGAAAAGTAACGGTTAAAGAGCCCCAAGTCGGAACGTTTGGCGTCTTCAAAGTTGGCAACCGGCTGATCAGTGAAAAAGAACCCGAACATCGATCCGACGGCGCAGGCTCTGGCGGTAACACCCGCTTCGGCGGCTGCCTGGTTGAGTCCTTCTTTCAACCGGTCGGCCTTGGCGCTTACATCTTCGTAGACGCCTGGTTTGCGAATTTCGGATAATGTGGCAATCCCTGCAGCCATGGCCAGGGGGTTGCCCGAAAGCGTTCCCGCCTGGTAGACGGGTCCGGTGGGTGCGATCTTTTCCATTATGGCCTTTTTACCGCCGTAAGCGCCTACGGGCATACCGCCGCCAATGACTTTCCCCAGGGTGACCAAATCGGGGGTAACCCCGTAACGGGCCGTAGCACCGCCGTGGGCGACCCGAAAGCCGCTCATCACCTCATCAAAAATCAGGACGGCGCCGTACTTTTCCGTTTCTTGACGCAAGGCCTCCAGGTATTCCCGGGAAGGTGAAACCAGTCCCATGTTGCCGGGCACCGGCTCCACAATCACGCAGGCCACCTGATCACCCTTTGCGACCATGGTTTTTGTAAACGTTTCGACATCGTTAAACGGTAAAGAGAGGGTCAGATCCACAAAGGCTTGGGGTACACCCGGGCTGCCGGCGATTGCCAGAGTGGCGACCCCCGAGCCGGCGGCCACCAACAGGGAGTCGGCGTGGCCGTGGTAACAGCCATCAAATTTGATCATTAAATCTCGCTTTGTGACACCGCGCGCCAAGCGGATAGCGCTCATGGTGGCTTCGGTACCCGAATTGACCATCCGCACCATTTCCACACAGGGCATCGCCTCCCGGATCAGTTGCGCCAATTCGATCTCCATCGCCGTGGGGGCGCCAAAGCTGGCGCCATTTTTTAACGCTGCATTGACGGCGCTTTCCACAGCCGGATGGGCATGTCCTAAAATCATGGGTCCCCAGGAACCCACATAATCGATAAATTTATTGCCGTCGCTGTCATACACCATACAACCTTTGGCCCGGTCGATAAACAGGGGGTCGGTTCCCACAGATCGACAGGCCCGGACAGGGCTGTTGACACCACCGGGAATAAGAGTTTGCGCCTGTTGGAAGAGTTTCCGGGATTGATCAATCTGCATACTGCACCTTTAAAGAAAAACCTTATCATATCGTCCAGCTTAGCTATCAAAGCTGGTAGAACGGGTCAATATGCAGGGTGCGTTTCTCCGTGGGAAGAATGATTTGGCGGAGGTGTTGAATTATTGCCCGTTTTGGCCCAAATTGTGGTAGTAACGGTCAGTTTAGAAATTCAACTGTCTATTGTTTCATAATGAAACCGCAACAAAAAGCAAGGCAGCTTGCGAAATTTTTAACCTATGTACTGGGTCGGCGGCCCGATGAATTCGGGTTGGTGACCGATTTGGACGGATTTATTACGGTTACGTCACTGTTCCAGGCGTTGGGGGAAGACGCGGGATGGCGGCATGTCCGCAAAAAGGATCTGGAGGCCCTGTTCCGGATATTGCCCGAAGTCCCCCTGGAGTTGGTCAACAATCGCGTTCGCGCAACGGACACAACGCACCTGCCGGTTCCTCAAGTAAAAATGAAATTACCCAAGCTGCTCTATACCTGTGTCCGCAGACGCGCCTGGCCGGTGGTAGCTGCCCGCGGTTTGAGGGTGGACGATCCGGCAAAACCACCGATTGTGGCAACTATCGATCAAGCGATGGCCCTGCGCCGGGGCCGCAGGATTGATCCGGAGCCGGTCCTGGTGACAATCCACACGGCCACTTCCCAAGAGCAGGGCGCTCTATTTAAACAATATGGTGAATTGCTTTACCTTACCGCCTACCTTCCGGCCAAGGCTGTCAGCGGGCCGCCCCTACCAAAGGAAGAGCCGCAAAGGAAAAAGAACAGACCGAAAACTCGGCCCCAGGCTCCGGGCAGTTTTACGCTAAAGCCAAAAGCCCGGGTGGGTAATCCGGATGATCCATTTCGGGAGTCGCCGGGAAGATCCAAAGATCAACGCCGCCGCAAAGAAAAGCCGTGGCAACGGGAAAAGCCGCCGTGGCGGAGGTAAGTGAACCCGAATTTTGGGCGCCGGAAAATTATTTGACAACATTCCGCAGGCTTGGTACAAGCCCAACGCTTTCCTTCCGACGGGCCGTTAGCTCAACCAGGCAGAGCAGCTGACTCTTAATCAGAAGGTTGAAGGTTCGATTCCTTCACGGCCCACCAATAAATTCAATGGGTTATCGTTTCGTCGATGATTCGATTTTTGGTGTGGGTACCCGTATGGGTACCCAAATCGTGTTTTTTCAACTGTGAAATAAATATTCATAAAAAATACTGAACTAATTGAAATGAGGGGTCGGGGAGTTTACCCCAACACCAGTTCTTTGACATTCCAGGTTGATTTACCTTTTTTGTACGCTTCGAATTGATGCATCTGGATAGTTACGCCCATGGCAGCGAACAACCAGCGGTTGTTCTCGTTACCCCGCATCCAGCAACGATCCAGATCAAATATCTCTTTTA
>Ga0209457_1000256_pt1 | contig 11268 bp, 8 predicted proteins | sample WorMetHEROISLAND_5_FD_187410 | JGI IMG/M metagenome (GOLD analysis project Ga0209457, IMG submission 187410) | Marine gutless worms symbiont microbial communities from Max Planck institute for Marine Microbiology, Germany - Olavius sp. 5 HERON... ... | reverse complement strand
GGGCGGTTTCGGCGGGCAGCAGGTGCGGGTCGAGGACCTCTCCGACCTTCTCGGCGGCGCCGGGGGCCTGGGCGACCTGTTCGGGTTCGGTTCCGGGGGCGGCGGCGGCCCAGCCCGGGGCGCCGACCTGCAGACCGAGCTGAGCATCTCTTTCACAGACGCCGCCCACGGCGTCACAACGTCGGTGAAGGCCCGCGGGGCGGCGGCGTGCTCAACCTGCTCAGGCTCGGGAGCGGCGCCGGGGACGCCGGTGAGCGCCTGCCCCACCTGCGGCGGGCGGGGCGTCGTCGCCCAGAACCAGGGTTTCTTCTCCTTCTCGCAGCCGTGCCCGAAGTGTCAGGGCTCGGGTCGGCTCATCGAGGCGCAGTGCCCGGCATGCAGGGGCGCGGGCGCGGAGAACCGCACGCGGGTCGTGAAGCTCAGGGTCCCGGCGGGGGTGAGCGACGGCGCCTCGTTGCGGCTCCGCGGCAGAGGAGGCCCGGGGCGCAACGGGGGGCCGGCGGGCGACCTCATAGTGCGGGTCCGGGTGGCGCCCAGCCGCCGATTCGGCCGGAAGGGCGACAACCTCACCCTCACCGTTCCCGTCACCTACACCGAGGCCGCCCTGGGGACAAAGATCGACGTGCCCACCCTCAACGGGACCGTGCGACTGAAGATCCCCTCCGGCACGCCCACCGGCAAGACCTTCCGAGTGCGCGGCAAGGGGATCTCCCCCGAACGGGGCCGGGCGGGCGACCTCCTTGTGACCATTCAGGTGGCGGTGCCCGCCAAGGTGTCCCGCGACGAGAAGAAGCTGCTCGAGGAGCTGGCGACGCTCGAGCCCGACGACCTCCGCGACCATCTCACGCCCGGAGCCGGGACATGACCGAGCCGACCAAGGCGGTGTTTGTCATTTCCGTTGCCGCCGAGCTGGCCGGGATGCACCCGCAGACCCTGCGCATCTACGAGCGGAGGGGCCTGCTGGCCCCGTTCCGGACCGATGGCGGCACCCGGCGTTACTCCGAGGACGACATTGAGCGTCTCCGGCTAATCGGCGAGCTGACCGGCCAGGGGCTCAACTTGGAGGGGGTGCGCCGCGTCTTGGCGCTCCAGGAGGAGAACCGGCGCCTGAAGCGAAAGCTCATCCGTCTCAGAGAGAGGCTGGAGGATCTCGAGGACGAAGCGGAGCGCGCCGGGAGGCCGCCCGAGATCGTCCTCCGCAGCGAGATCCGCCGCATCTTCGGGCCGGTGTTCGATGAGTGAGCCCGGCGCCCGCTCTCCGGGCCCAATACCCTCGCGGAAAGCCAGGTAACCCCGAAACCGGGTGCGAGAGGAGTCCGTCGAAGCTCATGCACGAGGCGCCGTCGAACCCGACACCGGGGAGCGCAGCGGAGGCCGCGGCCTTCGCGGCTCTCCAGGAGCGTTTCCCGGCCATGTACCGAGAGGTCTTCACCGACCCAAAGGCGCCTCGGACCGTCGTGGTCGTCCCCTCTCTCAGCCTCGACGAGGCCGAGCTGGCCAAGATCGCCGGGTGCATCCACTACGAGGAGCGGATGCTGTGCCTGTTGATGTTGCTCAGGCTGCCGAGGACCCAGTTGATCTATGTGACCTCGCTCCCTCTAGACGCCGCGGTGATCGACTACTACCTGCACCTGCTCCCCGGCATCCCGGGGATGCACGCCAGGGAGCGCCTCCATCTCATCTCGCTCGGCGACCCCTCGCTCAAGCCGCTAACGAAAAAGATCGTCGCCAACACCGGGAAGGTCGAGGAGCTGAGGCGGCTCATGCGGTACCCCGAGTCCGCTCACATGACCTGCTTCAACGCCACGACCCTGGAGCGCACGTTGGCCGTCCGGCTGGGCATCCCGCTGTACGCCTGCGACCCGGCGCTCGCCCACCTCGGCAACAAGTCGCGGAGCAGGGCCTTGTTCCGCGCCGTCGGCCTCGACGTCCCCGACGGGTTCGAGGATCTGCGAGACCGGGCGGACCTGGTCAACGCCCTGGTCGCCCTGCACGAGCGAAACCCCTACCTGCGGCGCGCGGTGGTCAAGCTCAACGACGGGTTCTCCGGGGAGGGCAACGCCCTGGTCCCGATCGGCCGTCTCGAAGGCGCGGCGTCCGTCAAGAAGGAGGCCGACCGGTTGCTGACCGAGTCGATCCGGTTCGAGGCGCACGGAGAGACGTGGGAGGCGTACGAAGCCAAGTTCACCGACATGGGCGGCATCGTCGAGGCGCTAATCGAGAGCCGGCGGCGGACGTCGCCGTCGGTGCAGATGCGCATCGACCCCTTGGGCGAGGAGCAGCTCGTGTCCACTCACGATCAGATCCTGGCCGGGCCGACGGGTCAGGTGTACTACGGGTGCACCTTCCCCGCGCTCGACAGCTACAAGCTCGACCTGCACGAGGCCGGTCGCGCCGTCGCCGGGGCGCTGAAGGGCCAGGGGGTGCTGGGGCGGCTCGGCGTGGACTTCGTGTCCGTCCCGGGCGAAAGAGGGTGGAAGCACCACGCCATCGAGATCAACCTGCGTAAGGGCGGCACGACGCTCCCTTACCTGATGCTTGAGTTCCTCACCGACGGGGAGTACGACGGGTACACGGGCAAGTTCCATACCCCGACCGGAGACGTCCGCACCTACTACGCAACCGACAACCTCATCAAAGGCTCATACCTGGGGATGACCCCGGGCGAGCTGATCGACAGCGCCGTGTACGAGGGGATCCACTACAGCGCCGCTTCCCAGCAAGGGCTGGTCTTCCACCTGCTCGGCGCGGTCACCGATCATGGGAAGATCGGGATGGTCTCGATCGCCCCCGACCACGTCGCGGCGCGGGAGCAGTACGAGGCCGCCGTGACGACCCTCGACCGCGCCACCGCCTGAGGCGGGTGCCCGGCCGCCGCCCTGGTATCCGTTGTTCATTATTCAGTTGTCAAACCGCGGTGCGCTCCAATGCGCGTCGCGGCGCCAGTGATCGGGCCGTGGTTCCCGGGCCGTGGTTCCCGGGCCGTGGTTCCCGGGCCGTGGTTCCCGGGCCGTGGCGGCCGGGTGTGCTGTTCATGTTCTCCTCCCCCCTTCGCCGAGGCGTCAGGGCGGGTCTCTCCCCCCTGTCCAGCCTTCCCCGGTGGGGCTTGCCCCGGTCCGGTAGGTGTGCCCGAACGGGCTGACCCAATCCACGGCCACCCTGCCCGTCTTCGCATTCCGCCACCCGCCCCGATGCTTCGCCATGTGATGATGACGGCAGAGCGGAGCGTGGTTCTCCACGGTGGTGGGCCCGCCTCGGGCGTGGTCGATGCGGTGGTCGAGGTCGCAGTTGACTGCGGGCACACGGCACCCCGGGAAGACACAAACAGGGTGGAGAGAGCGGATCATCTTCTGTTGCTTGACGGTGGGCCTTCTCTTCACGGACACTATGTGGAGCGGCTCTCCGGTCTCGGGGTCTGAGACCACCGCGTTCCATTCGCTCTTCTCTTGTTGTTCCTCGGCGACTTGGCGGGCTACCTCCGAGACGACGGGGCCGTATCCTGCGAGGTCTCCTGGGTTGTCGTCGAGTCCGGCGAGCGTGGTGAGATCGACGTGGAGGTTGACCGACCCTGCCTTCTCGCCTCCCGTGTCGGGGTTGAGGCGGCCTGTGAGCAGGTCCAAGGCGACGTCGGCGCGGAGCTGGTCGACGCTGCGGGGCTCGTGCCTGGTCTTGAGGCCGCGGGCGATCCTGTTGACCCGGTCGGTGGCGGCTTGGGCCAGGTGAGGGGCGCAGTCGGATATGTGCAGGTGGGTTGTCCCGTCCGGGGTCGGGCGAGCCACAAGACGGCGGCGTTCCAGGGACCGCTCGTATCGGGCTTGGGCGTGGCCGGGGTCTTCCAGGATGCAGAGGCGACGCAGCCGGGCGCCGATCTGCCCGACAGTGAGACGACCCGCCGCGGCGAGGACCTTGACGGCGACCCCCCGAGCGGCGCTGTCTCTCAGTGCTGCGGTCCCGTCGGAGATGACCTGGGCTTCGTGACCGTCGATGTCGCCCGCCTCCAGTGCGGCGGCGACTTCGGGAGCTGCTTTCTCAGTCGTAGGGCGACGGTCAGCTCGTTGCAGGCTTTGCGGCGGGTGTAGCCGACGGCGGCGGCGATCTCGTCGGCGGCGTGCTCATTGGGCAGGGAGCTGCGTTCGGTTGTGTCGGCGGAGGCGGCGTGGGCGGTCTCGGCTATCGCCGCGTACAGCCTCGCCTGGTGATGGGAGATCTGGCGTTGCTCAGCGCCGAGCACGGTGACCAGGTCGTGGCCGTTCAACCGGCTCAGGTCCACCGTCTCCAGGACCGCGGAAAGTGCCGCGCCTGGGGCCATCTTGCCTAGGCCCTCAGGAAGGACTTGCCTGCCGCCCGGCTCGAAACGGGTCGTCGCCTCGCCCGGGGACAGCTCTCCCGACGGATGTGACTTGGAATTCGCCATGGTCGCCAACGTATCTGGGGCCTGGGACAGATTCGCGCGGGCGGCCGCTTCGTCGCTTTCCATGTCGTCGACGATGCCGTTGCGGGACAGCTCTCCCGGCTGATGTGACTTCCATTTCGCCATGGCAGCCAACGTATCTGGGGCCTGGGACAGATTCGCGCGGGCGGCCGCTTCGTCGCCTTCCATGTCGTCGACGATGCCGTTGCGGGCCAGCGCCGGCCGCGGCCTCCCCGACCCACAGTGGACACATGCCCGAGGGCGCGTGGAGACGACCTCCGCCTCCAACGCCCGTTCACAGAGATGACGACACCACATCGAAGTCCTCCAGCCCCTGGCGCATGTCGTTGAAATGGCGAGTCAACTGCCGTGACGGTATGACTGAGCGCACGCGACTCTCCCTACAGGGCGGCCATTCCCATGGTCGAAGCACGATGTCGGCGACACGCCCTAAGAGCCCGGACCCCGGCGAGGGTTGAGACCGGCGTTGTGGCCGGGGCAGGCCGAAGGACCTCGCGGAGGTAGCGACCCCCGCCGTCAGGCGAGGGGTGAGGGTGAGAGTAGGGAGGACTGAGGTCGCCCGCCTGATGGCGGGCGGCTGAGATCTCTCTTGTCCTCCGATGAGGGGGACTCTCTCGAGGCTTCGATGGAGCGGCCGGTCGACAGCACCACGACCCGATCATTAAATGTCGTCCGCGGCGACGCAGACGGAGTCTGCAAGTGTGTGCGATTTTCGAGCCTGGCGCAGCCATGGCCCGTTAGACACCCGACGCCGGGACCCCATCAACGCTGCGCCGGGCGCAGGGTCGGGTCACCGGCCCCACAGCGCCCCAGTGAGCTCTCCGCGCTTCGTCGGCAAGAAAAAAGGGGGCTCAACCCTCCCCATCGCCGCTCCTAGAGCCTCCTGAGGCGCTCTCCCGGCGACTCAGCGGCATGTCGGTGAGGGTCGTCCGACGGTCGCGACGACGGGTGTGTATCGGGACCAGTCGCGTGTCGTTGAAATGGCGAGTCAACTGCGGCGACGGTATGCTGAGCGCGTGTGGATTACCGACAGGGACGGTCTTCCTGTGATCGAAGCACGATATCGGCGATATACCACTGGTTGTCGCCTCGCCCGGGGACTGCTCGCCCGCTGGACGTCACTTCGATTTCGCCATGGCAGCCTCGGGCGCCTCGCCCCGATCGGGTACGAGTCGAATGTCACAGCAGCATGAATGCAGTAACCCGCCGGCCACCAAACCGGGTCAAGGTGAGCGGATGCGTGTGCAGTTTCGCGGCTCTCGTCGGCACTACTGCACACGCCGGGCGATGCGTGTGCAGTTTCGCGGCTCTCGTCGCTACTACTGCACACGCTGAGGCGTCAGCTTCAGCTCTCCCGACTCCACCGACACCTCAACCGCGTCTCCCTCGGCGAAACGGCCCTCAAGGAGAGCCGCGGCGATCGGGTCGGCCAGGTCCCGCTGGATGACCCGCTTCAGCGGCCGGGCCCCGTACACCGGGTCGAAGCCGCGCTCGGCGAGCAAGTCGAGGGCGCCGTCGCCGACCGACAGGCCCAATCTGCGAGCCTCAAGGCGGTCCGAGAGCGCCTCAAGCCCGATGGCGGCGATCTTGCGCAGGTCCTCTCTCGTCAGCTTGTCGAAGACGACGACTTCGTCGATTCGATTGAGGAACTCGGGCCGGAAGGCGGCGCGCACGGCGCCCATCACCTGATCGCGGGTCGCCTCAGGCGGGAGGTCGGGGTCGATGTGGGCCGACCCGAGGTTCGACGTCATTATCAACACGACGTTGGTGAAATCGACCGTCCTCCCCTGGCCGTCGGTGAGACGGCCGTCGTCAAGCACCTGCAAGAGCGCGTTGAACACCTCGGAGTGCGCCTTCTCCACCTCATCAAGCAAGACGACCGAGTAGGGGCGGCGGCGCACCACCTCGGTTAGCTGCCCGCCTTCCTCATAGCCGACGTACCCGGGAGGGGCGCCGATGAGACGGCTCACGGAGTGTTTCTCCATGTACTCGGACATGTCGATGCGAACCATCGAGCGCTCGTCGTCGAACAGAAGCTCGGCGAGGGCCCGGGCCAACTCGGTCTTGCCCACGCCGGTCGGGCCGAGGAAGAGGAACGAGCCGACGGGACGACGGGGGTCGGAGAGCCCGGCCCGAGACCGGCGCACGGCGTTGGACACGGCTTCGACGGCCCGGCCCTGGCCCACCACACGCTTGTGAAGGTGCTCCTCCAAGCGGATCAGCTTCTCGGCCTCCCCCTCCATCAGCCTGGCGACGGGGATGCCGGTCCACTTGCCGACAACCTCGGCGACGTCCTCGTCGGTCACCTCCTCCGACAACATCGAGCCTTGCTCGTGGAGATCGGACAGCTCCCCCTCCTTCACCTTGAGCCGGGCCTCCAGCTCGTTGATCGCCCCGTACCTCAACTCGGCCGCCCTGGCCAGGTCGCCTTCCCGCTCGGCCAGCTCGGCTTGGCCCCGCGACGCCTCTATCCGCCCCTTGATCTCCCTGATCTCGGAGATCACGCCCTTCTCGACCTTCCAGCGGGCGGTGAGGGCGCCGATCTCCTCCGCCGCGTCGGCCAACTCCTCCTCGAGCCTCTCCAAGCGCTCGACCGAGGCGGCGTCGGACTCCTTCTTGAGGGCTTCCTTCTCGATCTCCATCTGGACCCGGCGGCGGGTCAGCTCATCGATCTCCTCAGGCATCGAGTCGATTTCGATGCGGAGCCGGGAGGCCGCCTCGTCGATGAGGTCGATCGCCTTGTCGGGCAGGAACCGGGCTGTGATGTAACGGTCGGAGAGGACCGCCGCCGCCACCAGCGCGGAGTCGGTGATGCGCACGCCGTGGTGGACCTCGTACCGCTCCTTGAGCCCTCGGAGGATGCCGACGGCCTCGTCCACCGTGGGAGGCTCGGTCACGACGGGCTGGAAACGACGCTCCAGGGCAGCGTCCCTCTCGATGTGCTTGCGGTACTCGTCGAGGGTGGTGGCGCCGATCAGGCGCAGCTCGCCGCGGGCCAGCATCGGCTTGAGCATGTTCGAGGCGTCCATCGCCCCTTCCGCGGCCCCGGCGCCGACCAGGGTGTGCAGCTCGTCGAGGAACGTGATGATCTCCCCTTCGGACCGCGCTATCTCGTCGAGCACGGCTTTGAGCCGCTCCTCGAACTCGCCCCGGTACTTGGCCCCGGCCACCATCGAGGCGAGGTCGAGGGCGACGATCCGCTTCGTCTTCAGGCCTTCGGGCACGTCGCCGTCGGCGATTCTCCGGGCGAGGCCCTCCACGATGGCGGTCTTGCCGACCCCGGGCTCGCCGATCAGGACCGGGTTGTTCTTGGTGCGACGGGAGAGGACCTGGATGACGCGGCGGATCTCGTCGTCACGGCCGATGACCGGGTCGAGCCCGCCCCGCCGGGCGACGGCGGTGAGATCCCGGCCGTACCGCTCCAAGGCGTCCATCACGTCCTCGGGGTTGTCGGTGCTAACGCGGCGACCGCCCCGAATCTCGTCGATCGCCGCCCGCAACGCCGAGGGCTGCAGACGAAGAGTGTCGGCGAGGGCGAGAAGAAGGTGCTCGACCGAGAGGTAGTCGTCGCCCATCTCGGCGCGGCGCCCGTCGGCTTCGGCGAGGGCGCGGGCCAACACAGGGCCGGTCTCCGCCTCGGCCGCTCCGTACACCTTGGGGAGCGAGTCGAGTTTCGACTCAAGGGAGCGGCGCAACTCAACGGCGTCGGCGCCGAGGGCGTCGAGAACGGGGCGAACAATGCTGTCCGGCTGGTTGAGCAGGGCCAAGGCGAGATGCTCGGCCGCCACGGCGCCGTGATGACGTTCCCGTGCCGTCTGCGCCGCCGCGGCCAGGGCCTCTCGGGCCTTCGCGGTCAGTCTCTCAAGACTCACTTGTCCCCTCCTATCCAGGGTCGCCTAACAAATCTGAGTCCTATTATATCAACTCTGGCCATTGGCGTCAACTCCGCCGCGGCGATGGCCCCTATCCCCGCGACGCTCCGTACCCGGCGGGCCTGCCCCGGGCCGGGGGCCGCGGCTCTGGCGCCAACGGCGACTCCCGCCTATCATGACCTGAGGCGGCGGCGCTCGGAGCGGCTGCCGCCGTCGCCGACAAGGAGCTAACGAAGTGGACAACGAGATCTGGCGCTGGCTTTGGATCGTCTTCGCCTTCGTCATGGGGGTCGGCGAGATGTTCACAGCCGGCTTCTTCCTGCTGCCCTTCGCCATCGGCGCGGCCGTGACCGCCGTCCTCGCGTGGTTGGGTGTGGGCCCGCTGCCGCAGTGGCTTGTCTTCTTCGGGGTCACGGCGGTCTCGCTGGCCTACCTGCGCCGCTTCATCAGCCGCCAGGACGAGGATGAGCAGCCCAGGGTCGGCGCCAACCGGTGGATCGGCGCCGAGGGAGTCGTCCTCACCGCCATCGACCCGCGTTCGGGCGCAGGCATGGTCCGCGTCCTCAACGAGGAGTGGCGAGCCGCGGCCGACGGGCCGATAGCCGTCGGGGAGAAGGTCACAGTGACCGAAGTCGAGGGGACTCGGCTGTTCGTTGAGCGGCTGGAGAGCTGACTCGATGGTAATGATACAAGGCTTGACTCCGTCAAGAGAGAGAAGGTAGAAGATGAATGATCCGATCGTGATGTTGTTCGCTGTCTTGGCGGTGGGGCTCCTCGTCATCGCCGCCGCCGGCTTCAAGGTGGTCCGGCCCTTTCAGAAGGGGTTGATCGAGTTTCTCGGCCGCTACGAACGGACGATCGACTCGGGGTTGCGCTGGGTCATGCCGTTCATCAAGCGGCTGACCAAGGTGGACATGCGCGAGCAGGTGATTGACGTGCCGCCGCAAGAGGTCATCACCAAGGACAACGTCGTCGTCACCGTCGACGCGGTGATCTACTACGAGGCGACCGACCCGGTGAAGCTCCAGTACAACGTGGGCAATTTCATCCTCGCCGTCACCAAGCTGGCCCAGACCAACCTGCGTAACGTCGTCGGCGACCTCGACCTCGACTCGGCGCTCACGTCGCGTGAGGTCATCAACGCCAAGCTGCGCCAGATCCTCGACGACGCCACCGACAAGTGGGGTGTCCGCGTGGTCCGCGTCGAGATCCAGAGAATCGAGCCGCCCGTCGACGTCACCGACGCTATGCACCGCCAGATGAAGGCCGAGCGCGACCGGCGGGCCGCCGTCACCGAGGCGGAAGGCTCGAAGCGGGCAGCCATCCTCACCGCCGAGGGCGTGAAAGAGTCGCAGGTCCTCGAGGCCGAGGGCCAGGCCGAGGCGATCCGCCGGGTGGCCGACGCGGAGAAGTACCAGAAGCTCACTGTGGCCGAAGGCGAGGGTCAGGCCATCGAGCGGGTGTTCGGCGCGATCCACAACGGCGACCCGACCGACGACCTGCTGGCGATCAAGTACATGGAGGCCCTTCAGGGGGTGGCCGACGGCAAGGCGACCAAGATCTTCCTACCGCTTGACACGTCCGGGCTGCTGGGGTCGGTCGCCGCCATCGGCGAGCTGTTCAGGGAGAGCGGCGAGGAGCCCGCCTCCTAGCGCCCCCCAACCCCCCACTCGGTTTCCTAATGCCCTGGATTCGCCTATGCCGTAGTTGGTGCATTGAGAGTCGCCCCGCCCGGTCTCTTCCTCGGCGCCCACCTGCCCAAGACCCCCTGAGCGAGCGGTCGCCGTCCGCAGACCCGTCGGCCGTCACCCAGCCGCCCGAACCATGCCGGCGAGGACGGCCTCCACGTCTTTGGGGTCCCACGGCGGGTAGAACACCATCGTGTAGAGGTCGCAGCGCGCCCGGGGCGGCACATGCCAACCCGCCGCCCAAGTCCCGTCGGCGTGCTCCCCGACGGCGGCGTCGACTCCGTCCACTTGGACGACGCCCTTGACCCCCGGCCAGTCGACGGCGGGGAGAGCTCCCCTGATCAGGGCGACCGCCGCCGTCCCATCGCCGGGGCCGTAGAAGGTGGTGTGAGCGCCCCCGACGGAGGTCCACACGTCGGGCTCCTGCTCGCTCGGGTCGAAACCCGCCTCGTCGAAAGGAAGAAACCCGATCTCATACGGCGCCGGAGGGCACACCTCCAGATGCGGGGCGCTGCTCGAGGTCGAGGCGGGGGCCGTCGAAGAAGGCGCCGGGGCGGTCGAGGTCGAGGGGGAGACCGTCGTGGTCGGCTCCGCGCCGGCGGCGCAGCCGACCGCCAGCGCCGCCGCGGCGGCGAGCTTCCACATCCGGGTCGATCGAACCGCCCCGGCACCGGGCCCCGGGCCGCTACCCGACCTCAATGGACGGATCCGCCGGAGGCTCGCAACGCCGGTCCGCACTCCGGCTCGCCCCGCACCACCGGGTGGCCGTCCGACTCGATTTGCGCCGGGATCATGCAGGCCTCGATCGAGCCGTCCGGGTTGACCACGGCACGCGCCACGGCGGTCGTCGCCCCGGCGTCGGAGAGGCGGGGCCAGACGAAGTTGGCTAGGCCCCAGAACACGGGCGCTCCGTCGATCGTCTCCAACGGGTTGAGCCGATGCTGATGGTGCCCGAAGATGACGTCGGCCCCCGCCTCGATCATCGCCGTCGCCCGATCGATGTCGTCGCCGCGGGGACGGGTCTCCAACTCACGACCCCAGTGGATGGTCACCACGACGACATCGGCGATGTCGGCGGCTGCGGCCACCGCCTCAACCATCTGATCGACGTGATCGCCCGAAGCCATCCCCGGGGCGTCCTCCGTCGCGTACCAGGTGTAGTCGGGGGCCACTCCCCCAAAGCCCACGACCGCAACCGTCCAACCGTTGACCTCGAAGACCGCCGGCTCACCCGCCTCCCCGAAGTCCCCGCGGCGACGACATCGATCGGGCGACG
>Ga0209457_1000255_pt1 | contig 11353 bp, 9 predicted proteins | sample WorMetHEROISLAND_5_FD_187410 | JGI IMG/M metagenome (GOLD analysis project Ga0209457, IMG submission 187410) | Marine gutless worms symbiont microbial communities from Max Planck institute for Marine Microbiology, Germany - Olavius sp. 5 HERON... ... | reverse complement strand
AAGCGCCTATGAAAATAATCCGGAGCGGTTTAAAGGAAAGGTGCCCAAGCCCCATGATCTGCCGAAAGCGGTATGGATCAATAAACCCAAAAGCCCAGAATTGGAGTCTAATTTATTGACGAGTGTGTCTCATTTTCATTGACATATACCGAAACTATCCATTAGACGAATGAAAAAAAGGTGGGGCAGCCTTTCAGACAAGGGCACAGTAACCCTCAATACAGACCTGATCAGAGCGCCTAAAGAGTGTATTGAGTATGTTGTTACGCATGAGCTGTGTCACCTGAGATATCATAATCATAGCCCCGAATTTTATAAGCTCCTCGACTCTGTCATCCCGGGCTGGGAGAAGATAAAGCACAAGCTCGAACTTAGTATGGTGTGAGCATGAATCTGAACCTACCGTAACTTGCTGATTTTATTTGGCGTCCCCAAGGGGATTTGAACCCCTGTTGCCGGCGTGAAAGGCCGGTGTCCTGGACCAGGCTAGACGATGGGGACGCGTCAGGGAATGATCTTTGTATACATCTTTTTTGGTGGGCCGTGCTGGGATCGAACCAGCGACTCTCTGCTTAAAAGGCAGATACTCTACCGACTGAGTTAACGGCCCATGTTTCACCCAAATGTCAAACAGTGCAAAGCGAAATATGTATTTATAACGGCAGATATTGTCAATACAAAAGTGGGCTCGAAAAAATATTTGCTTGAACCCGGATTTTGCACGCCACGAATGGGTTCATTGGCAAGGCCGCAAGGGCGAAGCTGTATGCTAATACCGCGAGCCCTTGCTAACACAGCCAATGGACGCAGCCCGTGAGCGTCCGTCCGGATGAAATTTTACCAATCTGTTATCAATGTCAAAACATCCAAACGGTGTTTGGGAAATAACCGTAAACACGTTGATAGCAAGCTGAAATATCAAATATAAACAACTTTCCGGTAAAATTTCATGCAAATTCGGGTTGAAAAGGAAGCCGGTCAACTTCAGCCCGATTCGGGCTATTTACGCCAAAATTCCGGCATCAAAAAGACCATTACGGTAAAGAGTTCCAGCCGTCCCAAAAGCATGCACCAGACCAGCAGCCATTTGCCCGCCACGGGAATCTGTGCGTAGTTTTCCGCCGGGCCTACAAGTCCGAAACCGGGGCCGATATTGCCGAGGGCCGACGCCACCGCCGACAGGGCGGTGACGAAATCGACACCACACGCGGCCAAAAGAATGCTGTTGATCAAAAAAAGGCCGATGTAAAGCGCCAAAAACCCCATCACCGCGCGGACCACATCATCGGAGACCGCCTGATCCGCCACCTTGATTCGCGACACCGAACGGGGATGGATCAGGGTGAAAAGTTCCCGGAAGCAATATTTGAACGCCACCATGATCCGCAGGCACTTCATGCCGCCGCCGGTGGATCCGGCCGAAGCGCCGATAAACATCCCGAAAAAGATGATCAACTGGGCCATGGCGGGCCATTTTTCATAATCGGCCGTGGCGTATCCGGTGGTGGTGATAATCGCCGCCACCTGAAAAACGCTATAGCGTAAGGCGCTGCCGATCTCATCGTAAACGGTTTGATAGACATTGGCGGTGACAGCCGCCGTCAGTACAATGACCATCAACAGATAAAACCGGAATTCACTGTCTTTCCAGAAGACCAGCGGTTTTCCCCGCAGCATCAGGTAGTGCAGCGTGAAATTGATGCCGGCCAAAAACATAAAAAGCGTGATGATACCGTCAATATAGACGCTGTTGTAGTGGGCGATAGAGCTGTTTTTAACAGAAAAACCGCCCGTAGGAAGGGTGGTGAAGGCGTGGTTGAGCGCCTCGAAAAAGGGCATTTTGCCCGCCATTAACAAGACCGCTTCCCCCACGGTTAGCAGCAGATAGACCTGCCAGAGGATTTTAGCCGTATCCTGAATACGGGGTTTGAGCTTATCGGGTACGGGGGAGGGCACCTCGGCCTTATAAAGCTGCATCCCGCCGACCCCCAAAAAGGGCAGGATGGCGATCCCCAACACGATAATGCCCATGCCGCCCAGCCATTGGATCAGGCTGCGCCAGAGGAGCAACCCCTGGGGCAGCCCTTCAATATCGGCTACAATCGAGGCGCCGGTGGTGGAGATCCCCGAGGCCGATTCAAACAGCGCGTTAGTAAAAGAGCCGAACGCGCCGCCGGCGTCAAAGTAAAAGGGCAAGGCCCCAAAGAAACTTGCCGCCGCCCACCCCGTGGCGACGATAGCCATGCCTTCCCGGGGGCGAATGTGGTCGGCCTTTGTTTTTCGGCAGACAAGGTAAAGCCCCAGCCCCGCCAGGAGGGTGATCCCCATGGCCTTTGCCAAAGCCGGGGGGCTGCCGTCCTGGTAATAGATCCCGGTCAGCAGGGACAGCAGCATGGTCAGCCCGAAGCTGACCGTCAAGAGACCCGTGATTTTACCGATATAGCGCCAGCGCATGGGGAATCGTCGATCTTGTCTCGGTAATGGCGTTAGATATAATCAAGCGTAACGGTCAGCAGCTTTTCCACCCCGGAAACGACCTCTTTTTGAGCAAAGATGACCACATGATCCCCCGGATAGACCACGCTATCCCCACTGGGGATAATGGCCCGGCCGTCATGCAAAATTCCGATGAGGAGGGCGCCTTTGGGAAAGTCGATATTTTTTAAGGGGCGGCCCACCACCTCCGACGTCTCCAACGCTTCGGCCTCCAGCACTTCGGCGGCCTCGTTTTGCAAAGAAACGGCCGACAGCACTTTGCCCTGCCGAATGTGCTGCAAAATAGAGTTGACTGCGGAGAGGCGGGGGCTGACCACCTGGTCGATCCCGATGGTGCTCATCAAAGGAAAATAGTTGAATTTATTCACCTTAACGATGTTTTGGGGTACACCAAAGCGTTTGGCCAGTATTGCCACGATAATATTGGTCTCTTCATCTCCGGTCAACGCCACCAGGGCATCCGTGCTTTCGATGTTTTCGTCCAAAAGCAAACTCTGGTCGGCGCCATCGCCATTGAGCACCACACTGTGGTTCAACAGTTCCGCCAAAGTGATGGCCCGGTCGGGATTGCTTTCAATAATTTTTACGGTGATGCCGTTCTCTTCCAAAGTTTTGGCCAACCGTAAGCCGGTCCGGCCGCCGCCGATGATCATCACCCTTTTTACCGGATGGGCCTGTTTATTCAGCGCGGCCAGGGTTTTCGCGTGGGAATCGTTTTTGCTGATAAAGTAGATGAGATCATTTTCTTCCAAACGGTCGTTGCCGTTGGGAACAATCAGGGTTTCGCGCCGAACGATGGCCGCAATAAGGGGCGGGGCGTCTTCTATGACGGCGCTGATGTCGGACAATTTGACACCGGTTAAACCGGCTTGGGCTGTTAAGCGAACCCCGATAAATGTAAATTGTCCCTCGGCAAACTCACCCACATCAACAGCCCCGGGAACGCTCATCAAGCGCTCAATCGTTTTCACCACCTCAATTTCGGGATTGATGACCCGGCTGATATGGGGTGTCTGCTCTTGTAAGGCGGGATGAAAAGGGACAAATTCCGCCGCGCGGATACGGGCCACCTTGCGGGTATTGGGCGAAAGCAGATCAGCGGCCAGGCAGGCCGTTAGATTGACTTCGTCGCTATCGGTGACGGCCAGCAGCATCTCGGCCGATTGAATACCGGCCGATTTCAATAGATCCGGATTACTGCCCGAGCCCCGGATTGCCTGGGCGTCAATGGTTTCAGCGACCCTTCGCACCGCGACGGGGTTGTTATCGATCAAGGTGACCTGCTTGTTTTCCCCGGCCAGGCGGCGCGCCAAGTGGTAGCCGACCTCTCCGGCGCCGATGATCACAACATTCAATGGAAATTCCTCACAACCATTTTCTATTGGGGCTACTTTACGAAGCGCCATCGGATTTTGCAAGTCCGGGTTAGGACCGCTGATGATTGTAGCAAGTGAAAGGCCCGCCTACCATGGATAAAATGTCGGGAATGTGCCGCCGGTCAGGATGATGCACATAATCAAAAGCACCAGCAGGGCGACAGTATCTCTCTTTTTAAAGGTCAGCTCGGGATCGGTACGATCGGCTGAATAGCAGCGGGAAGTCATCGCCAGGGCAAATTGGTCGCCGGTTTTGAACAGATTGCGCATCAACGGGATGACCTGGTACCGGATGCGCAAAACGGGGTTGGGGTTGTTGTCAATCAGGCGGGCCCGCCCGGCTTGGGTGATGTTGCGGTGCTCCTTGATAATGATGGGGATAAACCGCATTAAAAATGAAAGCATGATGCCGACCGTATCGGCGTTGATAAAGGGCAGGGGTTTTAAAAACCATCGGATGGCGGCGTTGATTTCGTCGGATCGGGTGACGGACAGCAGCCATAAAGCCAACCAAAGCATCAGCATCAGCCGCCAGCAAATGGTGATGCCGACGGCCATTCCGGAGATTGAAAAAGTGAGCGGCCCCCATTGGTACAGCGGTGCTCTGGTGGAAAACAGCGACCGCGCAATGACCATCAGGGTTAATAACAGCAGGAACGCCCTGGATGACAAGAGGGCCCTGCCGACATGAAAGCGGGTTTGCACGGAGAGAGCGACGGCAAAGAGGGTCATGATCAACAGGGCGTGAGGATTGGCGCCGCTCAATAGCAGTGAAAAGAGTAACAGCGCGGCCACTTTCAGACGCGGGTCAAGACGATGTAAAACCGTCCTGCGGGCTTGATCGGAGCGGTTCATTTATCCGCCCCCGGGGCGGCAGCGGCACTCTGCGGAAGTGTAGGGCGCCCGGACGCCGTAAGGCTCCACCCGACGGGCGGTTGTGAGGGGCGCGCCGTCTAACGCAACAGCGCCTTTATGCAACACAATCAGACGGTCGGCATGGTCGATCACCTTTTCGATGTCGTGGGTGGCGATGATCAACGTGCCTCCTTTTTTGTGTAAAGTCACCAGTTGAGCGAGAATCCGCTGGGTGGCGGGCCAGTCGAGATTGGCAAAGGGTTCGTCCAGTAATAGTACTTTGGGCCTCATGGCCAGTACGCCGGCAATGGCCAGACGGCGCTTTTCGCCGCCGGAAAGGGTGTGGGGCGGACGATGGGCAAGGTGGGTCAGCCGGGTCATACGCAATGTTTCCGCCACGCGTTGAGCAATCAGTCCACGATCCAATTTGAGATTTTCCGGCCCAAAAGCGATATCCGCAGCCACGGTCTCACCCACGATTTGAGCGTCGGCGTTTTGGAAGACCAACCCCACAGTTTGGCGGATCTTACGGGTGTTGCGGCCCACACGCTTCCCGGCCACCCGCACGGCGCCGGTCGTGGGGCGCATTAACCCGTTCAAATGCTTTAAAAGAGTGGTTTTGCCGGAACCGTTAGCGCCGCATAGAACAATAAACTCGTTTTGTAAAATGGACAAAGAGATATCGTTTAGCGCAACGGTTCCATCTTCAAAACGGTGCGCAAGCTTCTCGGTTTTGATGATTGGCGGCATCGCTTTTTTAATGCGGGATGAATGGCCGGACCGCTTTATAGACGGGCACGGCGGCGATGATTTTTAAGGCGTCACCGATTAAAAAGGGTAGCATGCCCGCTGCCGCCGCCTTGGACCAGGGCATACCGGTCACCATTTTGAGCCAGGGAACGCCCAGGGCGTAAATGACAACGGTGCCCACCAGCAGCGCCGACGCCGTTTTTAAAAAGCGCCGGCCGCCTGAATGATGGATCAGGCTGACCAGTCCCGCTGCCGGAAGGCAACTGATCAGGTAGCCGCCCGTGGGCCCGGCGATCCGACCGATGCCGCTGGAACCGCCCGCAAAAACCGGTAAGCCGATGACGCCGGCAAAAAGATAGAGCGCCACGGCCGCCAATGCCCAGCGCGGCGGCATCAAAAGCCCGGTAAGCAGCACAAAAAAGGTCTGCAAAGAAACGGGCACCGGCCCGATGGGGATCATCACATAAGCCCCCGCCACAATAAAAGCGGCCATCAAAGCGGCGGTTATAAGCTTTCGTAACTGCTGGATTTCGGAAGTTGCATGCATTGAGTTGTTTACAGCGGTCATATCCCTTCGTCCTGTATTTTAGTAAAGGTTTCGAGTGTTTATATGAAAAGTCGCGCCCCTTTAAGGCTTTAAAAACGGACTTTTCATCGTCTGTTGTGGCCGTCGGCGGTCATGGTCGTTAGTCAGGGGCGCCACGCGGTTTTTCGGATTTGTCCAAAAAGCAGTCACCAAAGGCAATATGGACAACTTCGCCGCTCTTTTTTGCTACCATCAACGCGCCGGATGAATCCACATCCAGGGCGGTTCCCTTGATGGTCTCGTGCAGGGTTTGCACGGTCACCCGTTGACCGAAATTAACGGCGTATTGTTTCCATTCGGCAAAGGTGTCGTCCCATTGACCTTGTTGCAGGTGCGTTTCCAATGCATCTAAAAAGGCGCCCAAAAATCGGTTGCGCGCCACCGGGCGCCCCACCTTCGCCTTGACGGATGTGGCCTCGGAAAGATTGCCGGGCGGAGTATTGTTCAAATTGAGACCGATACCGATATTGATGTAGGCGATCATATCACCTTCGGCGGAGACCTCGGACAGCATGCCGCACACTTTTTTACCATCAATTAAAATATCGTTGGGCCATTTGGCGCCGGCCTGGACATGGTATAAATGTCCAAGCAGCCGGGCGATGATCGCCGCCACCTGGAAATTAACCCGCGCAATGGCCGGCAGTTCGATCCGGGGACGCAGCACCACTGTCAAGTAGAGCCCGCCTTTGTTGGAGACCCATTGCCGATTAAGCCGCCCCCGGCCGCCGGTTTGGCGGTCGGCTGTGACGACACTCATTTCCGGGCAGCCTTTTTGGGCCAACGCTCGCGCGTTTTCCATGGTGGAGGCCACCGACGGAAAATAGTGGATCATATTTTCCCAACGGGGAAACTCCCACGGGTAGGGGATGTCCGGCGACGAACGCAGACGATACCCGTTGGGCGTTGTTTCGATTTCGTACCCCGCCGATCCCAACGCCCTGATCTGTTTCCAGACCGATACCCGCGAAACACCCAAACGGTCACTGAGCTGCTGGCCTGAGCGGATCGTAGCGTTTTCCCTGAGCAGTTTGAGCAATTGGCTTTTCATTCGTCCGTTATAAGGTTGAAACCACCGTCTTTAAGACGATGGTAATTTAGTGAAAACCGATATCGTTAACCAGTAAAAACTGCTGGTTAACAGTTGGGTCGGTAAATGTCAATCAAATTGCGACAGCGATATTAATCTTCAAAAGATTGGTGCTTGACATTTTATCCGTGGCTGAATAATTTACCCCGTTTCAAATTCCGGTCGGGAAAAATGGGGGTAATCAAGAGGTTTGGCAATGGCCTGATGATAAAGGGCGGAAGGTCAAATCGCGGCGACCTGTTTTGACAGTGACGGCAGGAGTATCTGCAGCACTCCTGATCATTTTGATACCAGCAACGGGTTTGGCGTCGGATGCGGCGGCCGCAGACCCTCCGGCGGATTTCACCCGTTCCTGTTTGGGCTATTGAGGAATCATTGTTTTTGTGTCGGCCTACTCTTTGGCGCCTATTTAAAGTGGACACCGGTGATTGCTTTAGGCTATGTGGTCAGTATCTTCTGCCATCTCGGTAAAAAATGACAATCAACATGCGGAGGCTATAATGCAATCAAAAAAGGTCAGTGAACTGATGGTGCCCATCGCGGAATACGCGACCATCCACGAAGACGCCACCATGGAAGAGGCCATGCAGGCCCTTGAAAATGAGAACAGGAATTTTGGAGACGCACCCTACCGGCACCAGTCACTCGTGGTGATGAACGATAACAAACATGTGGTGGGACGCGTAAGCCAAATCGATATGTTGCGGTCGCTGGAGCCGGGGTATAGCCAGATCAGTGATAAAGATCGCTGGCTGGGACGTTCCGTATTGAGTAAAAAGGTGTTGATTACCCTGCGTGAAGAGTTTGGCTTATGGGAGCAACCGTTAGAATCGATGTGTACGTCAATCCAACAGACAACTGTGAAGGACTACATGCAAAAACCCACGGAGGGTGAGTTTGTTTTCAACACCGACACATTGAATATTGCCGCCCATAGAACTGTCATGGGTCGGCATCACAGTTTACTGGTGATCCGCAAAGACAAGACCATTGTCGGCATCTTGAGAGCCACGGATCTGTTTAACGCCTTTTACGATATGCTGGATGCCGGTACGCATCCATAGCCCCCAATTGAACGAATCGGTTATAAAAAGGGAAACGGCTGCGTTTTACGCGTAGCCGTTTGGGGAAGTCCATTGAACCGTTTGTTTTTTCAGGCTTGAAAGGCAGTACGGTTTGTCTTATCATTGTTTTCACCTCATTGGTGAGGGTTGTGTGCTGATCAATTACTTTCTATCTACCTGAATCAACGAGGTTTTTCAATCTTTTTCGTTATAAACCCCTTGTCAATCGCGAATCCGGAGTCAAACGGTCATAAAGTAGGGCGGTAACCCTTTGGCGCCAAACAAAGCTGGTAGGGCGGCAATCCTTTGGCGCCAAACAAAGCTCGTAGGGCGGTAACCCTTTGCCGCCGGACAAGGCGTCAGCGCTTGCAGGTTGCAACCCTCGCCTGTCGGCATGGGGATGCCGACCTACATAAAGCGGTTGTGGATGAAGGGATTCCGGCAGGCCAAAGGGATATAAAATAAAGTGATATAATATTGTATTAAATTGTATTAAATTGTCTTGACAAATTATACTTGCTATGAGATATAGCCCAAACATTTTGGCGGTGCCGGAATGTATGGATATATAATGGATATAAAAAAGAAGGAGTTCTGACAGGCCGCAAACAGGCCACAAAAGAGAGATCACCGGCCAACCTCGACTCGTGGAGATTGCTGCCGGCCGGCAGGCGCCTGGCTCGCAATGGCGGGCAGCCCGTCTCGCAGGCGAGGGCGCGGATTTCGTCGGCATGGGAATGCCGACCTACGAAAAACCGGGACATCCGGTAGGGCGGCAATCCGTTGCCGCCGATAAGGGTGATAAAAGGCTTGGGAATCCATGCCGTATTGTCGGCATGGGAATGCCGACCTACATAAAAGCCTGTCGGCATGGGGATGCCGACCTACGAAAAACCGGGACATCCGGCAGGGCGGCAATCCTTTGCCGCCGATGAGGGTGTGGTAAAATGCTTGGGAATCCATGCCGTATTGAAATCTTTACAGGACATCTGTTTTGGTTCACGTTCAAGGAAGGCGAAAAGTGTAACCGGAATGAATATATTGAATATTTCGAGGATACCATTTTGAGCCGGACGCCGGAATCGGGCCAAAAGGGGTGTTATGCAAAGCTCTCGTATTGTCGGCATGGGGATGCCGACCTACGAAAAACCGGGACATCCGGTAGGGCGGCAATCCGTTGCCGCCGATGAGGGTGGCGGGCGGTTCGGTTTGACGTTCCGGGACGAAAACGAAAGCGGTTGAGTACCAAAACGATTGAGTACCAAAAAGAAGGAGGCTGAGACAATGAATGCGATCTTTATGAAAAAAAGCAGTTCGGCAAGAATCCGTCATCTCTTTGGGATGACGACGGCAAGTTTACGCTCCCTTCCGTTTGCCGGGAGATACCCGGCGCAAGCGGCGGCGAAAAATGTGTCCGCGGGGTCCGGCGGTAAGGTCACCCGCAAAAAAGGGTTTCGCTACGGGGCGCTTGTTCTTCTTTTAACCTGCGGCTTTCTTTTCGCGCTGGACGGCGCGGGCCTTGCCCGGACCAATACCGACGGGCGCGGGGTTCCTCCGGTCGCCGCCGGTTTTGATAACCCGTGGAACCCGGCCAATGTCCGGCCCCTCCCCGGCCACTACATCGACGGGGCGGTTGCCGAGGCGTGGCGGCTCAAGGAGGCCCTTGGCCGACACGCTTCCGGCCGGGGCTTTCATCTCTTCAGCCACGGCCGCCCCGGCGAGCTGCTGCTCGGCGGCCGGTGGCACAACGCCGACCGGATCGCCGCTTTCGTCCGCGGGCTGCCCGGTTTCAGCGGGCGCGCGACGCTCCACATCTACGGCTGCAACTTCGGCGCCGGGGCAAAGGGGCTGGAAGCGGTCCGCCATCTCGAGCGCGCGCTGGGCGTTCCGGTAGCCGCCTCGGACAATGTGACCGGAAAGAGCGGCGACTGGGAGCTGGAGGTCGGACGGAGCGCGTCAGCAGTTCAGGCGCCGCGCTATACCCGCTCCCTGCAGGCCACCGATACCGATAACGACGGTGTCGCCGACATCGACGACCTCGATGATGATAATGACGGGATCTTAGATACGGTTGAGTGTCCTGTTCCCGCTATAACTCCCGATAACCGCGATTGGGTTGACGGAAATTATTCCGTTTACACGGCTTCGGTGAACAATGACGGCACGGCGGCAGCGGCTTCCGATTTCCTGGGTGATGTTCCTGGTTTTACAACGGCGGATGACGCGACGGATCCCTGGGTGGAAACGCCAACCGATACGTCCAATGTCTTTAGAAGCAAAGACGTGACGGTTACGGTCACAGGGAATGTCGGGGATCCGACGACACGTAACTCAGTGACCACCGACGCGTCCCTGGTATCAGGGACAGCGGGCAATGGCATTCGGGTATTGGCTTACGCTCTTCCTGACACACTATCTGACCCCGCCCCATATATAACCACGACAACGATTCAGTTTGATTTTCCGGTGCTCGCCGCCGGGTTTGACCTGATGGATTTAGGAATTCTTAATAATCCCCGCCCTGGTCGCCCACAAAGGTTCAACTTCAAGGTCTATGTGGACGGCACGCTGGTTTGGCAGATTCCCAACACGTATGATTTCTATAGTGGCACGAGCACCGTTGCGGTGCAATCCGGGGACGGCACTACGCGGGTCGCCGCCATGACCATAGGTGAGGCGCAGGAGATCTTTATCGGAGTGGTCGGAACAACGCCCTTCAGCACCATCCGCGCCGAATTCGAGGATATGGACTATAATCCTAGGATCCCCACCAATCTTGACGAGATCGGAATCGATGCGGTCCGGTATCTTTCTTCCGAGTGCAGGGATACGGATGGCGACGGCCAGCCGGACCTCCGGGACCTGGACAGCGACAACGACGGGATCGCTGATCTTTGGGAGAGCGGCGCCGCCGCCGGCGGGCTGGACAGGAGTGGTAACAAACGATATAATCGTGACGGCGTCATTGGCAGGCCTGACAGCGACGGTGACGGCCTGGCCGATGCCGTCGAGACAACCAACGGCGCCGATACAGGCACAACCCCGGCGGACAGCGACGGGGACACCATTCCCGACTATCTCGACCTCGACAGCGACGGCGACGGCATCCCCGACGCGGTGGAGGCCCAGCCCACCG
>Ga0209457_1000254_pt1 | contig 11414 bp, 9 predicted proteins | sample WorMetHEROISLAND_5_FD_187410 | JGI IMG/M metagenome (GOLD analysis project Ga0209457, IMG submission 187410) | Marine gutless worms symbiont microbial communities from Max Planck institute for Marine Microbiology, Germany - Olavius sp. 5 HERON... ... | reverse complement strand
CTATTGGGGCGCGCCCAAGGCACCACGACCTGGGGGTAGTCTTGGCGCAAGTCCCGCAGCGCACACGGGGCACCTTGGCGTGGATGTAGGCCTGGAATGGAAAGAAGTTCAGGTGACGCCAGTCGCGTTCAAGCGTGTCGTGGACCGGCTGGTGTTCCGCCCCACAATGCGGACAAGAGAATCGTGTCCCCGGGGCGAAGGCGCGGTGGAAATCGATTCGGCCCGATTTGGGATCGCAGGCCACGTCAACGACCTCCCAAGGAGCCGGAAGGCCGAGCGCAACGGTAAACAACGACAACGGGTCCATGATGAAAACCTCCGACGTTTGGCTTGGCGACGGGTCCGAGCCTACAGGCGAAAAGAAGGGTACAAGAGTAGGCTTGGCGCGGGCTACCCTACGCGATGGGAAAAACGGCGCTACCCATACCAAACGCAAGAGAGCCCAAAAAGAGGGCCCAGGATATGAGAGACAAGACGGATAAAAGAAAGGCCGAGAGCAAACCGTCCAAGCCCGGCAAACCCAAGGACGGGAAGAAATCGAAGGGCATGAAGGATAAGAAGAAAAAGGACAAAAAGGATAGGAAGGGCAGGAAAGACAAGAAGAAAAGGAACAAGAAGGACAAAAAGAGCAAGAAGAAGTCCAAGCACCGGAGCGTCGCCATTTCTTGCGAAACCCAAAATAGGGTCCGTCCGATTTCGGGTGCAAAAAATCAGGCGACGGCCATGGCCTTCGGCGGCCCACGTTCGTCCTGCGCCTGTCCCGGCGTGCACTCCGCGCGGCGCCAGGACTCCCGCAAGGACTTGACGCCGCGTTGCATGGCCTTGCATTTCGTCTCCGCCGGCGCTCGCGCGCCGCACTCCGACGAAACGCTCGGCCCTACGGCTACGCGGGGGTCGTCGCACTCCGCTCGTCGTTTACGCTCCCTCGCTTTCCTGTACTCCTCCTTGGAGTAAAATAGTTACGTTCAAGGTACCCTTGTACCGCGCACCGGGTAGGCTACAGGCCTGACCTGCCCGGTGCCGGGATCGACTGCGGATCCTCGCGCGAGGTCGGGCTTGGCCGCATAATCCCACGGCCGCCTGAGCCGCAAAATGGCACCGGACGGCTCCCGATAGGAATAAATCGGAGAATTTCAGGGTTGGCGGGAAAACACCCTCGGCGGTACCCCGAGAGGCTCCGGTAATCGGACCGACCGGTTGGGCACGGAACGACCGAGGCTACCGGCTCGAACGCCAGCCGAACGCATCTTGGCCCCACCACTCACCGATTCACCATACCTTGGTAGAACAACCTGCCGGCCCCCAACGGCTTGCCTTGCGCGGCATATATGAACGGCCGGTACAAGCCATGCATCATCAGGCCGAGCTGAACATCATCAAGCCCGACGACTGGCATCTCCACCTGCGGGATGGGGAGCAAATGGCCGCGGTCGTGTCTTACACGGCCCGCCGCTTCGCCCGCGCCCTGGTGATGCCGAACCTCACGCCCCCGATCACGTATATCGCCCAGGCACTTGCCTATCGTGATCGCATCCGTGCCGCTCTGCCGCCGGGATACGGCTTCGAGCCGCTGATGACCCTGTATCTCACCGATCACCTACCGCCCCGGGAGATTGCGCTCGCGGCTGCATCCGGGGCAATCCATGGGATCAAACTCTACCCCGCGGGGGCGACGACCAACTCGACGCATGGCGTCACCCACATCGATCGCGTCTATCCGGCACTGGAAGCCATGCAAGGCCTCGACCTGCCGTTGTTGGTACATGGGGAAGTCACCGCCGAGGAAGTGGATATCTTCGACCGTGAGCGGTACTTCATCGACAGGGTCCTCGCCCCCCTGATTCGGGACTTTCCCGAGCTGCGGATCGTCCTGGAGCACATAACGACGGCCGATGCGGTTCGGTTCGTTCGTGCCGCCTCCACCCAGTTGGCGGCGACCATCACCGTGCATCACCTCCTCTACAACCGCAATACCCTCCTGGCCGGTGGCATCCGGCCTCATAACTACTGTTTGCCGATCCTCAAGCGAGAGACCCACCGTCAGGCGCTCGTCGCAGCCGCAACTAGCGCCGATCCCAAGTTTTTTCTCGGTACCGACAGCGCACCCCACCCGCGTGCGAGTAAGGAGACCACCTGTGGATGTGCCGGCATCTTCAGCGCCCACGCCGCGTTGGAGCTCTATGCGGAGGTCTTCGAACAGGCGGGGGCGTTGGATAAATTGGAGGGATTTGCGAGCCGGTTCGGGGCTGATTTCTACCGCCTCGCGCACAACCGGGAACGGATTCGCCTGATCCGGGACACTTGGCCGGTCCCGGATTCCTATGGATTCGGTCACCACCGGCTGGTGCCGCTACGGGCCGGCACAACCGTAGCTTGGTGCTTGGCCGATCGACCGACAAAGACTCCTTGAGCTTTTCAAGGTTGCCCTACGGATTTTCGGGGTACTGGCAGATGGCCGGTCCGGAACGGTCGGGATGAGCACTGGGTGGTGGCAAATAGCTGTCGGGGTGGGATTCCTAACAGCTCGGTGCTGGTAACTGGTTGGACAGAAAAAACAAGCAAGCCCCTACTCCCCCTCTCCCCAACTCCTCTCCCGTCAGGGAAGAGGGGCTTATAGCAGCAACTCACGGACCGGTTGGTGGAGTCGAGTATGTGCTAAGAAGCTATCTAAAAACTAACTAACCTGTAGGATGGGCTGTGCCCACCAAATACTACCCCTAACCGGTGAGCACACCCCACCCTACGGGTATAGTTCTATGAAAATAAATAGGTTATTTATTAGACGGCCTCTAAGACCGGTTATTCGGCAGGGATCTCGTCCATGACGTCGATCCAGATGTCGGCCTCCTCGGGAGTCGGCGGGGGGCTGCCGTCGAAGATCTTATAGCGGCGGCGCTGCAGGTAAGCATCGCGGATGAAGACATAGGGGTCGATAGCCGCCTCTTCCAGAAGCTCCCCGGTGGTTAAAAGATCGGCCCGAGTATCGACGACATCAAGGGCGGTTAGTCCCCCATAAAGATCCATATTATCTTTGAAAACCAAAGGATTAGCAGAAATTCCCCCCCCCAAACCGATGGTATCTCGCAAAGTACTGGGCCCTAGGAAGGGCAGCACCAGATAGGGACTGGAGTCGGCACCCCAGCAACCCAAGGTCTGACCGAAATCCTCTTTGTAGCTCGGAAACCCCACGTTAGTGGCCACATCGAAGAAGCCGAGCAGGCCGACGGTGGTATTCATGGCCAAGCGTCCCACATCCGACCCGGCCCGAGACAGCTTGCCCTGCAATAGATTATTGACCAGCGAGGTGACGTCCGCCAAGTTGTTGAAGAAGTTCGTGATACCGTGATCTATGGGCACCGGAGTAATGGCCTTGTACCCCTTCGCAATGGGCTTCGAGATCGCATTGTCGAACGCTTGGTTGAAGCTGTGCATCTTGCGATTATAGGGCTCTAGGGGGTCTCTGGGGTCGGCGTATTCGTCGGGAATCGAGGCGCAACCACCGACCAAGACCGCCAACATCAGGCTTCCGGCTTTCGAAAAACGGCCTTTGAGCATGCGATTTTCCCAACGTTCGACAAGGTGTCCTCAGCTCGAGGGACGGAAACTGGAGACACCGTAATAGGCGCCAACAATCGTGGCAAGAAATCCTTACTATCCACACGAATAACCCTTGAACCTTGCCCTAGACTATCCAGGATGCCGGAGCACTCTTGCGGAGTTGCAAGAATCCCGTCGTATACCGAAGCGGATAATAGAAATACCAGCGATGCGAGAATAGCTCCCAGCGCAAAATAAGCCATTCTTCGCCGATGTTTGAATCGTGTTATCGAATACTCCAACAGCCAAGCTTTCCCTTCATCATTGATCTCTTTGTCTGCTAGGATCCCTTTTTAAGATCAATAATGGAACTTTTGTATTTTCGGGGAAGCATGCTTGGACAGATGCGGTAACTGCCACCCCTTACCATTGGTGGCCGAGGTGCTTTTGCTTCCGTCTTCTTGCGCGGTTCTTCCTTCTCTAGGCTGGTCTTCGGGCATTGCGGAATCTCCGATTCATTCTATCGAGGGGCCTTGAAAAACGGTAGCGATGTAGCGATCCACGCCGCCCGGTGGATTCAAAAAGCTCCGTGGCCAAGTTGACCGCACCGGTGGGGATTTACAGGGGGCAGGCTGCACCCACCGGAAAATATCGAGTAAGGGCTGCGGGGAGAAGACTCAGCCGCAAATAGACGCCAATGAACGCAAATTTATTCAAGAAAAGTCAACGAAGATGAACCCAACCTCTCGGTGTGTTATCAGATATGCATTTGAGGCGATTTCTGTCAAATGGAATACCGTCTTGCTGGTCTTTTCGTCCGTCTTCTATGTTGCGGCAACCGTTACATAGTTCACTATACGCCGGTTGCCACGCCTTGAATACGAACGAAAATCCGGCCCAATCCGGCACATCATTTTTCCGGCAATCGCCTGAAGCCGGCAAAGTCTTGAGTCCTGGGTCTTTGGAGTCCGTATACGAGAAGGCTTTGTGCCTCGAGCTGGCCGAGCGCGGACCTCAGCCGAGTATTTTTCACTTTTTCGGCTCATTGGCATCCATTCGCGCTCATCGGTGGCAAAAAAGAAGATATCGAGTAAGCCCAATGGTGGGCACAACTCATCCTATGGTCGGCTGAGCCTTTGTCTCCGAGTTTCTCCGTATCGTTCAAAAGAGAACCCACCCTCCCGGTAGGTGGCGCGCTGTCGCACAGCAAACAAGTGGCAAGATAGGGGGCCGCGGGGAATCGAGACCGTTCAGACACTGGTGTGAAGGCTAGGCATCTCAGCTTTACAGTCCGTGAGGCCGCTTGACGTGTACGAATAAACTCAATTGCAAAACAGTATCTTACTAGATTTTTGGTGAGAGCCACACCTAACGTGATTTCGACTTGGCTGCGGAGTATAGCTTGGCGACTCGCTGCCGGAACGATAAGGATAATTCCAGGATTCCTATTAGAATTTTCCAAGCTGCGCCCCAGAGCGCCGCTATTTTTCGCGAAACCCGAAATGGGGTCCATCCGATTTCGGGTGCAAAAAATCAGGCGACGGCCATGGCCTTCGGCGGCCCACGTTCGTCCTGCGTCCGTCCCGGCGCACACTCCGCGCGGCGCCAGGACTCCCGCAAGGACTTGGCGCCGTGGCGCATGGCCTTGCATTTCGTCTCCGCCGGCGCTCACGCGCCGCACTCCGACGAAACGCTCGGCTCTACGGCTACGCTGGGGTCGTCGCACTCCGCTCATCGCTTACGCTCCCTCGCTTTCCTGTGCTCCTCCGCGGAAGGGTACCTCGAGAAATTCAAGGCGCCTGTGCAGGGCAAGGATACCCCCTCAGATTTCAAGCGTGCAACGGCATGAAAACCGGGAGTAAAGCGAACTCGCTTTGCGACTTGAAAAATTGCCGGGATGCGATTTGGCCTCCTTCAAGAGGCCCATGACATCCTATCTGTGCGGCAAGGCTGCAGGACATGGTTGTCGACACCGGTGGCCGCGAGCCGCTCCGCCAGAGACCGCACATCCTCCTTGTCATGCCAGCCTAGTAAGACCGTGGTCCTGACCTGCAACTCGACCCCGGCATCGAGCAATAATTCCAGACTACGCCAAGCCTGCCCACCGGAGCCCGGCACCCCGGTGAGTACCGAATAAGTCGCGGGTAAGGCCTTGATATCCAAACCCACCCAGTCGACGAAGGGCAACAGCCGGTGCAGACGGTCGGGATAGGGACCAGCGGTGTGCAGGCCGATCTTGAAGCCCAGCGCCTTGGCCTCCTGCATGGCCGCCGGTAGAGCGGCCTGTAGCGTCGGCTCACCACCGCTGAAGACCAAGGCGTCCAAGAGACCAATGCGCCTTTTCAAAAAGGTACGCACCTCGGGCCAGGGGATCCGCCTGTCGCTCGAAGATACCAAGTGACCATTGTGGCAGTACCGACAGCGCCAGGGACAACCCTGACAGAAGACTACGGCCGCCAGCTCCCCCGGATAGTCGAGGGTGGTCATGGGAGTAAGGCCGCCAATGCGCAGCGTGTGAGCCGAGGGTCTCATGGGTATCTTCGGATCGGTTGCAGGCACTCTGCTTACCAAAACATTCACGTGTAACAGGTAGGACTCCGTTGTTTCCGGGTATCCATGATGTGAGGATATCTCTATATCGAAGTCTCGGAAACAACAAAGTGCCGAGGTGGGATCCCCGTAACCGGATGCAACGCGGGCAAATCGGCGCCTACCGCGTGGTGCCAAACGTAGGAGCGCCGGCTTGCCGGCGCTGCGGCACAGCCCCTACCCCGGTGCAATCATCCCTCATCGACCGCCACCTCTTCCAGCCCCGCCAGCTCGAAGACTTCCCACAGGGGAACCTCCAGCGATTCCAGGGTGGCGATGACTAACCGTTCGTCGGCAGCAAAGACGGTACCCTTATCGAAGCCCTCGGCATCGAGCAGAAAGCGAATAGCGTAATGCTCCAGGGGGTCGACTACCAAGTACTCGCGCACCTCGGCCCGCTCGTAGAGCGCCTTCTTCTGCCGCAGATCCTTGGCGGCGGTCGCCGGCGATAGAACCTCGATCACCACATCCGGTGCGCCTTCGATATGGGTGGGGGTGATGCGGGTGGGGTCGCAGACCACCAGAATGTCCGGCTGCACCACATCCAGGTCCGAGAGCTTGACATCCGTGGGGGCGATGAAGGATGTGCAGGACTTGCCTTCCAAGCTTCGCTCGAGGCGGCTATACAGCCGCGCACTCACGCTCTGGTGCTTAGTGGACAGCGCCGGTGACATTCCATAGGCCAAGCCATTGATAAGCTCCCAACGCTCCTCGTCCGGCCAAGTACAATAGTCGGCCCAGGTGAAGGTGAAGGGGATATCTTGTTTTTCAATGGGTTGTGGAGACACCTAGAACCTCCGAAAGGACAGGACCAAGCCCGGGCGGTGTTTTGGCTTTGTTGTATCCGGTGTAGCGGGCGCCTTGGGTCCTTCACGGTGCCAGTCGTTTCGAGCACAACGAGAAATCTTGCGAAGTCCAAAGATACGGCCCCCTACCTGCCCAGCCTACCCGCGACAGACAAGTCTTCGGGTCTGTGTCTACCTGCCACAGGTGGGGACAGGCGCTCGCCACATCCTAGGCGACGCGCTCGATCCGCTCCCTGGTTGTCGATGGACACTCGGTGAAGTATTGCCGGTCCCCGTGCTCGGCCTGCTTGCCGGCGTTGAAGGCGGAAACGGGCCGATGGTAACCCATGACTCGGGTCCAGACTTCACAGCGGGTGCGTTCGCTATCCTCCAACCGGAAGCCGGGATCCGGCTCGGGGGCGCCGGTAATTCCGGGGTGCTGGCCCCCATTTCCCTCGTTCCGACCGAGTATCTCGTCGTTCAAATCGATGACTTTGGGATCGTACATAGTTTCCTCTCTCCGGTTTCCGGTTGTGAGTCAGATATCGGATTCGTGCAATCGGGCGCGACGGCATTCGGCGATCGAGGTCTCCTCATGTATCAGCCGGTGGCGGCCGCCTCCACGGATAGGTGGGCCTGCTTGCGCGCGATCAGCTCGGAGTCGCAGGTGGGGCAGAACTCGTGCTCGCCGGGGATATAGCCGTGTTTCGGGCAAATGGAAAAAATCGGCGTTACTGTGATATAAGGCAGGCGAAAATTGGTCAGGGAGCGCCGTACCAGCCGCTTGCAGGCCTCCACGCTGGAGATGTGCTCGCTCATATAGAGGTGCAATACGGTGCCACCGGTGTATTTGGACTGGAGCTCTTCCTGCATCGCCAGGGCCTGGAAGGGATCATCCGTATAGCCGGCCGGTAGCTGCGAGCTGTTGGTGTAGTAGGGGGCATCCGGAGTTCCGGACTGGAGGATATCCGGGTAACGCTTGCGGTCTTCCTTGGCGAAGCGGTAGGTGGTGCCCTCCGCCGGGGTGGCCTCCAGGTTGTACATGTGTCCGGTTTGCTCCTGGAACTCGACCATGCGTGCGCGCACATGGTCGAGGAAGCGCACGGCTAACACTTGTCCCCGCGCGCTAGTGATATCATCGGCATTGCTGGTGAAGTTGCGGATCATCTCGTTGATGCCGTTGACGCCGATGGTGGAGAAGTGGTTGCGCAAGGTGCCCAGAAACCGCTTGGTGTAGGGGAAGAGCCCTTGGTCCATATGGCGTTGGATTACCTTGCGCTTGATCTCTAGGCTGTTGCGCGCGGTCTCCAACAGACCGTCGAGCCGGGCATACAGGCCCGCCTCGTCACCGGAATACAGGTACCCCAGGCGGGCGCAATTGATGGTCACCACGCCGATGGAACCGGTTTGCTCCGCGGAGCCGAACAGCCCGTTCCCGCGCTTGAGGAGCTCGCGCAGGTCCAGCTGTAGCCGGCAGCACATGGAGCGCACTTGGTTCGGCTTGAGCTCGGAGCTGATGAAATTCTGGAAGTAGGGCAGACCGTACCTAGCGGTCATGGCGAACAGCCGGTCCGCGTTCTCGCTGTCCCAGGGGAAATCCTCAGTGATGTTGTACGTCGGGATGGGGAAGGTGAAGATGCGGCCCTTGGCATCCCCCGCCGTCATCACCTCGATATAGGCGCGGTTGATCAGGTCCATTTCCGGTTGCAGCTCACCGTAGGTGAATGGCTGCTCCACACCGCCGATGATCGGCACTTGGTCGCGCAGGTCTTCCGGGCACACCCAATCGAAAGTGAGGTTCGTAAAGGGGGTCTGGCAGCCCCACCGGGAAGGTACGTTCAGGTTATAGATGAGCTCCTGAATGGATTGTTTGACCGGCTCGTAGTCCAGGCGATCCTTGCGGACATAGGGGGCCATATAGGTATCGAAGCTGGAGAAGGCCTGGGCCCCGGCCCACTCGTTCTGCAAGGTACCGAGAAAATTGACGATCTGGCCCACGGCAGAGGACATGTGCCGGGGCGGACCGGCCTCCACCTTGCCGGGGACACCGTTCAACCCCTCGTGCAGCAGGGTGCGCAGGGACCAACCGGCACAGTATCCGGCGAGCATATCCAGGTCGTGGATATGCAGGTCCCCCTCCCGGTGGGCGGCACCGATCTCCGGCGGATAGACGTGGGAGAGCCAATAGTTGGCGATCATCTTGCCGGCACTGTTGAGGATTAGCCCACCCAGGGAGTAGCCCTGGTTGGCGTTGGCGGCGACCCGCCAATCCGAGCGGTCCAGGTACTCGTCGACGGAGGTGGCCACATCCACCAGGATGCGGCGGTTCTCGCGCAGCCGCGAATGTTGCTCGCGATAGACGATATAGGCGCGAGCGGTCTCGAAGTGATTGGCCGCGATTAGGGTCTGCTCCACCACATCCTGGATACCTTCGATATCCGGGATACGTCCCCCCTCCAGGCGGTGGCTGATGACCTTGATTACCTGGGTGGTGAGCCCGGTCGCCTCCAGGGCCCCGAACTCCCCGCTAGCTTGGCCGGCGCGCAGGATGGCGGATTCGATCTTGCGGGCATCGAAGGAGGCTTCTTGGCCGTCCCGTTTGCGCACACGGGTCGGCAGGGTTGCGAGGCGAGATCGGGTATCGAGCATGGTGTGTCGACAAGCTATCAAGGTAGACAGGAGGGCGGATCGAGGAATTCGAGGCGCCCGTGCGGAACAGGAATCCCTGCCGGCTTGCAAGCTCGTATATGCTCGAGAACCGGGACTTGGAAAATTGCAGGGACGCCACTAGTATCCCAGTGTTATGACTGGGGGTTCAGGATAACCCATTCATTAGAAAAGAAATATTCGGAATTATACCGGTTACCGACTTGAGCTGCGGTGCGCTAAGGTGACAGCCTCTCCCGCGAAATTGCGGGCTGAGAACAACGACGCATGTCCACAGGTCTATTCGTCTTCTCGAGCTCGCAGTTCCGTCTATGTGCTCGTTGGCCATTATCAAGAAACGGCTGAAAATCGATGTCAGTTTCTACACGATTCTACAGATTCTGTAGCCTCACCATCTTCAAATAAATTCAATTAAATCAACTTAATTATCGAATAGGCATACAATCCCGACGAGCGCAACCAAGACAACCAGCTGAATTTATTCAGCTAAATGTTGGAACCCTAGTGGCAGGGACGCGATTTTTCAAGGACCCCACAACATATCTTGGTCGAGGGAGGTCAGGCTTATTCAAAGCTTACCACAATATATTGTGGTTAAAAGACCCGCGGATTACCAGATATGGTTTTCGGGATATTTCCGACAAGCTATGAAGATCGATTGCTGCGCGGGCCCCTTGGAGAATTCGAGGCACCCGTGCCGGAAGAGGATGAGCGGGCCGCCTCCGAGCAGGTAACCGTCTGAAATACCGAGCAATGCGAAAGTCGCATCTCCGCATCGAGCGGTGAAACACGGTCAAGAAACTAGGTTTCCGAGGACCCGTGAGCATGCCGGCCTAGGTACCGACTGAAAACAATAGAAATAACCTATTGATAGAAAATGAATTTAATCTATGATCGGTTTCCATGATCGAGATCAAGACAGAGGGGTTCCGGGCGGGAAAACCCGTCCCGGACCTCTGTGGGCGGTGCTCTTGGTGCGGATCGAGTTATCCGGGATGGAGTGGACACCCGAAGGGTGCGGCTCTTTTGAAACAACGCGGAGAAGTCTGGAAACAAAGGCTCAACCGACCCTAGAGTGTATCCACTATTTGTGGCTTACTCGATATTTTCTTTTTTGCCACAAATGAACGCGAATGGACGCAAATGAGCTGAAAAATATTCGGTTGCGGACTATCCACTCCTTTTGCCGCTCGCAAGGAATTTGTTGCTCGGCCAGCTCGAGGTACAAAGCCTTCTCGTACACGGACTCAAAGCTTCAGGACTCAAGACTTTGCTGACCTCAAATGCCCCCCCGATAACACACCGAGAAGTGGATTTATCTTCGTCGATTTTCCTCGAATACATTTGCGTTCATTGGCGGCTGAATCTTCTCCCCGCAGCCCTTACTCGATATTTTCCGGTGCCGGAGCGTCGCCATTTTTTGCAAAACCCGAAATGGGGTCCGTCCGATTTCGGGTTTTGCAAAAAATCAGGCGACGGCCATGGCCTTCGACGGCCCACGTTCGTCCTGCGTCTGTCCCGGCGCGCACTCCGCGCGGCGCCAGGACTCCCGCAAGGACTTGACGTCGTGTCGCATGGCCTTGCATTTCGTCTCCTCCGGCGCTCGCGCGCCGCACTCCGACGAAACGCTCGGCCCTACGGCTACGCGGGGGTCGTCGTCGCACTCCGCTCGTCGCTTACGCTCCCTCGCTTTCCTGTACTCCTCCGTGGCCTTCAATTCCGAACCGGGCCGGATCGATTTCCACCTCGCCTTCGCCTCGGGAACACGATTTGCCTGTCCGCATTGTGGGGCGGAATATCAGCCAGTCCACGACACGCTCGAGCGCGACTGGCGTC
>Ga0209457_1000253_pt1 | contig 11538 bp, 9 predicted proteins | sample WorMetHEROISLAND_5_FD_187410 | JGI IMG/M metagenome (GOLD analysis project Ga0209457, IMG submission 187410) | Marine gutless worms symbiont microbial communities from Max Planck institute for Marine Microbiology, Germany - Olavius sp. 5 HERON... ... | reverse complement strand
GAGCTGATTATCAGGTCAAGTGATGTACTTTGTTACAAAATTGAGCCTGACACTTTGTTTCACTTTATTGATATTATTGAAAATGCAATAATTAAACAGACGCGTATAGCTTCTGCGAAACTTTAGTTAGATTTTTATATTAGGGAGATTTTTATGTGTTTTGATTGGAGTAAACTGTTAAGTGCTGTCATTTTATTGTTATTCATTCCTTTTACTTCTTTGCGAACAATATATAAACATTTCCCGCAACCTTTAGAATTCTCGTTGGCATTTTTGATTCTTTGGGGAATAGCAATATATATCGTTCTGACACCAAACTTTATAAAGAGGGTAAAAAAGTATTTTGATAATCCAGTTATATTCTTTATTATGCTTGGATTTTCAATTGCTGCTCGATTACTTTTATATCCTTTGGTAGATGGAATTGGATTTGGATCCACAGGGGATGATGCTTTCTTTCTTCCTATAAACAGGCTTCTCAATATTGAAAGACCTTACGAAATAAAACTTTATGATGGAGCTCCAATAAGCCCTGGAATGGGTTGGCTTTTAATAAACTTTCCGTTTGGTATTTCTGATCTATTTCCATATTTAGTGCCAATATACTTGGGATTTACAGCATATGCGCTCAATAAATATTTTAAGTCATGGCTTTTGGTCAACCTCGTAATTGCAATATTTATGAGCACAACAATTTTCTGGACCTTATTAGGTAGCGGTCATGATTTGGTTGCTGTGGCGCTGACTATAATAATTTCTTTTATTGCAGTCGAGTTACACATTAAATCTTCTCGCAAATGGTACCTTGTCGCAATAATGGTTGGCTGTTTTTCTACAAGTAGAATAGTCTTTATTGCACTACCCTTTTTATTTATGGTTTTGCTCTTTCGATACCATCGATTATATGCAATAAAATTTTTTTGCCTATCATTATCTTTTACAATTTTGTTTCATTTCGTAGGTTATATTACCAGTGATTGGTACCAACCTTTCCATTTGATTCATCGAGGATTCAATAATATTGGAACAGGCGTAATATTAATTGGGAGTGTTTTTTTAATTTTTGCTGTAATTTTTATGTACAGTTATGTCGGAAAAACAATTTATTCCAGACTGATCTCTTATGCCCTTATTATTGGAATTCTTTTTGGCATAATTGCAATTGGGGAACTTCGATCAGTTAGTTATGATTTTTCACGTTGGGAAGGATTAAGTTACCTATATGTAGCCTCACCAATAGTCGTATTGGCAGTTATAAGCAAACATTTCAAGGTTGATGTAACTGAAATAGAAATGGGTGGTTAAAATATGCCCTGGCGATAAAAGTAAATAACCACCCATAAAATCAAATTGATTTTTGGTATTAACATCGTACAATGCGTTATTGGCGGCAGAAAAGCGATATTGTTGAACGTAACTTGATCCGATTTAAAGAAATAAATGTCGACGAGCTCTATCCAAAACGAAAGACAAATCCGTTAAAAGAATAAGTGTCAAGCGCCAGAAGTTTTGTGATGGCTCTGGTAAAGGCCGTTTTGCTACGGTTCATATTGTCCGCTAACACCTCAACGGGTGTTGGTTCGGCCTGAACACCATTGGCATAGTCCACTCCAAAACCGAGCAGCACATAGGGTATTTCAAGTTCACCCGCCAAGACAATTTCCGGCCCCGCGGTTTGGCTGACCGCGTCAGCGTAGGTTGAAATAAAGCGGATCTCTTTTCTGGAGTTAAACCGTGGACCATTGACATACGCATAGGTGAGTCCGGGAAAAATATCGGTATCAGCCAGGATTTCAGAGACATCAAAAAATGGAGATTCGAAAAGAAAATGGCCTCGGCCGGTTTGATTTTCTTTGGTGAAGAAGGTGCAGTGGCTTCCGTCGGGCAATCGGTTGTCTGGATAGAAGATATCGTTAAAAATCAGTAATTTGGCCAAGGGTAGAGCGGGATTGGTGATACCGACAACCGATGTGGCAATGATGGCTTGGATGCCTGTTTGGCGGCAGGCGTGAATATTGGCCTTATGATTGATCATGTTGGATAACAGTGCGTGATTTTTTTTATGGCGGGCTATAAAAAGCACTGCTTTTCCACCAAAATCGCCGCAAACAGCAGCCACATTTCCAAAGGGGGTGGTGATTCTGACATCCTTTGCAGCAGTCATGCCTGGAAAGTCATAGAATCCCGACCCGGTGATCACCGCTACATCACAATTTACGCTATCCATCAGCTCTCCGTTGCCCCCTGACACGAACTGCCTGACCCCGCGGTGCAGCCGTAACAGTGGTTGGCCAAGACGATTTCACGATTTGTTATTTTACCCATATCAAATTCGTTAACATGCGCATTGGTTTCTATGGGCAGCTCCAGCATCTGGTTAAAATCACAATCGTATAACTGACCGTCGTAACTGATCGAAATGGTATTTCGACACATCACATTTGTTGCCGCGGACGGATTAAACGCACTGACCAGTGACCCCATATAGTCCGATAAATTGCCGCTTTTTTGAAGATGTCCAAGGTATCGGCCCACGGGCATATTGGTGATGCAGAACAGATCGTTGAAATAGATCCCGTGATCCTGTAACAGCCTCGATTTATATTCATGGGCCAAGGCAGACTGGGATCCGGGCAGATAAAACCCCGTTGGATTGTGAACCAGATTGAGCACTAGGCCGGAACCCTCTTTGCCGTATCCGGTATCATTTAATTTCTTCATAATTCCGGTGATTTGTGCGAATGCGCATTTGCCGCGCTGGTTATCAGTCCCTTCGGCGCGGTAATGCGGCAGCGATGTGACAATCTCAACTTTATTGCGGATGTAGATTTCGATGAACTTCCGGTAATCATCTTCGGCCAAAAGGGTTAGATTGGAGCGAACGATAACACGTCGCCCAAGCGGTGAGACATTGTCAAGAAACCATTCCAGATCGGGGTTAATTTCAGGTGCGCCGCCGGTAATATCGATGGTCTCGATCTCATTTTGCACCAGGATCTCGAGACACTTTTCCATGATCTCTTTGGACATGACTTCAGTTCGATGCGGGCCCGCTTCAACATGGCAGTGCTTGCAAAAGAGGTTGCACTTGCGGCAGATATTCATCTGAAAGATGTTGACCGCCTCAGCGTTTAACGGATACTGCCCGTGCTCGGTCAACGTATCTATAAAACGTTTGCAGCGGATATTGCCTAATACGGACAACTGTTGGCGAGCTTTCATTTACAATTCCTTTTTTTTAACGATTTTTCGCATCTGCGTGGCGTGAGCCAGGGTAATCCCCGCCATCATGGCGGCGCCGACGTGAATCGATTCCATCATCTCCTCCTTGTCGACGCCAATGGAGAGGCACTTGCTGGTATAAGCGTCAATACAGTAGGGGCAATTTTGCGTTGTCGCCACCGCAAGCGCGATCAGCGCCTTTTCACGTTCGGTCAGTTTTCCGGCGCTCGTGGCTTTTCGGTAATAGTCAAAAAACTTTTGCGCCTCTTCACCCGTCCACTCGCCGATATTGGGAAAATCCGCCAGATCCTGGGGCTCATAATAATTCATACAACCTCCAACCTTGTTTTGGTTTTTTGATGAATGTCGTCCGTTATACAGTCTATAGTGCTGATGATTACTTACATCGAAGCTATGGGCCGTCGTCCAGGAAACCGACACCCAATGAAGAGGCTTTTGTGCGGATCAATCTTTTTCGTCCTATCTTTTTGCAGCCCGAAGGCTATTCCTGTAAGGTAATGCTAAGCCGCCCATCTTCGAGGGTGATATTTTCCACACCGTCGGCAAAGGACTTCCAAAAGCCCGCTGAGCCGCCGAATTCTTTGACCAAATCGACCTCTTTAAGGCCCCCTAACCAGGCATTGGGGATCGGCACACCCCAAAGACTGATCCCTTTTAATGCGACGTGGGGCCGGCCGTCGGAAAAACCCAGTACCAGGCCGGCGCTGGCTTTGAGGGTTTTACCGCCCAGGATGGGAAAGTCCTGATCCAAAGGGATCAAAAGCCGGGCGCTGGCCAAATCATCGGAAAGATGGATGGCCAGACGATCAGCCAAATCGGTGTTTTTGGCCAATAGGCCGTTGATTTCCCGCTGGGTAAAGGCGATGGTCCGGTCGGCATTGTCTTCACTGTATTTCCGTGCAAGGGCCTTTTTCTCATCGGCCGAGGCCTCTGAAAAGGGGTCCAGCAAGTTCAGCTTCTCTTCCAGGTTTTTTTCCTCTTTTGGGCTCAACTCCACCGGCTTCAGCCGTTTCGGGAAGAGATAGGCATTCATAAACCAGACGGTGAGGGCGCAGGTGATTACTGCCACCGCCAAAATTATCAAAACCGTTTTTAAACAACCCGACTTTTTGGGTTGATGTTCCGATGATGCATACGTTGTGTCGGCTTTCATGGCGGCGTCCCTTTCATCAGCATATGGGTCATTGCAGTCATCCGAATCAATCCTGCCGGTTAGACACAACCGTAGGGTCCAAGATCATCCGGCGCCAGCGTATCAAAATCTTCAACCCGGATTTTGCACGCCACGGATGGGTTCATTGGCAAGGCAGCAAGGGCGAAGCTGTATTCTAATACTGCGAGCCCTTGATAACACAGCCAATGGACGCAGCCCGTGAGCGTCCGTCCGGATGAAATTTTACCAATCTGTTATCAATGTCAAAACACCGAAACGGTGTTCAGGAAATAACCGTAAGCATATGGTAACAAGCTGAAATATCAAATATAAATGATTTACTGGTAAAATTTCATGCAAAATTCGGGTTCAAGCAGCCCCAGATGCTGGGCGGTTTCAACGGCCTGCATGGCCAGACGAACCGTGGCGTTGTCGACCATGCGGCCGTCCACGGCAACGGCGCCATGGCCCTTGTCCCGGGCCTTTTTAACTGCATCCAAAACTTTTACGGCGCGGTCAATTTCCCGGGCGGACGGCGAAAAAACGGTATTGATGGGTTCCAGTTGATTAGGGTGGATGGCCCATTTGCCGTCGAAGCCCAATGCACGGGATATTTTTGCAGCCGTGACCATTGCCGGCTTGTTATTAAATTCACCATAGGGCGCATCAATAGCCATCAGCCCGGCCGCTTTGGCGGCCATCACAAGACGGCTCAGCTCAAAGTTCCAGCGGTGGCCGGGATAATCCTCATTATCCTCACCATGACCGGAAATCGAGGTGAGTCCCAGTCCGATGGAGGCGGAGTAATCGGCAATGCCGAAAACCAATGTTTTTAAACGGTTACTGGCCTTGGCAGTCCGTTTCATATTGGAAAGACCCTCGGCCGACTCGATACAAGCCTCAATGCCGATGGGCCGTTCAAATCCCAATCGACGCTCAATGCCGTCCAAAAGACGGCTGACACAGTATACATCGCCGGGATGATCGCATTTGGGCACCACCACCGCATCGATGTTCGGACCGGCGGCTTCCACCACGGCGATCAGATCCTGGTATCCCAATGGAGTGTCCAGGCCGTTGATGCGTACCGTAACGGTGCGTTGATTCCAATCGATACGATGTAAAGACCGGATAACATTTTCCCGGGCCCGCTCTTTTTCAGCCAGGGTGACACTGTCTTCAAGATCAAGCATCACCACATCAGTGGTGCTTTGGCCCGCCTTTTGGTGCATCTTTTCGCTATAACCGGGAACCGAAAGGATCGTTCGTCGGGGTTTCATGAATGCTCCAAATGTTGTTGCCGCGTATATCCGCCCGATTAAATCAGAGGGCCATCAATGCTTTAACCTTGCCCAGCAGATCTTCCTGTCCCATTTTTTGATGGGGAATCTGTTCGGCGAGACCGCCTTCCCCTTCACGGAAAGTACCTAAACGGCTGAATTTCGGGGCAAAACCTCTTTCCAACAGCCACGAACCAAAACGCACACCCAATCCGGTGTTGATATTTTGGGTTTCTACCACCAGCACGAACGGGCTTTGCCCCAGGCGGGCCATCATCTCTTCATCCACCATGTTCAAGGTTGGTTTATTGACCAGCCCGACAGTAATACCGCGCTGCCGCAGGGTTTCCACCACGTCCAGGCAACGGTAGACCATTTCGCCGTAGGTGACAATCCAGCCGGCGTCGCCATGACGGATGATTTCATCGTGACCGGGTTCAAAGGTGTACTCATCACCGTAAACGGGTCTGCCTTCCACCGATAATATCGTCGGCGCCGCCGAACGGGTGGAAAAGACGAAGCGCAACCCTTCATCGGTAAAAATCCTTTGCAGCAAGGCATTTAGCTGCAATGAGTCGGCAGGATAATAAAGCCGCGTGGCGTCGTCTTGGGGCAGGCCATTGGCGGCAAAGAAGTTGTTAATTCCGAAATGGCAGGTGTTGTCAGCCATATCGTCGACCCCGGAGTGGGAGAAGTGGGCCAGCACATTGGCACGGTTCAGCCGGGCCATGGTGATCTCCGAAATGACCATTTCCAGAAAGGCGGCAAAGGTGCCGAAGATGCCCTGCTTTCCCTTTTCAGCGCCAAAACCGGCGGCCACACTAAAGTTATTGCGCTCCATAATCCCCGCGTTGACATAAACCGCCGGATGTTTTTTGCGCACATGATGGAGACCGCAGGAACCCTCCAAATCGGAATCGACCACCAGTACCCTGGATTTGGGGTCATCCATGCGATCCAGAATATTACAAATGAATTTGCCGAAATTATCCCGATTTTTCATCTTTTCCGGCGTGCTGCCCTGGTATGAAACCGACGGCAAGGACGATGCGGCGCTCTCTGTAAGCATGGTCACCGCTGCTTTTAACCGCCTCTCTTCAAGATACGTGACGGCAAACTCCACGGGAATGACGTCATGGCCTTTGGGAAGCCCTTCAATTCCGGGAACCCCCACGGCCATTTTGCGTTGATTTACCACCGCAATGGGGCCGGGGGTGCTTAGTGCCTGTTGCATACGCTGATAAAGCGTTGGCAGATCTTCGCCGTCACCCATATCGACTGACATGCCATGCCCGGACAATGTCCGGGCCACTTCAAAACCGGGCATATACTCGGAGGGATGTCCGGCGATGGTAACATTGTTGTCATCAATGAACAGCTTGATGTTGAGTGTTTGCGCCACAGCGTAGCGGGCTGCCTCTGCGTCGCCGCCTTCCTGCTGGGAGCCTTCACTGCCGAACAGCACCACCGCTTTATCCGGGTTGGCGTTGGCAACACCGTTGACATAACTCCACAGGTGGCCTAACCGCCCCGAGCTGAAAAAGATACCCACCTCATCCAGCCGTTCCGGATGACCGTAAAGTCCATGACCGAATTCACGGTAATGCAGCAGTTTTTCAATGGGCATAAAGCCGTTCAAAGCGGCCATGAGATACTGCACGGCCACCCGGTGGCCCGCTTCATCATAAAAAACCGGATAGATGGGCGCGCCGCCCTTGATCAGTCCGTCGGTGATCAGTATCTCGGGGACAATGTCGTATGCGCCGCCTGTATGCCCACCCAATCCTTTGGTATTGGCGTAAGCGGTAAAAAAGATGATGGCGTCTCGCGCCAACTGGATGTTATGGCGCAGATGATCTTCCTGATTCGAAGATAATTCAGGCTGGTTGAAGTCTAAAACACAAGGCTCAAAGCGGCCAAGGGCGATGGGGAAGGTCATATGGGCTCCGTTGATGTCCCGGGAAAATTTATCCTTCCAGGGTGTTGTCAGTGGGTTGCCGTCGCGGCGATTCGGGGTCAATTGACCCACTGGTTTTTATCCTGTACAACCCTTTCATGATCAGCCTGTTCTTCCAAGGATATCCACTCCAGATGCATGTCGGCATCCTTGGTTACGGTCAGTTTGATGCATAAATACGGGCTTTCCCCTTAGCCGAATCGTCTCGGTAAAAGAGCGCACTGTTTTTAGATTTCTCGATATATAGCCAAAAACAGGGTCCGGTGCAAGGAGTAGGGATACCCGTTTCAGGTTACATCCGCATTGCAAATAAGATGGGGCAGCTACTCCTCATCCGTGGCGCTTACCGGCCGGCGTAGCTGTTTTAATCGGCTGCGTTGTTTTTTATTTTCAAGGCGTCTTTTTCGTGATGCAACCGGCGGGGTGGTTTTGTGTCGTTTCGGTGGTGGACTGGCCGCCAAACGGATAAGGGTAACGAGGCGTTCGAGAGCATCTACCCGATTTTGATGCTGGCTGCGATGGCGGTGAGCGGTGATGATCAGGTCACCGTTTCGGGTCAATCGGTTTTTAACCAGTTGCGTCAAGCGTCGGCGGACAGCAGCCGGCAAATCCTCGTTGGCGGTGACGGTAAACCGCAGCTGAACGGCCGTGGCGGATTTGTTGACGTGCTGTCCGCCGGGTCCTGGCGCGGTGATAAATGACCACTGCAGTGATTTTTCTTGAATTGCAAATTCCGGTGTAATTTGAATCAAGCGGCTTGTCATGGCGGTAAAAACCCTTTAAAACGAGCAGTAATGGCCTTTTGGAAAAGAGGCGTAAAACGCTAAACAGCCCATGCTGTTTATGCCATAGAACCGTTGGAATGTAAAAAGATTATGCCTGAACTGCCCGAAGTCCAAACAGTTGTGGATCAGTTGATTGCCCGCAATCTGGCGGGTGACACGATTATCAGCGGCAGGGTGTTTTGGAAAAAAACCCTGGCGGAGCTTTCGATGCCGCAATTCCTGCATCATGTTAAAAATACAACCATTGAGGATATCAGGCGACGAGGCAAATTTATTGTTCTTGAGATAAGCGGGCCGCACACATTATTGATCCACCTGCGGATGACAGGGCGGCTCTATCTGGCCGGTCCGGATCATTTGCCGCAAAAACATGAACAGGTAGTCCTGGAACTGCAGTCGGGTAAACATCTTGTCTTTTACGACCCGCGCAAATTCGGGCGATTTTACTTGACCCCGGCGCCCGAAAAAAAACTGCGCCACTTGGGGCCGGAGCCGCTATCGACCGGATTTACAACAAAAGTGCTGGCGCGGCGGCTGAACGCCCGTAAACGGATGCTAAAACCCCTGCTGCTGGATCAGCGCTTTATCGCCGGGTTGGGCAACATCTACGTGGACGAAGCGTTATGGCATAGCCGGTTGCATCCCTTGCGACGCTCACATACCCTGACCCCGCGGGAAATTGCCGCCCTCTATCGCTGCATTAGAAAGGTGTTACGCCAGGGGGTGCAAAACGGTGGCACCACTCTGGGGCAAGGTGGTGCTACCTTTTATGCGGCTCCTGGTGCGAAAGGGCGCAACCGTCGGGCCCTAAAGGTTTTTCGTAAAGCGGGGCAGCCCTGCCCACGCTGTAAAACCATCATCGAACGGTTATTGGTGGGCCGGCGCAGCACCTTTATTTGCTGCCGTTGCCAGCCAGCCGACCCGAAGATCCCCAGGAGGCAAATTCACCCGACAGGGCCGGTCCCGCATGGGCGGTAACGAGGTCGTATGTTTTTTCAGGCTTGAAAAGCAGTCCGGTTTGTCTTATTATTGTTTTCACCTCGTTGGTGAGGGTTGCCTGTTGATCAAAGACCTCCAATGGACCTGAACCAACGAGGTTTTTCAATCTTTTTCGTTATAAATCCCTTGTCAGTCGCGGATCGGTGTATTAAAGGTATATTAAATCGTATTAACAAATATTAGGAGTAAGGTAAGATCATGAACGCAATACCCATCAAAAAAAGCAGGCGCGGAATGGAAATGCTGTTCAGGCGGTTGAGAACCATCAGGATGAAAAAAGCGGACCACCGAACGGCCGGTCTCCCCGGCCGGGCGGCCGGGAGAAGCAGGCGGTCCTTTGCGAAGCACTTTTGGAGCCTGGGAGCGATCGTTGTCGCCCTGTTTTTGGCGGCGGGGTCGGAGGTGCACGCGCAATATGAAAATATAGTATTTACGGGGATCAATTATGCCAACGCCACAGCGGCAGGGGGCTATCATGTTGCCGACGCGGTGGATTACAATGGCAATAAATGGGATGTTACGGTCCAGGCGCCCACCTGGACGGGCGCTACTGTGAGCATTGATACAACGAACCAGAGTAGCCCTGCTTCTCGGAATGAACAATTCCCCAACGCCGACGGTGTATGGTTTGGTAGACCGGATGACGGCCCACATGAATTTACATTCACATTTACCCGAACTGCGGGAACCGATCCATTGAGATTGGTTGTACACTCGGGAGAATCAGTAGACAGGGAAATGGATACGGTGATCACCACCGGGAGCAATTGGTCTGACGAAGAACATAACTACTTAAGCGAAACCCCTATATTATCCGGGCAAACGGCTACTTTCGAGGATAAGACAAATGCCCCCGGAGCAGGTTGGTGGACTGTACAAACAACGCTATCCGCCACCGTAGGAAATTCAGCCACGATCACGTATCGCTATACGTATAACGGCGGCGACGTCGGCGGCGCCAACATGATTGCCTTTCAGGTAGTGCCGCCCGTTGACTACGGCGATGCGCCGGAGTCATATGACGGAGGAGACGCGGCAACCGCCGCTCGTCACACGATCGACACCGATGTGGATCTGTGGATCGGCGCCGCGAATCCTCCGGATGACGATGACCTCACGAAGAATCCGCCCTGGGGCACTGCTGCCACCGGTGACAACACCGACACCGATGGCGACGATGAAAAGGGTGTCGTGTTCAGCTACGACAACAAGGTCATTACGGCAACGGTAACGGTGCAGAATGATTCGGGCACACATGCGTGGGTGTGCTGCTGGTTAGACGGCGGAGTGAGTTCGGCAGCCGCCACGGTGACCGTCAACGGAACCTTTGCAGACGACCCCGTAACAGAGGAGCGCTGCAGCGCCGATGGTGCGGCTCCCAACAGCATGGAGACCATACATACGTTCTCCTGGGGTTTTCCGGTCACTGTGGGTACCGACACCTACGCGCGTTGTCGGACCAGCAACTATACCGAAGGCGACCTGAGTCCAACCGGAGCTTATGGCAACGGCGAAGTCGAGGATTATCGCGTCACGGTGGACCCCACCAGCGCGACCATGGGCGCCTTTACCGTGGGTATGGAGTCGGTGGAGGACTTTTGGGCGCAGCTCTCTGCAGGGGACGTGCGGGCCCTGCTGGAGCGGTACGACCCGGCGCTTGCGGAAACATTGGCGGGGGCTGATATCAGCGCGGTACAAGAGGCCCTGAGGGCGCTCCTCGACCCCGACGGCGACGGTTTGCTGGCCGTGACGCGCTGGGAGACCCTGACAGAGCGCGGCACGGCGGGGTTTTACTTAAAGCGCCGGGGTCCGGAGGAAAAGAAGTTTACCCGGGTCAACGAGAGCCTGCTGCCGGGGCTGATCGACGCGCGCCGGGGGGGTCAGTACTGGCTGGCGGATCCCGGAGTCAGCGCCTCCGGAACCTGCCGGTACCGCCTCGTGGTGCAGGATACCCGTGGCAAGCAGAAGGCCCACGATCCGTGGAATGTGCGCGTGGGCCGGGGCGGCCGGGTGCCGCCGGCCGCGGGTCTCACCCGAAAGAGCGGGGCGGCCGAGAGCGAAAGTGGTTTCAGCGCGTGGCAGGTGCTGGGGCCGGGCTATGGCGCGCGCAAGCGCGCGATC
>Ga0209457_1000252_pt1 | contig 11577 bp, 10 predicted proteins | sample WorMetHEROISLAND_5_FD_187410 | JGI IMG/M metagenome (GOLD analysis project Ga0209457, IMG submission 187410) | Marine gutless worms symbiont microbial communities from Max Planck institute for Marine Microbiology, Germany - Olavius sp. 5 HERON... ... | reverse complement strand
CCTGCACGCGTTGACGCCTTGTTTGGCGGCAAAGGGTTACCGCCCTACTAGCCTTGTCCGGCGGCAAAGGATTGCCGCCCTACTTTTATGTAGGTCGGCATCCCCATGCCGACAGGCGGGGGTTGCAACCTGCAAGCGTTGACGCCTTGTTTGGCGGCAAAGGGTTACCGCCCTACTAGCCTTGTCCGGCGGCAAAGGATTGCCGCCCTACTTTTATCAGGTGAACGAAGGCTCGAATTACCATAAGACCTTCTTTATTTTTCCACACAAAACGATGAATCGCCGAAAAATTGTTACGTGTGGCGTTACAACGGAAATTCCGCTCTTGCTGTCAGAGGTTACAGTTGCAAATCGATCAGAGATGACCTACTTTCTGTGCAATAGATGTTTGAGGAACATTTCACCATCTAACAAGGGAGGGTTCTATGCTGCCGACCATTGAAAAAATTCTGTATGCCACCGATCTTTCAAAAAATTCAGCCTTTGCGCTATCCTACGCCGTCAATGCCGCGATCAGTTATGATGCCGAGCTGGTTATTGTGCATGTATTGGAGCCGATCAACCCGACAGTGGAGAATGTACTCATTGGCAAGTTGGGCGATAAGTTTCTTGCCGAAGATTTTAATGAGCGTTCCGACGAGGCCAGGACGGGTATCCACCAACGATTGGAGCGAGTATTGGGTGAAATCGAATCGGAAACCGCTGCAAAGCTTCGTCCCAAAATTGATATGATGATTTGCAAAGGGTTTCCCCCCGAACAGATCCTTGGCAAAGCCGATGACCTGAATTGCGATGCGATCGTTATGGGCACCCACGGGAAAGGCTTTTTGACTCAAACCTTTTTGGGCAGCATGGCTAAAATGGTCTTACGCCGGACACGCAAGCCGGTCTTTATTATTCCGTTGCCCAATGAGGCGTCCGGGCTGACAACCAAACAGGAGTAACCTTCATTTACCCCATTGTACCCGATGTAAGATGACCGAGCCACGCGCCTTAGCTCAGTAGTTGTTTTACCAGCTTTACTGCGCCGGGAGCATCGGCGCTGTAGCCATCAGCTCCAATCTGGTCTGAAAACGCCCGGGTAACCGGCGCGCCGCCGATAATGGTCCGGGCGGTCATCCCCGCTTCCTTGACGGCCTTTACGGTGCTTTCCATGGAAGGCATCGTGGTGGTCAACAATGCTGAAAGGGCGATGACATCAGCATTCTTCTCGGCGGCGGTCTTGACAAAAGTTTCGCTGTTCACATCCACGCCAAGGTCAACCACTTCAAATCCGGCGCCTTCCATCATCATGGCGACCAGGTTTTTACCAATATCGTGCAGATCTCCTATTACGGTGCCGATAACGATAGTGCCTTTGCTATGGCTCTGTTCACTGGTTAGGTGGGGCTTGATGACCTCCAGTCCGGCCTTCATGGCCTGGGCCGCCATGAGCATTTCGGGAACAAAAAGCTCACCGGCGCTGAACTTTTCACCCACCACCTCCATGGGGCTGATCAGTCCATCGTCTAAAATGATCTGGATATCCGTACCCGCGTCCAATTCCGCCCGGGTTTTTGAGGTGGCCGTTTCAGCGTCAAAGGCCAATACTGCATTAAAAATATCCGTGATTGCCATGTTGCTTCTCCTCCGGTGTTGTGTGCGATATTGGTTTAATCGTAAATTTAATGAATCTCTATTAATGAAAGCACAATATATTGTCAATATATTTATAGGGGTTTGAATGTGGTTTGATCATTGACGGTCTTTTGATCTCTACCCGGGTAACCGTAAACCCCATTTCCGGTTCGTCCATGTTTCATTACGGCAGGATACGTGATGGCGCCAGGTGTTTTTGGCACTCTGCAATGGAGGCCCTTTCCTTGAGCCTTACAATGACCGGCACGCCGGTATCTTCGTGCACTTGATTGCGGATGTTTTTAATAGACCCTTCCAATTGTTTGATCTCATCCGAGAAGATGGCGTCATCAACGGCAATCCAGATTTCCAAAAAGACCTTGGTACGGTATTGGTTCTCAAAGATACAGTAGTACCGTGGAGGCATGCCCAGAGCGGTTTCAATGCTGTCACGAATCTGCCCGGCGTGTACCTTCACCCCGCGGATACAGATTAACCGGTCGCTACGCGCGGTCTGCCACCCGATGCGTATCAGCCGGCAATCGCAGTCGCAGGGGGTCTCGAGGATACGCGCCATATCGCCGGTTCGAAACCGGATCAAGGGATAGGCCCGGGTCGTCAGGGTGGTCAAAACAAGTTCGCCGATTTCCCCGGGCGGTAGATTCTGACCGTTAGCCGGATTGATGATTTCGGGTAAAAAATGGTCGTCGTTGACGTGCAGACAGGATCGATGAGTACACTCATAAGCCAGGGCCGGGCCGGGAATTTCGCTCAATCCGAAATGCTGCCAGGTGCGGATATGTAATTTGTCTTCCAGATAATCACGCTGGGCCGAATCTGCCGGTTCACCCGCCAAAATAACCTTTTCGAGACTGAAATCCCGGGGGTCCAACTGCTGTAATTCAAGATGGACGGCTAATTGGCGCGCATAGGAAGGGGTCGTAACCAAGACCGAAGGCCTGTAATCACGCATTACCATCAGCTGCTTTTCGATGGAAAGCAGGGTATTGGGAATCACGCTGGCGCCCAACACCTCCGCTCCGCTTTGATAATCGCGGCCCCACGTATCCAGCCCGGGGTCAAGACTGATCTGCAAAATATCATCTGGAGTGATACCGGAATTCTCCAGGGCAGTCGCAACAATCGTTTCCCAGGTACGCAGATCCTGGCGGGTATAACCGCTGACCGTCGGATTGGCGCCTGTACCCGGTGCGGTATGAATTCTAACGATATCGCGCAAGGGCACCGCAAACAGACCGTAGGGGTAATTTTGGCTTAGATGTTTGCGGGTGGTAAAGGGCAGCCGTTCAAGATCGTTCAGCGATTGGATATCCGACGGATCGATCCCCTTTTCACGCAGCCGCCGCTGATGAAAAGGAACATTGCCAAAGGCCCGGTTTAAGGTACTTTGCAACCGCTCCAGGACAAACTGGGTCCGGTCTTCGGGGACACAGACATGGTTATTTGTTTTTTCCATCATAGAAATCACCATAATCCTTACCTAAGTAAGCCCGTTTAACTTCCACGTCTTCCAGCAGATCACCGGCTTTACCCTGAAGCACCACCTTCCCGGTTTCAAGCACGTAGCCCCGGTTGGCGGCCTGAAGCGCCGCTTTGGCGTTTTGCTCCACCAACAGAACGGTTTTGCCCTCATCCCGCATCCTGACAATGACTTTGAAAATATCCTGTACAATAAGCGGCGCGAGCCCCGTAGAAGGTTCATCCATCATGATTAAAGAAGGTTTGGACATCAGCGCCCGCCCCATGGCCAGCATCTGCTGTTCACCGCCGGAAAGGGTCCCGGCATATTGCCCTCGGCGCTCTTTTAATATGGGAAACAGCTCGTACTGTGCCTCCAGTTGCCGCAGCAGCGCTTTGCCACCCTTGCGCTTCAAGGTATGTCCGCCCAGAATGAGGTTTTCCTTGACCGAGAGCGATGCAAAAATCTGTCGGCCTTCGGGAACCATGACACAGCCCAGAGCCGGTATCTTTGGGGCCGTGAAATTGATAATATTCCTGCCCTCGAAAAGAATTTCGCCCGAAGTGGCCCGTAGCAGCCCCGCGATCGTGGAGAGGAGTGTTGTTTTACCGGCGCCGTTGGCCCCGATGATCGTGACGATTTCCCCTTGGGTGATATGCATGGAAACATTTTTCAGGACTTTGAGGTTTCCATAGCCGGCCTGAAGATTGCGGATCGTCAACATATTGCTATAAAGATCCTATTCCCCAAGATAGATTGTAATCACTTCCCTGTTATCCTGGATGGCCCGTGGTACATCTTCGGCGATTTTTTGACCGAAGCTCAGGACCATAATTTCGTCGGATATTTCCATCACCAGCGACATATCGTGCTCCACCAGCAAAACGGTAATACCCAGGTCGCGGATACGGGTGATCAGCCGACCCGCCTCCAAAGTTTCTTGCATGTTGAGCCCGGCGGCCGGTTCATCCAAAAGTAAAAGTCTCGGTTCCAGGGCCAGCGCCCTGGCAAACTCAACCGCCCGCTGTTGCCCGAAGGCCAGGCCGGCGGCATCCACATCGGCATAGGCCGCAATTTCGAGAAGCTCCAGTAGTTGCATCGACTCAGCCCGGATCCGCTTTTCTTCTTTCAGGGTCCAGGGCAACTTTAGCATTGAGGCCATAAACCCGGCGCGGCTTCTCAAATGACGGCCCACCATGACATTTTCAAGCGTCGTCATACCGTGGAAGAGTTTGATGGTTTGAAAAGTTCGGGCAATACCGGCGGCGGCAATGTGGTGCGGTTTGCGTCCCTCAATACGGCGGCCGTCAAACCGCACGCTGCCCGAGTTGGCCGCCAGGGCGCCGGTAATAAGGTTAAAAAGCGTTGTCTTGCCGGCCCCGTTGGGGCCGATGATTGCTTTAATGGCGCCTTTTTCAACACCGAAGGAGATATCGTTGACAGCATGCAGTCCACCAAACTTCTTGTGCAGTCGGGAAACTTCCAACAGCGCCATTACAGCCCCTCTTTTGGATGTTGCCGGTTCCGGTTGTTGAAGCATTCTGCCCATTGGGTGAAACGGCTGCGCCATTTGATACTGAGAATCCCGTTGGGTGCAAATAGCATGATTGCGATCAAAATAACTCCGAAGACCGCATCGTCGTAGGATCCAAACACCCCTCGCAAGGATAAGAAATTGAGAACAGCCGCCATGGAAAGCGCTCCCCACAGATGGGCCATACCTCCTACCGCAACAATGGCCACATAGCGTACCGACTTCATGACACCGGCCTCGGAGGGTCCGATACCGCCATTGTAATGGGTTAAAAATACACCGGCAATTGCCGCAAAAACGGCAGAGAACACAAAGACCATCAGTTTGAAACGGGCCGTGTTAATCCCCACCGAGGCGGCCGCTTCTTCGGAGCCGTGGATCGAGCGTAACGCCCGGCCGACCCGGCTGTCGATTAAATTTTGTAATACTATCATACCGAGGATCAAGAGTCCCCAAGCGATATAGTAGTTTTTTTCTCGGGCGCCGAAATCGCCGCTTACGGTAAGCCCGGGCAAAAGATGGAAAGGGGGGACTTCCGAAAGACCGTCGGCCTCACCAAAGTATTCGCTGGCCAGCACAATGCGGTAAATAATGGTGCCAAAACCCAGGGTTGCCATGGCCAGATAGTGGCCTTTGAGTTTTAACACGGGAATTCCAAGCATCCATGCAATCATCGCGGCGCTCAGCACAGCGATGATGCAGGCCGCCCACGGGGTAACCGCCATGAGGGTGTCGCCGTAAATATCCCGACCTGTTACCAACAGTCCCATCGAGTCCAGCAAGTTGAGCAGGGCAAGGTCTTTGTACGCAACCAGATTGCGGGTTGTTAAGGCAGCCGACAGGTAGCCGCCAATGGCAAAGAAACCGGCATGGCCGAGGGATATTTGACCCGCATAACCCATGACCACACAAAGGCCGATAATCAACAACGCGTAATAGGCGGACATCGTTAACTGGGTCAGATAAAACCGGGCGCCGGTCCATGCGGTGATTAGCTGGACAGCAATGATGACCATAGCCAGCAGTGCAAGAGGAAGCAGTTTTTTCACGGTTAAAACTCCTTCAACCCTGCAACCGTTCTTGATCCGAAAAGACCGTGGGGACGTATAAACAGAATCAACAGTAAAATCGAGATGGCTATGGCATCTTTGAAAGCCAGGGGTAATATTGAAACGGAAAAGGCCTCCAGAATACCGAGCAGCAGCCCGGCGCCCACGGCGGCCATGGAGTTGCCCAAGCCGCCCAGGATCGCGACGGTAAAACCCTTGATGGCCAGTCCGGTGCCGATATCATACTGGGATGAAGTGATGGGCGACATGACGCATCCGGCCACCGCACCGATAGCGGCGCTCAGCATAAAGGAGAGTGTTACCATATTGCGGGTATTGATCCCGCAGAGGATGGCGGCTGTGCGGTTAGCGGCGCAGGCCCGCATTTGCCGACCCACGGAAGTGGTCTGGAAAAAGAGGCTCAGAAAAGCCACCATCAGGCCGCAAGCGCCGATGACCCAAAGGACCTGGGGTGAAATGCGGGCGCCCAAAATGGCGACGGTGGTGATTTCATTACCGCAAAAATAGGGGAGGGAACGAATCGATTCACCCCAGATGTGTAGCGCCGCTTCGCGGGTCAGGATCGACAACCCAATGGTAATGATGATCATTCTAAGTACGCCGGGGCTCTCCAGCCAACGGATAAAACAGATCTCCAGCAATGCACCGAACAGCATGGTGAGTAAAACCGCCACGCCAATAGCCGCAGGCAGCGGCATAAACCCCAAAAGGGATATGGCAAGCATCCCGCCCAGCATGACAAACTCGCCCTGGGCAAAATTGATGATACCTGTCGCATTGTAAATAATATTAAAACCAATGGCCACAATGGCATAAATAGCGCCATAGGTGATACCGGCAAAGAGGTATTGGACAAACAGTTCTGATGTCATTTTATAAGATGTCCTGATGCCGGCCGTTTTTGATTTGACCTTTTAGGTGCAGATGGAACCATAAAAAGGGCCGGGTAATCCCGGCCCTTCGCGGATTGCTCGAACTGCGTCGGCTACTGTTACAAGGCGGCTGTTGGACAAACTACATCTCTTTATAGGGAACGAACTTTCCATCCTTGACCATGATCATTTCAAAGGCGTCTATATCGAGCCCGTTGTGATCCTCCGCCGAAAAATTAAAAATACCGCCAGTCCCCGGCAGATTGGTGATTTTTTCAATCTCGTCACGAATTTTGGACTTGTCGGCACCGGCCTTTTCAATGGCGGCCCTGACAATGATAAACGCATCGTAGGCATGCCCACCAAAGGTTGACGCGGTCTCCTGGTAGCGGTCCTCATAAGCGGCAATGTAATCCGTCAACACTGTTTTTTGGGGGTGTTCCGGGGGTAGCAGGTCGGCCACCAATAGCCGGCTGGCCGGAAAGATAATGCCTTCCGCGGCGGCGCCGGCCGTTTCAACATATTTAATGTTACCAAAACCATGACTCTGAAACAGCGGAACATCCCAACCCGCCTGGCGCATGTTCTTGGCGACAATTGCCTGTGCGGGAACGATGGACCAGTTAACCACCGCCTGGACATTGGCGTTGGCTTTGATTTTTGCCACAACCGCCGAAAGATCGTTGGATTTTTTATCGTACACTTCCGTTTCGACGACTTCGATGCCCATCTCCGGCGCAATTTTCAGCAGTTGGGCTTTGCCTGCTTTGCCGAAGCCGGTGTTGCCCGCCAAGACGGCGATTTTGGAAACTCCCTTCGTTTTCATGGTTTGAAAGATTTTTTGAGCAGCGTGCGAATCTTTTTGAGGCGTTTTAAAAACGTATTGGGCAACGGGATTGACAATAACTTCGGCCGCAGCACAGGAAACCAGAGGTGTTTGCGCCTCTTCGAAAATCTTTTTGATTTTCATGGTCTCACCGGAAGTGGATGGTCCCAGTACGGCGACCACTTGTTCCTCTTCAATGAGCTGTTTGGCAAATGAGATGGCCTTTTCCGGATTGGCGCCCGAATCCTTGACAATCAAATCAATTTGTTGGCCGTTAATACCCCCTGCGGCATTGGTTTGCTCCACCAGCATCTCCAGAGTGCGTGCTTCAGGTCCTCCTAAAAACGATGCCGGTCCGGTAACGGCTAAAATGGCCCCTAGCTTGATCGTTTCCGCCAAAGCGACGGGAACAATCGCCAAGCTGATCACCAGCGCCATGACAATAAGTTTACTGTAGCGATGCGTCATCTTTTCCCCCTCAATTCGGTTTGGCCAGATCTTATGACCTGTTGAGATTAAAAATATCCGTATTTAAGACATTACGGCTGATCCAAATGTCTAAATTGGTACTGTCATGATCGGTTTCTAACGGCCCGTAAAAAGTATGGCTGATGTTTATAGTCTCTTTTGATTCTTTTTTCAAGTAGATGAAATTATTCGATTTCAAATTTGATCCCTTGGGCCAAAGGGAGTTCACTGCCGTAGTTGATCGTGTTGGTTTGGCGACGCATATAGGCTTTCCAGGCATCGGAGCCTGATTCACGACCGCCGCCGGTCTCTTTTTCACCGCCAAAGGCGCCGCCGATTTCTGCGCCGGACGTGCCGATATTGACATTGGCGAGACCACAGTCCGATCCTTGATGAGACAAAAAATATTCCGCCTGATGAAGATCCCGGGTGAAAATCGCCGACGCGAGCCCTTGGGGCACATCGTTGTGCAGCGCAACGGCGTTTTTAATTTCCCCGGAGTACCGGATTAAGTACAAAATCGGCGCAAAGGTTTCTTCCTGTACGATGTCATAATTATTTTGGGCTTCCGCCAGGGCCGGAGTTACATAACAGCCGCTTTTATAGTCCGGACCCTCCAGCGCCTTGCCGCCTTGAACAATTTTACCGCCCGCCGCTTCAACCTTTGCCAATGCGTTTAAAAAGTTCTTTACCGCATCTTGATTGATCAGGGGTCCGACATGGCTGGTTTCATCCAGAGGAGATCCTATCCTGAGCCCTTGGTAAGCGTTGGTAAGCGACTGCACAACCCGGTCGTAGATCGTCTCATGAATGATCAGCCGCCTCGTGGTGGTGCAGCGCTGCCCTGCTGTGCCCACCGCGCCAAAAACAATAGCAGGAATCGCCAACTCGAGGTTGGCCTTTTCCGTCAAGATGATGGCGTTGTTTCCACCCAGTTCCATGATATACTTTCCCAGTCTGGCCGCGATCATCGCAGCAGCCCTCTTGCCAACCCGGGTGGATCCTGTCAGTGAGATCAACGGAATGCGGTGATCCTCGATCATCTTCTGACCGATGACCGCGCCGTCACCGACAATCAGGTTGAAAAGGCCTTCGGGCAGGTTGTTTTGATCCATCACATCAGCGATGATCTTCTGGACGGCAATGGCCGTGAAGGGTGTGGCCGAGGCGGGTTTCCAGATCACCACATCACCGCATATCGCCGCGATTAAAGCATTCCATGACCATACAGCCACAGGGAAATTAAATGCCGTAATTACACCCACAGGCCCCAAGGGGTGATACTGATCATACATACGATGCTGCGGGCGTTCGGAATGCATGGTAAAGCCATACAACTGGCGGGAGAGACCGACAGCAAAATCGGCGATGTCGATCATCTCCTGAACTTCGCCCAGCCCTTCCCGGAGTGATTTCCCCATTTCCAGGGTTACCAGATGCCCCAAAGGGTCTTTGCATTCACGTAATTTTACGGCGATTTGGCGTACCACTTCACCCCGTTTGGGCGCCGGCACCCGGCGCCAGTGGGCAAACGCTTTTTGGGCGCTGATGATAATATGGTCATAGTCCGCTGTTGAAGCTTTAAACACAGTGCCCAATGGTGTCCCGTCAATGGGCGATTGACTGATAATTTTCCCTTGATCCCTGGTTGATCCCCACCCGCGTCCGGTGGCGGATCCCGTATTCATTTTTTGAAGATTCAACGCAGCAAACAGATCTTCCCTATTCATGGCGGACTCCCTTGGTAATCGATATCAGCGTCCCTGTGTTAGGATGCCGGCTTACCCCCGTGAGGCTTGCCGTCATAAAGGCGGCCGTTGTGGGTTTTTAAAAAATCCTTCAGCAAAAGGGTCTCTTGTTTGACAAAACCTTTAGCGGCGATGAAACCGTTACGGGCCAGTTCAACTACGGCACAGACCGATGCTGCAGTGGTCCAGGCAATGGCGCTCCATTTTTGCTCATTGATGATGATCGGGTAATAGGCCCTGACAAACTCCTCACGACGCAGTTTGTCCTTTTGCCACCCTTCCGCCGAGGCGTGAATGTAGACCACATCTTCCTTGACCGGCGGTTTGGCCGTGGTCAGGATCCTGCCGGCCATTCCGCGGTCTTCGCGCATCAAAAGCTCGTGAAAGAAAAAGTTCATTAATTTAACATGACCGATATAGCGGATACTTTTATAATCCAAATTTTCAATACGGCCCAAATAGGTGTCGCACATGGTTCCCAGCCCACCCGAGGTGGAAAACGCCTCTAAACGGATTCCGTTGATCACCAGTTGCTCCGTCCATTCCATTGGTGAAATCCATTTATGCACTCCATTTTCGATGACTTCGCAGTCGTTTAAATATTCGTTCACCACCCCCTCCGGCGACCAGTTAAAGGCATACCCCAACAGGCCTGTGGGGTGTTGGGGCAAGGCGCCGACCCGCAGCTTCAAGCTGCGAATCTTATCAATCTGCTTGGCTAAAGAAGCCCCCGCAATGGCAATAAATCCCGGCGCCAGACCGCACTGGGGCGCCAGGATGGATCTTGCCGACGCACTCATTTTGATGATCGCCTTAGTTGTCGGCACATCTTCGGTGAGATCGAAATAGTGGGTGCCTTGTCGCCATGCCGCATCGGCGATAGCGAGGTTACAGCGGTAGGGCAGGCATGAGACAACCGCATCATGCTCTTTTATCAGGCCGGCGACAGCCGCGATATCGGTGCTATTGAGCCTGTGGGTTGGAAAGGGAAGCTCTGTGCGGTCATTTATATCGGCGCCGGTTACGGTAAAACCGGTTTTATACAGCAGGGTTGCTACAAGGGCGCCCACTTTGCCCAGGCCCAAAACCAAGATAGATTCGATCTTCGCGTTCATGCTCCGTCCTTTTTAACGGCCATCGCAGGCGTATTTTAAACGGCGTATGCAAAATATATCGGCGGGTGGTCGTTTTTAGGAAATTTGGATACATAAGTTCAACAGCGGCATTGATCAAATGGTTTGACCCCCGGAGAGTACATGTAACGAATGTTTGCTCAAATAGCAAACAGCAAGCGCCATGCAAGGTTGGTATCGCTTATTTGGCGAACCGGAACATCGCCTGGTGAAATGTAGAAATTGTATGGCGTCAGAGCCTATGAGACACAGTCAAGGGTTTTATTGTCCCATTCGGGGAAGAGGCGCAATGCCCTCGCCTTCAGGCGAAGGCTGGAGCGGGCCCAAAGAGCCAAAAGCGGATATCCTCCGACTACGGTCACAGGTTTTGCCTTTTGCTTTCATAAACTGCCGCCGCTTACAAGCGACGCTCTTTTATGGCGGCTGCGCCGGCTGGATATCATCCGGCCGGCTGCAGGCAGGCCGAGCGAACTTGGCGCCGAAGCCGCCGCCTTTGGGCGGTTGAGAATTCACTCTTTTCTCAGTCGATTTTCCGTTGATGGGTTGGGTCTATTTATCCGGGACGATTGGCAGCCGGAATTCGCTCCCCAAGTAAAATGATATTGATGGATATCTCTTCCTACATGGAAATTCCGGGTGCGTCCAAATGACAGTGACACGGCGTTAAGTGATGAATAATCCAGAAAAATCTGTGTTGATAGAGCCTGTCGACATTCATTTCAACCAGAGACAAATGGCTGCGACGAGTACAAAAGACAAATATGACGAGGCCAATTTGTCGTAGCGCGTCGCCACTCTCCGGAAGTGCTTCAGTTTTCCATACATCCGT
>Ga0209457_1000251_pt1 | contig 11579 bp, 14 predicted proteins | sample WorMetHEROISLAND_5_FD_187410 | JGI IMG/M metagenome (GOLD analysis project Ga0209457, IMG submission 187410) | Marine gutless worms symbiont microbial communities from Max Planck institute for Marine Microbiology, Germany - Olavius sp. 5 HERON... ... | reverse complement strand
CTTCTGCAATGCCCATCATCGGCGCGAGCTGATCGCCATCGCTGAGAGGTCCCCGAGCGCCAGCCGTGGGCAACCGATATGGTCACGCTGTTATGCCAAGCCAATGCCGTGGTCGACGAGGCCCAGGCCCAGGACCTTGATACGCTGCCCGCCAGCAACGGCGAGCACTTGCGGACCCGCTACGACACCATCCTCAGCAAAGCCGAAGCCGGCAATCCTCCCCGTCCCCGCCGTCCCGGCACCCGCGGGCGGGTCAAACAATCCCCGGCCTACAACCTCATTCGGCGGCTCCGCGAGCGCCGCAACGAGGTCCTGCGCTTCCTCACCGACCGGTGCGTTCCCTTCGACAACAACCAGACCGAACGCGACCTGCGTATGCCCAAGCTCAAGCAGAAAGCCTCTGGCTGCTTCCGCTCCGATCCCGGTGCCGGGGAATTTGCCATCATCCGCTCCTACCTCTCAACTCTCCGCAAACAATCCGACGATATTTTCAACCCGCTCGTCCTGACCTTCCAGGGCCGCCCCCCAATGCCCCAACTGGAGTAGCTGAATAGTCACGCCGAATCTAAGGAAACCTTGAACGTGGGATCGTTCACGGTACTCGCTGCACCGGATACGACAAAATTAGAACACCACCCAAATAAAGGTCAAGGGGCCAGGAAGCATCGCTGATGGTGGGCCGATCTCGACCGATTTGCGTTGCTTTGCGTTCATTGACAGCAAAAAAGAGCTTCCGATGGAAGAGCCGACCTTTCCGGCTTGCTTACCTGACAACAGATTGTTTCAGCAGTGATTATCATTCGGTAGTTCTACGGCCGAAGCCGGGCGATCGAATGCTCGAGTGATCGAGAACGGGTGCTTTTGCGGGCGGTTACTCCATTATCCCGCTGCTCATGGGTTTACGGCCGGGGTGAGTCCGTATAAGGTGCGGCACAGCACATCTCGAATGCCACGCAGGATACCCCGAGCCATGAGCCTATCCGTCGAACGCCGAGTCGAGCCCCTGACGAGTATCCGGGAGGTTGCGCCCGGTAGCTTCATCTTCGAGCGACCACTGGCCCTGTCGCCCGCCTTCTGTGACGAGATGATCGAGCGCTTTGAGGCCCACCCCGAGCACCAGTATCCGGGCCTTATCGGCCAGACCCGGGTCGAGGACCGGGGGGTGAAGTCGACCACGGACCTAGTGGTGAGTAATAAGCCGGATTGGCAGGATGTGGACCGGATGCTTTTCCGCTCGTTGGCCATCGCCCTGCAGGAGTTTCGTGAGGCCTATCCCTATTTCAAGGGGCCGTTCAAGGATGTGGGCTATCAGATACAACGCTATCGGCCCGGTGATTTTTACCACTGGCATGTCGATGGAGGCAGCCATGAATTCAGTCAGCGGCAGCTGGTCGCGATCTGGTACCTCAACGAGGTTAGGGGGCCCGGCGGCGAGACCCGGTTTCTCTATCAGGATGTGAGCATCGTGCCGCGGCGCGGCAAGCTGATTCTATTTCCTCCCTTCTGGACCCACGAGCATCGGGGAGCGGTGCTGCAGCAAGGGGTCAAGTACATCGCCACGACCTGGGTAGTGTTTGCTTGAGGGGCCTTGAGAAGTTCAGAACCTGTAGGATGGGCTGCGCCCATCGGAAAAAAATCGAGCAAGCATTGCGGAGAGGAAGATATAGCCGCAAATCAACGCCAATGAACGCAAATGTGTTTTAGAAGACGCATAAGAACTAACCTATTTATTTTAAAGGATAAATACCCAGAGGGTGGGCTGTGCCCACCGGTCAGGCATAGCATTTGGTGGGCACAGACCACCCTACAGGTTAGTTAGTTTTTAGATAGCTTCTTAAGATAAAGTCGATGAGGATGAACCCATCTCTCGGCAGATTATCGGGTGTGCATTCGAAGTCGGCAAAGTCTTGGGTCCTGGATCTTTGAAGTCCCTGTACAAGAAGGCTTTGTGCGTCGAGCTGACCGAGCGTGGGCCTTAGCCGAGCATTTTTCAGCTCATTTGTGTCCATTCGCGTTGATTTGCGGCAAAAAGAAAAATATCGAGTAAGCACCATGGTGGGCACAGCTCATCCTATGGCCGGCTGAGCCTTTGCTTCCGGGTTTCTCCGCGTCGTTTCACGAAGAGCCGCTCCCAATGAAGAAGCGTCCCCTCGTCTCTTGGCTATCGTGGAGCTCGGTGGCTACCCTAACCTAGCCCCGCTGTACCGGCGTCTCGGTTTCGAGACCGAGCTTGTCGGCTCGCAACGCAAGGCCCAATCCTTTCTCAAACGGCCGCTCCCCAACGTCATTGTCGCCGAATACAACTTCCAGTCGGATCTCCGAGACCGTACCAGGAATCTGGAGACACTGGTGGCCCGCCTACAGCACCATCCAGAGGTCGAGGTCATCGTCTTTTATCAGGAGGAGTATCGGCATAAGCTCGATCATCTCCTGTCCCGCGTCCCGATCTTCGAGACGATCCCCTTTCCGGTAGAGCAGGCGCGGGCCGAGGCCGCCCTACAGCGGGTGCTCGGGGAGCCGGGTCGGCGCGGCGACGGTGAGCGTTGAGATCCGATCCCTGTCTGCTCAGGATCCGGAAAGCAATGCCGTGCAGGCGGTCGGTAAAGATGGTCGCGGCGGTCTCGCTTTCTTTTTTTTCGGTTTCTTCGCCGGTGTCCTCGCCTCTTCACTGAACCACCAAGCGAGGGATCGATCGCAGCCGTCTCCAGCAGGGAGGGGAAACTGCTGCTTGCACAGGGGGCTTCCCGACGGGCACTCGAGCCTGACATGAAAGTGGGCACGGTGTCCCCACCAGGGTCGTAGCTTGCGCAGCCAGCGGCGGTCGCCCTGCTCGGACCGGCATAGGGCACGCTTTATGGCCGGGTTGACGAAGATGCGGTCCACCCGCGGATGCTCGGCGCTGGTCTTGAGCAGAAGCCGTTGCAGCTTGCCCCAGCTCTTGCCGAGTCCTTGTCCTCCGGGGGCGACCAAACTCGGTGGATCCCGTTGCTCCGGGTATCGCTGGCCGATGTTCCGGGTCGAGGCGGTGAGGTGGAACCAGATATCCACATCGAGGCCGTTTTGGTGGCTCCGGTGCCCGGACATGGGGCCGCCGCGCGGTTGCGAGAGGTCTCCCACCATCATGGATTCATGGGTGTGCCGGCTCAGTGTCCTGCCCAGCTCCCGCACCAGCCGAATCGTATCCGGGTGGCCGTAGTAGCGGTTGCGGTGACGCCGGATGCTGACGAAGCCGGGACCTGTGGCTGGCAGCACCTGGGCCCCCGTGATGCAGCCGTTCGCCGGGCTGCCGATGGTAACGGCTAGTCCCGAGGTCGCCGTAGCGATCCGAGACCAAGGGGACGCCTGGACCATGGAGGCGACGAGTAGACCGGCGACAAGACCGAGGATGAGGGTTGTCTTGGCGTGGGCCTGTCCGCCGGCAAACTCGTGTGATTCGAGAGGCATTCTCAGGACATCCATACATACATCCTATACGCGATCATGAGGCAATGGGCGAATAGGGCCGGTTCGCTGTAAGTGGGGACAGGGGAGACCTTGAATTTTTCGATGGTGTTGTATAACTCTATTGTCTCTGGGTATGCACAATGTGAAGATATCTTTCTATCGAATCCCGGAAACAACAAAACAATAACATCGCCCACTCGACAGCATAGCCGGTCAAGTAGACGGAGCCGACCGAACCGGAGCGCGCGGGCAATAGCCCTCTGGCATCCACCATGCGTTCGTTGGCGACGTCCAGCCACTGCTGACAGGTATCGGAACCCATGATAATCCTTACACTCCCGCGTAGTGGCCCTGTCTTTCCCTGTTCTCCGGCATCCGCCGCTCCACCGATCCGGATGGGTGAGTCAGTGTTCGATGAACCGAGTGTTCTGTATCTCGCCGGTGATGTCGATCTCCAAGGTGGTCAGGTTCGGCATACGACTCAGGATATAGCCGGCCATGAGCATGCCTAGCTTGTCGTTCTCGTTCTCCAGGGCGGTCAGGAGCTTGTCGGCGACGATCTGACAGCGCTCCACGCAGTTCGGGTTTTGCACCCACTCGCGGCTCATCTGCCAGCCTTGGTCCATGTCGGCGTCCAGCCTTGCAAAATAGACCTCGCCCCGAGTGATCACGGCTTCGGGTACATTGAGGCTATATTCCCGATCGTCGATGATGGCTTTCAAAATCATAGCATGTCTCTTTCATTTATCCCGGTAGGCAGGCATCCTAGCAAAGACCCGATGTCCGAACAGGGGGGCTGTCCATGCTATTGACTATTTCCGGTCTGCTCGATCCGGCCCAGCTCGAGAAGATCCACCGAATCCTCGCCGAGATGCTGTTTGTCGACGGTAAGCTCACCACCGGTTTCGCCGCCGCCCGAGTCAAGAACAACCGGGAGCTGCAAGCGGATCCCAAGCACGGCAAGCTGCTGCTCCGCATCCTGATGGCGAGTCTCGGTCATAATCGGACCTTCCGTTCCGGTGCCTTACCCCATCGGGTAGCGGACCCTATCTTTGCCCGTTATGAGCCCGGTATGGCCTATGGCGACCATGTGGACGATCCCATCATGGGCCTTACCGGACTACGTTTTCGCACCGACATTGCGTTGACGGTTTTTCTCGATCGGCCGGAGACTTATGACGGGGGCGAGCTGGCGGTACGGACTTCCTTCGGTGAGCAAAGGTTGAAGCTCCCGGCCGGAGACGCGGTACTCTACCCCGCTTCGAGCCGGCATCGGGTCCTCCCCGTGACTCGTGGTAAGCGCCGAGTGGCCGTAACCTGGGTCCAGAGCTATGTGCGTGATCCCGCACAACGGGAGCTCCTCTACGAACTCGACCTGACGCGGGAGAAGCTGCTAAGGGAGGCGCCGGAGGAGAAGACGAGCGGCTATTTGGATCGATCCTATGCGAATCTATTGCGTATGTGGGCGGAGCTGTAGACGTCGAGGCAGCTTGAAGAATTCAAGGTCCCTTTATGTGTCCTCATAGCAGTAACTTTAGCGCCGTCACGACTAGGCCGCCCACGGACACAGTCGTAGCTAATGACCAGATCATGAGCCGATCGATACGTCGGGTCAGCGCCCTGAAGCGTTTGTCGACGGCATCGAAGCGCCGATTCATCTCGTTCTGCATCGCCTCAAAGCGCTTATCCATCCGCTCCAGGATAGTCTTGATCAGCTCGCGTTGGTGCTTGAGCTCTTCCTCGACGCGCACCATCCGCTCGCGTAGCTCGACCTCGTAGACGACCGGCGGCTTGCCGAACGACTGCTCGGCGAGCCATTCGCCGATGTGCGTTTTGATGAACCGGATATCTTCCGCAGCAAGACTCATGGTAGTAATAGCCGCCATGGTGGATAGGCGACCCAGTATACCCGTTACGCCAAGCATCAGCTTGCGCCGGGAGCCGGCAGGAAAAATCGGAAATGCCCAGCTCCGAAGGGTGTGCGGTAAAGTGGTTATCGTAGGTACTATATGCCGACTTTCGATTCCCATCGTTCCGATCGGAACGACGGCCTAGTTGTCGGGTGCCAGCGTCGAGAACACTTGAAAAATTCCATCCCTGGAATGTTTCAAGCCGAAAAGCGAAAACATTCCGTTTTATGCTTAGCTTTCAAGCATATATGTACTAGCTAGCAGGGCATTCTCACCCCGCATGGGTACCTCGAGTTTCTCAAGGCGCCTTTACAATGTTGGTTTAGGCTCCGGATATGCTGGGTCCGGGCCCCTTCGGGGAGCACGGGCATCCAGTCCGCAATCCATGGCCGAGATAGCCCGTGGTGCTTCGGTTTGCAATCCCGTGGCAAACGGGATAGGGGGTGCGGAAGCTCCCGAATCTTTGCTCAATATCCCCCTTTGCGGGCCACGAAGGGCAGACCGGCGATCTTGTTGCCCTGTTTGCTCGGTGCCTTGGGGAACAGCTTGTACAGATCCTTGCTGCTGATTTTTTTGCCCCAGAGTTTGCCCATATCCTTGTTGATTTGTCGCTCCATGGGCTGGTTGTGGTTGTTGTTCTCATACTCGTCGCGCAGGTACTCCAGCACATCCCAGTGTTCCTGCGCCAGCTCAATATCCTCCTCGGCGGCCAGTACCTTGGCAACGTCTTGGCTCCAGTCCTGGGGATTGACCAAGTTGCCGTTCGGATCGGTTTCGATGGTCTTGCCGTTTACCTCGATAGCCATGGGTTGCTCCTCTCGTCTCGATCTGTCTTAATCGCTTGAAGCCACTTTGAAAAATTCAAGGCGGCCTGCGGTGCAGGGATGCACCGCCATGTTCAATCGGGTTACCGATTGAACATGAAGCCAGGTCGAAATCGCATTTCGACTTGGCGTAAACGGATACAGATTTATAAAAATCAATGGGTTATTTATTAGACAGCCTCTAAGGAAAAATTCCAAGAATGGAATTTCCCAAGATCCTCGTAACCTCCCACGAGGGGCGGAAGAAACGCGCATACCCTGAATCGATGGCGACTCATTCTAGGAAATTGTCGGACATTCGTCATCCGGGGTAAGGCGCATAGCGGTGGTCCCGGGTCGGCGGTCCGGCCTCAGGTGGTTTTTCCGACGGCTTCTATCCCCTTGTGCGGGATGAAGATGCCGCATCCCATCCCGCGGTGGGGACCTAGCCCCTGCTGTTGCAGATGCACCGATTCCGCAGGTGCCAGATCCGACAGCATGAGGCTGCAGGTGCGCAGGATTCCGTCCGGCGTAGTCAGCTGGGTCGTCTTGCCGCAGAGGGCTTTCCGGATGCCGATACCTTGGTCTTTCAGGGCTTGGGCCGCCCAGGCGAGGAAACCCGTCTCGGTTGCGTCCGGGACAGCGGCCACATAGCGTGCCAAGAGGGTGGTTTCCGTGCTCAGCCGGCGGGTCTTGCCGCGCCCGATAGCGAGGGGGCAACCGGATATGTCCAAGGCTGCACCTTCAAGATCCTTCAGCAGCCTATCCAGAAATTGCTTGGGCGTTCGGATGATGAGTTTGGTACGTTTGGATAGGATCAAATACCGGTCCGGGCTGTGGTCGGGTCGCTCCCAGCCATTCTGGGAGCCCGCCACATGGATCGTGTGGATCCCGATCTTGCAGGTCTCCTCCGCAATCCAGGGTGCGGCTTGCCGTAGCGCAGCGGACAGGGCGTAGGCATGATCCACGGGTAGGCGTTTGCAGGTAACGATAAACAGGACATCGAGGATGTCGTCGGAGACATGAAACGGGGTTTCGGTAAGGTCTTGTTGCCAGAACATAGCTGCGTATTTCGAATTACGGATTGTCGAGGATCGGGGTTGTGCTGTTTCGAAGATCGATTGTCGGGGTACCTTCGAAGAATTCAAGGTGACCTCTAGAGATACGGGATACCCGATGACATCGGGTACCGGGAGCCATGGTCCGCATCCCAACCAAGCGGCCGTGGCAGACGAGCAAGCTCCACTGGTCGACGGCCGAGGGTGGTCGGGATAGGTCGCTGGAGGATCGGATTCTCCATATCGTCCGTACTGTCAAACGGCTCGACGAAAGGTTCGACGCCACTACGCCTTTTGCCGAGGTCGGGCTGGATTCTCTCGCCCTGATCAGAATTCTGGTGGCCATCGACCAACAACTCGGGGTTTGGGTCGAAGCCGAGGCTTTGACCCCCGAGAATCTGAGAGATGTGGCGTGTCTGGCTGCTTGTGTCGAGGGTTATCTGGATGCCCTGGGTGACCTGCGGACCCGTCTGTTGAGGTGACCTCGAATTTTTCGGGTACCTCGAAAGATCCGAGGTCCCCATGCGGGGTAGGGATATCCGACCTGCTTTCAGGCATGTGTCCGCTTGAAAACCAGGAGCAAAGCGAAAGTCCCGTTCCCATATCCGTACTTAAGAGAATTCCAAAGACGGGATTTTTCAAGCCCCCCTTTCAAGGTGCCCTCGGTCCGGACCCGACTCCGATGCGGTATCGTTATAACTCTGTTGTTTCCAGGTATAGCAGGTATAGGTAATGTGAGGGAATCTCTCTATATCGAATCCTGGAAATAACAAAGAAACTGTCTAAAAAGGCAGTCTCTAAGGCATTGCCGACTTCAAATGCACATCCGATAACACGCCGAGAGGTCAGGTCATCCTCGTCGACTTTTCTTGAATATATTTGCGTTCATTTGCGGCTGAATCTTTTCCCCGCAGCCCTTACTCGATATTTTCCAGTGGGCGCAGCTTAGCCTACTACGAATCCCCGCCGGTGCGGTCAACAGGGCCACGGAGCTTTCGATTCCACGGGGCGGGGCGTGGATCGCTAGGTCTCAGTGGGATTTTTCACGGTACCCGCTACACCGGACACACTCAACCACTATGTACTGAAAGTGCATAGGTTGCTCCTGGACTGAAAGTCCCGAATCATGCTAGAGGAAAAATTTCCTATACCCACATTGGATGGGTGATGATGATACTCCAAATAGTCCTGAACCAGCACTAGCATCCCAATGTTTAGTTAATTAAATTCAGTTGGTTATCTCTGTATCGCTCATCAAAATTGCATACTTCATAATTAATCGTTTGATTTAATTTAATTTATTCGAATATTGATGAAGCTCAGAATCTGTAGAATTGTATAGAAACTGACATCGATTTTCAGCCGCTTCTTGATAATGGCCACGAGCCCATAGACGGAAATGGCGAGCTCGAGAAGACGAATAGACCTGTGAACATGCGTCGTTGTTCTCAGCCCGCAATTTCGCGGGAGAGGCTGTCACCTTAGCGTACCGCAGCTCACGTCGGTAACCGGCATAATTCCAAATATTTCTTTTTTAATGTATGGGTTATCCTGAATTGTCGGTCATAACGTTGGGACACTAGTTCTGAACTAGGTCATTTGTGATATTTCCAGTTGTCCATGGGCTCTATCTGATTACCCAACAGGGCTTCTCCCAACATCGTTTTTTTAGCTCTGGAAATTCGCTTTCAACAGACGGTATGATTGTTATGTTTTTTCATTAGATTATTATAGTTTACTTATGTATCAGCTAAAGCCTTGCACTAAAGTGCATAGTTTTGAACTAGCGTCCTGTAACAATAAAATTGAAACACCACTTCCGATGAAGGCCACAGCCGACAACCGAAAGATCGAGACGACCGATGTCCTAGTGGTCGGTGGCGGTCTGACCGGCTTGGCCGCGGCTGTTGTCAGCGCCACGGCCGGTGCCGAGACCACACTCCTGGAGCAAGCCGCGGTGTTGGGAGGGAATGTCACCCAGGCCTATGTGTATAGCTTCTGTGGGCTCTACTAGGCACCGTCGTCGGCCGCCTGGAATATACTAATCCCGGCTTTGCGTCCTGGTTTGCCATGGGTTGGGCAGGGCCGGGGTGCCGGAGGTGCTTGGCCGCGTAGCCGTGCTTCCCATCTGGCCGCCGAGGCCCGCGGCCTTTTATCGGCGCACGGTCCGGAAAACCCCTGGCTTATCGGTATTCCTGCACACCCGTCTGGAGCGGCTGGAGCCGGCGGCGATTAATGATATTGCTCTGATCGCTCGGGAGGCTGGGGCCGTGGGTAGCTGGGCCTGCGCACCAAGGTCGTGATCGATGCCAGCGGCGATGCGGTTGTTGCCGCCCAGGTCGGAGCGGCCGTCGTCGCACCGAGTGGAGAAGGGTTGCAGAACGCTACGCTCATTTATCCGTGTCAGCGGTGCCGCTCCGGAATCTCTCCGGGGCTACGGTAGGTTGCGGATTGCCGCTCTAGTCGCCGGGGCAGTCGGCAACGGCGATTTGCCTCCGGAGTGCGATTCGGTACTGGTGCGTCCAGGCAAGGCCCCCGGCGAGGTCTATATTTCACTTAGAGGCTGTCTAGAAATTCGTTAATAATGAAAACTCAACGAACAGCTATTTTATAGGGTGTCTGATGATTACAGATTTGCCGGAGAAGCAAACGACTGGATGCGAAATAAACCTGTGTTTCGCTCGAAGTTGGTTTCCGTTCATAATCGTTACTCAATCGACGCCATCGACTCAGCCAGGCGAATGTTCTCTCGACCGCCCAGCGGCGAGGTAAAACGTGGAAACCTCGCTGTCCTTTTTTCTTTCTAACAACTTCGAGCGGGCACTCGAATTGGGTCAAGACCCAGTTAGACAGGTCCGCACCGGAATCGGCACGATCGCCCCAGATTTTTTGACGGTATGGAGGATCGAAAACAAGTTCGTAATGACTTGACGAGCGGCTTTACCGTCAAACACATTGGCGGTGAGTACCTGGACGACGAGCACGCAACCGATTGTATCGACAACGATAGGACGTTTTCTGCCCTTAACGGGTTTGCCCCTGTCAAATCCCGATTCTACATAGGACTCCGGGGTTCCCTTGATACTTTGACTATCAATAATTGCTCCCGTTGGATCTGGCTTTCGGGCTTTTTTTCGCGTAACCGATGACGAAGCACCGCATTGACTTTCTCTGGCAAACGATCATCTATCCACTTATTATAGTAGCAATTAACGAGCTTGTAGGGAGGGAAGTCTTTTGGTAGATACCGCCAGGGACAACCTGTTTTATTCAAATAAAAAATGGCATTTAGGAGTTCGCGAAGATCACTTTTTCGTGGGCGTCCGATGGTATAGGATTCCAATTCGTTGATGATGGGCTCGAGGATTTCCCCTTCTTCGTCGGTGAGGTCACTCGGGTACCTGGCAGCCGATTGAACCGTTTCTTCAGTCCTGGAAAACTCCGGGATCACATCGCATAAAACCATAAGATATACATATTTTATGATTTAAAATCAATATGTTATGGTCATATTCTCAATCTTCCCAAGACGACGCATGGATATGTACCCCTGGATTGGGAGCTCATGGCTGCATACAGGGATCACGCCCGCACCCTGGGTACCCGGCTGGTGACCTACCTGCGCAATTGTGTCCCCGGTTGGGCACAATGTCGTTTGTTGGCCTAGCCAGCCCGGATCGGGGTCCGTGAATCGCGCCGCATGGTCGGTCTCCACAGCATGATGGAGCGGGATATCCTGGCTGCGACTCGGTACGAGGATGCGGTGGCCCGGTCCAGCTGGCCGATCGAGTTCTAGTCCGACCATCGCGGCGCAACCTTCAGGTATCCGGCAGGTAACGCGGATATTCCTTTGCGCGCCTTGATCAGCCGTACTCGGGCCAATCTGGGTGCGTCGGGGCGTTGTATGTCCGGCACCCAGGGGGCACTCGGGGCGTTGCGAGTCCTGGGTACCGCCATGGCTACCGGGAAGGCGATCGGCCTTGCGGCCGCCATCGCAGCTCGCCGCGATGGGGTGCTCACCAAGGTACGAGCGGAAGAGATGCGGGCCTTGCGTGAGCAGCTGATAGGTTCCCGATTTATCCAACCATGACCATCATTGACTGAATCCGAGCCCGCGCGGCGCAGCAGCCCGGACAGGCCGCGATTATCCGGGACCGGACGGCGCAGCGGCCGGAACACATACTGACCTACGCCGAGCTGGTGCGGCGCATGGATACTCATGCCGACGCGCTGCGCAGCGTGATCATCCCGTTGACGGGGATCTGCGCCTGCGGACGTTGCGGCACCGGGATCGCAGCTACAGTGCTCGCGGAGCGACGCCAAGTGGTCGAGGTGGTAATCCAAGCGTAAGGTACATCGAGTAC
>Ga0209457_1000250_pt1 | contig 11594 bp, 9 predicted proteins | sample WorMetHEROISLAND_5_FD_187410 | JGI IMG/M metagenome (GOLD analysis project Ga0209457, IMG submission 187410) | Marine gutless worms symbiont microbial communities from Max Planck institute for Marine Microbiology, Germany - Olavius sp. 5 HERON... ... | reverse complement strand
TACCATGGAGACATCCTCCTTGTTGTGGGTTATCGTTTTCGTGTTTGAAAACATTCTGCCCTCAAGGAGGATTTTTTTCAAGTTCAGGCCTCAGTAGACCTTTTTATGCCGTTTTTGGACAAGAGTGATTAAACTCTTATTACTGTGACGCCTCTTTGGCCGCTTGTTTTAAATCTTCTTCAACCATCATCGTCACCAACTCTTCGAAAGTGGTTTCCGGTTCCCAACCCAATTTTTTTTGGGCCTTTGTATAATCGCCTAATAAAAGTCCCACATCGGCGGGCCGATAGAATTGCTTCTCAATTTCCACATAATCTTCCCAATCGTATCCAATTGAATCGAAGGCAACCTGGGCAAAATCGGCCACCGTGTGGGTTGCACCAGTGGCAATGACAAAATCTTCAGGTGTATCATTTTGCAACATTTGCCACATGGCCTTGATATAATCCCCTGCAAAACCCCAGTCTCTTTGGGCCCCCAGGTTTCCAAGCCTCACTTTGTCCTGTAAGCCGTATTTTATTCTTGCCACCCCGGCGGTAATTTTGCGAGTGACAAACTCCTGTCCACGTCGCGGGGATTCATGGTTGAATAAGATACCACTGCAATTGAACATTCCATATGCTTCCCGATAATTTCGTGTCAGATCAAATCCCGCCACTTTAGATACCCCGTACGGGCTCCTTGGGTGAAAGGGGGTCTCCTCGGTTTGAGGTGACTCTTTTGCTTGTCCAAACATTTCGCTGGTCCCGGCAAAATAGAACCTGCTCTTTGGTGACAGTTGTCGCAGGGCGGAAAGTAAGTGTAACGTACCATTGACGTTGATGTCCATGGTTGAAAAGGGGTCTTCAAATGATTCGGCAACAAAGCTTTGAGCCGCAAGGTGGTAGCATTCATCTGGACGGACTTGATCGACCAGCTTGAAAATGCTGCCATAATTTTCTAAAGAGGCGGGATAGAGTTCTATCCGGTCAATGATACCGTTTAATCGACTGGTACGATGAAACGGATTTTCCGTGGCCACCCGTCGTATCATTCCAAAAACTTTATAGTTTTTGCTCAATAAATATTCAGCCAGATAAGATCCATCCTGCCCGGTAATTCCTGTTATTAATGCTTTCTTCACGTTTGGCTCCTTAATCCCTATCTTTGATAAGTTTGACTGAAAAAATGAATTGAGTATTTTTAGCAGTGAGTTTTTCAAATGAACAGAGTTGCTTATCCAAGAATGTGCGTGACACTACTGGTAAAATGGCCCAGGTTGGCCGACTTCTTTATTCCTATCGCTCCTATCTTTTTTGAAAATAGACGATTATGCTTTCCGTAAAAAACAAACAATAACCTGAACAGGCCCTGCAACAATGTATCTACAAACAGGCCTGCGTAGTTCAATGGATTTTCGTAAAATATGTACAGATTCAACGGGAAAATATGTGCGACGTGAAAGTCGCAATACTCCAATATCTGACTTAGGCTATACTCCGTAAAGGTATTAAAATGATCAAAATTTTGAGCCAAGGCTTCGGCACCGGTAATTGGGTTGGCGCCATTCAGGGAATGCACCACCAAGCGTCCGCCAACATTCAGATTGCGGTGACAGAGGCTTAGAAAAGAGAGGACTCCGTCTTTGGTGAGGTGGTTGATCTCTTGCTCCAAAACGATAACATCGTATTTATTGTTGTTTGATTTAAGATATTCGGTTGCCTTGGCTTCTTTGGCATTCAGGTTTTTCTTTTTGGCATAATTAATTTTAGCGGGATCGGAATCAATGCCCAGGATATTTGAAATGCCATTCTGTTCAAGGGTTTTCAAAAAATACCCCGGGCCGCAGCTTACCACCAGCACACGATCCGTTGGACCAACTTGCAGGTGTCTAAAGTAATTTCGCTGATAAAACTTGGCGAATTTTTTAAACCCCCTTTCTATATCGTCGGGTGCTTCCCAAAACGAGTCAAAGGGTTCCATTTTTGCTTCACACGGGTTATCTGTTTTCATGGTGACTCCTAAACAATATTCGGTTCTCGGAAACCACCTCGCGGTAAATTTGCTCATACTGCTGGGAACATTCCAATATATAAAAGTTTTTCACGTAGCTACGGTTGTACCGCCGGATATCGGCATGTAAGTGACTATCGGAAAGAAGTTTCCGGATCCCCTGAATGATCCCTTCTTGATATCCCAGCTGAACGACAAAACCATTTGCCCCGCTTTTCAGGTAATCCGACTGACCGCCGCAGTTATAGCACACGATAGGAAGCCCTGCGGCCATTGCTTCCAAAAAGACGATTCCGAAACCTTCATGCGTACTGGTTGACGCGTAGACGTCAGAAATGCTGAGCAAGCTGAATTTATCCTCATCGGGCACATTTCCAGCAAACAGTACTTGGTCCGATAGTTGTAAATGTGCCGCCCAACTCTCAAGGCGCGCCCGCTCAGGCCCGTCCCCTATGATGATCAACCGTACCATGGGGTCATTCACCTTATGTATCGCTTCAATAAGCTCGTGCATCGCCTTGCGGGCCACCAGACGACCGATACTGATCACAACCTTGGTATTCTCTTCCAAACCATACTGACGCCGGCTGGCCGTGGGGAAATTGGGCTTGGGAATTCCTGTGAATATTTTGCGAATATTCCGGGGGGCAATCGTGTAATGCTTTTCGGCTCTGCCCTGTATATCATCTGAAAGAGAAACAACCCTGTCGGATTCAGACAGAACCCACTTCACGATTTGCTTTAACAGGGGGGTATTGTGCGGAGATAGCCGTTTACTGGGGTCATAAATATCCCCACCAAGAATCGAAACAACATGAGGCAGCTTAAATATTTTAGCCATAACCAGCCCTGACGGTGCGGAAGGAATGGCAAAAAAGGAATGGATGAGGTCAAAGTGATTCCGTTTAATTAGCTGATACCCCCTGACAAGGCTGGCGGGGAAAAAGGATAGCATTGAAATGATGCTGGCCGTATTGCGATCATTGCGACCTGTGATCGGAACCCGATCAATTTTAACCCCGTTTTTCATCTCTACGGACGGCAGGGAGCCATAACGACTGGTCAGAACCGTGATATTGTAGTTTCGAACTGCCAAGGACTCGGCCAGTTGTTTGTTAAATACACCGCCCCCACCCCCTATGGGCGGGTATTCGTAGTCTATCATTAAAATATTCATCTATACATCAGCTCTTTACCGGTCGCTCATCAGGTTCATTTGCCGGTACCAGCGGATCGTTTTAATGACCCCTTCTTTAAAGGAGACCCGTGGTTGAAAGTTCAGAAGGGAGATCATCTTTTCTTGCGAGAACCGATAGCTTTTTTTGAAAAAATCGATCCGCCTGCGGTGCAAAGGCGGTTGAATGCCCATAGGACGTAACGTCTTTTCCAGTACTACAGCCGCGATTTCAACAGGTATAAGCGGTACTTTGAATGAGGGTAGATCCTGGCCGACCACTTCGGCGATTACCCGCATCATTTCGATGGTGGATAAAGGCTCTTTCCCCGATAAAACGAGACACTCTCCAGGAGCCGCACTGCTTGTCGATGCATTGATGAAGCCATTGATCAGGTCATCAATATAGATCAGATGATGGATATTGTCTCCTTTTCCGATCAGTGGAAAACGTTTTTTCCGGACCCCTTTAAACAGCTTCAACAACCGCCGGTCACCCGGCCCGTAAGTCTCTGATATCCGAATAATGACAATTTCCAAGCCATCGGAATACTTTGAAAGCATCTTTTCAGCTGCCAATTTGGTTTCACCATAAATGTTGTCCGGCCGACAAGGAGATTTTTCGGTAATTACACCTTCTAACGCCGAACCATAGACGCCAATGGTGCTTCCATGCACAAAGCGCTGAATTCCCTCTTTTATGCACACTTGGATCAGCAGCTTCGTCCCTTTCAGATTCACGTCCCAAAAAACCTTGTCGGGCACGTTAGCCTCGTGTTGAACCGCTGCCAAATGGTATACGGTATCAATGCCTTTTACGGTTTGTGTTATGCGGGATTTATCGAGCATGGAGCCCAATATGAGATCAATCCCTTTGCTTTTGATTTCAGCGGTATTTTGAGACTCTGCGGGTGTATTCTCCTGACCATAAACCTTGACCTGGTGACCTTCCGAGACCAAACGTAGCGCCAACCGTGACCCAATAAATCCGGTTCCCCCGGTGATCAATATGTTGCCCATAGCTTTTCCGTTTTAACCCAATCGGGGATAGTTTTGATTAACAAGTTCAAGCTCGTGTTGCATTTGGGTCTCCGACCAGCCCAATTCAGACGCCATAATATCAGCGCAGATGGTCAACGCCGCCTTCGTTGGTTTGCCGCCAGTCCCCAAATCCGTTCGACGGAAAACAACATCCCCTAAAGTTAATGCCATCTCTTCTCTAACACTGTGGACAACCTCAGCGGGAAGTGTTGTCGATCCCTGCAAAGGCGTCGCCCAATTCCTGTTTTGGCGTATGTACCCCAATATTTTATCGGTTTTGGAGCCGTAGTTGTGCGCCAATGAGCGGACTACTTGGGTGGACAGCTGAACCGTATCAAATGCCTTGATTTCCTCTTTCATTTGGTTGAAGGATGCGAATCCCCCTCCCCATACCGGCTGATAGGCGGACGCTTTTTTTGAAGTAAAGGGCTTGTTTAACCTGCGCAAAATCAACCCAATGGCTCTTGAGGCCATTCCCCTTGCGGTCGTTGCCCGAACGCCGATCAGTGTTATCAATCCAGCCCTGCCATGAACGGCTTTATGATCAACCAGCATTGAGCGTTTTCCAAAACTGAGCCCGCGTTGTCTCTGATCTTGAGCGTCACCAAATAACGTTAGGCCAGTATTGATGACTTGAATTTGGTCCAGATCATCACACAAGCCCGGGTAAGCATGAGCGACTTCACGCTGAAACTGCGCAAGTTCTTCCGGTTCAACGTTTATCTCTTCGGGTGGGCCTTCGAATACTTTGTGCCAAACGCCAATCAGCGTACATGTTCGCCACGGAACCGCAAAAAGATGCCGCCCGCCTCGATCCGCGAGAACATCGGCATCCCTTGTTTCCGACGGCAATGCAACGCCATAGCGGTGGTCAAAGCGCCGGGGAAGTGTGAATGCCAAATCTCTGGAAAATGTCGGGGCAGGTTTTAAAGCAATAGACTTGTCGGTGTTCAAAAGACGGTGAGCCCAAGGTCCGGCGGTATTGAGCACATATTTGGAGCGAACTTCAAAGGATTCACCCGTGGTTTCGTCTACACCTTTCACTCCGATGATATTCCCATTGGAGGTTAAAAAGTCCGTTGCTCTGACGTAATTGGCTGCAACCGCACCCTTTTCAGCCGCGGAATGAATAAACGCCAAGGCCAATCTCGGCAAATTATACATTTGGCCTTCATCGAAAACCATTCCACCGGTCAGACCGGCCTTATTAAGCCCCGGGAAAAACGACAACAATCTGGATCTGGAAAAAAATTGAGTCGGCGTAATGCGCTTATCGGGAAGAATCTTTTCATTGCGTCTAATCGTCAACAGATCATAGGTCAACATCCCAACCCCCAAAAAAGACTTTCCCTGCAAGCCAACGCCATAGGTCGGGATAACGATGGGGACCGTTTGAACCAAATGGGGGGCGATTCTCAAAAGGGCAGACCGTTCGTAACTGGACTCCCAAAGACGCTTTATATCCAGGTGCTGAAGGTATCGAATACCGCAGTGAACCATTTTAAAATGATTCGCGGAGGTAGCGTGGGAAAAATCCTTTTGCTCGATAAGCGCGACCGACAAACCGGCCAACGCGGCTTCTCTGGCGGCACAGGCGCCAAAGATACCACCACCGATTACCACTACATCAAAAGCACCTTGATTCAGAAGGGAAATATCTCTTGTTAACAACTAGTCCGCCTTCTTATGATACGTTTTTCTAATCACATAGATCGGTTTCTGTTGTGATTCATGGTAGGTCCGGATTTGAAGCTCACCCAAAAGACCCATGGTAATAAACTGGAGACCGATAAACAAAAGCAATATGGCAAAAAGCAGCATGGGCCGATTGGCCAAGGCAATATCAAAGAATTGGCGTTGAATAACCAACCCCAAAAAGATTGATCCGCCCACTAAAATCGAGAATATACCAGTCAATCCAAACACCTGAATCGGTCGTGTGCTGTAGTCAAGAAGAAATTTGACCGTCAGCAAATCCAAAATAACTCTCGGTGTTCGGGTGATCCCGTACTTCGAACTTCCATATTTTCGCGGACGATGATTTACCGTAACCTCGGCGATTTTGGCCCCTTTCCCACTGGCAATGGCCGGAATAAATCGATGCATTTCACCGTAAAGCTGAATCAAACTGACCAGCTCTTTACGAAATACCTTTAATGTGCAGCCATAATCGTGAAGCTTTACCTTGGTAATTGACGATATCAATTTATTGGCGAGAATTGAGGGTAGCCGACGCGACAGATAGCTGTCTTTACGATCAAACCGCCATCCGCAAACCAGATCGTAACCTTCCTCCAATTTTAAGACCATCTTTTGAATGTCAGCGGGATCATTTTGCAAGTCGGCATCTATAGTCGCAATGTATTTACCGGTAGCATGGTCAAAGCCGGCAGCCAACGCGGCGGTTTGGCCAAAATTGCGTCGAAAACTAATTACAACGATCTGTTGATCATTATGCTGTATGTTTTTTAGCAACTGAAGGCTATTATCACTGCTCCCGTCATCCACAAAAATAATTTCGCAACTGTTCTCAGGTATCCAGTGCAGCCCCTCCTGTAATTCCTTATAAAGAAATGGTATGCTTTCCGACTCGTTAAAGGTGGGTATAACAAGTGACAGTTCCAATAAAAACTCCTTGCCTATACAGGTTTACCGCTGACATAAATGGCTGAATCTAATAATTGATCGTATCAATAAAACAGCCGGAGCCACCGGTATCAGGGTCTTTCTCAATTGTTTCAAAGCTGTTTATCCCGCCTGATTTATTGCCGGTTTCATTTACAGCAACAGCGCGATACCGATATTGGGTCAGTGGTTCAAGACCATGAATTGTAATTTCAACAGGGGTTTCAGGCTCCTGGGCACCGATGATGATCTCCTCGGAGTTAAATACCAGCTCATCACCATCCCCATATTCAAAGTAACAACGGGTTTCCGTTCCATTGGGAGTTACCAGGGCCGATAGCGTGGCATTGGTAGCCTGTACCTCGGCTGGCGCTCTGGTAGTAACCCGAGGCTTTTGGCCCAAGACGACAATGGCGTCATACCATGTGTTGGCCATCACCCGATAGCCGGCGCTGTTGGGGTGAATACCGTCATCGGTGTAATCCCCCCAGTTTTGTGAAAGAGGTGTATACTGATCTGAAAAGGTAATCCTTTTTCGATCTGCAAGGGCTTTTATTTGGGGATTGTAACTATTCGCAATGGTCCGGTTATATCCACCGTTGGTTCCGTCGGGCGTTAGGTTGGCAATAATCGGCTCCACATTGGCGGCGACACTCTTGTCAAGCATGGCGCCGAGATTCGCCATGGTTGTTTGTTGTGAAATGCCGAAACGGAGATCGTTGGTACCTTCAAGCAGTAAAAGATAATCGGCGGGAACCTCCGCCAACAGATAAATTAACCGATTGAGGCCTTCAACAGTCGTCTCACCCTGTTTGCCAAGGTTGTAAATTTTGGCATTGCGGCCGTTACGGGATAAAATTTGACCCAATTCGCCCTGATATCCGTGACTACTGTTGCCAAAGGTGATAGAATCGCCGAAGGTGAGGAAAAATTCATCGTAATTTTGTTCGGTTCCGGCGACATTCTCCTGTTTTGCTTTAACCTCATTGATAGGATCGGAGATCCGGTTTTCATTTAAACGATTGAAAATCATCGCAGTTGAGGGATACGGATTATCGTTCAAAGGACTACCCTTGGCTTGATATTCAGTTTCAAACGCACTGGCATCCTGTCGGACCCATTGTGATTGTTCCCATTTGGCGGCCTGCTTTTTGTATCCCGCCTGGGTCAATACCATCCATACAACCGCCAGCTCGCCCGCCAAAGTGGTCCGTGTCCGGGGTAAAATGTCAGGGGTACTATTGGTGGCATGGACCCTTATCGGTGTTTCCCGGATATCACCATCTAATTTGAGACTGTAAATATCATCGGATGACCCTTTTTGACTTCCGCTCCAAAAGAGCCATAGCTGGTTGTTTCCATCCAGAGCCAAAGCTGGCGCGCTGTTGATTTTCATCCCCGTCGGGATTTTCTGGGGGCTTGACCACTCAACGCCGCCCTGTGAAGTTGAATGGAACAATAGACTTTGGTCCCCGTTGACATTCGACCAAACCACTCGGATCAACGCGTTGGCATCTTCCAAAACGACTGGCGCCACATCCAACCCATTTAAATAGGTAAGCCTTACCGCGTTCTCTTTTCCCCAACTTTCGTATTTAAAAAAGATCTCTTCGTTACCATTGATGTTTTCAGACCAAACCCGGCATGGAACCTGGGCGGCAAACACTTCATGGGTCTCAGCCAAATTGATGCTTATGCCTATAAAGAGATAGATCATAAACATCCGTTTATACTTTATGACAGCATTCAAACATGCCTCCGCTTTCTGCCTTTGGATGGCTTTGGGTTTATTCACCCGGATTATCACCATAATTCTTTTCCCGCCCGTAAACATCCTTAAAACGGACGATATCCTCCTCCATATAATCACCTGACCGGACTTCGATCATTTCGAGATTGATTTTGCCCGGGTTTTCACTGCGATGGAATTCACTTTGCGGGATGTAGGTTGATTGATCTTTTTTATCATTTTATTCTCCCTTGCGACCGGATCATTGCGCGGCTCATCAATATATCGGTTTAACTCTCGCTTGCAACTCGTTGGCTGTTTTTAATGAAAAATCTTCGCGTTCCAAAGTTAGATTTTCATTATAGTATGGGTCCGCTCCAAGCATTCGCTTCCATTTTTGTTGAAAGAAATTGCACTCTTTTTCAAATACCCGCTTCCGGGCAAGGGTCGTATCGTAGCCACGCGTCATGGATTCATGGTGATACGCTTCACAATAAGGGGTGAAAACATTCAGATAGCCCTTCGCACGCAGTTTCAGACAAAAATCGACGTCATTTAAAGCGACCTTCAAATGAACCTCATCAAGTCCACCCACCTCATGGTAGAGATCTTTTTTGACCATCAGCAATGCACCGGTCACAGCGGAAACATTGTGAACGGTTACCAATCGATTCATGGATCCATCGGTTTCACGGGGTACATGACGATGGCTGTGGCCGGCAAATCCTGCGATACCCAGAATAACGCCGGCATGCTGAATGGTGTTGTTCGGATAATAGAGTTTTCCGCCCACGGCGCCGACCTCTTTTCGCTGGGAATGCTCCAGCAAGGCCTCCAGCCAGCTACTGTTAATCACTTCGATATCGCTGTTCATTAGCACAATGTGATCACCTGTCGCCTGCATGACGCCAAAATTGTTGATTTTCGAGTAGTTAAAGGGGCCGTTGAAATCAACAAAGGAAATCCGCGGGTCCCATGTAACAAACGAGTGTATACCGCCCTTCGTTTCCGGTCGTTCACTGTTGTTGTTAATTCCAATAATCTCGTATGCTTTATAATCGGTATTAAACAGAATCGCTTCCAAACACTGTTCCAACAGCTCAAATTTGTCTCTGAAAGGAATGATAATGGATACTTTTGGTTTGGGGTGAATCTTCCGTTTGACGTAATAATTGTAGATGCGTTTGGCTTTATAAACCGTCGCATCGATTTTTCTTCGCTCCAAGGCATATTCAATGGCCTGTCTTCCAGCGTTATGAATTCTTTTTTTATTGACGTCGGCACTGCTAAAGGTGCCGCCTGAAATGCGCCAAAAATAGAGTATCTTGGGAATGTGGTGGATTTTGGCGGCGCTCTCCGAGCACCTGAGGGCGACATCATAATCCTGTGCGCCCTCCACCCCTTTTCGAAATCCACCCGATCGCAGGATCAAGTCCTTTTTTATCACCATCAAGTGGTTGATATAATTGACCGACAACAGGAAATCAGGCGAGAAATCGGGTTTTAAAAAAATATTGGCGATTTTGTTGTGCGGCGAGACCAGCGCTTCATCGGAGTAGACAAAATCGGCGCCTTCTTTGTCAATTGCCTTGCACACTTCAAGCAGAGCATTGGGTGACAGATAGTCATCATGATCTAAAAATGTGACAAAATCCCCTGTACTCATGGCCAGGGCCTGGTTTGAAGTTTCGCTGATGCCTTTGTTTTCCTTCTGATAATGAACTTTAACTCTCGAATCGCTGTCGGCGAAATATCGCAAGGTGTACAAAGTGGAAGGATTGATTGAGCCATCATCAACAAGGCACAATTCCCAGTTTTGATAAAGCTGTTCCAATACCGATTGAATCGCCTGGTACAACTCTTTCATGTCAATATCAAAGACCGGCAGCAGTATACTGAACTTGATGGGTTTTTCCCGGTTGGCCAATTGTTTTTGATATGCGACCAGTCGGGATTTTGATGGCAATTGTGAGAGCCACAGTTTTTCTTCCAAAGTGGGGCCATTTTTTATCAGTGTATCCGCTTTTCGCTTTAAGCGGACATAATTGGCCTCAAAATCGTACGCTACTTCCTTCAAAGAAGACGCTTTTTTTGGCCGAAGCGATGGAAGGACTTTATCAATCTGCTTTTTTGTTTTCCTGGCTAACTTCAAGGAGGTCGCATTTTCCATCTGTTTGATGCGTTTATATAAGGCATCAATCTCCTGATGATGGTTCATGGTGACTGTATGATATTCGAATAACTGCAATTCGCGTTGCCAAAGCTCATGCTCAACCTTTTGGTTGGCGATCTCCATCCGGCTTTTTTGACGCTCCAGGAAGCGTATTTTACGTTCCAGCAGAACCGTTTTGTCATCAGGTTTCATTGTCGCGATCTCCTGTTTGTATATATGACCGCAGGTGAATACTATCACTGTTCATACAGAAACTACTTATTTGTACATACCGCAAAAGCTGGGCCGCCTTGATGGTCAGGCTCATCAAAATTAGTACTAATATTTACAAATCCAAATTGTTGCAATGCTTTTATTATACTATCTTTTTAAACCATTTATTTTCAGGTTGTGGGCCGCCACAAAAATTACGGAGATACAATACATCCGTATAGGATTGTGTGGAGTACTCATAAGTGATTCCTAACGGGAATATAATGAACCGGCACGTGACACCTACGGACCTGCTACAGCTTCGTCTAAAGGCGAAGGTTTTTCTCCCATTCTTCGAATGGGAGAATAAAAAAACTCCCCTCCTTTTCAAGGAGGGGTGCCGCGAAGCGGCGGGGTGGTTGCTGATTCCAGCTAAAATACTGCTTGATCTGCACCAACAGGCCTTCCGGATTATTAAAAACCACCTGATTTTCAAAACGAAGCACTAAAATACCAGCCTGCTGTAAAAACAGCTCTTTTTAAAAACTCCCCTCCTTTTCAAGGAGGGGCGCCCGCAGGGCGGGGTGGTTGCTGATTCCAGCTAAAATGCTGTTTGATCTGCGCCAACAGGCCTTCCGGATGATTAAAAACCACCTGGTTTTCAAAAC
>Ga0209457_1000249_pt1 | contig 11649 bp, 19 predicted proteins | sample WorMetHEROISLAND_5_FD_187410 | JGI IMG/M metagenome (GOLD analysis project Ga0209457, IMG submission 187410) | Marine gutless worms symbiont microbial communities from Max Planck institute for Marine Microbiology, Germany - Olavius sp. 5 HERON... ... | reverse complement strand
GCGCCGGCTGGTTTCATCGGCATGGGCCACTGGCGCCGCGACGAGTGTATCGCGAATCGCGGTGACTGGCGCCTCCAGGCGGGTGGTGGCCACCCGTACGGCGCGCTGGAGGGGACCCGGTGAGATCGCCAGGCCGGCCAGCTCATTGAGCACCCCGGCAGTGCACTGGTAGGGCAGCAGCTGATATTGAGTCATGTACACTGCAAAGGCCGACCCGCTCGGTCCGTATTGCACCGGGGCCTCGATCCCCGCGGGAAATGTGCTGCGTTGCGCGCGCCCGCAGGCACAAGTTCCGCTGACAATGCGGTACTCAATGACCTCACGTTGGATCACCACCTCGACCACCTGACGTCGCTCTGTGAGCACCGTAGTAGCGATCTCGGTGCCGCCGCGCCCGCACGCCCAGGTCTCCCCGGCAGCGGGATGATCACGCACTGATCGGGGTCATCGACCAGGGAGCGGGTGATGCCGCGCCGCCCCGGTTGTCCACCGGGCTTGCGCCCGCTGGGTTGGCGCCGCGGACGTGGTGGTGGCTTCTTGAACGGAGAGTCTGAGGATGGTGGCTGGCTGGAGTTGTAGCTATCCTTAGCCAGACGTGCTTCGAGTTCCTGAATGCGCTCATGCATCTGCTCAATGATCGCAGTTTGCCCCTCAATGATCGCAGCCTGCTCCACAACCCGTTCACGCAGCCGCTTCAGCTCGTCGTCAGGGCTTTCTGGAGAATGGGTTAGGGCGTGCGATTCAGGCATGGCTCCATGGGCACGCGCGTAGCCTGCTGCTTGGAAAGAGGTCCTGAATAGTTACCGCGACAGATTGAACGCAATGCAAAGGAGGTCCCACAGCCGAAGATCGATCAGGCGCTTATCAATCGACTAACCGGCATCCTCCAGCCTGAGCGCCGCAACACGTATCAAGAGGTGCGGGTTCTGCCCAAACTCGATGAGCTCAAACTCAGCGGCCTTCGATTGTTGATCGTCATCAAGCCGGACGGGAGAGTACCACCGAGCGAACTCCAGAACTTTTTCGACTACCAGCAAGAGAAGAACAACCTCCTGGTCCTTATTGGACAGGATAGCCACCTCGCGGACGCCGTCGAAGACCGCTTGCGCGAGCTCTACGTGATCGGGCAGGTCCACAAGCGCCTAAAGCTTGGCGATACACTCTACGAAGAGGTCCGCGATTGCCTGGAAGAAGCCGAAGACCGTTTCGGTAAAGCTCTCTGCGGCGTACAACCGGGTCTACTTTCCGATCGTGGACGAGCTCGATAGCCGAGAGTTCCTGGCGCCAGTCACCATCGACAATGGTCTGAAGCTGGGTAAGGGCGGACAGTCCGCAGAAGCGCAGATCGAAGCGCCGCTCGCCAGCTCGCGGGCCAACTACTAAAGTTGGCCATAGACCTGCAGGACGATTTCTCCCAGTACTTCACCATGGCCGAAGCGGATCTGTGTCCCTCCGGGAAGAACAATCGTCGAACGCCGTGGAGAGACGTCGTCAGCAGAGCCAACAGCAATTCCGCGTGGCCGTGGATGCGAGCAGCAGCGGCATAGATGCCTTGAAGGCGGAAGCCTTCAAACAGGGTCGCTGGCGCCTAGGAGAGGATGGCTATATCGAGAAAGGTCCGTTCCCCAAGGAGAAATCCACGGTCAACGTCTCCCTTATTAGGAACATATCCGGAAACCGGTGAAACCATAACTTAGCCTCACTCCGCATCATGCCGGAGAGAGTCCCATTATGTATTACTCCACAAGACCCGAGAAGCTCGAATCATCGAGTCAGGTGGATAATCTTGACGACTTCACGATATCCGAGGGCACGCTGTACTTCGTCGTCAAGGATACGACTGGCCAATACGAAAGCGGGCCGCCGGTCCGTTGGCTCGCAGAATTGAAGATCCGCCACCAGATCGAGCCCGCCGCCGACAAGCGCAAGGTTACACTCCAGTGCATCCCGAAAGCCAAGTTCTTCTACCCGCTGGATGGCTCAAATCCCAAGGATGGCACACCCTATGAGGGGGCCTTTGAAATTGGCCCGCAAGCCGTCCGGCTACTGATTTATGCCCGAGCTGGTGAAGCGAACAAAACCGCCGACTTTCAGATTCCGGCCAGCAGTGACAAGACGGTCCAAATCGTCGATACCAAGCCCGCGTGGCTTCAGTCGAAATGGGTTTCGTTGGATACCACCGACCGGGTGTACGGCGTAATAAATCGCTTTCGGGATCAGCCCAACACCCGATTCAAAGGCGTCCGCATCGAAATCGGTGAAGGTAAGAACACCGTCACCGTATGTTTCCAGGAACGCGAGGTTACTGCCGAAATGATCGAGAGCGTGGTGAATAGTCTGTGGGAGGTGCTTCACGAAGACCAAGCGCCGGTTGCCATCACGATCTCCGGCGGTATCCGGTTCGATGCCGGTTTCGAAGCGAAGGAATTCGCGAAGCTGGTAGGTATCGAGCTGCGCCCCGGCGACATCGTCCAGGAGCAGTAGCCTGATGCCTCGAGCGTCGGCAAAGCGCAAGACCACCCCAAGTAAGGCCGATGAATGCGGTAACGCAGCCACCACTCACCCGACACTCGGATTCGGCGTGCCAGCGACGAGCGACCCCCACCATTTCAAGGTCGTCATCCCTCGCTCGAACACAGGGCGCGTGCAGATAAGCAAGTACCTCGGATTGCAGGCGACTAGCGACGAAGCGGCTGTCATCGGCCGGGTCCTGCTCGACCGGACGAGGTGGACGGCCATACGTGGGGAGGTTCAGCGGGCTTTCAATGCCCAACTCAAGGCCCACGATTTGAAGACATCCGCCTGGAAGCTTGGCAAAAATCCGGTAGATCGCCTGCTCGGCGAAGAGCTCTGCGTTCTGGCTTGGGCCGTAGAGCACATGGAGATGGAGCGGATCCCTGTTGCAGTTCGAAATTGGCTGGCCTTGCGCCCCGAGGAACGCTGGTGGTTGTTCGGTATGGCGGCGATCAGTACAGGCGGTATCAACGACGGCGATAAAGGCTGGCGCCTAGCCTTGCGTCACGCATTGGGCGACGTGGTGCAGAGCGAGCAACTGGCGCCCAGCGCGCTGTTGACGATACCGAGCACCCAACACTGGATCTGTTTGCGAGCGGATAGGAAATGACTGAAGCGGCAGGAGCACCGGCGACCTTGACCCCGCTTGCTCCGAAGGATGCGCCTACCCTGATCGAGTCGGTTTTTCCGGCGCAGAAGGTATCGTTCGAGGTGCAGAGGGAGCGTAAAGCGGGGGCAGGCCAGACCTTGACTGCACTCGGCTCTTACTGGAATATCTGCAAGTCATTGATTATCAAGCTCTATTGTGTTGGGCAGGCCTCCTGCCTGCCACTGATGCTGCCGAAGCAGACCTTGATATTTTCGAGAAGCTGGTGGCCTTTGACGAGGAGAGTCTGTCCCGACGCACATTGGCAGCTACCGCCTTCTCCGCAACCACCTTGCAGGAGCTGATCCCGATCAACGGTCCAGAGCATTACTTTTCCGGGCGTGGCTGGCGGCGTGATATCGCCGATGACGACAAACTCGTGCTCTTTCGACAAGCATTAGCTACGTTTGGGAGTTATGAGGAAAAGGCTGCGTTGTGCAAACGCCCGGAAGAACTGGATCAAGAATGGCTATATGCGTCCGTGTGGCCAGCCGTCAACGAACACTTTGCGCATCTTCGGGATCAACGCACACTCTTTTCCGGAACTAATCGACTAGCTTGGGATTCTGCGCTATGGGCATTGTCCGCGTGTGGGCGACACCTTTAGTGGCGGCGGTTCTATTCCTCATTGAAGCCGCGCGTTTCGGGTGCGACGTTTACGCGTCAGATCTTAACCCCATAGCATGCATAGTCACTTGAGGTGCATTGAACATCATCGGCGCATTCCCACAAAGACGCTCTGAGATTGAAGAAGCTCAGCGCGAACTGGCCGAGGCAGTAGATGCCGAAATTACCACAATGAGTATTGAGCACGATGAGAAGGGTAATCGTGCCAAGGCCTTTCTCTATTGCCTGGAAACGCGTTGTCCGGAAACCGGCTGGATGGTGCCCATGTCGCTAAGTTGGATAATTTCCAAGAGCCGCAAAGCGATCGCGTGCCCCAAGTCGGATTATGCGAACCGGCGTGTCGAGATCGAGATTGACATCGGTGTATCAGATGCCGAGCTGAAAGCAGCTGAGCGCGGCACCGTGCAGGACGGCGATCTTGTCTTTGAACTGAGCGGCAAGACATACCGCACGCCCATCAAGACCCTCCGCGGCGACTACCGGCTGCCAGACGGCACCATCGGCAATCGCCTGCGTCGTTGGGAAAAGAGCGACTTTGTTCCTCGCCCAGACGACATCTTCCAGGAGCAGCTGTATGCGATTCAGTGGATTATCAAAGAGAGTCTGACGAAATCACGTCACGAGACCTTCTTCGCGGCCCCTACGGAAGTCGACCTAGCGCGCGAACGCAAGGTAGAGCAGTTGGTTGCCGAGAATCTTTCAAAGTGGCAGGAGGAAGGGCTCGTACTGGATATGGCGATTGAACTTGGCTACAAGACCGACGAGCCGATCCATACACGCGGCTGGACGCACTGGCATCACCTATTCACGCCCAGAAACATCATCGCTGCCGTTGCAGTAGCAAAGCGAATAGACAAGTGTACCGTCATTAGTTTCTGTGATTTGCTCAATTCCAATGCAAAACTTTGCCGTTGGACAACATCACCAACAGTTCGGGAAAAGTAGGTGGAAGGACCGGGGGGCCAGCGATGATGCAACGGACGTATTCTTGAATCAGGCACTAAATACGTTACGATGAACGGACACGACCTGGGCTTTGGGGTGATATTTTAATTTTGTTGTGTCCAGTGTGGCCGATACCGTGAAAAATTCCACGTTCAAGGTTCCCTTGATTCGGCAACGACAAGATTTGTAACACGATTGGAAACTCGAGATCCCCCGTAGTGATGGTGCGATGATGGCCTCGGAATGCCGCGACCGAAAGCCTCTCTCCCCTGGCGGGAGAGGAGTTGGGGAGAGGGGGGAGTAAACAGGAGGCCTGGATCCCGACTCTATTCGGTGGGTGTCGCTATAAGGCACCTTCACCTTGAGAAATTAGTTGTGTTATAGCTCGGTTGCTTCCAGGTATCCATGATCCAAAGATATCTCTGACATCGAATCCTGGAACCAACAAATCAATAACAACACCGGATAACTGGTAAACGCCTCGTCCTCGATTCGATACCGGGATTCGATACCGGATATCTTGCGTGCGGATTTCCGCCTGCGCGATCGGGATCAGGAAGGCCAGTACGAGAGTTGTCGGCAGCCTCGGTATGAACTGTCCTCCGGATTCGAGGTCCCTTCAGGTGGAATGATCGGCGGACCATACCCCAGCGGCTGTCGATCCGCCAGTCGTAGCACCGCCGGTGGATATGGATGGCAGGTTGTGCAACGAGTATAGCTGCGACAAGTACCCTTGAGGGGATCTCGAAAAATCGCATCCTTGCGATTTTTCAACCCGTACGGGCACCTTGAATTTTTCAAGGTGCCCTTTACGCGGTTTCGCGCCGTACTTTCAGAGTCCCTGGAAGAGTATGATACGCTGCGTCCGCAGCTGGCCGGGTAGTCAAGGAGATGAAGTATGAAAATAGCCTTATCGATGCTCGTTGCGATCTTACTTGCGGGCTGTTTGCCGGGAAGTATGATGGACTGCGGTAGTTAGGATCGGCGAGGGTTCCGCCGCGGTGGTCGGACAACGGCTGAAGATATGGCGCCATGCGGTGGTCGATATGGACAACAAGAAGGTGGACTGCATCTTGGCCAGGGCCACCGAAGCTCTGCGGACCGATGACGGTGCCGCCGATATGGCCTGCGATGTTCGGTTGATGCGGAAAGGCGATGTCGCCGTCTTCGACGATGGCGACGGTAGTATCGATAACGAGGCCGAGTTCGATGTCATCGACGAGTTGCCGGGGGACGTGAAGCTGGTCAACGAGATCAACTGGTGCGATCGGCTGATATACCCGACGTCATCGGCTGCGCACGACTAGGCGGCTCACTGATCGTCGTGGATTGGGGCCGTGATCCGGAGCAGGTATCCTATGGGCCCACGAATACGATCACACCAAGGGCTTGGAACATCGGAATACCGATAATGAAGCGATCATATACCGGTCGGTCGATTACAACCGTAGGAAGGTGAATCTCGCCGAATGTAATGCTTTTCGGAGATAAGGGTGCCTTGGGCGATTCCTGCAAATGACATACCCTCTTGTTGGTCTTTTCGTCCGTCTTCCGTGTTGCGTCAACCGTTACCTAGTCCACTAGGCGCTGGTTGCTGCGCCTTGAATACGAACCAAAACCCGGCCCAATCCGGTACACTATTTTCCGGCAATCGCCTAATTATTTATGGATCAAAGTCGGTGACTTTCCGTCGAGCCTTTTGCTGTTCCGATGCATAGTACAGGACAAAAACCGTAATATATTGATTTGGAATAAGTATTTTGTTACGGTTGAGCTGGGCGTTCAAGCCACCCTTGCCGGCTTTTGGCATAATCCTTTAATCAATAGATAAATTTTTTCGGAGGGCTCCAACGATGGACCAGAATGTCGCCGCTCTTGTGCCTCTGTTGCCTGGCTATTTCGGTTGGAACTTGGCCAGAACCAAATGCCTGGCCGGTCTGATTATCGCTTGACTTCTCCACCGTGGCTCGGTTTATTGTCAGTCAGTTGCCCAATGGTCAGTATCTACTGACCCTGGATCGGACCAACTGGAAATTCGGTCAAACCAATATCAATATTCTGTGCCTGGCGATCGTCCATCAAGGTGTGGTGATCCCCGTGTTATCGATCCTGTGAGATAAAAAAGGTAATTCCAATATGGACGAATGCATTCCACTTATCAACAGGTTTATTGAGCTATTCGGGGTGGAAAAATTGATGGCTACCTCGCCGATAGAGGATTTATCGGTACGGAGTTTGTTCGCTATCTCATTAAAAATGAAATAAAATTCAGGATTTGCATTAAGCACGATACACGCGTCGCTCGGTGCCGGAATGGCACGGCACCGGTCCGCAGTTTCTTTCGTAACTTGGCACGCGGCGAAGTCATCCAACTGAGGGGACAACGGGTTGTTTGGGGCCAGAATCTCTCGGTCACAGGAACGCGCTTGATGAGTGGTGAATCCTTCATCATTCAAGGCCTTGAAGAGCCGAAGGATTCGATTTTGAAGCAACCCATCTAACCGAATTGGATCGTATTGAGAAGCTTCTGGCCTTGTTAGCGATCGCCTTCTGCTGGGCGTACCTCCTCGGGGAATGGTTACACGAGCAAAAACCGATCCCAATCAAGAGTCATCACGTCCGGCCATCAGTACTTTCAGGTATAGTTTGGACTGGCTGATGAGAGATTTTATTCAACTTGACGGAAAAGCTTGATGACGGAAAAGCTTGAGGCGTTTTACCAAGCCGTCGCTTTATTCGAAGAACCACGAAAATCAACCTAGCCACCTGATTTTAGTTGGGAATTTGTGTCCTATGCTGTGGTTTCGATGGTAAGGTTCGAGATCACGATATGTCGAGTGTCACCGAAAAGTCGAAGTCCCCGTAATGGGGGCCTTGACATCTCCAAAGGAGCCCCTGGCACAGATTGAACACAACCGGGAGTGGGGATCCATGCGCAGTCTCAAACTAAACATCCTGATGGCCTTGGTGACCCTGATATGGGCCGGATGCGCGGCGGGCCAGGGCTACAAGCTTGTGGATATCGAAGAATTCGTGCGGCAGAGATTCATTCATGGCGTACCCTTTAGAGGAGGCGAGTCGGTACGATGCCTCCGTGGTGCCCACCTTGCTTGATATGCTGAACGATCCTGGAGAGCAGGAATATTAGTCCAATGTCGTCGTTACCTTCGGGATCATCGGAGATAAAAAGGCCGTGGAGCCGGTTATCGAGTTTATCCGCAAAGGTTAGGTCGAGCCACCGAGCCGCAATCGAAGCCGGGCGAAGAAGAGTGTCTTCGTGGCGCTCGGGTATTTGATCCATGAACCCGGAGATCGAAAGGCCCTCGAGTATCTGAAGAAGAACATGATTCCCCCGAAGTCGCCCCCTAAAAGAACCGGCTTTTCGGAGGGGCAGAGTGGGGATCAAATATATCGTGATCGCACAATTGCCCCGCCACAAAGAAATGAATCTTGATCAGGAAACCAACCACTATAAGTTTGTCATCACCCAGGATGGGACGCTGAGGAAATATGAGGACCTGAGCAAATATGCGATCTTGGGCTTGGCCTTGTCGGGACACCCCGAGGCCGCTGTGGCATTGAGATCGCTCAAGATGTCCTTCCGTGAGTCCTCATGCCGGGGTAGCGGCGGATCGTGATTTCCATTCTAAGGTCGATGGGGCGTTGCGCATCAATCAGGAGATCGCCGCCAAAGGTTTGGCGGCATACCATCGTGCAGCCCTAGTGCTGCATGGTGGAAATTTTAGGCGATTGCCGGGAAATGGTGTACCAGCTTGGGCCGGATGTAACTATTCAGCTATTCCAATTGGGGCATTGGGGGTTGCCCTTGGAACGTCAGGACGAGCGAGTTGAAAAGATCCTGTTTGCGGCGGGTCGCAAGGTAGGAGCGGATGATGGCAAAGGCATCTCCGCCAGTTTCGGAGTGGAAACAACCGGAGACTTTCTGCTTGAGTTTGGGCATTCGGAGATCGCGTTCGGCTTGGTTGTTGTCGAAGGGAACGCGCAGGCCGGTGAGGAAGCGCAAGACCTCGTTGCGGGCTCGCGCAGTCGCCGAATGAGGTTGCAGGCTGGGGATTGTTTGACGCGCCCGCGGGTGCCAGGACGGCGGGGACGGGGAGGCTTGCCGGCTTCGGCTTTGCTGAGAATGGTGTCGTAGCGGGTTCGCAAGCGCTCGACGTCGCCGGTGGGCAATGCCTTGAGGTCCTGAGCCTGGGCCTCGCTGACCAGGGCATTGGCTTGGCACAACAGCGCGATCATATCGGCTGCCCACGGCTGGCTCGGGGACCTCTCAGCGATAGCGGTTAGCTCACGTAGATGATGGGCATTGCAGAAGGCATGCCAACATGGGTAGCGCTGGCAGGCTGACCAGTGATCATGCACGAGTACGCCAGCGAACGGCGCCAACAAGCCGAACGCACCCAGGGTCTCGGCACCACGTTCGGGATGAGGGAAGTAGGCCGTCAGCTGGTCGGTGCTGAGTATGTGTAGCCAGTACAGGTTGCTGTTCACGCGCCGGCCGGTTTCGGCGGCATGGGCCACTGGCGCGGCGACGAGTGCGCCGCGAATCGCGTTGACTAGCGCCTCCGGCGGGTGGCGGCCACCCGTACGGCGCGCTGGAGGGTGCCCGGTAAGATCCCAAGGCCGGCCAGCTCATTGAGCACCCCGGCGGTGCGTTGGTAGGGCAGCAACTGATCTTGGGTCATGTAGACCGCAAAGGCCAATACACTCGGTCCGTATTGCACCGGGGCCTCAATCCCTGCAGGAAACGTGCTGCGTTGCACGCACCCACAGGTACAGGTTCCGCCGACAATGCGGCACTCGATGTACCTTACGCTGGATCTCCACCTCGACCACTTGGCGTCGCTCCGTGAGCACTGTAGCCGCGATCCTGGTGCCGCAACGTCCGCAGGCGCAGGTCCCCGTCAACGGGATGATCACGCACTGGTCGGGGTGATCGACCAGGGAGCGAGTGACACCGCGTCGGCCCGGTTGTCCACCGGGCTTGCGCCCGCTTGGCTGGCGTTGCGAGCGTGGTGGCGGCTTCTTGAACGGTGAGTCCGAGGATGACGACCAACTGGAGTTGTGGCTATCCTTGGCCAAGCGCGCTTCCAACTCCCGGGTTCGCTCGCGCAGGTGCTCAATGAGCGCCGTCTGCGCCGCCACCCGTTCACGCAACCGCTTAAGCTCGTCTTCAGGCTTTTCCGGAGAATGGGTTAGGGTGGGTTATTCCAGCATGGGAATAGGTTATGTGTATAGCCTGCCACTTGGCAAGAGGTCCTGAATAGTTACGGTCGGATTTTCGTTTGTATTCAAGGCGTGGAAACCTGCGCCTAGTGGACTATGTAACGGTTGGGCAACACAGAAGACGGACCAAAAAACCACCAAGATCACTAGTGCCCCGACGTTTAGTTAAATAAATTCAATCGGTTATCGTGTTCGCGTTCGTCGGGATTGTATGCTGCGTCATTAATCGGTTGATTTCGGATTTGTTCGAAGATGAAGAGGCTACAGAAACTGTAGAATTGTGTAGAAACTGACATTGGTTTCAGCCGCTTCTTGATAATGGCCATGAGCATATAGGCGGAAATGGCAAACTCGAGAAGACGAATATACCTGTGTACATGCGTTGTTGTTCTCAGCCCGCAATTTCACGGGAGAGGCTAGCACCTTAGCGTACCGCAGTTCAAGTCGGTAACCGGCATGATTCCAAATATTTCTTTTTTAATGTATGGGTTATCCTGAATTGCCGGTTATAACGTTGGGATATTAGTGCACCAAGATGGTATTTCATTGGACAAAAGTCGCCTTAATACCATTTTGTAAACTGGGCTTATACCAGCAAACCATCGACTGCCTAATCGCAGGAAATAGTCTCCGTATTTTCGCTTAGGGGTATCGGGTATTCTTCGGTCCGGGTAAGAGGTGTTCGGTAATTTGAGGTTAAGGCATCGGGACTTACCCAATCTCATCAGCTTGCTGCGCCTGCTTGCCGTGATCCCCATCTTGTATCTGTTGCTCGAACGGGAATTCGGCTGGGCATTGCTCCTATTTGCAGCGGCGGGGCTCTCGGATGGACTCGATGGCTTTCTGGCTAAGCATTACGGCTGGGAGAGCCATCTCGGTGGCGTGCTCGATCCCCTGGCGGATAAGGTCTTGCTGGTAGCTTGTTTTTTGGTGCTCGGGGCCTTGGTGTTGATTCCTGCTTGGTTGGTGGCTGCGGTCGTGTTCCGGGACCTGCTGATCGTCGGTGGGGCCTTGCTCTACAACTACCGGGTCGAGACCGTGGAGATGGCTCCTACCTGGGCCAGCAAGCTGAACACGGTGCTCCAAATCCTGTTGGTCGTGCTGGTAATCACGGACGCTGGCTCCTTGTCCCTACCGGGATGGATCATTCGAGTCCTGATTTGGGCCTGCCTGACGACCGTGATCGTTAGTGGTATCCAGTATGTCTGGATTTGGTCACGCAAGGCGGCGCGTAAGGGGTGGAAAGAACATTGACGTCTCGACCTCGAGGTGCCTCTGATTCGGGGTGGGAGGTTTTCTGCCGAACCGGCTGTTTTTCGACGGGATCATCGCACGGTCACCCGATATCGAGTGTCTACCAACAGGGCCAGTCACGCACATCCCCTCTTGCTCCCCCGCTCCCCGATTTCTCTAACTATTCAGTTACTCCAATTGGGGCATTGGGGGGCGGCCCTGGAAGGTCAGGACGAGCGAGTTGAAAATATCGTCGGATTGTTTGCGGAGAGTTGAGAGGTAGGAGCGGATGATGGCAAAGTCCCCGGCACCGGTATCGGAGCGGAAGCAGCCAGAGGCTTTCTGCTTGAGCTTGGGCCTTCGCAGGTCGCGTTCGGCTTGGTTGTTGTCGAAGGGAACGCGCCGGTCGGTGAGGAAGCGCAGGACCTCGTTGCGGCGTT